>Ga0308414_1000988_pt1 | contig 18605 bp, 10 predicted proteins | sample HotsprSampleOS50_FD_205667 | JGI IMG/M metagenome (GOLD analysis project Ga0308414, IMG submission 205667) | Hot spring phototrophic mat microbial communities from Octopus Spring, Yellowstone National Park, Wyoming, United States - 20090730_OS50 ...
TGCCCGGCGCATGCGGCATTACGTAGAAGGTCTGTCCTTACATCCGAAAACAAATCGCCTCCCAGCGGAAAAATCCGCAGAGACCACCCTTGACAACGAAGGCTCTTTCAGGGAGGGAATGCACCCAGTTCCGCCGAGCGTCTTGCGGGCTGTTCACTTGGAAGAGTCGTCGCTCGCCGGCTTGTCCGGCTCGACTTTCGCCGGCGGCAAGAAACTGAATCCGTTGACGAAATCGGTGTCGTAGCCATCGAGCTTGCCGGCCAGCTTCTCTTCCACGTTGAACGCGATGACTGCCTGACGCCCGATCGGATCGGTAACGTGGAAGTATCTCCACTGTCGCGGAGATTCCTCCAAACGCCCGTTGACAACGACGCGGAGCACTCTCATCCGCGACTGATTGATCGATTGCCCGGCGTCCTGCAACTCCTCGAAGCTCTTCCCCAGGGCCTTCTTGACATCGGACTGAAACTCGCTCAGCGAGGGGATTTGCTCCGCCGGCCGTTTGGGCAACAGCGAAATGCTGGCGAAGGCCACGTACTCGCCGTCGCGAACAAGCCGCAGGGTCGCCACGTCGCGATGATAGTTCGTGGCGAACCAACTGCGGTCGTGCAGAAGCGTCCAATCCTTCGACTCCGAAACATGCTCGATCCGCAGCGATTCAGGAGTGCGCTGCAGCGACATGCCGGCAAGTTTCGATTCCTGGAACTCAGGCGGTGACTCGCAGGGAAGCACCCGCGTTTGAGCCCGAATGGCCAAATCGAATTCGGCCCAAACCGCGCTCATGTCGCAATGGACCTTGGCCGCCACGCCCATCCAATCGACCCGCTGCAATCGCCGATCGAATCGAAACTTGCCTCGCACTTCAATCGTTCCGGCCGCGTCGTTCACTCGTCCCGAAGCGGTACCGCCGATCTCGAATCGCACCACCGCGTCGGTGATCTCGGCAACACGGCAGGTCACGTCGTGCTTGGCAACCTCATCGAGTCCGAAAAGTGCGGCCACCAGTGCCCCGTCGGGCCGCCAAGAGGCGCCGACCGACACCGGCTCGTCGGGAAGCAAACGGTCGAGCAACGCGCTGTCGCCGATCTGCTTGAGCAGATCGAACTCTTCAACCGTCAATGGTCCTTGCGGAGAGAAGAACGTAATCGCCGGCGCCGACTCGACAACAACATAGCGCCTTTGATCACGAAGCTGGATCTCATCTCGCTCGTCGCCGATCTTCACCTCCGCCCGAGTTGTCGCGTAATGACGCAGCGAGCGATGAACGTCTTTGCCCGCCGACGCGCCGTCAAGCGATTTCTCAAAGAACTCCAGCGAACATGCGACCTCCACCGGAGTCTTCTTTTCGCTCTTCACGGCACCCGCCTTCAAAGAAGCTATCTCGCCGCGACGGTCGCCGGCCGCTTCAATCTGAATGGTCACTCGATCGACTGCGCCGGGCGCGCGGCTCGACTTGAGGACCAGCCCCTTGCCGCCCGCCTCGCCGGCGCAAAGCCCCGTCGGGATGCCCTGCGCCGCAACAACCACAAGAGCAAATGCCAAACCCGACAGGCGCCCGCGAACCAGCAGCCCCCCGGCCGGATCGTTGGTCGAACATCCCCCGCGCGATCCCATCAAATGATCTTCTTTCATCATGGCTCAATGCCTCGGATTGCTGGGCGAAGCAATTTTTTCGCCGGCTGAAATAAAGTGATTCCTGTTGAACGAACTGCCGCGTCTCGACCGCGAGGACGGAGCAATGCGTCCTTGAGTTCATGGCGAGCGATTCAATCGCCATGTTGCCCGAACCATTCCCCAGGGAATAACGCCCGACGAGCCGGGAAATGCCAAAAATTCAAAACCGCAACACGTTACCGAAACCGATCGGTCTCATCAATACGAATAGTCTTGCAGCCCGAGTGTGCGAGTGTGGCGCGGCCTTCGATTCGGGCATTCCGGCAGGGCGGAACCCGATCGGAAACCGCGACGACTACCCCAGTCGCAACGACTCGACTACAATCACGACAAACGAAATACATTACTGTACAACAACTTGCGTCAATTAGGGGAAATATGAGAGAAATCTCGCCAATCGTTGCGGTTTTTCAGACCCAAAGTTACTGCAACTCCGTAATTAATAATGAGTTTGTGCAAAGGGGGGCTTGCGAGCCTTTTTTCAACTGCCAGCACTGTCAAAAAGATACGAAGTTTGGTATAGTGACGTAACGATGATGCGCGTCGTTCGGGAGAAAGAAACCATCAGCTTTGCCGTCGACGACTTGAAGTGACTGCCGGGTCGCGCGTAACAGAGGATTTGGCTGATCGAGGGCTCGTCGTCCCTAACGAAACCGCGAGAATGCGATGGGCGCAACGTCCGGAGCGGGTGATCAACCGTCGGAACGTTCGCCCGGCGTCGCATGGAGCGGCAACTGTCGGCCAATGCCGGAAGGAGGTCTGGATCATGCACCGAGAATACATCAACCCGGCAATTCGAGAGCTCCGAGATCAATTGGTGCGTTTCGCCCCGCGCGAACGCCGATGGGAGCAGGTTGCGCAAACCGAACGGCTGCTGTCGGAAATCGTTCCGGACCGAATCTATCCGTACGAGTTCCTTTGCTTTCGGATTACGAACTACCGACCGACCGACAACCTGGCAGTGCAGATTCCCGGAACAGATGTTCTTCATGATTTGAGGCTTCTGGTTGAAGATCTTTCGGAATCGGCCCAGATACCGGCGGAATTCGCCGGCGAGCGCGTGATGACGATCGAGGAACTCGCAAAGCGTTTGAACGTTTCGACAAAGACGATCACTCGATGGCGGCGTTCGGGCTTGGTAAGCCGACGCTTTGTCATGGACGGCCGCTCGCGTGTTGGATTCCTCCAAAGCTCGGTCGAACGTTTCGTTTCGCAGAACCCCGAAAAGGTTCGACGCGGAAGACAGTTTAGCCAAATGACCGAAGAAGAACGCAACGCCTTGATCGAGGGAGCTCGGCGATTGGCCGCTGCCGGCGGCTACCCGGCCGAGGTCGCAAAGCGGCTGGCCCAGCAAACCGGGCGAAGCATCGAGACCGTTCGATACACGCTGAAGAACTTTGACAAACAGAATCCCGACATCGCTATCTTTCCCGACAGCCACGGCCCGCTTCCGCTAGAAGCGAAGCGAAAGATTTTCCAGCTCTACCAGCGGGGAGAATCCGTCGAGACACTCGCCCGCCGATACGGACGCAAGCGGACCACCATTTATCGAGTCGTCAATGAAATGCGAGCCCAGCGGATCATGGAACTGCCGCTGGATTTCATCCCGCATCGCTCCTTCGCGCGTGTGAAAACGCCGGCCAAGGAGAGGCAAATCCTCGGGCCGATGCCCGAGTCGGACGCCGTTGTCAAGAAGCCGCGGCTTCCCTCGGGATTGCCGCCGTACCTTGCGAGTCTTTACGAGGTCCCTCTTTTGACTCGGGCGCAGGAAATGCACCTATTCCGCAAGATGAACTATTTGAAGTTCAAGGCGGCGAAACTGCGGTCGAAACTCGATCCCGCTGCCCCGAAAAAGGCATTAATGGATGAGATCGAGCGGTGCTACGAAGCCGCCATCGAAACGAAGAACCAAATCATTCGCGCCAACCTTCGGTTGGTGGTTTCAATCGCCAAACGTCATGTCGGCCCAATGGACAACTTCTTCGAGTTGGTCAGCGACGGCAACATGTCGTTGATGCGCGCGGTGGAAAAGTTCGACTACTCGCGCGGCAACAAGTTCAGCACCTATGCCAGTTGGGCGATTATGAAGAATTTCGCCCGAACCATCCCCGACGAACATCGCCGACGCGACCGATTCCGCACCACGGAAGCGGAGGTTTTCTCGACCACTCCCGACGAAAAAGCCGAACTGGGCGACCAAGAAGCCCTCCAGGCTCAGCGGGAATTTCAGGTGGAATCGATCTTGAGCTGCCTCGACGATCGAGAGCAGGCGATTATTATCAAGCGATTTGGGCTCCGCCGAGGCCACGAACCGCTCACCCTGAAAGAGGTGGGGGCCGAGTTGGGCGTCACCAAAGAGCGAATTCGCCAGATCGAAGCGAGGGCTTTGACCAAGCTCCGCAAGGCCGCGGAAGAGGAAAGAATCGAGCTTCCCTCGTGATCCCCCTGCTGCAATCAGTCTCGCATAGTTCCAGAGCGTCATATGCCCTTGGCCGAGCGAGACTTGCCGTTTCCGTGCGGGGCGACACTCCCGGAACTCCGATCGCATTTGGATTGGCTGCGCGCCTCGACCGGTCGCTTCTCAATCCCTCCAAACGGGGATCCCGTCCGCGACCAATACCCGGCAGCGGTTGACTGAACCACCCAGAATATCTATCTTCTCGCCTGAGACGTCGCCGAGGATCGGTAAGCACGAAAAAATGTGGGGCGGTACGGCCTTGCAAGCCGATGGATGTCGGCTATACTAATCGGTTTGCGATTGCGGTCCATTCGGCTAGCGTAGCTCAACCGGCAGAGCAGCTGATTTGTAATCAGCAGGTTGTGGGTTCAAGTCCCTCCGCTAGCTCGTAACAAACCGCCCGTTTCTGTTCGTTGCGGTAATCCGAGACACGGCTGTGACGGGGGCGTATTGGTTGCAGTGCGGCCCGCGCTGTTGCCGAAGAATTGCCTTCGGAAGTGCGTGTTAGAGGGAGTTGCAGAGATCAAACAGGCGGATTCACGACGCGGCCGGACGCTAGGGCTCAGCAGCGATCGATATACGCGGGCGGTTTCCCGAGCGGTCAAAGGGGTCAGACTGTAAATCTGATGGCAATGCCTTCGAAGGTTCGAATCCTTCACCGCCCACTAACGCCGCACGTCGTTTCAACCGACGAGTTCCGCGCGGTTGCCGGGTTGGCTGGCCGAGGTCGAGCTTGCGGGTGTAGCTCAACGGTAGAGCGGTAGCCTTCCAAGCTACTTACGAGGGTTCGACTCCCTTCACCCGCTTCGTGGCGCGTGAAGGCCGCGAAGGCAACAGCAGAAAAGAAAGACGTACCTGTGCGGGCAAGAGTTGGCGATGCAGTCGCTGGTGCGAGACGACGAGCGGATGTCGGCGCGAGCCGCACGGTCCGGCTGCTGTAGCTCAGCCGGTAGAGCGCGTCCTTGGTAAGGACGAGGTCATGGGTTCAAGTCCCATCAGCAGCTTTTGTGTGTGGGTCGGTCGACGCGCGTGCATCGGCATTTGATGTTAGGAACACGTTTTTTCGTAACGACCTGATAGACAAAACGCAGGGAGAAACACGCAGCAATGGCGAAGGAAGTTTTTCAACGGACGAAGCCCCACGTGAACGTGGGCACCATCGGCCACATCGACCACGGCAAGACGACTCTGACCGGCGCGATCCTCGCTGTTCAGACCGCGAAGGGTTTGGCGAAGTTCAAGTCGTATGCCGATATCGCCAAGGGCGGCACGGTCCGCGACGCGACCAAAACGGTGACCATCGCCGTCGCCCACGTCGAATACGAAACCGAGAAGCGACACTACGCACACATCGACTGCCCGGGCCATGCCGATTTCATCAAGAACATGATTACCGGCGCTGCCCAAATGGACGGCGCGATTCTCGTGGTTTCGGCCGCCGACGGCCCGATGCCCCAAACCCGCGAACACGTGCTGCTCGCCCGCCAGGTGAACGTGCCCGCGCTGGTCGTCTTTCTCAACAAATGCGACTTGGTGGACGACCCGGAGCTGCTGGAACTGGTCGAGCTGGAATTGCGCGAGTTGCTCAGCAATTACGGATTCCCGGGCGACGAGGTGCCGATTATCCGCGGCTCGGCCCTGCCGGCCTACAACAACCCGAATGATCCGGAAGCCAGCAAGTGCATCCAAGAGTTGATGGATGCCATCGACAACTACATTCCGGAACCGGTCCGCGAACGCGACAAGCCGTTCCTTATGGCCATTGAAGACGTGTTCTCGATCGAAGGTCGCGGCACGGTCGCAACCGGCCGTATCGAGAAAGGGATCATCAAGGTTGGCGACGAAGTGGAAATCGTCGGTTTCGTTCCCACTCGCAAAACCGTGGTGACCGGCGTGGAAATGTTCCAGAAAACGCTGGAGCAAGGCGAGGCCGGCGACAATGTCGGCTGTCTCTTGCGCGGCATCAAACGAGAAGAAGTCGAACGCGGACAGGTACTGGCAAAGCCCGGCTCGATCACACCGCACACCGAGTTCGAGGCGGAAGTCTACGTCCTATCGAAGGAGGAAGGCGGCCGTCACACGCCCTTCTTCAGCGGCTATCGTCCCCAGTTCTACTTCCGCACAACCGACGTCACCGGTACGGCCCAGTTGCTTGGCGGCGCTGAAATGTGCATGCCGGGCGACAATGTCAAGCTGCGGATCGAGCTGATCGCCCCGATTGCTATGGAGGCGAATGTGCGATTTGCCATCCGTGAAGGCGGTCGCACCGTCGGCTCAGGCGTGGTAACGAAGATTTTGAAGTAGCGCCCGTCTTGGGCTCCTTAAGTGTTTTCCGCCGGCGTCGCCCCCGAAATGATCGCGGGGCGACGTCGAATGCGATGGAGAGCAACAAATACGGATCGCCCAGGCAACTCGCCGGATGTTGTCGCCGTCAAATGCGGCCGATTTCAGCGGTGAGCCGGATGCTTCGGCGATCGAACGGCAGATACGGGTTTCGACTCGCTGCCCGTCGTCGTTGCCTTGAGGAGAATACCTTCGAAACGTCAGCCGAGTCGTTCCATCACTCCGATGGAGCGCACTGGTTAGGCAAGGGTTTCCGTTGCGGCGGCGTTGAACGCTTCGTGCAGGTCTGTGCGAAAACGGTTCCTTGTTGCGGCGTTTCGGGCGAAGGGGTGTAGCTCAATTGGTAGAGCACTGGTCTCCAAAACCAGCGGTTGAGAGTTCGAGTCCCTCCGCCCCTGCTCGACAATCACCGGCCGATTGATCCACCAGCAGCGTCCTGTTCGGTCGCTGTGTCGGCCGGAAATGCAAAGGGTGGATTGGCGCGAATAAAACGCGAAAACGGAAAGCGGACCAAGTGCGGACAACGCGCAATCAGACGCTTTGTTCGCCGCCAGGCGTTTTCCGAGTCGCGCGGGCCGATCGAGCGGTGTGAAGAACGCACCTTTCCAACCATCGTGATTCGTCGCTGGATGATCGCGGGATCGAGGCGGCGCAGACTAAACCAAGGAAGAACTTCCGTGGCCGGACTTTTGCAAGAGCTTGTGCAAGTCGGCTTGTACAAACGCAGTCAGGGGCGCATTACTCGGCAGGTGACGTTTGCGGCCCTGGCCGTGGGCGTTGCCGTCGGTCTTTATCGCCTGCATGTGATATTGTCGGCCTCAGGTTGGGTCAACGCTCTGGGCGGCATTCAGTATTGGCTGCCCGGCGTGCTGCTGATTGGCGGCGTCTGGATTGCCTACCGGTTGGTCAACTACCCCAATTTTGCGGACTTTTTGATCGCGGTCGAAGCAGAGATGGCCAAAGTATCGTGGCCCTCACGCACCGAGCTGACTCGGGCGTCACTGGTGGTTCTGGTGATGCTGATCTTGCTGTCGCTCGTGCTTTGGGGTTTCGATCTTCTTTGGCGAGCAGTATTTACGTACATCATCCCGATCTTCTAAATGATAACGCCGGAAAATCGAACGCGGGCAGGCCGGCAGTTGCCCGCCACCGCCCGGTTTGCTTTGTAGACGGCCGCTTTCGCAAACGTGTGAACCTATTTAGCGGAATCCTCACGGTGACGGACGAACTGAATCGAATCGATCAGATCCCCGACGAGCCCGGAGACGTTCGGGCCGATGCAGCCGACCGCGCCGAGACGGCCGATCCGCTGGGCGATCAATCGGCGGCAGTCAAGCCGACTACCCAGCCCTCGATCGGGCCGGTTGCCGACGCTTCGATGGACGTTCCGGCGCAGCCCGAGTCCGCCGAGCTTCCACCCGATCGCGGTTCCGTTGCTCCATGCGAGCCGCAGGAACGGGAAAGCGCCGTCGGCGACCAAGAACTGCTTAGTGCCGTGCCTTCGGACGCTGCCGACACGGCATCGGCCGGTAAAACCCCGGCCGAGGAAACTGCGATTGACACGGAAAGGTCGATTGTCGCGGAGCAGTCGCCCGCAATGACAAAAGCCGGGCCGGAGACGGCCGTTCCGGTAAAGGCGAAACCCTCGTCGTCCAGCCGTCGGAACGTGGCAGAACCGGAGCTGAAAGAACCAAAGCCGAAGTCTTCCAAGATGGATTGGTATATCCTCAAGGTGCAGAGCAACCGCGAGGAGTCAATCAAAGAGGGATTGTTGCGTCGCGTGGCGATTGCTGGCCTTGATTACTACTTCGGCGACGTGATCGTTCCGACCGAGAAAGTCACCGAATTCAAGGCAGGCAAAAAACGCGTCCGGAAACGCAAGTTGTACCCGGGGTACCTTGTCGTTCAAATGGAAATCAACGATGATACGTGGTTCCTCGTGCGCGAGACGCCCGGCATCGGCGATTTTACCGGGGCGGCGGGTCGGCCCTCACCGATGTTGCCGCACGAAGTGTCGCGAATCCTCGCCAAGCAGGAAGAGAAAAGCGAAAAGGCGCCGAAGCTGAACATCAACTTCCGGCCCGGCGATCAAGTCAAGATCAACGAAGGCACCTTCGAGAACTTCGAGGGGCAGGTTCAGAGCATTGATGAACAGAACGGTCGCGTAACCGTGATGATCAATATTTTCGGGCGGTCAACGCCCGTCGAATTGGAGTACTGGCAAATCGGCGCCGTTTGAACAGGCGCCGGGGCGACCCTGGGCCGGGTCGAGGGGCTTCGTTGCTTTGCCCGGCCGGTAAGTCGTGCTGTCAAAATGTGATAACGTTCAGCGACGACTGTCGCAACGAATACGGCAAACGAAACGAATCGAGTTGAGCGATGGCAAAACAGCTAGTTGGCGAAGTGAAGTTTCAGGTGCCGGGCGGGCAGGCGACGCCTGCTCCTCCGGTGGGTACCTCGCTGGGGCGTTTCGGCATCAATTTGGGCCAGTTCGTTCAACAATTTAACGAACGAACGCGAGACGCCAATGGAATGCCTATTCCGGTAGTCGTCCGCGTTTATAACGACCGCACCTTCGAGTTCACGTTGAAGAGCCCTCCGGCCGCCGCCTTGTTGAAAGTGGCTGCCGGCATCGCGAAGGGGTCCGGCGTGCCCAACAAAGAGAAGGTGGGCAAGGTTACGCGTTCGCAAATCGATGAGATCTGCAAGAAGAAGATGGCGGATCTGAACGCCCGCGACCTGGAGCATGCGCGCCGGATGATTGAAGGCACGGCCCGGAGCATGGGCTTGGAGGTCGTTGACGCATAATAGTCGTCGGCTGCTGCGGCGCGTTGCCGTGCGTGATCGGATGAAGCGATGTCGCGGACCGAAAAGGTGGCGGTTTCATTCGGCGGGCGAGCGGCCGATCGATAACAAGAGGCCCATCGATAACAAGAGGAAACACTAGTGGGAGGCGACGCGAGTCGCCGCTAGTTACCACGACCAAGGTCGATTGGTGCGAGATCCGACGCGAGGCGCCGCAATTGGAGCGGCCTTGTTTGCAAGGCGCGGAAAGCAGCGGTTTCGCCTTAGAGGATTGGACCTTTCGGCCCATGAGTAGGAGTGCTGAATAGGCGGTTATGGTCAGATTGTCAAAGCGCATGCGGGCGATGACGGAAAAGGCGCCCGGCAAGAAGCCGTTGCCGCTGGAAGAGGCGGTGGCGCTTCTGAAGACTTTCAACACGACGAAATTCGATCAGTCGGTTGAAATCGCCATGCGGCTGGGCATCGACGCCAAGCAGGCGGATCAGATGGTGCGCGGCTCGATCGTGTTGCCGCACGGCATCGGACGGACGCTTCGCGTTGTTGTTTTCGCCAAAGGCGACAAGGTGGATGAGGCCAAGGCGGCCGGCGCCGACGAAGTGGGCGGTCCGGAACTGGCCGAGAAAATCAAAGGCGGTTGGACGGACTTCGATGTCTGCATCGCCGCGCCCGACATGATGGGCATCGTCGGGCCTTTGGGCAAAGTGCTGGGTCCGCGAGGATTGATGCCGTCGCCGCGTGCCGGCACGGTGTCCCCGGATGTCGGAAAATTGGTGCGCGAATACAAGGCCGGCAAGGTCGAGTTTCGCAATGATGCGGGCGGCAACGTACAGGCGGTCGTCGGAAAACTCAGCTTCGACGCGCCGAAGCTTGTCGACAATATCCGAGCCTTCATCAATCATGTGATGTCGCTGAAGCCGGCGGCCGTCAAGGGGCAGTACGTCAAGTCGGTGGCGATCAGCGCCACGATGAGCCCCGGCATCCGCATCCAGGTCGCCTAAGAGGAGGTCGTCGATGAGCAAGTACGTGAAGAACCTAATCACCGACCACTTGCGGAAGCAACTGGCCGGCGTCGACGACGCCTTGCTGGTCAACGTTATCGGCCTGACGGCCAACAACAGCGCCCGGCTCCGCGCCGAGCTTCGGAAGAAGAACATCCAGTTGATGGTCGTCAAGAATAGCTTGGCCCGCCGAGCGGTGGAAGGCACGCGACTGGCCCCGCTTTTCGACAAGGCAGAGGGTTCGTCGGCGATCTGCTGGGGCGCTGAAGATATCGTCAGCCTCGCCAAAGAGATCACGCGACTGGTGAGCGATCCGACGTTCGCGCCTTTTACCGCCAAAGCCGGCGTGATGGACGGCCAGCGGATCAGCGACGCGGAAATCGCCGAGGTGAGCAAGTGGCCGAGCCGCGCCGAACAGTTGAGCATGCTGGTCGGGCAGATTCTCGGTCCGGGCAGCCGATTGGTCAGCCAGTTGACGGCCGTGGGCGGGGCGTTGGCCAGCCAGATCGAACAGAAAAGCAAACCCGCCGGCGGGGAAGACGCGCCGGCCGACGGTGCCGCAGCCTGAACGCGGCGACATGCGTTTGAAAACATCAACCCCGTTATTCGTGTGAAAGGATGATTTGCACATGGCAACTGCTGAAATGACCCGGGAATTTTCCGCCCTGACCAAGGAACTGGGCGACAAGATCGTCGGCCTGACGCTGAAAGAAGCGAAAGAGCTGAGCGATTACCTTGAAGAAGTGCACGGCATCAAGCCGGCCGCGGGCGGCGCCGTGATGGTCGCCGGCCCGGTGGGCGGAGGAGTCGCGGAGGAGAAGAAGGAGGAGAAGACCGCCTTCGACGTGATCATCGAAGACTACCCCGACGCCAAGAAGATCGGCGTCATCAAGGTGGTTCGCTCGGCCACGTCGCTGGGCTTGAAAGAAGCGAAGGACTTGGTTGAAGCCAAGCCGGCCAAGGTCAAGGAAGGAATCTCCAAGGAAGAGGCGGAGAAGCTCAAGAAGGAGCTCGAAGAAGCCGGTGCCAAGGTCGCCATCAAGTAGCGACTCTCGAAATCGGCCGATGCAGCGGCGCGGGCATCGTCGCTGCGTCGGCTTTCGCTTTGCCTTTGTGCACGCAACCACTCGCTGCGATCCGCTGCTCGACGGCGCCGCTGCGAGTTACGCCGCGAGGCGAAGCGCCGCACGAACAGCCTGTGGGTTTTGGCCCCCAACGGTCAATGCGACGATCGATCGGGGGCGGGATGGGTTCGGGCGCGTTTTGATCTACGTGACCAGGTTCTGCAAGTCGTCACTGAACGAACGGCCCAAGTCGGCGCCGCCGGCTTGGGTTCTGCGCGCTTACGGACGGCGGCGCGCGGCTTGCACCACGGTCGATTCTTTCCGCTTTCCGTTTCAGGGCTTAGCGAAGTCAGGTGCTTTCTATGGCGATTCCCGCTCAACGACGCCTTCAGCCGAAAACGAAACGACTCTTCGGCAGCCAGCGCGAACATCTGCCGATCCCCGATCTGACCCAGGTTCAAACACGGGGGTATGCCGCGTTCCTGCAACTCGATGTCCCGGCCCACAAGCGAAAGGACCAAGGGATCGAGGGTGTTCTGCGCGAGATTTTCCCGATTGAAAGTTTCGACAAATCGCTGCGGCTGGAATACCTTCGCTACGAATTGGGCAAGCCGCGATACACGCCCGACGAATGCCGGCAACTGAAACTTACCTACGGGCGCCCGTTCAAGGTCTGGCTGCGGCTGACCAAGGAGCAGCCGGTCGAGGAAGAGGTCTTTTTGGGCGATATCCCGATCATGCTGGGCGGGGGCGAGTTCATCATCAACGGCGCCGAGCGGGTCGTCGTCAATCAGCTTCACCGTAGTCCCGGCATTGACTTCCTGCTTGATGAAGAGGGCAGCAGCGACCATAAAACCCATACCTGCCGGATCATCCCCGAACGCGGAAGCTGGATCGAACTGAACATCACCCGCAAAGAAACGATCGCCGTCCGCATCGATCAGAGCGGCAAGTTTCCGGTGACGATGCTCCTGCGCGCCATGGACCGCAAATACAGCGACACCGCCTCGCTGATGCGCGTTTTCTTCCGGTGCGAGAAAGAGAAGATTCACGACGGCCGCAGTGCCGTGAAACTGGAAGGCAAACTCGCCGTCGGCGACATTGTCTATCCGGCCGACAGCCCGCGGGCCGGCGAGGTTATCGTCGAATGCGGACACAAGATAACCAAGAATGCGGCAGAGACGATCTGCGCTTCGGGCCTGAGGGAAGTCGAGGTGGCGGTCGATCCGAAGAACCCGGTTCTGGTCAATTCGCTGTTGGAGGATCCCACCGGAAGCCACGAGGAAGCGCTGCTCCGTATCTACCAACGGTTGCGGCCCGGCAACCCGCCGCAATTGGAAAAGGCCAAAACCCTTTTCCAAGAGAAGTTCTACGACACCAACCGATATCGCCTCGGTCGCGTCGGGCGGTTCCGCATCAATCGCAAATTGGGGCTGAACATTCCGGAAGAGCACACGACGTTGCGTCCCGAAGATTTGATCGCCTCGATCGACTATCTTGTCCGGCTGCACAACCACGATCCGTCCGCCTCGACCGACGACATCGACCATCTGGGAAATCGCCGCTTGCGGACCATCGATGAATTAGCCTGCGACGAGCTTCGCAAGGGATTCATGAAGCTGCGCCGCACCGTGCAAGAGCGGATGAGCCTGAAGGACGCGGCCGACATCACTCCGCGCAGCCTGGTGAATCCGAAGAGCATTTCGGCCGCCATTGAATTCTTTTTCGGGCGAGGCGAATTGTCGCAGGTGGTCGATCAAACCAACCCGCTCTCGATGCTCACGCACGAACGGCGTCTCTCGGCGCTGGGGCCGGGCGGGTTGAATCGCAAGCGGGCCGGTTTTGAAGTGCGCGACGTCCATTTTTCGCATTACGGCCGCATCTGCCCGATCGAAACGCCTGAAGGCACGAACATCGGTCTGATTTCCAGCCTGGGCATCTACACCAGTGTCGATTCCTACGGGTTCCTGATCACACCCTACCAGAAGGTCAAAGACGGCAAACTGTTGCCCGAAATCGAGTGGCTGCGCGCCGACCAAGAGTACGAAGCCTATTTGGCTCCGGCCGACGCGCCGATCGCCGGCGGCAAAATCCAGGGCGAAACGATCGTTGCGCGCCACCGTGGCGATGTGGCCTTGGTGCCGGTATCGAAGATCCAATATATCGACGTCGCCCCGTGCCAAATGGTGGGTGTTTCCGCCGGTCTGATCCCCTTCCTGGAGCACGACGACGCGAACCGCGCGTTGATGGGTTCGAACATGCAGCGTCAGGCGGTGCCGCTGTTGGTGACCGAACCGCCGCTGGTGGCGACGGGCCTTGAAGTGGAAACCGCGCAGAACTCGAGCATGCTCGTGCGCGCCGCGCGCAAAGGGACCGTAACGTATGTCGATGCCAGCCGCATCGAGATCGGCAACGACGTGTATCCGCTTCGCAAATTCGTCGGGCTGAACGAGCGCACCTGCCTCAATCAAAAGCCGATCGTCCGCCCGGGCGACAAGGTCGAAAAAGGTCAAGTGATCGCCGACGGTCCGGCTACCCAAGGCGGCGAGCTGGCGCTGGGACGCAACGTTCTGGTAGCCTTCATGGCCTGGGACGGGTTCAATTTCGAAGATGCGATCATCATCAGCGAAGAGCTGGTGCAGAACGACACGTATACCTCGATCCACATCGAGGATTTCGATGTGGAGATTCGGGAAACTAAGCTCGGCCGCGAAGAATTCACGCGCGACATTCCCAATGTCAGCGAGAAAATGCTTCGCAACCTCGATGAGAACGGAATCGTTCGCGTGGGCACCTATGTGCGGCCCGGCGACATCCTGGTCGGAAAGGTCTCGCCGAAATCGAAAACCGAGCTTACGCCGGAGGAAAAACTGCTGCATGCGATTTTCGGCCGCGCCGGCGAAGACGTGAAGAACGAGTCGCTCGAGGTTCCCTCGGGCGTCGAGGGAATCGTGATCGCCACGCAAAAGTTTTCGCGCCGCGCCAGCTTGAGCGATGAAGAACGCAAAGAATTCGACAAGAAGCTCAAAGAAATCGAAACGGCGGGCAATGCCCGAATTGCGGCCGCGTTCGGCGAACTGGTGCAACGGATCGAAGACGTGCTCAAACGAAAGCTGACCGACGAAGACGGGTCGCCTTTGCTCGAAGGGAAAGAGCACCGGTTCATTGTCGAACAGGCCCAGCGATTCGACATCGAACGGCTCGACATCCGCAGCCCGCAGCGCAAATCAGAGGTGGAAAAGATCTACAAGGAGTACTGGCCGGCGGTCGAAGACGCAATCGACGCGCGCGACCGCGAGCTGAACTCGATGAAGCGCGGCGACGAGCTGCGAAGCGGCGTGCTGCAAATGGTCAAAGTGTATATCGCCGCCAAACGAGTGATTTCGGTCGGCGACAAGATGGCCGGACGCCACGGCAACAAAGGCGTGATCGCAAAGATTCTCCCGAAAGAGGACATGCCCTTCCTGGCGGACGGCACGCCGGTGCAAATCTTGCTCAACCCGCTGGGCGTGCCCAGCCGTATGAACGTGGGCCAGATTTTGGAAACCCATTTGGGCTGGGCAGGGGCAACCCTTGGTTTTCAAGCAATCACGCCCATTTTCGACGGCGCCGACGAGCGGACTATCAACGAAGTTCTCAAGGAGGCGGGTCTGCCCCCAAGCGGCAAGACCCAGTTGTACGACGGGCGCACGGGCGAGCCGTTCGAACAGCTTTCCACCGTCGGCTACATCTACATGCTCAAGTTGCATCACCTAGTCGACGACAAAGTCCACGCGCGTTCCACCGGGCCGTATTCGTTGATCACCCAACAGCCGCTCGGCGGAAAGGCGCGTTTCGGCGGGCAACGCTTCGGCGAAATGGAAGTGTGGGCCCTGGAAGCATACGGCGCGGCGTACATCTTGCAAGAGCTGTTGACGGTCAAGAGCGACGATGTGGACGGCCGCACCAAGATCTACGAGGCCATGGTCAAGGGCGAAAACACGTTGGAGGCGGGCACGCCGGCAAGCTTCGATGTGCTCACCAACGAGATTCGCGGCCTGGCCCTGAACATGCAATTGGAGAAAGCGCGCATCTGAGCAGCCGATCGCGCGACGGTTGCCGCCGGACGGCAAGCTCTTTGTCGGCCGGGCAGCCAAGACGGCGATAGCGGCAAGAGGTGCAATAGTCGGCGGCAAAGCAGCGTTCGACCGCTGCAACGCAATGCAGCCGAAACGGCGGCGCGGCAGCGACCCAGCCGCCGCGGGCGAACGAAAGAATATCGTGTGTAATCATCCTCCCCTGTCGAGGAGTCAACGCTGTGAGCATCGGCGAAACCACTTACGATCGGATCAACGACTACACGGCCGTCAAGATCAGTCTTGCCCGCGCCCACGACATTCGCAGTTGGTCGCACGGCGAGGTGAAGAAGCCGGAAACGATCAATTATCGAACGTATCGGCCGGAAAAAGACGGCCTGTTCTGCGAGAAGATCTTCGGCCCGGAAAAAGACTGGGAATGCTCCTGCGGCAAGTACCGCGGCATGAAGTACAAGGGGATGATCTGCGACCGTTGCGGGGTGAAGATCACTCAAAGCAAGGTGCGGCGCAAGCGGATGGGCCATATTGAATTGGCCGCCCCGGTCGTACACATCTGGTTCTTCAAGGCGTTGCCCAGCCGTTTGGGCGCGCTGCTGAACATGAAGACCACGAGCCTGGAAAAGGTGATCTACTACCAGGACTACGTGGTGATCAATCCGGGCGACACTCCGTTGAAGAAACAGCAATTGCTCACGGAGGAGGAATATCGCGCAGCCCGACAACAGTACGGCGAGGGCGCCTTCGAGGCCGACATGGGCGCCGAGGCGATTCGCAAGCTGCTCACCGATCTGGACTTGGTCAAGTTGTCGCAAGAACTGCGCGCGGAGCTGACCGACACCAAGTCGAAGCAGAAGCGCAAAGACTTGATCAATCGTCTGAAGATCGTCGAGTCGATTCGCGACAGCGAGAACCGGCCCGAATGGATGGTGCTCGACGTGATTCCGGTGATTCCGCCGGATCTTCGCCCGTTGGTGTTGTTGGATTCGGGCAATTTCGCCACGAGCGATTTGAACGATCTGTACCGCCGGATTATCAATCGGAATAATCGATTGAAGAAGCTGGTGGACCTGAACGCGCCGGAAGTGATCATCCGCAACGAGAAGCGGATGCTCCAGCAATCGGTTGACGCGCTGTTCGACAACAATCGCTGCAAGCGGCCCGTCTTGGGAAGCAGCAACCGCCCATTGAAGTCGTTGACCGACATGATCAAGGGCAAGCAGGGACGTTTCCGCGAGAACCTGTTGGGCAAGCGCGTCGACTACTCGGCTCGAAGCGTGATCGTCGTCGGCCCGTCGCTCCGACTGCACCAGTGCGGTTTGCCGAAGAAGATCGCCCTCGAGTTGTACCAGCCGTTCATCATCCGCCGGCTGAAGGAGTTGGGGCACGCCGATACGATCAAGAGCGCCAAGAAGATGCTTGAGCGCAAGGACGACGAGGTTTGGGACATTCTCGAAGAGGTGATCAAGAATCACCCGGTGCTGCTCAACCGCGCCCCGACGCTGCATCGGATGGGCATTCAAGCATTCGAGCCCGTATTGGTGGAAGGGAACGCCATCAAGCTGCATCCGCTGGTGTGCAAGGGCTTCAACGCCGACTTCGACGGCGATCAGATGGCGGTGCATCTGCCGCTTTCGATCGAAGCCCAGGTGGAAGCGCACACGCTGATGATGTCGACGAACAATATTTTCAGTCCCGCCAACGGGGCGCCGATCATCAGCCCGTCGCAAGACATCGTGATGGGCTGCTACTACATCACCAAGTCGCTCCCCGACCGCAAGGGCGAGAACATGGTCTTCTCCTCTCCGGAAGAGGTGATGCTCGCCTACGGGCTGAAGAAGGTCGATACGCACGCCATGATCAAGCTGCGTCTGCCGACCACTCGTCAAGTCAAGGGCGAGCATTCCGCGCGAACCGGCGCGCTGTTGAATACGACGGTCGGCCGGGTGATCTTCAACTCGATTTTGCCGGAAGGGATGCCGTACTACAACATGCCGCTGCGTTCGTCGGATTTGGCCATGGTCATCTCCGACTGCTACGAGCGTTTGGGCCGGCGGAAAACGATCGACCTGCTCGACGCCATGAACCAATTCGGCTTCCGCCAGGCGACTCTCAGCGGGCTTTCGTTCGCCACCGACGACTTGATTACGCCGGCGAACAAGGCAAAGGTCATTCAGGACGGCGAGCGCGAAGTCTTGAAGCTGCAAAAGCAGTATGCGCGCGGGTTGTTGAGCGACCGCGAACGGTACAACAAGGTGCTCGACGTCTGGACCCACGCCCGCGAAGAAATCACCAGCGAGATGATGCGCCAGCTCGAGAACGATTCCCGGGCCTCCGGCTACGTGAACCCGATCTTCCTCATGGCGCACTCGGGCGCCCGCGGCGGCGTGGAACAAATCCGCCAGCTCGCCGGCATGCGCGGCTTGATGGCCAAACCCTCCGGACAAATCATCGAAACGCCGATCAAGGCGAATTTCCGCGAAGGTTTGAGCGTGCTTGAATACTTCAGTTCGACGCACGGGGCGCGGAAGGGCTTGGCCGATACGGCCTTGAAAACGGCCGACTCGGGTTATCTCACCCGCAAGCTGGCCGACGTGGCTCAGAACGTCGTAGTCACGATGCACGACTGCGGCACGACGCAGGGCATCACCAAAGGCGTGATTTACCGCGGGGAAAAGGTCGAGGTGAGCCTAGCCGACTCGATTCGAGGGCGGGTGAGCCGAGCGAACATCGTCAATCCGATCACCGATGAAGTGGTGGTTCGCGAAAACGAATTGATCACGCCGGCGATCGCGCGCAAGATCGAGGCCATGGGCCTGGAGAAGATCCAGGTGCGCAGCCCAATGACTTGCGACGCTCCCCTCGGGGTTTGCGCCCTGTGCTATGGCATGGATCTCTCCACCGGCGCGCTGGTCGAACAAGGGATGGCCGTGGGGATCATCGCCGCGGAGAGTATCGGCGAGCCCGGTACCCAGTTGACCATGCGGACCTTCCACATCGGCGGAACGGCGGCCCGAGCCGTCGAAGAGAGCGAGATTCGCTCGAAGAAGGGAGGCAAGGTCAAGTTTACGCAGATGAAGTCGGTTCGCAACGACAGCGGGCAACAGATCGTTTTGGGCCGAAGCGCAAGCATCACGGTGGTCGATCCGAAGGAACGCGAGCTGGAGAAGTACGACGTTCCGGCCGGCGC
>Ga0308414_1000991_pt1 | contig 18584 bp, 15 predicted proteins | sample HotsprSampleOS50_FD_205667 | JGI IMG/M metagenome (GOLD analysis project Ga0308414, IMG submission 205667) | Hot spring phototrophic mat microbial communities from Octopus Spring, Yellowstone National Park, Wyoming, United States - 20090730_OS50 ...
GATCGACGAGGTAGGCCCCGGCGGCATTGTCGCGGTGGCCAAAACCGAAGACCTCAAAACCGGCAGCACGTTGGGCGAGATGGTCATGCCCGACATCCCGTTCCCCACGCCAATGGTCGGTTTGGCCGTATCGCCCAAGGCCCGCGGCGACGAATCGAAACTCTCCGGCGCGCTGACGAAGATCGTCGAAGAAGACCCCACCTTCCGCCGTGAACTCGACCCGCAAACCAAGGAAATGGTGATCACCGGGATGAGCGAACTGCATTTGCAGATCATCCGCGAACGGCTCAAACGCCGCGACAAGGTCGAGGTGGAAACCAAGGAACCGAAAATCCCCTACCGCGAAACGATTCAGGCGCAGGCCGAAGGCAGCTACCGCCACAAGAAACAAACCGGGGGGCGCGGACAGTTCGGCGAAGTGCATATCCGCATGTTCCCCTTCCCCAAAGATATGAAGCCCGAGGAATTCGCCACCAAAGAGCGATTCCCGCAAATGAAGGAATTTCACTACGACGAAGACCATCACTTCTTGTGGGTGGATTCGATCGTCGGCGGCACGATCCCCGGCAACTTCATGCCGGCGGTGGAAAAGGGCTTCAAAGAGCGGCTCGTCCGCGGCGTGATTGCCGGCTACAAGGTGCAGAACGTCTGCGTCGAGGTGTTCTTCGGCAAGCATCACCCGGTCGATAGCTCGGAACAAGCGTTCAAGACGGCCGGCTCGATGGCCTTCCGCAACGTCTTCCAGCAGGCGCGGCCCGCCCTGCTCGAACCGATCGTCAAAATGGAAATCACCGTGCCCAGTTCCAACGTGGGCGACATCAACAGCGATATGTCCGGGCGCCGCGGCCGCGTGCTGGGCATGGACTCGGCTGGCGGCGACCTGCAAACCATCACGGCCGAGGCCCCGCTGGCCGAGGTGATGACCTACGCCCGGAGCCTGTCGAGCATCACCGGCGGACAGGGCAGCTACACGATCGAGCTGAGCCATTACGACGTCGTGCCGCCCAACGTGATGCAAGAGATCATCGCCAAGAGCGCGATGAAGGAAGAAGAAGACGAAGAGTAGCCGGCGCCGGCCGACGCCCGGTCGGAACATCCCGCGACCGCGTGGCGAACCAAACGCGACCGAGCAGGTTTCCTCGCGTTGCGGTCGATTGGCGGGCGGATTCCCGCTTCGACGCCGCCGGGAGCGAAAAAAGTGCTAATTTTTCCGCCTCGACCGGTCGAAAAGATTCAACAGCGACGGGATTGCGCCGATCGTGCCGGTTGTTCCGGGAACTGCTCATCGAATTCGATTGTTCGATCGGCCGTTCCGGCTCAAGCGGCGTCGTGCCGCTTTCCGCTGTGGGCCGGCTCCGTCGGGTTGACCGGCGGAGTACAATTACCAATAAAGGAAAACCACGAGATCTTGTCGGCTTTCCCTGGCGAGTGCCAGCCGGGGGGCTATTGTGGAAAAATCCGCGTCCCGCAACCCATGATCGTTCTGCTGACCCAACGCCGAACGTGCTTGTGTATTGGTCCGGTCGCCTAAGGCGGCCGGACTTCTCCCTGAGGCCGCGCGCTGCGTAATCCTCCCGGGCGCGCCTGCCTGATGCGTATCGGCTTCTTTCGGCGCGAGCGAGCGGCCTGTCGAATGTCGGCAAGCCCGCCCGACGCCCCACGGTGCGACCAGCCGTGCAGTGCTCCGGTGCGATTGCTCCCCCTTGGTCTCCGGAAATCGTGGCGACGACGATCTGCCGTGTATCTGGGTGCGAATTCGTCGCTTGGGTTGGTGAAGATCGACAAGGTGTACGGCCTTTCGGCTTTCACCGTGAAAGGGCGACTCTAACACGAGCTTGATTTATGGCTACCGACCTCCGACTTCGCGAAACCCTGCCCGAACTGACCGAGAAGCTCGTTCAAACCTATCACGACGTCGGTTCAATCAACCATTTGGGTTATTGCCCCCTGCCCAATTACGAAACGATCGTTTCCTGCCTGGAAGACCTGAAGGAAGTGCTTTACCCCGGCTACCGGCGGCGCGACAATCTGCACTTCGGCAACGTAACCTATCATGTGGGCGATCTGATCGACCGCCTGCACGACCAGTTGACCCAGCAGATCGCCCGCGCCCTGGTTCACGAGGCCTCGAAGCATAAGCCGTGCGGGCCGCAGCAGAAGCTCGACTTCGAGGCCCTCGGCCAAGCCAAGGCCGTGCAGTTCCTCAACCAACTGCCGGCGCTGAGGAGCCAATTGGCCAAAGACGTGCAGGCCGCCTACGACGGCGATCCAGCGTGCAAATCGCTCGACGAGGTGATCTTCTGCTATCCCGGGCTCGAAGCCATTACCGTCTATCGGCTGGCCCATCTGCTGCATCAGCTCGACGTGCCGCTCATCCCGCGGATGATGACCGAGTGGGCCCACGGGCGAACCGGCATCGACATTCACCCGGGCGCCACGATCGGCGAGTATTTCTTCATCGATCACGGCACCGGCGTGGTGATCGGCGAAACCTGCCATATCGGCAATTGGGTCAAGCTTTACCAGGGCGTTACCCTCGGCGCGCTGAGCTTTCCCACCGACGCCGAGGGAAACCTGGTTCGCAACATCAAACGCCATCCGACGATCGAAGACCGCGTGGTGATCTACGCCAACGCCACCGTGCTCGGCGGCAATACGGTGATCGGGCACCACTCGATCATCGGGTCGAGCACCTGGATCACCCGCTCGGTCGAACCCTATACGACCGTCGTGCTCGAAAAACCGCGAATGCGCGTCCACAGCGAACAGAGCGACGCGATCGACTACATGATCTGACCCGCCCCGACCGCGACGGAAACGCGAAGGACGGGCTGCGCAATCTCGCGCGCTGCCCTGTGCTGTCCGATGCTGCCGCGGTCGGATCGCGTAGTCTTCCACGAAAACCCGCGGCGCTGTTGGCGGAAGGTCGCCCGCCTCCGACCGAGGCGCTCAGATCGAATAATCTTCGACGAAGATTCGCGAGTCGCGCGGGGCGACCACGACTTCTTCGCCCACGGCATGCGGCCGTTGCCGGAATCGCTCGTGCGATAGTTCGACGAAGATCGATTCGTTCGCGTCGGTCGATAGTTCGATCTTCACCACCGGACCGGCCGATTGAATGCGGGTGATTCGCGCTTCGAGGCCGGCCTGTCCCTCGCCGCGCGCATGGATTTCCAGATCGTGCGGACGGACGAACAATCGGGCGGAGTGTCCTTCGATCAGCGTCCCGGGAGGCGGCTCGAAGACGAGCGAGCCGAAGACGGCGCGGCCCGCTTCCATCCGTCCGCGAAACAGGTTGACGTTCCCCAGAAAGTCCATCACAAACGCGTTGGCGGGCTGATGGAACACCTCGTCCGGCGTGCCGACCTGTTCGATTCGTCCCTGATTCATCACCACGACGCGATCGGCGACCTCGAGGGCCTCTTCCTGATCGTGCGTGACGAAAACGCTGGTCAGGTGGATTTCGTCGTGCAACCGGCGCAGCCAGCGGCGCAGTCCGAGCCGCACCTTGGCATCGAGCGCGCCGAAGGGTTCGTCGAGCAACAGCACCTTCGGCTGGATCGCCAGCGCCCGAGCCAGCGCCACGCGCTGCCGCTGCCCGCCCGAAAGCTGCGACGGATAGCGGTTTTCGATTCCTTCGAGCTGAATCAATTCGAGCAGTTCGCCGACGCGGCGGCGGATTTCGGCCCGCGACGGCCGAGTGACTCGGGGACGGACCTTCAGACCGAAGGCGATATTCTCGAACACCGTCATGTGCCGAAACAGAGCGTAGTGCTGGAAGACGAATCCCACGTTCCGCCGGCCCACGTCCTCCCTCGCCACGTTCCGCCCGTCGAAAAGAATCTCGCTCTCCGTGGACGCGTCGAATCCCTCCAGGCCGGCGATAATCCGCAACAACGTCGTCTTGCCGGAGCCTGAGGGACCGAGCAAGGCCACCAACTCGCCGTCGGGGATCGTGAGCGAAACGCGATCCAACGCGACGAAATCGCCGAACGTTTTCGTGATGTTGCGAACTTCGATACTCACGGAGCGATCTCCTCCGACACCGGGCGCCGAACCCGGGCCGCACATCGGCCGGCGGTGCCGGTTCGACGCCAAAGCGAGTGTTCCGTCATCGGTCAGGCCTCGGTTTGGGGCGGCAGGCGGGAACTCTCGGCCGTAACGCGCCGTACTCGGATTTCGACGAGGGCCTTGAGCACCAGCGTCACCAGCGCCAGAAGCGCCAGCAGCGAAGCCACGGCAAACGCAGCGACGGCGTTGTATTCGTTGTACAGAATCTCCACATGCAACGGCATGGTGTTCGTGCGCCCGCGCAAGTGCCCCGACACGACGGAAACGGCGCCGAATTCGCCGAGCGCCCGGGCGTTGCACAGGATCACGCCGTAGAGCAGACCCCATTTGACGTTGGGCAAGGTAATGCGCCAAAAGGTTTGCCAGCCGCTTGCTCCCAAGAGCAGCGCCGCTTCCTCCTCCTCGATTCCCTGCTCTTGCATCAGCGGGATCAGCTCGCGGGCAACGAAGGGAAAGGTGACGAAGATCGTCGCCAAGACGACGCCCGGCACGGCGAAGATGATTTCGATGTTGAGCGCGGTCAGCCACGGACCGAGCCATCCCTGCATTCCGAACACCAAGACATAGATCAAACCGGCAATTACGGGCGAAACGGCAAACGGCAGATCGATCAGCGAAATCAAGATGCTCTTGCCGCGGAACTCGAATTTGGCGATTGCCCACGAGGCGGCCAGCCCGAACACGAGGTTCAGCGGAACGGCGATGCCCGCCACCAACAGACTCAAGCGAATGGCGGCCCAAGCGTCGGGATGCCGGAAGCTGTCAACGTACGCCCCAAGTCCCTTGCGCAGCGCCTCGAAAAACACCGACGCCAGCGGGACGGCCAGAAACAGCACCAGAAACGACAACGCCGAGAAGCACACCAGCAGCTTCACCCAAAGCGGATCGTCGGCAGCCGGTCGAAGACGATCGGCGCCGGAGGCGGAACCGGAAACGGCGATGCCCGATGTCGGCGCCGGCATAGCTCACCTTGTCATGCGATGGCGGGCGGTCCACCACTGAAGGCCGTTGATCGCCAGCAGCAGCAAAAACGAAAGGACCAGCATCGCGGCGGCAATGGCCGTCGCGCCGGTGTAGTCGTACTGTTCGAGCTTCATCACGATCACCAACGGAACGATCTCCGTTTTCATCGGCATGTTGCCGGCGATGAAGATCACCGAGCCGTATTCGCCCAGCGCGCGGGCGAAGGCCAACGCAAACCCGGTGAGCAGCGCCGGCCGAATGGCCGGAAAGACGACGTAGAGAAACGTGCTCAGGCGGCCGGCCCCCAAGCTCGCGGCCGCTTCTTCGACTTCGGGATCGAGGTCTTCCAAGGCGGGCTGCAACGTGCGCACGACGAACGGCAGTCCGATGAACGTCAGCGCCAGGGCCACGCCCAACCAGGAATTGGTCGACGCAATGCCCGCCCCATACAACCATCGCCCCAGCCAGCGGTAGCGGACCAGCATCCAGGCGACGGCCAAGCCGAAAACGGCATTGACGGCGGCCGCCGCCAGCGACGCGCCGAGACTGAGCCGAAAGGCGCTGAGCACCCGCGGATCGCTAAGCGTTCGACCGATATGATCCCACGAGGCCGTCGCCGCGTTGAAAAACAATGCCGATAAGGGAATCAGCACGATCAGGCTCAAGTAGAGCACCGTGTAGCCCAGCGTCAACCCGAAGCCGGGAAGCACGCTGCGGCGTTTGATCAACGGGACGGCTGCCAGGTTCATCGATCCGCCTTCAACCAGGTAATCGCAACGCCGCAGGGAAGGGAACGCGGGCCGAGCGGTTGCCGCAAGCCTTTCGCCCCTAGCGTTCTGCTCGCGGCGGCCTTGCTCCCGGCGCGGACCAGACTACTTCGTCCGGAGATATTCTCGCCGCTCGCGAAAACGATCGCCCTTCTCCCGCCAGATGGAAGTCATTTCGCGCCGTGCGCGGTGTAAATGCTGTCGAAGACGCCTCCGTCGGCGAAGTGAACCTTTTGCGCCTTTTCCCAACCGCCGAAAACGCGGTCGATCGTCACCAGGTCAAGCCCCGGGAATCGTTGGGCATCGTCGGGCGCCGCCTGTTCGCAATGCACCGGGCGATAGAAGTGCTTGGCGATGATCCGTTGGCCCTCGGGCGAATACAAGTATTCGAGATAAGCCTGGGCCGCCCGGCGCGTTCCCCGCGCATCCACCCAATGATCGACAACGGCCACCGGCGGCTCGGCCACGATGCTGATCGACGGCACGACGATCTCGAACTGGTCGGAACCGAATTCCTTGATCGCCAAGAAGGCCTCGTTCTCCCACGCCAGAAGAACGTCGCCCAGCCCGCGCTGAACGAACGTGTTCGTCGCGGCCCGCGCGCCCGAATCAAGCACCGGAACGCGTTTGAATAGGGCGGTGACGAACTGGCGGGCCTTTTCCTGGGCGGCGGCAACCTCGGCCGCGGCCTTCGGGTCGTCGAGCTTGGCCAGGTCTCCCAGTTCTCGCTTCAGCGCGTAGGCCCACGCGGCCAAGTAGTTCCAGCGGGCCCCGCCCGAGGTCTTTGGGTTCGGCGTGATGACGGCCACGTCGTCGCGGATCAGATCGTTCCAATCCTTGATCTGCTTGGGGTTTCCCTTGCGCACCAGAAAAAGAATGGTCGATGTGTAGGGCGCGCTGTTGTTCGGCAGGCGCTTCTGCCAATCGGGCGGGAGCAGCTTGGCCTTCTCGGCGATCATGTCGATGTCGTAGGCCAAGGCCAAGCTGACGACGTCGGCCTTCAGGCCATCGACCACCGCCCGAGCTTGCTTGCCCGATCCGCCGTGCGATTGGTTGATCGTCACCGTTTGCCCGGTCTTCTGTTTCCAATAGGCGGCAAACGCCTTGTTGAATTCTTCGTACAGCTCCCGAGTCGGGTCGTAAGAGACATTCAGCAGACTGATCGCCGTCGCGTCCCCTTCGCCCGAGCCGGCCGATTGCGAAGGGCGGCAACCGCTCGAAAAGATCATCACCGCAGCCACCGCGAACCATGCGAGGGCATGAATTCTCGGGCGTTGAATGATCCCGGCTTTGTTCATTGAGCTGATTCCCACAAAAGGCGATAGCTCGCGTCCGCGGCCACGGTCGCCCTGTCATCGAGGGGCTTTGCCCGCACGCGAGATTCCGCGAGCCGCCTTCCTCCGGCCGGCGCGGACATCGCGGGGGACGCCGCTGGGTTGCCCAACGACGCCCCGTCCGGCGAACCTGCCCCATTCGCCGGACTTCGAGTAAACGTCACCAAATCCTTCCGCAAATGCAGAGCCAGGCGGACCAAGTCGGCGGCCGTGCCCAGGAAAACCTGCGAGCCGGCGTCCAAGAGCGATGCGGCCTTGAGGCAGTCCACCTCGGCGACAACCACCCGGCGTGCATCGACGCGAATCGCGAAAAAGCGGTTCGCCATGCTCCGTTCCCCCTGAGCTGCTTCGGCAACACACACGCGATCAGTCTCGCCCAAGGGCGTAGTGGCAAACGATGTTCCTCGAAATCGATTGCCAATCACATTTGGCGTGTTTCGGCGAGATTCCGCTGGCGATCAGTATGCGCGCTCGAGCCGACGGCATCGTCGTAACTTCATAACCAGTAAAGCAATTAGGGATTTCCCACGCGCAGAAGAACGCCTGATGCGCTGGGCGGGACGGAAAGAAGCCGACGGGCGAACGGCTTGGTGAAAAGAGAATCCCGGCGTTTTGTGCCGTCTCATAAGACGGCCAGGCCGTTACATACGATAGGACAGCCGTTTCATCGGATGGCCTCTGTTCTCTCGTGTTTGCGGGATATGGTTTTGAGGAAATGCAGAAACCGGCGAGAGGCGGACAACGGCCGATCGAAGAATCGGGAGTGGCGAACTGAGAGCGACGTTTACCGAGTGAGGGCGGGGAACCCTGCCCTTGGCGTTCTAACGGGGCGAACAACGTAGTCCGGAAAAACCTCTCGGGAACGCGGGGCCAAGCGAACAGCATAAGCCTTGAAAGGATGCGGCCGAATCCGCCCCCCCAAACGGTTTATATTGACGGTTTCGAGACGGGGCGCTATACTGTTTCTTGGTCTAATAGTGCAACCTGGGATTCACCATGGAAGGCGGCAGCGATGGCAGAGCGAGGGACGCTGGTTGAACGAGCTCAGGCGGCGCTGGCCAATAGTCCTTTTCACGAGCTGCACGGCATTCGAGTGGATCAGCAACACGGCGCGCTGGCCTTGTGCGGCCACGTATCGAGCTTTTATCACAAACAACTCGCACAGGAAGTCGTGCGATCGGTTTGTTGCGACGTGAAACTGATCAACGCAATCGAGGTGGCGACTCCCAGCGAGGCGGCATTGGATTGATGCGGCCGAGGGTTGTCGAGCGACTTCGATTTCGCGGGGGCTGCGGGAGCCGTGCGTCTGCTTTTTCATGCGGTCAAGCGCCTGGTTTCGGCTCGGTCGTGCGGCTGAGTTCCGGCGGGCGAGGGAGAGGGAGCGAGTGCGCGTTGCCAGCTTGTTGAGACGCCCGGCCCCTGCTCCGACGAGGAGGCGAAGCCCGGCAGCGGCGGCGACTGCGGCGCCGGTCGGTGGCGTCCGTCGCGGCCGCAGCGGTTAGGGTGGCGGTTTGCGGTGTGGGTGGGAACGTCCTCGCGGTCGGTCGGCAGACACGACGGGCCGATCGCGGTTTTTCGGTTCTGAGGGGATGGAAAGCACGGAACGCTGTCCGATGAACAGGCGCCCCATGCTCGGCGAATGGAATTCGCCGCACGGCGTCGATCATGGAGGGTGTCATGAGCGACCTGCTGACCACGTGGGACCAAGTGGTCGACGACGGGCAAGAGTGGTTGCCCGACACGTCGGAGGCCGCACGCCGCCTGGCGGCGCAAATCCGCACGGCTGTCCAGCAAGAGACCGGCCATGCCATTCGGGGCCTGACCGTCGAGGTCACCCGTAAAGGCGTTCGGCTCTGCGGACATTGCGACAGTTACTACTCGAAGCAACTCGCCCAACATGCCGTAATGTCGCTGCCGTGCAATCGGCCTCTGAGCAATTGCATCGAGGTTTCGTGACGGTACATGGCGCCTTCGCTCTTTGGGCCGCCCAATTCGCGCCGCAGCCGGGGCTGTTGCGATTGTGCGATCGATTTCAAGCGCCAAGGGCGAACAGCGGCCGCTACTTGCCGCTCGGCCCCGACGAACGAAGCGCGTCGAACTTTTCCATCTCGCCGTGCGGATGGTCGTGATCGTCGCCGTCCTTTTGTTCCTTCTTCGTCTCTTTCTTCTTGACGATCTGCTCGCGGGTCAGGTGGATCTTCTCGAACTCGCTGTTCGAGATGACGTAGTACCAATCGGCGAAGCGATCGTTCAACTCTTTCGCCTTTTCCTTGCCTTTCTTGACCCGATCCTCGTATTCTTCCATTTTCCGTTTGTTTTCGGTGCGGATTCGTTCGCGCTCGGCGGCCTTCGGATCGGAAGCCGGCGTTTGGGTGCCCGCTTGTGCCGCCTCACCGCTTGCGGGTTTATCGCCCGCGTCGGCCGGTTTTGCGTCGCCGGGTTTCGCATCGCCCGGCGGCGCATCGGCCGGCTTGGCATCGCCCGGTTTTGGAGCGTCGGTCGGGGCGGAGTCCGCCTTCGGTGCGTCTTCTCCGGGGCTGCCCGGTTGCTTATCGACGGTGGGCGCATTTTCATCGGCGGGCTTGGCCCCGGTCGGTTCGCCAGCGGTCGATTGCTTCGCCGGCTGATCAGCCGCACCCGAGGCCTCCGCCGGCTTTTCTGCCGCGCCGCCGTTCGGCTCTGTGGCACCGGCCGGAGGGGCGTTGGCGGGCTTGCTTTCCGGTGAAGCCGGTTCCCCTGCGGCCGGAGGCTCATCCTCCAGTTTCGGTCGCTCGATCAGGTCTTGATTGAACTGGGCCATCACGAACAGATAGCGGTTCATGCCGGGCGACGATTCGTCTTTCTTTTCGCCGTTTTTCTTCGCGTCGCCCTCTTTCTTGTCGTTTCCTTCCTTGTCCTTTTTCGATTCCTCGCCCGTCACTTCCCCGAAGCGAAGCACGTATTCCACGCCCTCTTTGGTGCCGACGCGGATTTCTCCCCGGCTCGAGTACACCTGTTTCCCCTCGCCCACATCGGCGATGACGAAGCCGCGGGCGACGAGCGACTCTTCATTGGCCACGGCGTCGCCGGTCGCTTTCAGGTCGGCGCTGAGGCCCACGGGTTTGCGCTCGACATCGACGATTTTCAAATCGTCGAGGGCGTATTTCATCGCATCGAGTTTTTGGGTGTCGAGTTCCTCATCTTCGCCCAGGGGAACTTCTTTCCATTGTCCCGAATCGGGATCAAGGGTGGTATCGCTGACCAATTGCCATTTCTTCTCGGCGGCGTCGTCGTGTTTGAGGACCATCCGCCCGCGAACCTCCAACCGCTGCCGCAGAAGATCGGCGCGGTAGTCGTTGACGCGGACGGTGGTGATGTCCCACGGATTGAGTTTCAGCAGATCTTTTTCGATCCATTTCTCGAAGTCGGCGGTGATCTTGTCCACCGAAAGCTTTACGACGCACACGCGGTCGTCGCCCACGCGGCGGACGTAGCGCAGTTCGGGTTTGTCGGGCACGGCTTTGCCGATGATCAGCGCGGCCAACTCGCCGCCCTTCTCGTCGCGGAGAACCACGCGCTTGCCCACGCCCCGATCGCCCGGCTTGCGGACCTTCGGATCGGGATCGAGCACCCCGTACTCCGCGTGCGATGCCGCGATTTCGCTCGCCAGGTCGAGTACGGGCAACCCCATCACGGCCGCTGCCGCGTCGGAAAGCTGGTTCTGCGCGTCGGTCGGGTAGTCTTGATGCGAGGGAATGACCCAGCGAATCTGGTCCTTCACCTTCTTCCGCTCGACGCGGAACGGCTTGACGGCGGCATTGGCCTCGTCGAACTCGACGATCTCGATGCTCGCCGCCGCCAGCGGATCGAACTGCTTGATCAGGTCCGTGCCGATCAAATCGGCAGCGGTCGGCTGTTCGACGTCGCGCGGGCCGGTCAGCCAGGCCGCTGCGCACACCACCACGGCAATCGCCACAAACAGCAGGGTTTTTACAGATTCGTTCATCGCGGATGTCTAACGAAATGCAAAAGGGGTTGTTGAATCCATCGGTTGCCGCCGAAAACGCCGCGCCGCCGCGCACCTTTCCGGCAGCCGCACGCCCAAGGCGGCTCCTACCGCAAGCGCGAACGCGCCACGCCTTCGGTTTCGCGCTGGCGGCGCACCAGCCACACGCCCACGGCCAACAGCAACAGCGGCGCGGGCGGCAAGAGGATCGACCAAACCTTCACCCGATCGCGCACCTGTTTGATCTTCAGGTTCAGCTCGGTTTCAATGCGGTTGATTTCGCGGTCTCGCTCTTGCTTGCGCCGCTCGATCTCCACCTGCGAACGCCGCTCGAGGTCTTGCTGCATCATGCCCACCTCGATCAGCAGCCGCATCGGTTCGATGTCTTTGCGATTGCGCAGTTCATCGAGCTTCTTCTGGATTTCGTCGCGGACTTTCTTCTCGTATTCGTTGAAGTCCTCGACGAACTTGTCGCGCTGCTTGTCGGCCTCTTTGCGGGCATCGTCGGTCCAGGCGTCGATCTTCGAAAGCCGCCGATGGACCGGGCGACGCTTCCGCAGCTCGATGTATTGGTCTTCGCCGGCCAACCGGTCGATGATGTTCAGCACGAACGTCACGTTGTCGAAATCGAAATGGACGCCCACCTCGGGCAAATCGCCCTGCTCGCGCAGACGGAAAAACTCCTGCGTCAGCATGTCCAAGTCGGTAACCAGCACCACATGAATCTTGTTTTCCCGCGGAGAAGCCGCCTTGCCGGTGGCGGCCGTATTTTTCTCCTCCGGCTTGTCGCCGTTGGATTTCCCGCCCTCGGCCGGCCCGCCCGTAGCTGTCGAGGTCGCTGCGGCGCCGGTGTCGTCGGTCTTGCCGCCGAACAGCTCGTTGGCGCCAGGGGCGCTGGGCAACAGGTTTGCGCTGCCGCCGGCCGGCGCGCCCGGGGGCGTCGCTGCCGGGGCGTCGGTTGCTGGAACCGTGCCGGTGATCTCAACGGCCAACGCGAAGGGTCGCGGGTCGGGAATCCGCCGCCGCATCGGGTTCAGGCCGCCCCGCGGGCCAAAGGGACTCATCTGCATGATCTCGCCGTAGCGAACCGTGCCCGTCTGCACGCCGGTTTTCACCAGAGGCGTCACCTTCAGCGTCGAGGTGTTCTTGCCGCGGACCCATCCGGGGAACGGGAAAAGCAACTGCTGCAAGCGGCTGCTGATCGGGTCGTCTTGGTTGAATTCGCCCCCGGCGGCCGCATCGACGAACACCAATTCTCGTTCGCGCTCGAACCAACTGACGCGCTTGTACGGATTGTAGTTCTGCCAAACGATCTGATCCGCGGGAAACTCGACCCCCAACAGATCCCACAGCTTCCCGATGTCGCCCTTCGGCAGATTCCGCATGCCCATCATCATCGGGTTCATTCCGCCGGGCGGTTGTTTCGGCGCGCTGGTGGCGGCCACGCCCTGGGCGAACACCGGCATCGGGTCTTCGAAGATGGCCGTGGGCGTCCCGCGGCGCACCAAGGCCACGAAACGATCCATCTCTTCCGGCCCCAGCATCGACGGCTGCACGGCCAGCACGGCGTCATACGTGCCTTCCACGTCGCGCGAAAGATCGATTTGCTCCACTTCATACTGCTTGCGCAGCTCGTCGATGATCGGCCAATCGCTCCCGGGAGACATCGACATGAAGTCGAACTGCCCGAACAACGGCACCCCTGTGTTGACGATGCCCAACTTCTTGCGCTTTTCGGCGGCCATCGTGCCGATCGAGCGAACCAGTTCGTACTCGACCGGGATGCCGCGGTCGAAGAACACCGGCCCCACCTTCTTCAGACCGCTGCTGACGGCCACATGCATGAAGATCTGGTCCTCGCTCCACGCCCCGCGCTGCGTGTAGGTTACCCGCCGCGGCTCGATGCCGTGCAGTTGTTGGGCGCGGGCGGCCGTGTCGGTGAATCGCTCCGTATCATGGATCCGCAGGCGGATCTTGCCGCCGGCGCGCCCTTCCAGTTCGCGCAGCGTGTTCAGCAGATTGAGCCGCGTTTGCACGAACGGCTCGGGGACATTCGGGCTGATGAAGGCCTCGATGACGATCGGCTGTTTCGGGTCGATCTTGGCGAGCATGTCGCGCGTCAGCGGCGAGAGCGAACTGAGCCGTTCGCTGGTTACGTCCCAACGAATGTCGTGCCGCGAACACAGCGCATTAAGCCCGACGACCAGCGCCAGCAACGCTACGGCGCGAATCGCGTAGTGGCCGACCAGCGCGTGCCGCTGTTCGCCGGTGAACCAGTGCCGTCGCCCGATGAGGATCATGCTCACATAAAGGGCCGTGGCCGCGATCGCCACGAAATAAACCGTGCCCGAAAGCGTGATCACCCCGCGGCCGAAGTCGCGGAACTGCTCGGCGATGCTCCATGCCTTCACGGCTTGACCGACGCGGAGAAGCCCGGGCACGGTGTCGGCGAACATCAAAATCACCAGCGGCAGATTGAACAGCGATCCGAGAATGAAGGCGACCGTCAGATTGCCCGTAAGAAACGAGGCGGTCATCCCCACGGCCAACATCGCCAGGCCGATCAGCCAGTAGCCGAAGTAGGTGCCCAGCAGCAGGCCGAAGTCGGGGTTGCCCAGCACCTTCAGCACCGTGAAGTTGCACGCCAGCGAATAGACCAGCGAAACGCTGAAGATCGCCACCGCACTGAGGTACTTGCCGGCGACGATGTCCCAATCGCTGGCCGGCAGCGTGAGGATCAACTCGTCGGTCCCCTGCCGCCGTTCGTCGGACCAAACGGCCATCGTGATCGCCGGAATGAAGATCAGCATGATGAACGGGAACACCCGATTGAGCTGATCGAGATTCGCCAAGTTGACGTTGAAGAACTCGGGCGAAAGGATGGCAAACCCGGTACTCAGCCCGACAAACACCAGAATGAACACGTAGCCCAACGGGCTGGCAAAGTAGCTGGTGAAGTTGCGTTTGAAAACGGCGAATAAAACGTTGGCGTTCATGGCTTCGCTTGTGTTGATGGGTCGAATGTCTGTTGTTCGGCCGAAACGCGGATCGGCAACCCACGACGCGGCGCCGATCGATCGTCGGGCGCTCGGCCCCGCCCGCAATGCGTCAGGCGGCGCGAGTCAATCGGCGGAAGTGCTCTTCCAAGGGGCGGCCGTCCGCCCGCAACGCGGCGATCGTGCCGTCGTACACCAGACGCCCCTCGTTGATGAACAGGATGCGCTCGGCCATCGCCTCGACCTCTTGCAAAATGTGCGTCGAAAGCAGGATCGTCTTGCTTTGCCCCAACTTGCGGATCGTTTCCCGCACTTCGTGAATCTGGTTGGGGTCGAGGCCCGCGGTCGGCTCGTCGAGGATCAAAACGTCCGGCTCGTGCAACAGCACCTGGGCCATGCCCACCCGTTGCCGATACCCGCGCGAGAGCTTCCCGATCGGCTTGCCGATCACGCTGCCCAAGTCGCACAGCTCGATCACCGCATTGATCCGCTGCCGCTTCCGCGCGCCGACCAGGCCGCGGGCGTCGGCAAAAAAGCTCAGCAGCGCCCGCGGCGTCATGTCGGGGTAAAGCGGGCCGTTCTCCGGCAAATAGCCCAAGTGGGCGGCGCCGGCGAGCCGTTCGCTCGACATGTCGAACCCGGCGATCTTCGCCACGCCGGCCGAAGGGGCCAAATAGCCGGTCAGCAGCTTCATCGTGGTGCTCTTGCCCGCCCCGTTGGGACCGAGAAACGCCACGACTTCGCCCCGACGAACCTTGAACGAAACCTGGTCGATCGCGGCGAACTGCCCGTAATACTTCGATAACCCGACCGCTTCGATCATCACCGGGCGATCGGAAGACGACGCTTGAGATGTGTGTTCAGTCATGGTTGGACGATCATCCACGCGTGACAACTCATTCGTTTCGCGGCCGCAGCGGCGACCGCACCGATAGACGCTCAACGGCTTGCACGCAATGCCCCGCACGGCCAAGCTCGCAGGCGGGAAGACGCGAAGCCGGCGCCGGGCGACTCCCGAAACCGGTTCCGCGGACGAGCCGAAACCGTGCCGCATTGCTCACTTCGCCAACACCATCGACGCGCGCCGAGCCCAACTCCCCGGCACGCCCGCGCCGCCGTTGGCGAAGATCGATAGATTTCGGGCCTGAATCGTAAGCCGCTTATTATAAGGCTCCCTAGCGACAAAGCTAGACCACCGTCGCCCGGCCCGCACGTCAGGCGACGCCCGAAACCGCCCATCGCGTTCGCGCAATGTCATTCTCCGCCCATCTCGCAACGCACACCGTTCCCGCCCCGCCTCTGACCTTCGGCAGGAAACGTGCCGAGAGCCGCGCCGCACGCAAACCGAGCAGCGCACGCGAATCCCTCATACCACCGTTCGCCGGAAAACGCTTGCTTTGTTCCCCAACCGGATCGAGGCTCCGATCGGGCAACGCGACGGCAGATCGTTCGTTCGACATAAAATTCGTGTAAGATGGTTGCCGACCCGCAGGCCGTCTTGCATCCGCCGGACGAGTCGGCCCGCGGGCAACGGGCCGAGAACGGCCGCCGTAACCATTTTTCTTTCAAACATTTACAACTTTCCGCCGCCTTGCCGCATCACGGCAACCCCGCAGTGCCAGCGAATCCGGTCGTTGGTGGATCCGGCCGCTGACGCATCCGGCCTCCGGCGCATCCCGGTGCTGGTGCGGCACGGCCGGCCGACGGCACGTTTTCCGCCGGCCCTGTCGAACAATTTTGCGCGGACTCTTCATCTTGCGATGGCGATCGAACGGCGAGCACAATGCCTCGGACGCGCATCATGCCCCGGAGAAGAATGCCCGGTCGTTCGACAAACGCTTTCCCGGCCATCGTGCCGGTCAACGAGCCGATCCGTCGCGAAGGCGACAACCAATGGAGCCAGCAAACGTGAACAACGTGAATACCCGACGGGCGCGAAGGCCACGCGAGGTCCACTACCAGGGGAAGTTCATTCGCGCCGTTTCGGAAGACGGCTGGGAGTGGGTCGAGCGGACCAACGCCGCCGGCGCGGTCGTCATCGTGCCGATCACCGCGCAGGGCGAAGTGGTGCTGATCGAGCAATACCGTATCCCGTTGCACGCTCGGGTGATCGAGCTGCCGGCGGGCTTGGCGGGCGACGCGGCCGGCGACGAGGACGAATCGCTCTTAGCCGCCGCGCGGCGCGAATTGCTCGAGGAAACCGGCTTCGAGGCCGACCGCTGGGAGTACCTGACCGAAGGCCCCAGCTCGGCCGGGCTGGCCACCGAGGTCTTCGCCCTCTACTTGGCCCGCGACGCGCGGCGCGTGGCCCCCGGCGGCGGCGACTCGGCCGAAGAGATCGCCGTCCACGTCGTTCCCCATGCCGAACTGGAACCGTGGCTCGAACGGCGCCGGGCCGAAGGGGCGATGATCGACCCGAAGGTCTTCGCCGGACTCTACTTCGCCCTCACCCGCGGGGCACTGAACCAATCCCATTGAACCAATCACACTGAGAGGCTATCCGAAAAGGGTCAACCATGACTTACCCTCTCCCTCTCCCGCGTGTGGGAGAAGGGAGTTTTCGGATAGCCTCTCATTGAGGTCCAGATGTGTTGTCATTGAAGCGTCCTCCGCCTGCCGAACGGTCCGGCTCGGTTGCCGGGGCTGCCTCGGGCGAGTTTCAGTCCAGAGAAACCGGCATGGCGGCCCCGGTCAGCTTCAGCCGTTGGTTAGCCCCTGCTGTCCCAGCGAAAAGGGTTTGCGCGGACTGGCTTTGGATTTCGCTACCAACGCCTGGAACTTCCGGTTGGACGCCAGCAACTCATCCATCAGGATGTCTTCTTCTTGCGGCTCCAGCGACTGAATTGCCAACAGCCGCTGATCCGGCATCTCGACGACCACTATCTCACCCGACGCCGCGCACTCATTCAGCGTCTTTTCCAGATTCGTTTCCAGGCGGCTCAACGGGATGGTCTTGATGGCCATGGAACTCCTCGCTTTCCACAATGAGTTTGTTGCCGACCTTGCGCCCGACGACCAGGATGACAACCTCGTCTCCCTCGACATTATACAGGGCACGCAAGTCTCCTGCCCGTAGTTCAAACTCAGCGAATGGATTGGGACGCAATCGCTTGATCGCTTTCGTCGCCGTCGTCGGCTGGTGCTCCAGCCGGGACAGGATAGCCGCTTCCAGCATTCGCTGTTCACGTGCCGGCAACGACCTGAATTGCCTATCCGCGTCCTCCGTGATGGTGATCTTGAAAGGCATGGCACCGACTCGGCTAGCCCCGCTTTAGTCCCCGCCCCCCGTGGCTTTCGGCTTACGCCACGTGTCGATCTCGGACTTCAGGCGTGCAAGTACAGCTTCCGCAAACTGATGTTCTTTCTCAATCCAGCTCGGACCGGCTTGATGCCGAACTCGTTCTTAACCAGGCCCTGCTCCTGCCGCTGTTTGGCGATCGGATAGCGGCCGAAGCTCCGTGCGGATCAGGACAACTTGGCCAATGCCGTGGACTCTTCCGTGGAGAGCGTGAAGCCGACAGCCGCAGCGCCCGGTTCGCCGTGCATTGCGCCAACCACGGCATCAGGCTCGGCAGGCTCGGTCGTACAACAGCCAACCCCACCTCTCATACCGCTGAACCTGCCAGCACCAGAATCGCTTGACGGCCCACAGCAAGCCCAGGATCAGCGATGCCGCGAAAACGGCACTGACACCGAGCTCTACAAGCGGGTTGGGGGTGTGAACCACTCGCTCTGTGTGTGTCACCGGAACCACAACGGTTTCGACCACCGTCTCGGACGACTTCCAAAACTTATACCACGGGGCAGCTACTGATCGGGCCACGGCCTGCGGCTCTAAGACTGTCACCTTCTCCTCGGTAACATAGGTGAGCACCCCTCGCACCGTTGTGAGTAGCAAGCCAAAGTAGGCGATGACGGCGAGCGGGAAGACGGCGAGTAGCAGCATCAGAATATAAGCACGGATGTCGACCCAAACCGAGCCGTTGTAACGGACGTAGGTAGCTACCCGCTGCATGCTGCGGCGCACCTCACCAAGCTTGCCCCAAATGGTGAAGATGCGGTACGGCGGCAACTCGCGGATCGACTCGCCTGCGGCGCGGACAAGGGCGAGTTCGGTCTCGACACCTCGGCGAGCTGCGTCATCCAGCATCGATAAAGCCCTCCCACCGAACTTGGTTATAAGACGACCATCGTATTACCTGTAATCTGCACGTTTGTCAACCTGACGCGCATTTGTTCGATGGCGCTAACGTCGATGGTAGCAATCCGTTGCTTGCTTGTCACGCAGTTTTCTGCGCGATAGGCTGTTTCGCCGGGCGCTCGTCGGGACCACGGGCTCGTCCGTCCGCCGGGCGGCGGCCGCCGTGTCCGCGGCGGTCGGCCGACACCGCAAGATCACGCGCGATTTCACCTGCGGCGAAGCGCCGGTGACCGATGGCCAGGAAAAACGAATTCTGCCCTGCCGTCT
>Ga0308414_1000993_pt1 | contig 18574 bp, 13 predicted proteins | sample HotsprSampleOS50_FD_205667 | JGI IMG/M metagenome (GOLD analysis project Ga0308414, IMG submission 205667) | Hot spring phototrophic mat microbial communities from Octopus Spring, Yellowstone National Park, Wyoming, United States - 20090730_OS50 ...
TGAATTTATAAGACTTTTTTTTAGTTTTAGAGTTTTCTACCCAAGGGATAACTAAATCTAATTTTTCCACCAAGTGTTTAGGGATAAGCAAAGTTGAAACAGTGGATCTTTCAAATTCTTTTCAATCTATTTTTTTCTCATGTCTACGATGAAAATAACTTATCGTAAACCCTCCCGTTCTATTGAGTATAAAAACTCTGCATGAAAGTTGTAATTTTGAATAGTTTTATAAAAAAAATCTCCCGATCCCCCGCCTTGTGGGTAGTATCTTATCAATAGTGTTTTTTCGTTCAGCTATGTTTTGAAAAAATTAGATAATCTCTTTTGTTTGAATTTTTCACTTATTTCTATAACATAATACAATATTTTATTTAGTATGCTTTCTTATCCCTATAATCACCTACGTATCTCTGCTAATCTTTTACTGTTGTTATAAATATATTTGCTTAAATCGTAACGAGTTGAGAGGTAGATATTTTGAAAACTGATATAATTTATATAAAAAAGTAAATATATAGTTATATTATAATATACTAATACAATTTAAATTTATAAAAATTCCCATGAAAATCATTTACGTATGAAAAACATAACTTAGTAACAAGAAAAATTATAATCCTTTACTACACAAGCCAGGTTTCCATTTGGATAATAAGTAGTTCTTTGAATAAGTGTTCCTTCTTTAGTAAAAGATTCCTCTGCTTCTAAGGAACCATTGGGATAATAGTAAGTCCACTCAAGAATTTTTTTATCTTGAAAAAAATTTCCTGTATACTCTAGCTTTCCATTAAGATAGTATCTTTCCCATTTTCCTGTTTTGAGACCCGTATCGTAAAAGCCTTTTTCTTCTAGCTTACCATTGTTGTAAAATCGGAAGTATTCTCCATGTTCATTACCTAGTAAATTTGTTTCTAACCAAACTTTTCTTTTTTTCTTGTGAGAAAAACTAAGTTTATAGTAAGGTTTTCCATCGGGAAAATTCCAAATCCAAACTCCATCTCTCTCACCATTGATGTAGCGTCCCTCACTTAAAACTTGTCCCGTTTCAGGTAAAAAAGTTTTACAAATTCCATGTTCTCTACCTTGGCTATCTACCTCGCATTCTGAATAAAGCTGTCCTTTTTCAGTAAATTGTTTACGAACTCCATTTTCTACTAAGATATAGAGATTTCTCTTTTTATCGTAAACTGCTGTAGGTGAAATTCCTTTAGGAGATTGCTTTTCTGAAATACAATAAGTTAGTAATATAATAAAAATTATTATTTTCATAGTTTTTACTTTTTAGGTGTAAGTTTATTTTCCATCCATTTAGGACCAAAGTTAGGTACATCAATTTTAAACATTTCAAGGCATATAATAGGATAACTTAAAAAAGGACAAGGTGTTTGAATAATAGCTAAAGTACATGCGTGAACAGCATATTTGTCAATTTCTTTTTTTAAAGGTTGCAGTGGAAAATTTGGAAAAATTCCTCCACATTCATTTGCTTTTACTATAATAGTTAAGTTTAAATTAAGTTTGTCTTCTCCCGTGTAGTAACCAGGATCTACACAAGTTAAAAATAAAAAATTGACTAAAATAAAAAATTTTTTCATACTAAAAACTCAAAGTATATTGTAAAGGCATATAAAAAACTTCTTGCTGAGACTTGTTAAAGTTTGAATCTGCTTTGTATCTTTGAATTTGTGCAAGACCTATCAAAAAATTATACCAAAAATGCAAAGCTACACCGGGACGAATATCATACCCAGCTAAGACATGTAAAAGTCCCAGATATAGTCCAGCTATAAGCCTAGCTACTCTTCCTTCTCGTGCATCAGGGTTTCCTTCATGTGCAAGCATAAATAAGGTTCCAGATACACCTACTCCTACAAAAGGACCATAAGCCATACACAAATTATAATTTAAATATCCTCGAAAAAAAGCTTCTTCTCCAATAGCTGGAGAAATTCCATTGATAAAACTAGTAGCTACTAAAGTTCCATCTCTTTTAGCAGATTTTTGAATTAAAACAGGCTCAGAACCATCGTACTGAGCATTGCCTAAACCTAAAGAAATTCCTATGAGTAAAATAGGAGCAAAAACAAAGGGATTCTTTAAAACTTGATAATTAAAAGGAGCAAAGGCAATATCGTTAAACGTTTCTTGCTTTTTGTATTCTCCAAGTCCTCCAGCATCTCTATAGGAAGAATAAATAGAATAAAGCATAGTAGATAAAATAGGGTTTCCCATTGCATCTGCTAGTTCTGTGCTACGGCTAGATCTTGTGTAAGTTCCATATTTTAAATATGTGTTTACTTCAGCTAACTTTCCTTCTTTTAAAAGTCTGAGATCTCTTTCAAAACGTGTTTCACTAAACAGAGGAAGATCGTTGTACACAAAACCTTCTCTTTGCATGAGATAACCCCAAGTCGCATCTTTTAAATCAAACTTTACTTCTCTTTGGTCACTTTGGATATAGTCTTTACGAAAAGAAAAGTAAGTTGCGGCTTGAAACAAACTTCCAAAGGATAGAACTTGAATAGAAGCAGTCTTATAATCTCCTAGATAAATATGACCCAAACCTGGTACAATTCCAAGTAAGGCTACAAGTTTAGGATTAGGTTTTTTTTGAGTACCGTATTCAGAACGGATTCTTTCTCTTTCTGTTTTTTCTAAAATGTCAATGTTTTCCCATTCTTCTTTTTGTGTAGTTTGTGCAGATAAAAGACTTGAGAAGTTTAAATAGAAAAAGAAAATAAGTATGTATTTCATTTTGTTTTAAACTACAAAATCAAGTGTAAAAAGACAATTACAAATTTTTTAAAAAGGGATTAAAAGATGGCTAACTTTAAACCTAAACCCATGCTCAATCGTAGCGAACTACGTCAAATTAAAAAATCAAGAACAAGAGTTCAAGGAAAAAAAGTCTTAACTGACGATGTAAAAAAACTCAAGTCTTTAAAAGTTACTCCCGACCTAAGCCCAGAAGAAGCTATAAATTATTACAAAGAACCTATTTGGATAGAATATTACATTCCTAAAGAGTCTAGATTTGCTTTGGAAACAAAATATTTATTTATTAAGCTTATAGATCCTATTCCCAGAGAAGAAAAAGATTTTTATCTAAAAGAAGCAATGGAAAAAAATGAACTAGTTAATATTCATCAGATTTTAAAAGGAAAAAAAACTCCAGAAACTGAACTCATTAGAAGAGCTTATCAGAGTAGTCTAGGTATGTTTGAAACTATAGATGATCAACTGGAACAGTTTCTTTTTACGGGGGATTATAATTTACTTTTACCTGCTTTGTATATTACAGAGACCTTGATGTTGTTTGAGCCAACTTTAGCGACATTAGAAATCTTAGGAGATTTTTGTATTTACAATTTACAATGGTTAATTCGCAAGCTAAATGAAGGAAATGTTTCTTTTTCTTTAGAAGATAGAAATGTTTTACTTTTAATTAAACGTAGAAATGAATATTGGGAAAGAGAACAACTTCCAGAAGATGAGGACTTTGAACTTTTTGCAGCTTTGTTTTTTGAACAAGCTTATCCACACAGAGGAGCAGAAGAACTAGAAGAACAAGATTTTTTAGTATGAAAATTAACTTGTTTAATTTACAACTCATTTAAACATTTATGAAGATGGAATGGCTTAAGTTTTCATATCACTCTATAGGAGTTTTTACTGCTTTTTTAATTCTTTTAGTACAGACAATATTTTTAATTTTAAAACGAGATAAAGTATATCCTACATATTGGTTAATTGGGGTATTTGTTGGTTTTACTGTTATGCTTTTAGGATATACTTTGGCTTATTCTATCTATCATCCTTTGGGAGCCTATCATCGTTATTTTACTGTCTTTGTAGTTTTTGGAAATGCAAGTTTTACAGGGTTTGCTTATCATTTCCCAAAAAATATCCATCCAAAAGAATCTAAGTTTGTTATTCCTTTTGCTTTTATAGTTGCTAGTTTAGGGTATTTACATTTTGTTTGGAATACTCTTTTTATGGAAAAAATTTATAATTTTGAGGCTCATTTTTACACATTTGATTTTGGAGCTCAAACTGCATTGGTTATACTTTTTCTTTTTCTTTTACCTTTAGTTATTCTAATACGCAAGACAATTGCTTTTTCTGAATATGAGGGATTTTTTGAAAAATGGTTAGTTAAATCAGAAAAAAGAAATTTGTTGTTTACTCTAAGATACTACGTAGCAAAATTTATCTTACCTTGGAAAAAATTTTTTTCACCTAAAGGTAAAGAAGCAGAGTATACTAAAAATTTTGCTGTCTTAGTTATGCTCCTCATGATTACAGCTATTACAAATGCTTTAAATAAAGCTGGAATTTTAAGTTATGAGTATTACGCGTATTACTATTCTAATTCTACTTTAATTCTTTGTTTTGTCATGCTCATGGCTTATATAAATAGTTCTGGAGAGCCTACTACTTTCATGGCAAAGCTAGTAGGTATTAGTGTAGTTACTGTTTTACTTGTGTTTGGAATCTTAAGTAATATAACTTTAACGTTAAACGAAAATGACTATGATAATCAAAAGCTTGCAATTATACAAGCAAATAAAAATTTTATTCTTCAAAAAGAATTTAATAAACTTCCAGAGGAAGTACTTTATGTTGTAAAAAAGCCATTTGATGCAGATGTTTTTGATCGTTCTTTAATTTTAGAATATACAAGATTTCCAAAAGAATTTAATTTTGAAAAGCTTCAAAAAGGAGAAAATGAATTTAGGAAATTAATTTTAAAAGAGACAATTACAAAACTAGAAAAGAAACATAAAGAACTTTCTAAAGATGAAATCTATCAATTAGCAATTGATCTCTTTCGTACAACCCGTCAGTATTCTAACTTACAAAAAAATTTTTTTCAAGAAAACCAAAGAAACTATCGAACAGCAGGACTAAATTATATTTGTTTTGATATTGTAGATAAAAATCAACGTTATGAGGTAGGTTTTAGTTATACTCAATATAGAGAGCATGTGCATAAAATTTCTAAACATTTAATCATTTTAGCTTTTGCAATTACTATTGCTATTTTAGTAATTTTCCCACGTTTTTTTACAAAAAGTTTAGTGCACCCACTTCAAAACCTTTTGAGAGGAATGCACAAAGTAAACTTAGGGGATTTAGATGTAGTTGTAAGTATAAAGATTAACGATGAAATAGGTTTTATTTCTAATACTTTTAACTCTATGGTCAAATCTATTAAAGAAGCACGCCAAGAACTAAGGGAATATGCTTACACTTTAGAAGACAAAGTAAAGGAAAGAACTAAAGAACTAGAACAAAAAATGCTAGAAATCCAAGCTCTCAAAATTCAGCAAGATGGAGATTATTTTTTAACTTCTCTTATTTCAAAGCCTCTATTTGTAAATACTAATACTTCTCATTTAGTAAAAACTGAATTTATCATTAAACAAAAGAAACAATTTGAATTTAGAAATCGTAAGTCAGACTTAGGGGGAGATATCTGCATTACTGGAAACCTCAAGCTTGGAAAACCTCATAGATTTAGAGAGTATACAATTGCTCTCAATGGAGATGCTATGGGCAAGTCCATGCAAGGAGCAGGGGGAGCCTTAGTTATGGGAGTAGTGATGAACTCTATTATTTCTCGGGCTTCTGGGAAAAAAATTTTAGACATGACTCCAGAACAATGGATGACAGAAACTTATTATGAATGTAATGCAATTTTTAAATCTTTTAATGGGACTATGGTTTTATCTGCTACTTTAATTTTGGTAGATGATAAATCAGGGGAAATGTGGTATTGGAATGCTGAGCATCCTTTTACTATTCTCTATAGAGACAAGAAAGCAAGTTTTATAGAAAGTAGTTTAAAGCTACGTAAGTTAGGTTTAGAATCAGAATATCCATTTCAAGTATATACTTTCCAATTACTTCCGGGAGATACTATTTTAATTGGTTCAGATGGAAAAGATGATATTGACTTAACTCCAAATGAAGAAATTCGTACCATAAACGACGACGAAACTATGATTTTAGGGATTGTAGAACAAGCAAACGCAAACTTAGAAAAAATAGAAGAATTATTACTTATGAAAGGGAACGTCACTGATGATTTCTCTCTTTTACGACTAGACTTTCAGCATGAAGAAGTATATACTCCTCAAGAAGAATATAATTTTTTTTATAAAACAGAGGAAATAGCTGCTTTACCTGAAGAAGATACTTCTCCACCTAGTTATTATAAACGAGCTAAAGATTTATATATTTCAGGAAAAGCAAAAGAAGCTTTAGAATTACTGATTTATGGTTTTGAAAAAGATAAGTCAGATTTAAGGCTATGTAAGTTGTTAGGACTAGTAGCTTTTAAAGAAAAAGATTATTACCATGCTGTTTTAGGTTTCAAGGAGTACTTAGCTAAAAAAAGTGAGGAAGATGAACTTTGGTATTATCTTTCTGTAGCTTACAAGAGAATCGGAGAGTTACAGTTGTCTTTAGAAATTGCAAACAAGCTCTATGAAATAGATCCAGAGAATGTAAAAAATATTTTACATTTAGCAGAGTTATATCGTCTACTTGGAAATAAAATCTTAAGTAAAAATTTTGCTAATCGAGTGCTTTTTTTTGATAAAGAAAATTTATCAGCTAAGAAGATTTTGAGTTTTTGGGACAAGGAGGAGATCTGATTCTACTAGATCCAAAAAACTGGATACAACTAAATGAAGTTAGTTCTACTAACGATTATTTAAAAGAAAATAGAGTAATCAGTTCAGTGGTTACCTCAAAAATACAGACGAGAGGAAGAGGTAGAAAAAATCACTTATGGAATTCAGAAAGTTGTGAAAATCTTTATTTTTCTGGATTAGTAGAGTTAGACTCTATACCCTCCTTACCTTTAGTTTCTTTGTTTTGTGGTTCAGCAGTTTTAAAAACTTGTATTCAGCAAAGTCAAGAAAAGTCTTTAAGTTTGAAATGGCCAAATGATATTTATAAGGAAAATAAAAAAATTGCTGGTCTACTTTTAGAGATGGAAATTTATAATGAAAAAGTACATTTAATTGTAGGGGTAGGGGTTAATTTCTTTTTTGAAAAAATTCCAAGTGATTTACCTTCGGCAGGAACTCTTTTTTTAAAACCCTTGAGTGAGCTGGAAAAAAAAATTTTTGTCCTACAATTGATAGAAAACTTAAACAAAAACTTTCTAATCTTAACAGATAAAAATTTGTCCCAAAATGAAATTTCTTGGATAGAAAAAAATTCTTATTTGAAAGATAAAAAAATATATTTTAAAACAGATGAAAAATATATGCTAGGTGAATTTTTAGGTTATGATGAAAATGGGTTTTTAAAATTAAAAACTCAAGATTCCATTCAAGTACTTATGGATACAGACCCGTATTTTAGGATAGAAGATGAGTAAAGAAGTTTTATTAGTTATTGATGTAGGAAATACAAATACAGTCTTTGGAGTTTATCAAAAAGGAGAATTAGAGCCTGCTTTTCACCGTAGAACAGTAACTAGAAGAGATAGGACTTCTGATGAGTTAGGTGTTTTTTTAAAAGGATTTTTTACAGAAGAAGGTTTAGATCCTTCTGTAATAGGAAATGCTATTTACTCTAGTGTAGTTCCAGCATTTAATCCTATTGTCTCTAGAATGTTAGAAGATTGGTTTAAGGTGAAGCCAATTGTTGTTCACTACCAAATGAATTTACCGTTTACAATTAAGTATCCACGTCCTTTTGAAATTGGAGCAGATAGATTAGTCAATGCAGCGTATATAGCACCTAGGGAAAAGAAATACATAATAGTTGATATGGGGACTGCCACTACGTTTTGTGTGGTAAATGAAAAAAGAGAGTATTTAGGAGGAGTAATTGCACCCGGCTTGAAAATTTCTATGGATGCTTTAATTCGCAATACTGCTCAACTTCCATCTATTGTATTTCAAAGACCTAAAGCTATATTAGGAAGTTCTACAATAGAGTCTTTACAATCAGGTTTTTTTTATGGTTGGGTCGGTATGTTAGAAGGGATTATAAAAGAATTAAAAAAAGCTTATGGAGAAGACTACTTTGTAATAGGCACAGGTGGACTAGTTTCTACTATTCATGAGTCTCATCCTGGTATCTTTGATGAAGTAGATCCCTTACTTACCTTAAAAGGTCTTAAAGTATTATTTGAGTTAAACTATAAATGAGAAAGAATTTATTGATTTCTCTTATAGCTTTTTTTATATTTACACCGTTATATCCTATTGATCATTTGTTTAACTTTCCAGAGTCTTCTTTAGAAGGGAAAGTAGAGTATGAAAAAAAAAGAGTCTTATGTATATTTGCTTTTCGTAATTTAAGAAATTCTAATTTAACTTATTTAGAAAATGGAATTGCTGAGGTGGTTTATTCTTCTCTTTTGGATTTTAAATTTGTATATGATGAAAAACCTCTAGAAGAAATTGTCGTTCACCCGTATAATACTTCTAAAACAATTTCACCTAAAACAAACTTCAATCCTAAGTTTATTCCTTTAGAAAAGAAGTTAATTACAGACATAGAAGAAGGATTTCATAAAACAAGTAAATTAGGTTGTAGTTATATTTTACAGGGAGAGTTTGAAGAGACAGGAAGAGACTCACTGAAAATTAATTTTGAACTTTTAAACCGAAAGGATGGGCAAAAAGAAATTTTCAGCTTAAATACAAGTATTCGAAGAGCTTTTCAAGAAATCCAAGCTAATTCAACGGAATTTAAAAAAAGACTATTAAAGGAAGTTAGGGCTGGTTTAAAAATTGTAAATTTAGAAGAGGGAGCTTTTGTATACATTGATGAAGAATATGCTGGTAAAACCCCATTTGAAAAACTCGACTTAATTCCGGGAAGGCATAAGGTTTTAGTTTTAAAGCAAGGTTATCAAAGGAAGGAGTTTGAGGTCAACTTAGAAAAAGATAAAATTCTTTCTTATTCCATTCAGTTAAAAAAGGAGTTACTTGAAGGAAAAATTTCAGTAGATTCAAATCCAAGGGGTGCTGAAGTTTTTTTAGGTGGAAGTTCTCTAGGCTTTACTCCAATAGAAAACGTTTCAGTTCCAGTAGGTCAAAATCGCCTGAGATTGAGCTTAGAAAATCATGTCGATCATTTTCAAGGTGTGGAAATTGAAAAAGACAAGCCTGTTAGATTTATAATTAATTTACAAGAAGGAGACACAGAAATTTACTATAAAAATCGTCTCAAGTTATTTCAAGATTATACTTATTTTGATTTTTCACTGTTTTCTTTTTATGGAAGTTTAGTTTTTTATGCAAGTTATATGTATGCAGGTATGAGAAGTAGTTTAGTGCAAGATAAGCTTCAATCTTTTGTAAAATATACAGATTTTACTATGTTACAAACAATTCAAACTACTGTAGAAAAGTCAAATACTGGAGCAAGTGATTTAGGTAACTACCAAGCACTTGTAGCAACAGAACTATTTTACCAACAATCTCAAGTAAATAAAACTATGGTTCACGTTAGACGGTATGAAAGTATTCAACAGCTAAGCATCTTAGGAGCGGGGGCTATGCTTATTGGAGCAGGTTTATTTTACTTCTTAGGAATAGAATCTCAAGCCATTGAGTTTGGATTTCAACCAAAAACTTATTTACAAGACAAACCTGAAGCATATTTTAAGCTTTCATTTATTTTTTGAATACAAATTGCAAGTAAAAAGATCATAAAATTTTTATTTCTAAATTTAAGTTTTGTTGGATTATGGAAGTCTGAAATCTTACAGAAACATTTTTATTTTTTTTATTTTTTTGTTTTCTAATTTATATAAATGTATATTTTGAACTTATGGTACAGTTAGCTGACTTTGAAGATAAAAAATTAGTCGAAAAATCTGTCTATGAAAACGTAGAAAAAGATATTCAAGAACGCCTTTATCTTTTGTTTAGTGAGGCATATAGGCAAGGCATAGGCACGATAATTGCTATAGAGGGTTTTGCAGCTTCTGGAAAAGGTGCACTTATGAAGGCAATTACCACCCGCTTGGATCCACGTAAAGTGCGAGTTCACAGTGTAGATATGGAGAATCCTATTTATAGTGATTACCCACTTCTCTATCAATTTTGGGAGAAAATACCTAGTTATGGGGAACTTATTATCTTTGAAGGTTCATGGTATAAGAGGATTGTCCAGGGTAGATTTGAAGGGGAAATTTCTACTAAGCACTTTAGTAAATACATTCGTTCTATTCAAAACTTTGAAGAAATGCTTACTGACGATAAGTATCTCTTGTTTAAGTTTTTTTTACACATATCTAAAGAAGAGCAAAAGAAGCGTTTTAAAAAAGCTAAAAAAGAAAATAAAATTTGGGTTATTTCTAAAAGTGATTTAAGAGAAGCTAAATATTACGAAGAAATTAGAAGTTATTATGAAGAATTTATTGAACTCACCAATACACCCAAAACTCCTTGGAATATTATTGCTGCAAAAGATAAGTATTTTACTAGAATTCATGTAATGGAAAAGCTTATTGAGGAGTTAGAAGAAAGATTGAAGTTTAATTCTGCAGAAATGCTCATGAAATTAAAAGAAAACTCTCCGAGGGAAATATGAAAACATTATTTAAATTGTCTGATTTAGTATATCCCAAGCCTCTGGAAAAATCGGAATATAAACTAATCATAGATGAAATCCAAGAAAAAGCCCGACTTCTTTCTCATTTAGCAAACAAAAAAAAGAGAGGAGTTGTTTTAGTCTTTGAAGGATGGGATGCTGCTGGAAAAGGGGGAGCTATTCGTCGCCTAACGTCTACTATTGATCCTAGACTTTATAAAGTAGTTTCCATAGCTGCTCCAAATGATGTAGAAAAAAAACATCACTATCTTTGGAGATTCTGGACTAGAATTCCAAGGGCAGGATATACTACAATTTTTGATCGATCTTGGTATGGAAGGGTGCTTGTGGAAAGAATAGAAGGTTTTGCTAAGGAAGAAGAGTGGAAAAGAGCTTATAATGAAATTATTTTTTTTGAAGAAGATTTAAAAGATTCTGGAATTATTATTATTAAATATTGGTTGCAAATTACAAAAGAAGAACAATTAGAAAGATTTAATCAACGTCAAAACGATCCAATGAAGCGATGGAAACTTACAGATGAAGATTGGAGAAATAGAGATAAATGGGATTTGTACGAAGAAGCTTGTGAAGAGATGATTCAAAAGACAAACAAACCAAATGCTCCATGGATTGTTGTACCCGCAAACGACAAATATACTGCTAGGACTATGGTTATTCAGGAGTTTTGTAGAATACTTGAAAAAGAGCTATGAGTGTAGTGCAAGATGAATTAGAATTTGAGTGGTGGGAAGAATTTTTAGAGGGAGTTATTTTAAAGTGGAAGTTAGTAGACGCAGAGCCAAATTTTTTATATTGTAGTAAAGAAATTTATAATTTACTAGGTATTTTACCTGAAACAGTAATTCAAACACCTTCTAAGCTGTATGAAATTATCCCCTTAAATTTGTTTCTCCCACTAGATGAAAAAAAAACTTGGTCATGGAAAGGGCTAGTAGAAGCAAAAAATATTCAGATTCCTATACACTTTTCATGTAAACAAAAAAATGATAGTTTTGTAGCTATCATTCGTAGAATAGATTTATCTTGGACCCAAACAGAAGAGAAAGAAAGACTCAAAGCTGTTTTAGATTCTATTTCAAATTATCAATTTTTTGGTTTAGATCTTCAATATAGATTTACGTTTTTTAGTCAAAGTTTCGGCTCTAAAATTCGCTCTCTTTATTTTCGTTATCCTAAAATTGGAGAAAGTTTTTTAGATTATTCACAAATTTCTTTACAAAAAAAATATCTAGAACTTTTAGAAAAAGCAAAGTTAGGTGAAACTATCCAAGAAGAAATTTCTTATTTACGAAATGGAAAAGTTATTACTTTTTTACTTAAATTAAGTCCAATACTTTCAGAATCAGGATTTGTGAAAGAAATTATTGGTATTATTGAAGAATCAGCCTTAGAAAACAGTTTAGCTTATATATCAAATAGAGATTTTATTAAAACTATTTTAAGTAGTATAAGTGATATTATTTGGTCAGCTAGCTTAGAATGGGATGAAAATATCTTATTTGTAAGTGATAACATTACAAAGGTATTTGGTTTTACTCCTGAAGAAATATATAGTCGCAGTAATCAATGGACTTCTAACATACATCCTGAAGACTTAGAAAAATTTTATGAGTCTAGGACAAAGATATCTGAAAAAGATTTTACAGAAGTTACTTATCGTATAAAAGATAAGTCTGGAATAGAACATGTAGTTCACGATAGACTTTGGGTTGCTCGTGATTCTCAAGATAGAGCTATAAGAATTGATGGAATTACTAGTGACATTACAGAAAGAAGTAAAATTGTAGAAGAAAAGTCTAGAATTGAATCCATTATCTCTGGAATTACAAAAGCCTCTCCTGATATTATTTATATCTATGATATTGTAGAACGTAAAAATGTCTATAGTAATGATAGGTTGTTTGATATTCTAGGATATACTCCAGAAGAAATTCAAGCACAAGAAAGTGGATTTGTAGAAGGACTTATACATCCAGAAGATAGAGCTTTTGTTATAGCGACAGCTATAGAACGTGCTCAATCTAAAGAAGATAAAATCTATGAATTCGATTATAGAATGAAAGCTAAAGATGGTCAGTATAGGTGGATAGAAAGTAAAGAAGTTGTTTTTAAAAGAAATAAAGAAGGATATATAACTCAAATCTTAGGTTTTGCTCGAGATATTACTGAGAGAAAACTTGCAGAAGAAAAGATTATTTTAAATGAACGCCAGATGAAATTTGCACAAGAACTAGCTCATTTGGGAAGTTGGGATTTAGATATTTCTTCAGAGATGATTCGATGGTCAGAAGAAGTATTTAGGATTTTTGAATTAGAAACTCAACCAAGAGAAGTTCATTTAAATGAGATAAATAAAATTTTTCCTTCTGAGTTTGTTAACTTTTTTTTACAACAAGTACAAACAACTAAAGAATTTGGAACCATACAAAAAAATGAAGTAAAGGTTTTTTTTAATGAACTCAAGACTAAATATATTATTTCTGCTATGCATCCTTTAAAGAACTCTTTAGGACAAGTTACAAAAATTTATGGTTCTTTTTTAGATATTACTCAACAAAAGATTATGCAGGAAGAATTAATTTTTGCTAAAGAGAGAGCAGAAGCAGCAGCCAAAGCTAAGTCTCAATTTTTATCAACTATGAGCCATGAAATTAGAACTCCACTCAATGGTGTAATAGGAATGACAAATTTATTATTAGAAGAAGCTAAAGATCCAGATATAAGAAAAAACTTAGAAATACTTAAGTTTTCAGGAGAGACGTTACTCTCTTTGGTAAACGATATACTAGACCTAAATAAAATTGATTCAGAAAATGTAGAAATTGAAAATTTAGAGTTCAACTTAAATTTCTTAGCTTCCAATATTATTAGTTTATATCAATCTAAAGCTAGAGAGAAAAATATTGACTTAAAACTTGAAATAGATGGGCTTCTTCCTCAAATATTAGGAGATCCTTATAGACTTACTCAAATACTTGGAAATTTAGTAAGCAATGCAATTAAATTTACAAATCAGGGAAGTGTGACTCTAAAAATTTCTGTAAAAAGACAAAATGAAAAAGAAATCACTATTTTATTTGAAGTAATTGATACTGGAATTGGAATTCCTAAAGATAAGCAAGGATTAGTTTTTGAACTCTTTATGCAAGCAGAGTCTCACACAACTCGCCTATATGGTGGCACAGGTTTAGGTTTAGCAATTGTAAAAAAATTAGTTGAACTAATGAAATCCGAAATTCAACTCGAAAGTGAGGTTGGAGTTGGTTCTAGATTTTTCTTTGAAATTACTTTTGCAAAAGGTGAGTCTATTGTAGAAGTTGAGGACACTAAACCTAAGGTTGAAAAATCTAGAAACTTAGAAGGAAAGAAAATTTTACTTGTAGAAGACAATTCTGTAAATGTTTCTGTAGCCATTCGGTTTCTCAAAAAATGGGGTTTAGTAGTAGATGTTGCTGAAAATGGAAAGGTAGCAGTAGAAAAGGTAAGTAGTAATGATTATTCGTTAGTACTTATGGATTTACAGATGCCCGTCATGGATGGATTTGAAGCTACCAGACAAATTCGTTCTATGCCAAAATCAAAAGATTTACCTATTATAGCTTTATCTGCAGATGCTCTTAGGGAAACTAAGGAAAAAGTATTTCGCTATTCTATGAATGATTATGTAGTAAAACCATTTAATCCCGACCTTATGAAAGAAAAAATTATTGAACATATACTTTAATGAATTCTTTTTTAATACTAAAAACTTTATTTTCTAATACTAAATATTCTTTCTTTTTTAGTCTTAGTGTTTACTTAGCTAGTCTTGTTTTCAATACTTCTTTTAGGATAATGGGATTTGATTTAAGTTCACAGATACTTAATTCCATTAACGTAAATTTTTTAGTAATTATTTTTTTTACTCATATAAAAATTTTTTTATTATATTTTGTTTTTTTTGCAAGTTTAGAATTTATTTTAAAATCTATTTATGATCTTACTAATGTTTCTAAAGAGCGTTATCTTCCTTACTTTATTTTGTTTTCAGTTTTCTTATGGTTAGATTCTATTGTAAGATATCCTCAAATTTATGCTGATTTTTTTTATGCTAAACATCCATATCTTTTAACTTTTTTATACTTGATTACTGATTACTTTCCAATTCAAGTAAGCTTTTTTATATTATTTTTTATTATACTAATGTTGCTTATTTTTTTTGTATTTCAATTTTTTAAAACCTTTAATTTTCAAAATTTTATTATAATTATTTTTATTTTAAGTTTTGCGTGGTTTCATTCTATAGGTAGTTTAGTTGGATTGATATTTAGTTTTATAGTAGCAAAGTATTTTTATAAGTTTCCACTTAAGTTTTCTAGAATATACTATATACCTTTAAGTATTAGTTTTTTACTTTTGGGATGGAATTTAATTTACTTTAAATACTTCTTTTCTTTTCAAGGGGAGACGGGTGAGACTATAAAAATTTTATTGATTTCAGCAGATAGTTTAAGGAAAGATCGAATTTCCAAACTACGAAATAATGAAAGCATTACTCCAAATATAGACTTATTTTTACAAGATGCCTTTTCTTTTGAAGATCACCACGTAACGATTCCAAGAACTTTTCCAAGCTGGGCAGACTTACTTACTGGACAATATAGTATGTCTCACAAGGTGAGAGATATGTTCCCAGCTCCTGAAGAAGTTGCCAATATTGGTTCAGAAGATTTTCCTACACTAGGACAATATTTACAAGAAAAAAATGTAAAGACAGCTGTATTTTCAAACTTTGCAGGAGATATATTTCCTAGGGCTAATTTTGGTTTTGAAAGAGTAGAAGCTCCAACGTTTAATGCAAAAATTTTATTAGTTCAAAAGAGTTTAGAATCTCAAATTTTCCTTTTACCTATCTTGACAGGTTCTTTTTTAGGTGGAGGTAGATATTTTGAGGAAATTGATAGTTTTGCTAATTTGGGAGATGGCAAGAGAATCTTAAATAATTTATTGCCTTTTTTAAGGACCTATCAAAATAAAAATTTTTTTATTACCTCTTTTTTTTCTGTAACACATTTTCCTTATTCTCCACCATATCCTTTTTACAAAAAATATACTAAACAAAATTATAAAGGAGATTATAAATATTTTAAATTTGTAGATCCTACAAAAGATGAAAAACCTAGTTTGGAAGATATCGAACAAATAGAAGCAATCTTTGATGCAAGTATAAATTCTTTTGATTATGATTTTGGGACACTTATACGATTTTTAAAAGATGAGGGTATTTACCATGATACTTTGATTATACTTACTGGTGATCATGGAGAAAGTTTATATGAAGATGTGCATGGACATGGACATGGAGAGCATCTACGAGGAGAAAATGTAACTCATGTTCCCCTGATTATTAAATTTCCATTGTTTAAATCTGTAGAATTTAAAAAACAATGTAGTAAATTGTCAGATTGTCAAAAAATTAATGCCATTACTAGTGCTGTTGATATTTTACCAACTATTTTAGACTTTTATAATATACCTCCTAAGACAGAGTTAGCGGGGAGATCTCTTTTACCTTTAGTTTCCAACAAGGCTTGGAAAGATGAAAGAATGATCTACTGTGAAACTGGAATTTGGTTTTCAGATATTGGAGAGCATTTTTTTCAAAAGCAAAGAATTATGTATCCAAATATTTTAAATTTGCATAGAATTGTGCCAGAACAAGACTATCAAATTATGATTACAGATCCTTTTTATAGGGATACTATTGCCTTTGCAAAACACAGAGCTATACTTACTTCTAAACTAAAACTTATTTATATTCCCACACATGATGGTGTAATTTACGAAGTTTACGATAGAATTAAAGATCCATTGAATCAAAAAAATATTTATAATTCTTACACTCACTTAAAATTAAAGACAGAACTTTTTCGACTAGTACAAATGTATGAAAAAGCAGAGATTTTAGGTGGTTACATAGTTCCACCTGAGATAGAATAAATACAAACAAAAAACGTATATAACAAAAAGGTTGTTTTCAAAAAATCCCTATATTTAGAAGTAGTAAATAAGATGTGTATTGTAAAAAAAAGAATTTATCAATTTTTTATTGTTAGCTTTTTGAGTATTTGTTTTTCATTACAAGCTGATACTCTCAAAGAAGCAAAAAAAGCTTATGCATCTCGACAATACCAAAAAGCAATAAAGTTATTCTTAGAGTATTCTAAAAAAAATCCTACAGATGGAGAACCCTACATGTATATTGGCTACATGTTAGAATCTCAAAAACAATATGATGCTTCTATGGCTTATTTTCGTAAAGCTGTAGAATTAAATCTTCCAGCTAAACACAAAAAAACTTGTTTACTAAAGATTATTATTTTTTATAACTATCATAGATCTTGGGAACTAGTAATTCATTACGCAAATAAATACCTAAAATTAGAAAACAATCCTGAAATTCAAAAAATCAAAGATAAGGCATATGCAAATAGGACAAGTGATTCTACAAAAGTAGTATCCACTAATTCAATTCTTACTACTCCCGAGAAAGATACAAATCCTACAACTAAACCTAAGGAAAAAGAAAAAAGCCCAGTAAAGTCTAAAACAAAAGATAAAAAAGAAAAAAATATTAGTTTACTAAATAAAGAAAATATTTCCTCTGAGGAACTTAAGATTTGGGAAAAAGCTTTACAACACATAGATAAAGAAGAATATCAACTTGCAGATTTGGAGTTAGATACTCTCTTAGAGATGAATTCAAAAAATAAAAATTATCTATATAAATCTGGAATAGTTAAGATGAAGCTTGGAAAGTATGAGCAAGCTTTAGAACTTTTAGAGTCTGCAAGAAACTTAGCAAATGAAAAAGAGACAACTTTTTTATACTTTGTTTTTTTAAATGAAGGAAATATTTACTTAAAGAATTCAAAGATAGAGCAAGCATTAGAACTATATAAAAAAGCTTATTTTTACAATAAGTCTCCTACTCCTCTACTAGCACTTTCTAAAATATATTATGAAAAATTTGATTATGAAAATGCATATGAATATGCGTCTAACGTTTTAAAATTAGAAAATTCTAATATAGAAGCACTTATGTATCATGGGATTAGTCTTGTAAAACTAGGTAAGAGAATTTTAGGTTTTGCAAGTCTTATGAAATTTTCAGAACTTATTCGTAAGCAATATAGAGACCTTACTCAAGTTCCACTCAAGTACCATGATGGTCTTTTATATTTGGGAGTTTTTTATGCAAATAGATCAAAATATAAACTTGCTCTCAAGTATTTAAATTTAGTTAGTAAAACTAAAAGCGATCAAACTACTTATCATTTTCACTTGGGAAAAACTTTTTTTTATACTGGTCAATATGAAAAAGCTTTGGAAGAGTTTTCTAAAATTCCTCAAGTTCCAGCAGCTAATTATTTAATTGCAAAGTTTTATGCTTCTCAAAAAAATTTAAATAAAACAAAAGAATATTTTTTAAAAGCTACCAAGGGAAAAGAAATTTATTGGATCAAAGTTCGCTTAGATCCTGTATTTCGTGAATTTATGCAAGATCCAGAATTTCAAGAATTTATTATTTTACGTGGAGAAATTCCCTTACAACCATCTAAAACAGAAAGAAATCTTCCCCCTACAAATTAAAAAAGATTTGATCTTATTATCTATTAAATAAATTGTGATAATCTCAAAGCTTAGGATTTATCATGAAAAAAGTTTTAGTTGTAGATGACCAACCTAAGATTTCTAAAATTATCAATGAAATTCTAACCAAGTCAGGTTATGAAACTATACTTGCTTTTAATGGAGAAATAGGTTATCAAAAAGCTCTAGAAACTAAGCCCGACTTAATTATCATGGATATTATGATGCCTGTTATGAGTGGGTTTGAATCAGCAAAAAAGATTAAATCAAATCCTGAGACCTCTAAAATTCCAATTATTTTTCTTACAGCTAAAGGACAAGAAGCAGATAAAGAAGAAGCTGAAAG
>Ga0308414_1000994_pt1 | contig 18566 bp, 18 predicted proteins | sample HotsprSampleOS50_FD_205667 | JGI IMG/M metagenome (GOLD analysis project Ga0308414, IMG submission 205667) | Hot spring phototrophic mat microbial communities from Octopus Spring, Yellowstone National Park, Wyoming, United States - 20090730_OS50 ...
GTCTACGGGCTGCGCAAGATCGGCGGGTTTTGTCATTTGTACATCGGGCAGGAAGCCGTGGCGGTAGGTGCGATTGCGGCTTTGGATTTGGCGCGCGACTACGTGCTGACGGGCTATCGCGACCACGGGCATGCACTGGCGTGCGGGATGGAGGCGGGCGTCTGTATGGCGGAGCTGTTTGGCAAAGTGACGGGCTGTTCGCGCGGCAAAGGCGGCTCGATGCATTTGTTTGATGTGGCGCACCACATGTATGGGGGTAATGGCATTGTGGGCGGGCACATTCCTGTTGCCACGGGTGTAGGGCTGAAAATCCGCATGCAACAAGCAGACGGAGTAGTGCTGTGCTTTTTTGGCGACGGCGCGATTCATCAAGGCGCGTTCCACGAGAGTCTGAATTTGGCCAAGGTATGGAGCTTGCCGGTGATTTACATTTGCGAAAACAATCAATACGGTATGGGCACGGATTTCCGGCGTGTGTCGGCGGTGCATGATCTGTCCGTACGTGGCGTGGCGTATGACATCCCCGGGGCACAAGTGGACGGGATGAATGTGCTGGCCGTGTATGACGCGGTGAGCGCGGCGGTGGCGCGGGCACGCGGCGAGAAGCAGCCCAGTTTGCTGGAAATCAAAACGTACCGCTACAAGGGCCACTCGATGAGCGACCCGGCCAAGTACCGCACGAAAGAGGAAGTGGAGGAATACCGGCGCCAGGATCCGATTTTAATTTTGCAGGACTATATGTCGGCGCACGGTGTGGGCAGTGCAGAGCTGTACGCGGCTATTGATGCCGAGGCCAAACGTGTCACGCAGGAGGCGCTGGCGTTTGCAGAACAGAGCCCGGCGCCGGCGTTGGAGACGATGTATGAAGACATTTATGCGTAACATGGCTGGGACAGGGAGGGTACAGTTATGCCAGTGATAAGTTACCGTGAAGCAGTCCGCCAGGCGCTGGATGAAGAGATGGCGCGCGATGCCACGGTGTTCATCATGGGCGAGGAAGTGGGCGAGTATAACGGCGCCTACAAAGTGACGCAGGGCTTGCTGGACAAATACGGCCCGGAGCGCGTGCGCGACACGCCGATCACGGAAGAGGGCTTTGCCGGGATCGGCATTGGCGCGGCGATGACGGGCATGCGGCCGGTGGTGGAATTCATGACATTTAATTTCGCCTTCATGGCCATGGACCAGATCATCAACAATGCGGCGAAGATGCGGCACATGTCGGGCGGGCAGATTGCGCTGCCCATCGTGTTCCGCGGGCCGAACGGGCCGGCGGAATATTTGAGTTCGCAGCACTCGCAGGCGTGCCAGACATTTTATGTGCATTGCCCGGGGCTGCACGTGGTGGCGCCCAGCACGCCATATGATGCGAAAGGGATGTTGAAGACGGCCATCCGCGGCAATAATCCGGTGATTTTTCTGGAAGCGGAGATGATGTACAGCTGGCAGGGAGAAGTGCCCGCGGAGGAGTATGTGGTTCCGTTCGGGCAGGCGGCGGTGCGGCGTGAAGGAAGTGATGTGACGCTGGTGGGCTATGGCAAGCCGATGAAGATGGTGGAAGCGGCGGCGGCGGCGCTGGCAGAGCAGGGCATTGCGGCCGAAGTGATAGATCTGCGGTCGTTGCGGCCGATGGATGAAGAGACGGTGTATGCGTCGGTGCGCAAGACGAACCGGTGTGTGATTATAGACGAGTCGTGGCCGGTGTGCAGCGTGGCGACGCACTTGGGCTGGCTGGTGTCGCGGCATTGTTTTGACGTGCTGGACGCGCCGGTGGAATGCGTCACGTCGGAGGACGTGCCGATGCCGTACAACCACACGCTTGAGCTGGCGGTGCAGCCGTCGGTAGAGAAGATTGTAGCAGCGGCGCGGCGGGTGCTGTACAAGGACTAATGCACTACTGATGTGGAGCTGACATGGCGGAAAAAATTTTGATGCTGGCGTTGTCACCCACGATGGAAGTGGGCACGATTGCCAAGTGGAACGTTGCAGAAGGCGATGCGATTAGTACCGGCATGGTGCTGTGCGAAGTGGAGACAGACAAAGCCACGATGGAATATGAGAGTCCAGTGGAAGGGACATTGCTGAAGATCGTGGTGCCAGCGGGCGGGAAAGCGGCGGTAGGCGATGTGATTGGCATCGCAGGCGTGCCGGGAGAAGATATTAGTGGATTGCTGGCCGGGGCGCCGGCGGGCAGCGCGCCAGCGGAACACGCGGCGAAGGTTGCTGAGCAGAAGAAAGAAGAAGTGGCGGCGGCGGTGCCGGGCGTTCACACGACAGAAAATGTTGTTGACCACCGGCAAATTAAGTCGTCACCGCTGGCGCGCAAACTGGCTGCGCAGTACGGCATCGAGCTCGCACATGTGCGCGGCAGCGGGCCGGGCGGGCGGATCGTGAAGAGCGATGTGGAAGCCGCGCGGGCGGCGAAAAAAGAAATAGGACGTATAGGACCTAGTGCTGCTTCTGCAGAAGATGAGGTTGTGCCCGTTTCGCAGAAGCGGCGCATCATCGCGCAACGGTTGTCTGAATCAATGTATAGCGCGCCGCACTATTATCTCAAAGTGCGGGTGCAGATGGATGCTGTGCTGGCGGCGCGCGAAGCGTACAACACAACAGCTGAACGTCCCTGCTCACTGAATGCCATCTTGATGTACTTTGTGGCGCAGGCGTTGCAAAAACACCGCTGGGTGAACGCGGCGTGGGAAGGAGAGCAGATACGGCTGTTCGGGCGCGCGGATATTGGCTTGGCCGTGGCGGTGCAGGATGGATTGTTGACGCCGATTGTGCGCGACTGCGCGCGCAAGAGCATTGCCGCAATTGACGATGAATTGCGCGGGCTGATTGAGAAAGCGCGCGCGGGCAAGCTGGCGCCGGAAGAATTCACGGGCGCGACGTTTACTATCAGCAATCTCGGCTCGTTCGGGATTGAGGAGTTTACGGCGATCATCAACCCGCCGGGCTCGGCGATTCTGGCCGTGGGAGAAGCGCGCAAGGAACAAACCTTTGCTGCACACGGCGCGGCGTATGTTGCGACGATGATGCGGCTAACGTTGTCATGCGATCACCGCGTGATAGACGGCGCGGTGGGCGCGGCGTTCCTGCGCGAGTTGAAAATGATGCTTGAGCAGCCGATGCTGTTACTGTTCTAGGCTCAGGCCTGTGAAGTGTAACGGCATAGGCAGCGTGTGGCATGCGTGTGTGATATGTTTTTTAACCGGCATCGGCCTCTGGCGAAGGAGCATCAGCGCCAGCACGCCGGCGCAACAAATTGAAAGACATGATGTGGTTTAAAGAGTTGCATCCGGTGTTGCAAGCATTGCTGGCGACGCTGTTTACATGGGGCGTGACGGCGCTGGGCGCGGCGCTGGTGTTTTTTTTCAAGAGCATCAACCGCAAAGTGTTGGAAGGCATGCTGGGGTTTGCGGCGGGCGTCATGACAGCGGCAAGTTTCTGGTCGCTGCTGGCGCCGGCGATTCGCATGGCGGAGGAATACTCGGCGTGGCCGGCGTGGATTCCGGCACTCGTGGGGTTTCTGCTGGGCGGCGGCTTTTTGCGCGTGACGGACCGGCTGTTGCCGCACCTGCACCCTGGGTTGGCAGATTCACAGACCGAAGGCATCAAGACGCATTGGAAACGTTCGGTGTTGCTGGTGCTCGCGATTACGCTGCACAACATACCGGAAGGCTTGGCCGTGGGGGTGGCGTTTGGGGCGGTGCGGGAAGGGCTTGGGGGAGCGACGCTAGCGGGTGCGGTGGCGCTGGCGCTGGGCATAGGCATTCAGAATTTTCCTGAAGGCACGGCTGTGGCCGTGCCATTGCGGCGCGAAGGCATGTCGCGATTGAAAAGTTTTTGGTTTGGGCAGCTTTCGGGCGTGGTCGAGCCGGTAGCTGGCGTGCTTGGCGCCTTGGCGGTGATGCAAATGACAACTTTGCTGCCGTATGCGCTGGCGTTTGCCGCAGGGGCGATGATCTATGTGGTCGTGGAAGAATTGATTCCCGAATCGCAACTATCAGGCAACAGTGACATCGGCACGAGCGGGGCCTTGTTGGGATTTGCACTGATGATGACGCTGGACGTCGCGCTGGGATAGTGTGCGGGCAGAGAAAGAAAGGTCAGCCGAAAAATGGGGTGAATGAGGGGACTTGAACCCCCGGCCTTCTGAGCCACAGTCAGACGCTCTGACCAACTGAGCTACATTCACCATCCATTCGTGGTGCGGCAAGGCACATATAGATGATAAAAAATCGCGCGATGTTTGTCAAACGTGGCGGCGTGATTGTCCCTCAATGAGGGCTTTAAACGTGGGTATCACCGGCGCACAGAGCGCGCGGCGGGCATGAAAAACATGACCAGAGCAGCTGCGACGAGAGGTTCAGGAATGTATTCATAGCAGCCGATGTCGACGCTCCCAAAGTGGATGCGCGGATTGCCGGCCAAATCTGTGGCGGCGCTCATCCACCGAGATCCGGCGACTAGGGAAAATTCAGAAGAGAAACCCCGATACACACTGAAGAGCACGCACAACATCCACCGCCTATGGGTGGGTGATAATGCCGCGCGACGGGGGCTTAACTTTTCATACAGGAAACCGTATGAAGAAGATACATGACCCAAACCTCTCGCCTTCGCCAGCAGCTCCTGGCGCTGGCCGAAGACCTGCGTGCCGCGCGCTTGTATGATTACGAGCCGCGAACCGCACAGACAACTATCTCGTCCAAGTCGCACCTGAGGATGCCCGCGGCGCATGATCATCATGCGCGCAGCGGTCGCAGTGCTGTGCGCAGACGAAACGCAGCGCGGGACGGACACGGGCGTCCTGGCCTTTCTGCGGTGGTGTGAATGGCGCGGTCCGTGTACACTGATTGATCAGCGTGTGCTGCTGTGTTTCGAAAGTCACCAGAGCCCCATGCAGGACATGAAAAAGGCGCTGCACGACACGCCGGAGTGCCTCCGTGCACTGCGGGAGGGCAAGGATGCGCTTTGACGGTGCAGCTCATGACGTTGTTCAGTCGTTGTGTTCTTCCCATCCTTCAAGCTCTTCATGCCCTTGATAGTGAACGCCATTTGTGGCATCTTCGCCGTTGCGACGTATGGCCGGGATGCAGGGGGCAACGAGGCCGCTGCCCCTCCAGTCCTATGTCACTAGTTGCCGGATCTCGAGGGGCATCACACTTTGACATCAGGCCGTGGTTTTGATATAATCTGTCGTGATGAAGATTGGTATACACATGAGGTCCTTTCATCTTGTAGCATTCGCGGAGGCGCGTGTGCGCCGTATCCGGCTGGCCGCCACGGCGGCTGCGTTGTTGGTGCTGGCGGCGTGCGCCACCTCGCACCGCAGCGCCGGCCCGCAGGTCTCGCGCGCCGATCTGGAAGCGTTTCGCCGCACGTTCGAAGGCACCCTGGTCAACAAGTTGATCGAGGAAAACGACCGTGAAGTCAGGGTGATGGGCCTGCCCTTCTGGACGCGCATCAAAACCGGCATCTATTTGCAGCTCACGGTTATGAACAAGGATGGCGTCACGCGCCGCTTCTATGACTATTCCGAAGACGAGGAGCGCATGCGCGAGCTGCAGATGTATTACCGCGAACTCTCGAAAGGGGATGTGGTCGTCGTTGACATGGGCTACATTGACGAGGGCGAGCCGGAAGAATTGTTCGATGCCATTCGCAAGAAAATGCCGTAAATTTGCTTTTTTTCCCGTAAAGCGTTATAACACACGAGGCGTAGGTAATTAAACGTAAGGAGATGCTATGAAGACGGTGACAACTCACAAGCGCGGTTTCACCTTGATCGAACTGCTCGTGGTAATGTCCATCATCGGCATTCTGGCCAGCTTGGGTATCGCATCATTTGGCCCGATCATGGAACAGGTGCGCAAGATGAAATCGCAAGACAACCTCAAGCAGATGCACCGCTTCCTGATGCTGTATTCGATGCAGTTCGGCACGTATCCGTCTGTACAGCCGAATGTAACCCGCTATGAACGCGGCGGCGGGGTGCGCGATCTCTATCCCCTGTACACCACGGGCATTCTCAACAAGGATACGCTCAAAGTGTTGCAAGCTCCCGGCGCCACGCTGATCCCATTTTCGCCCAATCCCACAATTGACGAGTTTGACAAGAATCACATCGGCTATGCCTACAATTCAACCTGCATCCCTGATGATCCCAACAACCCGCCGATCATGTCCGAGCAGGGCGTCAGCACGGGAGTGATAGATCCCAACAATCCGGACAACGGGCGGCGGCCGATCTTCAACAACGGCGCGCATGTGCTGTTTGCGAATGGAACGGTTGAATTTATCCCGGCCATCAACGGCCGCCTCTCCACCAGCAAAGTCAAACCCGAACAATGGGGCAAACTGCTCGACTAACACAGCAGATGTTCGTGGCCTATGCGAGGGGGCGCTGCCCCCTCGTTTGCTTTCACCCCGCGGCAAGTACGATGAACTTCGCGCACATTATACGGCCCGGTACACGACTGGCAGTTTTGGCCTGTTGTGTGATGCTCTTTGCCGGTTGTGCTGCCTCTCCTGAAGCCACCGCCCAATGGTATCTCAGCGACAAGCCGGCCGATATGCGCGTGCCTGTCTCCGGCCAGACCGACCCCGGCGCCCCCATCGCGCCCGTGGAAGAATAGTCATTCGGCAAGGCACAAGCAGAAATTTACGATTTACGATTTACGATTTACGATTTTGGGGGTTAACCACGAAGACGCGAAGACACGAAGGGGAGGGACGAATAGCGAATAGCGAATGGCGATTTGGGGGAGAGTTTACCACCAAGGCGCCAAGGCTCCAAGAAGAAGTGAGAAGTCAGAAGGCAGGATGCAGGATGCAGGATGCGGGATGCAGGATGCGGGATGCAGGATGCGGGATGCGGGATGCGGGATGCAGGATGCAGGATGCAGGATGCAGGATGCGGGATGCAGGATGCAGGATGCAGGATGCAAGATGCAGGATGCAGGATGCAGGATGCAGGATGCAAGATGCAGGATGCAGGATGGAGGGAAGAAGGCAGAATGCTGAAGGCAGAATGAACGAAGGCAGAAGTCAGAAGTGCTGCATGTGACGAGGCACGGCGCAGCCGGGCGGACAAACGTCGCATGTCGAACGTCGAATGTCCAATGACCAATGACCGATGGGATGAAATCTGGGGGAGAAGGTAAATCCCAAAACCTGAATTCCCTTGAAGTCTTGGCGCCTTGGTGGTTAATCCCCAAAATTGTAAATTGTAAATCCCCCTCGCTCTGCGCTGCTGCCATGACGGATGAGACCAGCTATGCTGATGAGCTGTTTGCGCCGCGCGCGCGCGCGCCCCTGCCGGCCATTCGCGGCTGCTGGTTTGTCGGCACCAGCGGGTATGTGTTCAGTGATTGGCGCGGCACGGTGTATCCGGCGCAGCTCAGCGAACGCGGCATGCTGGCGTATTACCTCGACACGTTCAAATTCAACGCGCTTGAACTTAATTTCACGTTCTACCACATGCCTACCGCGGCGCAGATGGCCAGCTTTGTGGCGCGGGTGCCGCCGCGGTATCAGCTTGCCGTCAAAGCGCATCAATCATTGACCCATCACCGCGGCGATATGCATGACGCCCCGGCGTGTGCGGCATTCCGCGACGCACTTGTGCCGCTGCGCGACGCACATACGCTGGCCGCCGTGCTGCTGCAGTTTCCGTTTGCCTTTCATCGCACGCCCGCGCACTGCGACTGGCTGCGCATCTGCCGCGAACGCTTCCCGGATGACCCGTTGGCCATCGAATTCCGACATAACTCGTGGCATGTGCCGGAAACAGACGCGCTCTTGCGGGAGCTGGGCTGCGCGTACTGCATGGTGGATGCGCCGGCGCGGCGCGGGTTGATGCCACTGCATTGTGCGGACACGGGGCCGCTGCTGTATGTGCGTCTGCACGGGCGCAACCGGGCATGGTTTACGGCCGGCGAGAAGGAGCGCTACAACTACAATTATTCCGACGAAGAGTTGCGTGACATATTGCGGCGCGTGCGTACACTGGCTGACCAGACGAAGAAAATATTGGTGTTTTTCAACAACTGCTACATGGGCCGCGCAGTCACCAACGCCTTGCGCTTTCGGCAGCTGCTCAGCGAAGCATAGGCACGTCGCAGCACAAAGAACGCGGCCAAAAAAAACAGCCCACCATGATGGCGTGGCGGGCATTGTGTGCAGAATCGCACCGGGCGGGAAGGCGGCAAGCGATGGACGGAAAAAGCCGCCGGACGCCCGGTGAATACAGGGCATCCGGCGGCGTGATAGCTGGCGCGAGTGACGAGACTTGAACTCGCAACCTCTGCCGTGACAGGGCAGCGCTCTAACCAGTTGAGCTACACCCGCGCGCCAAGCTGTGGTTATTCCGCCGGAGGTGGTTCTTCGGCCGGTTTGCTGGAAGTGGCCAGCGAGATGTCGATGCCGGACTCGAAACGTTTGCGCTCGGGCGGGGGGGGCGGGGCGGGTTGGCCGTCTTGTGCGGCTTGGGCCGCGCGCTGCGCCTCGAGGGCCTTGTCCCGTTCGTAGGCGCGAATGCTGACAGCAATCTTGCGCTCCGCCGGTTCGACACGCACGATCTTGCCAGTAACTTCTTGGCCCACCTTGACAATATCGCGCACGTTGCCTACCTGGCGCTCCGACAACTCTGAAATGTGGATCAGGCCTTCGATATCGTGCTGCAACTGAATAAAGGCGCCGAACGAGGTCGTATTGGTGATCTTGCCCGTGACCACATCGCCTTCTTTGTAAATCTCGTGGATGTGATCCCACGGATCATCCGTCAACTGCTTGAGGCCGAGGGCAATCTTGCGCTCGCTTGCGTTAACATTGAGCACCACGGCTTCAATTTGGTCGTTCTTCTTGAGCAGCTCCGACGGGTGGTTGATCTTGCGCGTCCACGACATGTCGGAGACATGAATCAGGCCGTCAATGCCTTCTTCAAGTTCAACGAAGGCGCCATAGGTCGTCAAGTTGCGCACGATGCCGCGCACCTTGGCGCCAACGGGATAGCGCTCTTCAATGGTCTCCCACGGATTGGCCTGGGTTTGCCGCAGCCCCAAACTGATCTTTTGATCATACGCATCCACATTTAGCACAACGGCAGAGACCGCATCACCCAATTTGACAAATTCGGAGGGGTGGTTGACTTTGCGCGTCCAGGAGAATTCTGAAATGTGGATCAGCCCTTCTACACCTTCTTCCAGCTCCACAAAGGCGCCATAGGGCAGAATGTTGACCACTTTGCCATGCACCGTGGAATTGACCGGGTACTTGGTCTCGACGTCCAGCCACGGGTTGTCGAACATCTGCTTGATGCCCAGCGCCACGCGCTCTTTTTCGTAATCAATGCCGATGATCATGACATCCACCGGCGCGCCCAGCTGCAGCATTTCTGACGGATGATTGATGCGGCCCCACTTCATGTCCGTAAGGTGCAGCAGGCCGTCAATGCCCTGCAAATCAATAAACGCACCGAAATCGGTGATGTTTTTGACGGTGCCTTGGCGCACATCGCCGACCTTAATCTTGTCGAGAAAGTCGCGTTTGCGCTCCATGCGTTCCTGGTCGAGCAGTTCGCGCCGTGAGACGACGACGTTCTGGCGGTCATGATTGACTTTAATGACCTTGACTTCGATCTCCTGGCCGATAAACTCGTCCACATTCTTGACGTTCTGTAACGAAATCTGTGACGAGGGCAGAAAGGCATCAATGCCACCGAGATTCACCATCAGCCCGCCCTTGACTTTGCGGGTGACCGTGCCGGGGATGCGCCCATCGCCTTCGCAGATCTGCAGCATTTTCTCCCACGCGCGCTGCTTGTCGGCTTGGGCCTTGGAAAGCTGAATCGTGCCGTCGCGGTCTTCGCGCTGGAGCAGCAGCACTTCAATTTCCTGGCCAATGTGGATATCTTCGCCCGGCGCAAATTCTTCGCGCGGGATTACACCTTCCGATTTCAGCCCGACATCAACAAGCACATGCTGCGGCCGTACGGCCACAATCCGGCCGGTGAGAATCTTGCCTTCTTCAACTACCTTGAGCGATGTGCTGTAGAGATGCCGCAAGTCGTCTTCTTTGGGAGTCTCATACGACGACGGGGTGATGCCCCACGCGGCGAGGTCGAGCTTGTGCTCAGGATCCGCTGTTTTAATGACAAATGCCATACCAGTGGTTATGGTTACAAACGTGACTGCACAGTTTGCGTTATGCCGCGCCGTGGACGCGCACCGCCGGCGGTTTCGCTGCATATCCATGGCAACACGCAGCGCGTCCTGCGCGCGCGCCATCGCTCCCGTGTTTTACGAGAGGTTCCATAGTATACACAATCTGCCTTGAAAATGCAAATAGGCCGGGGCTCTACGAAAGTGGGGGAGTGCAGTTCCCGCTTTTTTTGAGCGGGAGCCGCACTTCCGCGGCGCACAACCATTTCATGCCTGAAACCACAGCTTTTACAGCTGCACCTTCTGGCGCGGTCACGCAGAATACCGGCCCGTCGCCGGGTCTAGGCATGCCCTGGATCTGGCGAATAGGGAGAGCTGCCGGCCACGGCGGCCTAATGGCTGCGGGGCACAAGGGCAGCGAGGCCGCTGCCCCTCCACGCTTATGGCGGTAGCCGCCGGGTCCAGGCATGCTGAGTCATTTGACGCAGTGCAGATTACGTGCTACACTAGTCTTGTGCAATGAAGCTGGCCAATTATGGCCACTTCGTCATTTAGAAGGACGTCTGACATGAAGACAACGTTTCTCGCTCTGCTGATCTTGTGGTTGCTGCTCATGCATGCGGCGCTGGCCTCTGACGGCACACGCCAGTGGTCGCGCATGTGGGGCTCGCCTGATGATGACGAACCGCATGGCATCGCCATTGATACCGGGGGCTTTGTGTACGTTGCCGGCAAAACGTTCGGCCAGTTCGACGGGCAGACCAATCAGAATCTTGGCTGGTATGACATTTTCCTCAGTAAGTTCAGCCCGGCGGGCGTAAAGCAGTGGTCGCGCATGTGGGGCGCCAACGGCCCGGACGTAGCGCGCGCGGCCGCGCCCGATGCCGCCGGCGCCATCTTTGTCGCCGGCGATGCCTCGGGCAATTTTGACGGCCAGACCACCTACGTGGCGTATCTAGATTTCTTCGTCAGCCGTTGCGCGCCGGATGGCACGCGCCTGTGGTCGCGCATCTGGGGCTCGGCCGACTACGATTACGGCACGGGTGTTGCCGTGGATCCGGCCGGCAATGTCTATGTCGCGGGCGATACCCAAGGCACGCTTCCCGGCCAGACCAATTACGGTGGCCCCAGGATTTTGTCCTGACCAAATTCAGCAACGCCGGCGCGCAAGAGTGGCTGCGGAAATTCGGCTCCGCCGGCCGCGATTTTGCCGCAGGCTGTGCCGTGGATGCCGCTGGCAACATCTACATGACCGGCTTTACCGAGGGCTTCCTCCACGGCAACACCAACATGGGCTGGCAAGACGCGGTGCTCGTCAAGTATGACACTGCGGGCGCATGGCAATGGACGCGTGTGTGGGGCACCAACGGCACTGACCGCAGTATCGCTGCTGCCGTTGACTCAGCCGGCTACATCTACGTCGCCGGCTACTCTGATGGCGAGCTCGATGGCCAGCCCAAGCCCGGCGGCTATGACATATTTCTCTCAAAATTTGATACCGCCGGCAACAAACTCTGGACACGCATGGCCGGCGCGCCGCAAGAAGACCGCCCTTACGGTGTCTGTGTAGACAATGAAAATAACGTCTATCTCTCCGGCGAAACACTTGGTTCCTTCGACGGCCAGACCAACACCACGCCCGGCGGATATTATGACGCGTGTCTCGTCAAATTTACGCCAGACGGCCAGCGCATTTGGACACGCATCTGGGGCTCAAGCCACAGCGACGGCGCCCTGGTCTGTGCCGCGCGTGCCTCCAATGAACTGTACGCCGCGCTCTACGCCCGCAACGGCTTCGACGGCCAGACCAACGTCTTGCCATTTTATGAAGACTCGGCGCTCTCCCGCTTCGGCTATGGCAGCGGTGGCACGCTCGCCGTGCACTCTGAAAATCCGTTCAGCGGTGTGCCGGTCGCCGTCTCGCGTCCCGACGACTTCGGCAAGGCTAACGGCGTCACGCCGTTCATCCGCACCTACGGCGCGGCGTGGGAAACCACGCTCACCGCGCCGACGAGCGCCAGCGGGCGCGTCTTCGACCGCTGGCGCATCAACGCCGCCGAACGCACGAATAATCCCATCACGCTTGTGATGGACACCAACTACACCATCACCGCTGTCTATCTCAGCGATGCCTTCGCCGCTGCCTGGCCCCTGTCCGGCGCCAGCGGCTCCGTCACGGCCAACAACTCCTTCGCATCCTATGAACCTGGCGAGCCCGGCCACTACTTCTCCTGGCCCAACAAATCCATCTGGTGGACGTACACGCCTGCCGTCAACGGCCGCTTGATGCTCAATACGTCTTCCAGCGCGTTCGACACAGTGATGGCCGTCTATACGGGCGATGTTGTCACCAATCTGCAGCGCATCGGCGCCAATTACACCGCTGGTGGCATGTCTGCCCTCACCGTTACCAGTGTCTTCGCCGGCGTCACCTATCACATTGTGATTGACAGCTATTCCAGTTGGAGCTACGGCCGCGCCGTCTTGAATTGGCTGTTCATCCCCAATAGTCCGTATGATGGCGCTGTCATCATCAACGAGCTGATGATTGACCCGCAGGCAGTTTCCGATGCTGATGGTGAATGGGTAGAACTGCGCAACACAACGAATGCCGGAGTCCAGCTCAATGGCTGGGTGTTGAGTGGCGGTGCCAGCGGTGTCATAAGCTTGCCGGCGATTGTGCTCGCCGCGAACGATTTTCTGGTGTTGTGCCGCAACAGTGATCCGGCGCAGAACGGCGGTGTCTCCGGCGCGTGGGCTGCCGCAACGATGAGTTTGGTCAATGCTGTGGATTCACTGTGGTTGTATGACGCCGGCACGCAGCTCGTGGATGTGGTGGCGTGGAACAGCGCCGCCCCCGGCGCCTCACGCGAGGTGCGCGATCCTTGGCAGGACAACGTTGTGGTGAATGGCTCCAACTGGGCGCAAGCCGCCACCGCATTCGGCCAAGGCGACTACGGCACGCCCGGGCAGGAAAACAGCACCTTCATCCCGGAACCCGCGGCGCTTGGCGCGCTGCTGCTTCTCGTCCTGGCGTCGAGAAGAACGGTCTGACCGGGCTGCAAAGAACGTAGATCCTGCATCCTGCTTACAATTTACGATTTACGATGTGCGATGTGCGATTTGCATCCTGCATCTTGCATCCATCATCCCGCATCCTGCATCAGATGCTGCGAGGCGCCAAGAAGTGCAATCAACATTTTGTGTCGTATGCAAACGGCATTTTTTGTCGAATGATAACGTTACCATGTTTTGGGGAGCAGCATAATTCCCGCCTCCGCTCCCAGTCAGGCACAGCTTCCGCCAAGCTTTCACTTCGCTAATTTTGTGCTACTTTTTCCTGTTTTGTGCGAGATTGAACGGTGGCTACTGGTATAAATAGGGGCATGACCAACTCTTCTCACATAGGTGACCGTGCGGCGCGCGGCACAGCGGCGAAAGGGCGCTCTCTCACTACGCCGGGCCGACAACACCTGTCATTTGGCGGGCGATGAGGCGTGGGCCGATTAGCGCGCCGTCAGCCGCGCCGCCGCCACAGACGCCGCGCTCATCATTGAGGCGGGCCGCACGCTCGGCGTGTGCTGTTTCGGCCCGTGGAACCTCGCGTGCGTCGAACACCTGCGCATGCATGCGCGCACTCATCGTCGTGTATATCCTGACTATACGGAGCCGGGCGTCAAACCGCTGCTCGTCAAGCCCCACTCATCCGAATTCGAATTCTGGAAACGCGGCAAAGGCTACACGCTGTATGAACGTTTGGCCATTTAGGCGCGCCCGCTGCGCGTGCCGCTGCACTGCGCACCGAATACCGAAAACTGACCATCGAAAAGTCCACGCACCACCCGCCGGTGATACACGCGGCCGTTTTTGCTACAATAGTGTCAAAGACCTAAACGACCAAAAGGACCAAAACTCTTTATGTCCCTTCACGCCAATGGAGTACTGCAATGAAAACATACCCGCATGGCTTCATTCCGCCACATGGCGGCTACAAGAAACTGCTCTCCTATCAGAAAGCCGAAATCGCCGCTGATGCCACGGCGTATTTCACCGTCCGCTACTTCACCAAAGGCGACCGTACGATTGATCAGATGAACCAAGCCGCGCGCTCCGGCAAGCAGAACATCGCCGAGGCCAGCATGGCTTCCGGCACCTCCAAGGAAATGGAGATCAAGCTGAACAATGTCGCCCGCGCCAGTTTTGAGGAGCTGCTCTGTGATCTGCGCGACTTCCTGCGCCGCCGCGGCCTTCAGGAATGGCCCGCCGATCACCCCTACGCCAAACGCCTGCGTGAACTCTGCCGCAACCCCAACACTACCTACGAAACGTTCCGCAAAGGCATCGCACACTCCGACCCGGAAATCTCCGCCAACGTCATCATCGGCTTGGTCAAAGTGACCTGTTATCTGCTCGACAAGGAAATCCAAAAACTGGAACAGGATTTCCTCACCGAAGGCGGTTTGCGCGAACGCATGACCAAGGCCCGCCTCGCCGCCCGCAAAAAACAAAATCCTGCCTCCTCTCAATCTTCCCCTAACCCTTAAGTCCTTTATGTCCCTTATGTCCCTTCCGTCCCTTGCTTCTTTGCTCGAACTCCACAACATTACCGAACTCGACTCCTCCGCCGGCTATCCCGGCCCGCTGGTGCGCCGCATCCCCAAAGCCGTCGTTGACCACCTCGAAAACGGCGCCCAGGTCGCCGCCCATGCCACGCTGTGCGAGCTGCGCTTCGTCGCCGAGCGCGGGCCGCGCCTTGCTGTCGTGCTCACCGCGCTCGAAAGCGCCGACCTCTTTGTCTACCGCGGCGACTTCCTGCACTCTCACGTCCGCCTGCCCGCGAACGGCCTCTATCGCCATGTCCTCGAACTCACGCAAGCGCCGTTCTCGAAACTGCGCAGTGAGGCTCTCGCCGGATGTGTGTTCGCCCCGCAGGTCTGGCGCGTGGTGCTCGACGGCCCCGTGCTCTTCCATGGCATTGATCTGATGGGCTGCACGATCCGCCCGCCGCGCGCCGGCGAGAAGCCGGCGCGGCGCTGGCTGGCCTACGGCTCCTCCATCACGCACGGCTACTCGCCCGTCACGCGCATGCAGTGCTATGTCGCGCAGACCGCGCGGCGGCTGGGCGTGGATGTGCTCAATCTCGGTCTGTCCGGCGCATGCTGGTGCGAACCAGCTTTCGCTGATTATCTCGCCTCACGCAATGACTGGGATTTCATCACCTGCGAGCTGGGTGTCAATATGCGCTACAGCTGCCCGCCCGATGAATTCGCCCGCCGCGCCCGCTACCTCGTCGAGGCGCTCACCGCGCGCCGGCCCGGCAAGCCCGTCATCCTCATCTCACCCTTCCCCACCGGCGAAGATTTCCTGCGCGAGCCCAACATTGCTACGACCAACACCCAGGCCTACTGTGCCGCGCTGCGCAGCCTCGCCGGCGAATTCGCCGCGCGCCATGTGCACCTGATCGAAGGCGCTGCCATCCTCGCGCACTTCTCCGGCCTGAGCTGCGACCTAGTGCATCCCAGCACCGAAGGCCACATCCTCATGGCCGAGAACCTCGCCGCGCGCCTGCGCGCCATCCTCGTACAAACGGCATAAACTGTCGTCTGCCGCCCTGTTGTCCCTTGCGCCCCTTGGGGACCTTCGCACCACCAACGCCCGCCGTATGGCCTGTGCGCGGCCTGGTGCGCGCGGCGCTGCGTGTGCGCCTTCCGATACGCGCGCGGGTGCGATACCCGCGCGCACTCGTCACGACCAGCTCGTGGAACAGCGCGCGCATGACGGTCTGATAGCACGGCTGATGCATGCTGCACTCGTTGTTCAGGCGCCAGAACAGTTCTTCGCGCGCGTGAAATCGTCGCGCAGCAGGCGCGTGTGCCCGAAAAATCCACGGCGGCGCGCCGCCGGCGCGTCAAAGCCAAACATGCGCTTGAAGCCGGTGAGCGCGCGCACGGCCGGCTCGGTCGGCAGACAGTCGGGCGGATCAAACCAGATGTTCATCAGCTTGAGCTTCCGTGTGTCGCGGTAGCCATGATAACAGCCGCCGTACAGCACCAGCACGTCGCCGGGGGTCAAGCCATGCGTGCCGAGGCAGGTGAAATGCGTGGCGGCACCGCTGCGAATGATGACCAACTCGGCGCAGCCGTGCGTATGCGCGCCGCGGTCTGCATGCGTCGGCGGCGTCAGCGTGGCCGCCGGGGCCGGCACGGTCACGCTCAATGCAGCCGGCAGTGGCAATATCACCATCGGTACCAGCCAGGTTTGGTCAACAACTGCGTCAATGTGGTCACGGTCAACCGCACTCTTAGTAGTTATGCGCTGACGTTCGACGGTCCCGGCAACTTCACGCATTCGAGCGCCGATGACAAGATCACAGGCGCCGGCGGCTCGTTCGTGCTGGCCAGCACGTATGGCGGCACGGTGACGCTGGCGCGCACGGGCTGCGACTACACCGGCGGCGTAACGATCAAGGCCGGCATGCTCGATGCCACCGCCTAACAGGGTGTCAGGCTAGGGATTAATACTTTGCAATTCTGCATAACGAATAAATATCGAAAGAGCACAAGATTCTTGATTGTGTGAGATACGTGCATTTTTGCAAAGTATTAATTCCTAGCCTGGTGGCACCACCTTTCCCGAGTGCGGCGGCGCCGTGCTCAAATGCGCCGGCAGCCACATGCTCGACATGACCCTGTGGCTGCTGGGCCGCCCGCAGGCGGTCTGCGCGCATGTGGATTACGTCCCGCACTCCCAGCTCGACCGCAAGGTCGTCGCCATACTCGAATATCCGCACGGCATGACCGCCACGTTTGAGACCGCCGTACATCCGCTCAAAAAGATCGGCTATGAACGCAATTCATGGGACGAGTTTATCGAGATCAACGGCGTCAACGGCCGGTTGACACTGTCCACCGTCATGTGGGATCAGCCCGAGCGCAATCCGGCCCTGCTCACCCACTATGACAACACGACCGAAACTGTGACGTAGTATCGCGCTGACATCGTCAATCCGTTTCAACTGCAAAGCGCACATTTTGTTGATTGTCTGGCGCGGCGGGTGCAGGGCGCGCCCGATGTGATTGACGGCTTCAATGTGGACGTGCTGATCGAGGCCATCCAGCAGGCCGCGGCAGCACGCGCCGCCGTGCCGGTCAACTGGTGCGGCCTGTAGCACATCCTGCCCCCAGTCTACACCCTCCGTAGCTGCGCCTTTAGGCGCGGCTACGCAAACCAAACACCAGTCGCCGCATCCAGGCTGTCCCCTGATCTAGCGACTAGAAAAAGCCGCCGGCCCCGGCGGCCTGATGCGCGCGGGGCACGAGGACAACGAGGCCGCTGCCCCTCCACTCCTATGTCACTCGTCGCTGTATCGAGCAGCCCGGGTGTACGGCGTACAAGTTGCCGTTCTACGCGGCGGAGGCCCGCGTATGCAGCCTGGTCAAGTACGCACACCGCACGTTCAGCATGGCCTGACAGCGCAGCCCATCTCAGCGCACTCCCGGTACACGCAGACGCTTGCCCACCACCGGGTTGCACGCTGATTCCACCACCCCGCTGCCGATGTATTATCCACACGCCTGAAACTCATCGTAGCGCCTGCGCGCGCGGTTGTGTTCAAAATAGGCGCGTTCACGCGCCAGATCAGCACGCTTCTTTTTGCGCACCGCACGGGCGTGGATCACTTTCATGACCGTCGTCCACCGCCCGCGCTTCAAGGCGCGGCAGGCGGTGTGATACCATTTCTCCGCCCGCGCGGCTGTCGGGAATACCAAGCAGTCCTTAATGGCAGCAAGGTGTTCGGTCGCGTGAAAGAAGTCCAAAATCTGCACCGCGCCTGGAAAGAGTGACGTCCAGTTGGCCTTCGCGCCGTCACCTAACACGACGATACGCGCCGCCGTACACGCCCCCATGCCGCCGCACGTTCCCACAGGCGCGGCGCACACGCCTCCATACTGCCACGGTACGCCAGATATTCACGCCGGCCAATGGACGCTGTGTTAGCGCCTTCCTGCGGCGTGCATACCACGCCTACACGTACTTCCTGTCATGGCCGCTGCGGGGCATGAATGGGCGCCTTGGCGCCATCCACCACGATGTAGAGTAATTCTGGCGATGGCACGCCCGCTGCGGCCGTCGTGCGCGGCGTGGTGATGGCCGCGTTGATATGTTCCTCCATGGCCGTTCCGTCCTCCGCGCACATGGCTTCGATCGTACTGGCGTCGGCCCATACGCATGTCACGCGGCGCACGATGTGCGCAGCTTCACGGAACGACACGGCCGCGCCCAGCAGTTTGCACTACTCACGCGCCGCAGGGCTGTACTGCCTGCCTTGGCACTCACGTGCATCGTCCAGCGGCGCATGCGTGAGGGAACAGGCGGCACAATGATAGCGCGGCCGTTCAA
>Ga0308414_1000995_pt1 | contig 18564 bp, 13 predicted proteins | sample HotsprSampleOS50_FD_205667 | JGI IMG/M metagenome (GOLD analysis project Ga0308414, IMG submission 205667) | Hot spring phototrophic mat microbial communities from Octopus Spring, Yellowstone National Park, Wyoming, United States - 20090730_OS50 ...
TCGTGCCGATTACTTCAAGAGCCATGGATGGACCGCCTTTGCCAGGCGAGTGTCGTCTACTGCTGCAGCAAGCTTTGGCAGCACAAGAGTATCGACTGGCCGCGCGCGCGCATTTTCTCCTTCTTGTTGGCCATCTGGCCCAACGCGGAGCCATTCGATGGGCCAAAGAAAAAACCAACGGCCACTACGTGCGCGAGATGAGCAATACTCCTCGAGCAGAGCCTTTTCGGCGTGCCGTCGAGATGTTCGAGCGTATCTGGTACGGCCAGATGCCTCTCGACCAGCACACGTATGAGACCGCAGTCGCTCCTGTATTCGACGGCCTTTTAGACCAGACGGTCTCAGTAACCGCGAATAGCGGCGATACCCGGCAGCACCCGCCCCTCTAAGTATTCGAGCATAGCGCCGCCGCCGGTGGAGACAAAGCTAATCTTCTTGGAGAGCTTCATTTGGTTGATGGCCGCTACCGAGTCTCCGCCACCCACCATAGAGAAGGCGCCTCGGGTGGTGGCGCGCGCTACGGCCCGAGCAATAGCCTTAGTTCCGTGGGAAAAGGGTTCCCATTCAAAGACACCCATGGGACCGTTCCAAACGATGGTCTTGCTGTGTCGAAGGACTTGGCGGAACGATTTAACGGCCGAAGGGCCGATATCTAAGCCCATCCACCCTTCCGGTATCTTTTTGCTGGGATGCACCGCTATCGACGCATCGGCAGCAAAACGGTCGCCGCAGACGGAGTCCTTTGGTAGTTTTACCGTAACGCCCACCGCCTCAGCCTTTTTCAAAAAAGCCAAGGCCGCCTGCTGACAGTCAGGCTCGACCAGCGATTGGCCTACGGCTCCTTTCTGGGCCAAAAAAAACGTGTAGGCCATGGCACCGCCGATGAGAATGTTATCGGCCAAGCCTAAGAAGCGCTCTAACAAGACGATTTTGTCGCTCACCTTGGCGCCGCCCACGACGAAGGTGAAAGGGTGCTCCGGATGGTGTAACACTTTGTCGGCATTCTCGATTTCGCGCTGCATCAGAAAGCCGAAGCACTTGTTCTCCGGACTAAAATACTGCGCCACAACGGCCGTGCTAGCGTGGGCGCGATGGGCAGTGCCAAAAGCGTCGTTGACGTATATGTCGGCCAGCTCTGCCAATTGTCGGGCAAACTCGGGGTCGCCTTTTTCTTCCTCCGGGTGAAAGCGCGTGTTTTCCAACAGCAGAACCTGCCGAGGAAGGAGGGCCCGTGCTTTGGCGCGCGCCTCTTCACCTACGCAGTCCTCGGCAAAGAGCACGTTTCTCTTAAGCTTGCGCTGTAAGTAGGGCAACAAATGCCGCAACGTGTATTTTTCGCGGTTTATGGAGCCGTCCGGCAAAGTCTTCTGCAGCGGGCGACCTAAGTGCGACATCAGAATGACCGAGCCGCCCGCCCCTAAGATGTGCCGTATGGTGGGCAGTGCTTCACGAATCCGGGTGTCGTCGGCTATAGAGTAGTCCTTGTCCAAAGGAACATTGAAATCTACGCGAACCAAAGCGCGCCTATGTCTAAAGTCTGGGTGCATGGGTTTAACATCTTTTGTGTTGGCCTGTACTCGAATGAATGACGGGCAAATTTCGCAGTAAGTTTTAAGATATAGCGGTGTTTTTTGTACCAAAACTCAGATACGCCCTTGCAAATATTTTGCTAGACACACAGGTGGCGACCGGTATGCCTTTGCGATAAGGTTTTGGGATGCGAGGCCAAACAATTTACGGCCCTCCTTTAGGAGTAGAAGGCGTTCGCGTTTTCATCTGCAAAAAGCGCAGAAGATTATTATATCCTCCGTGCTCTTGGCGCGCAGGGTATCTCGTTTTGTCAAAAACAGCGCCGGTCTCCTTTGCTAAGAGAAACCGGCGTCTCAAAACGCCTTTGGTCTACCTCAGGCTTGCCCAGTGGAGGTAGGGCAAGTGGATAGGCCTACCAATCGGTACAAGGGGCAAAAGCCCACAGCGCTGGTTAACAGGAAAACGGCGGCCACCACTAAGGCGACTAAGCCCAAGGTGCCCGTCAGTGTCTGAGTGAAGTATAGGGTGGCCGCCATGGCGGCGAGTACGATGCGAATGATGCGGTCGATATTGCCCATGTTCTTTTTCATAAGCCACAAAATTTTAGTTTAGTGAAAGGTGAGTAGTAAAACAATGGCAGCGATTAACCCGGCGCAAAGCACACAGGCCAACAGCAGGCGCAGCCAGAAGTCTTTTCTAAGAGCCATGATGTACGGCGCGGGCTTTAGTGAAGAAGAAGAGCGGTTTCGTTTTACAAAAAGTACGGTTTTTTCGAAGATATCGAATAAGCGCCTGCACTAGCGAGTTTGCCAAAATACGACGGTTTCCGCCGGCAGGGTTCGGCGATGCGCTACTCTTTTCGTTCTTTGAAAACGCCTTTTTGCGTACAGCCGAGCGGCACTTGGAGAGTTCTACGAGGGGGGTAGTCATTAAAAATCATTCCAAGGCCGGCGATAGGCGGTGCAGCGGTCGAAAAATTTGGACGCATCTGCTCAAAGGCCGACCGAAGTGCTTTTCTTTGTCGGTGTAATCGGATATTTGAGTCTTTGCAATGTCGTTAATCCCACCCTTCAGACATGAAGATAGCTCTCGTCCTTGACCGAATCATTCCCACCCAGAAGTACGGCGAAAGTGAGCGCATATTGTGGTGGCATAGCCGCCAATTAATAGAGGCCGGGCATGAGGTTTTGCTATGGGTGCGCGAAGGGTCTCATTGTAAGCACGCCCCGGTGGTGGCGTTGTCGCGCAACAAGCCGCTTGCGGACCAATTGCCGAGAGATATTTCTTTGGTGCACTTTTTCCAGTTGCCGGCTCCGATATGGCTGAGAGATCTGAAGAAACCTCACATAATCACGTATTTTGAGAACGCGACCAAGCCGTGCTCTTTAGACCCTAACACGGTGTTTCTATCGGCATCGCATGCGGCGCGCCATGGGGGCCGCGTGTATGTCTATCCGGGTTTGGATTTTCGCGACTACGGAGAGGTCCAGCTCGATTGGCCGCGCCATTATTTTCATTTTTTGGCGGAGGCCGATGTGCCCGGGCGAGGCATAAAAGAGGCCATCGCCTTGGCGGGGCGCGCCGGAGTGCGCGTGCACATCATCGGCAGCCGGCGTGTGTCGCTGAGCCCGGACGTGCGCATTACCCTGAGCCCTCAGGCGCGCTTTCATGCCCTGTTGCCGCGCCAAGGGCGCAACACGCTCATCAACGGCTCGCGCGGCCTGCTCTTTCCGATTCGATGGCACGAGCCGTTCGGCTTGCCGGTCATCGAAAGCCTTTATTTCGGCTGCCCCGTTTTCGGCACCCCCTTTGGCGCCCTGCCTGAAATCGTGTGTGGCAAATCCTACACTCCTAACGGCACCTGGAGTGGGGCGGTAGACGGCTGTTTTTCGGATTTCGGCTGCTTATCCACTCGGCAGAGCGAGCTGGTGGATGCCATCCGCAGCGGAGCCGATGCCCGTTCGTCGCTGCGCTGCCACTGGTATGTGCGCGAGCAGTTCTCTGCCGAGCGCATGTACCGAGCGTATGTGCGGCTGTACGAGCAAGTACTCGACGGACAACCCTTACACCCGGAGCCTTTGGGCATTGATACACCCGCCGCTCGGCGCTTGCCTATAGAGGCGTAGCGCTCAGAGGGCTTCGCCGCACAAGGTTGCAGTACCATCGTGCCGCGACCGCGCGCAAAGATCTTTGCCCTTTTGGGCAATAGCGCATCGTGTGCGAACTTTGCCCGGCAGGCGCTGTTGTAGCGCAGATAACAAGGCTCTTTCATTAACGGCAATAGAAAAAAAGTACCTATGGCATCTTGGCTATTGTATCTGCTCATTACCGTAGGAGCGTACATCGGCATGGAGTTTATGGCGTGGTTTACCCACAAGTACCTGATGCACGGTTGGCTGTGGAGCTGGCACGAAGACCACCACAAACCGCGGCACGAAAAACACGGTTTTTTTGAGAAAAATGACCGCTTCTTCTTGGTCTTCGCCATTCCCAGTATGTTTTGCTACCTCATCGGCGGGCTCACTGAGCACACATGGGCTTTGTTCATCGGCTTGGGTATTTCACTGTACGGCCTGACATATTTCCTCATTCACGACGTATACATCCACCAGCGCTTCAAATGGTTTCGCCAACTCGACGGTTGGTATTCGCGCGCCATACTGCGGGCCCACGGGGCACACCACGCCAAGACCACCAAAGATGGCTGCGAGTCGTTCGGCCTACTCATCGTGCCGCTGAAGTACTTTAAGAAGCGATCGTTCTCTCGACACGACGGCTCCGCGCAGGCGTGAGCGGCGTTCTCGGGTGGCGAAGAGCAGGCGCTCGTAGGTAGTATTTTTCGCGCGAGTTGCGTGAAATGTCTATATTTGCGCGCTTTTTTAGCCCTCGCTTATTTTTTCACCCGAACTATACGGTATGCAGATTAAAGGTGTTGTACGCTTTTTCCTGATTGCGCTGACGGTTGTTTGCCTGTATCAGTACCTGCTCATCATTCCCACCACCAATATTGAGACAGAAGCGGCGCGCTATGCCGACGAGCGCCATTCGCAAAACCCGGCGGTGTCCTGGCGCACGTATTACAGCGCTTATCTGGACTCTCTTTCGAGCGAAACGGTTTTTTCCATCCCGCTTATCAAGAAGTTTACCTACGCCGATTTGAAAAAGAGCCAGCTGGCTCTGGGCTTAGACCTGAAAGGGGGGATGAGCGTGCTGTTGCAGGTAGACTTGAAAGATTTTGTCAAGAACCTTTCCGGAAACAGTACCGATCCGGCCTTTTTACAGGCACTGGAAAAAGCGGCGGCCCTGCAGAAGACACAGCAAACCGATTTTATTTCCCTGTTTGCCGAAGCTTGGAAAGAGGTAGGCTCGGGTCGCTCGCTGGCCTCTATCTTCGCGCGCAACGAAGCGCTGCGCGGTCAGATAACTTTTGACTCGCCGGATGCAGAGGTGCTGCGCGTCGTACGCCAGTTGGCCAACACGACGGTAGACGAAACGTATAAGCGCCTCAAACAGCGCATCGACAAGCTGGGCGTAGTGCAGCCCAACGTCAGCCTGGACGCTGCACGCGACCTCATCTTGGTGGAGTTACCGGGTATAGATAACCCGCAGCGCGCGCGCAGCATGCTGCAGAAGAGCGCCAAACTGGAGTTCTGGGATACTTATCGCTACGGCGACGAGGGCATTCCCCAGGCGCTCGAAGCCGCTGACAATAAGCTTAAAATGCTGCTCTCGGGCGATAGCAGCTTGCTGGTCACGGTGAAGGACACCATCTACGTCTACCCTAAAGGGCCGGACGGAAAGGAGGACTCCTCTGCTACACCCCAAATGCAGGTGGTAGATAAACCCGTGGGGCCTCAGGGCGACGGGCCGCTCTTTCGCCAGCTGGTGCGCGCCAACGACCCGCGCAGCGTGGTGATCGGCTACGCGGACAAGAACAAAATGAAGGCCATCAGCGAGATGCTTGAACGCCCAGAGATCCGCGCCCTCTTCCCCGTGGACTTGATGTTCCGCTGGAGCCTAAAGCCTGTGCCAGAGCGTGAGGGTAACTCCTCCGTGGCCGGCAAGTACGAGCTGTACGCCCTCAAGAAGTGGCGTAACCAAGATAAGCCGCGCCTGGACGGCAGCGTAGTCGTCCGCGCCAGCGAGCAGCCCGACCCTAACACCGGTGAGGTGACGGTGAGCCTTTCGATGAACAACGAAGGTGCTCGCATCTGGGCCGAAATGACCCGACAGGCATACGAAGGCGGCAACCGCGAAATTGCCATCGTGCTCGACGACGAGATCGTTAGTGCTCCGCGCGTGATCAACCCCATTGAAGGCGGCAACTCTTCTATCACCGGTGGCTTTACCCTGGAGGAAGCCAAAGACCTGGCCAACATCTTGGAAGTAGGAAAACTGCCGGCGGGTACTCGTATCGTACAAGAGAGCCAAGTAGGGCCTTCGCTGGGAGCCGACAACATTCGCAAGTCGCTCATCGCCATGGTCTTATCGGTGCTGCTCCTGTGCGCCTTCATGATCGCTTACTACGCCCGCGGTGGTGTCGTGGCCGTCATTGCCCTGCTGACCAACCTCTTTTTCATCATCGGTACGCTGGCCTCTATGGGCACTGTGCTGACCTTGCCCGGCATCGCCGGTATCGTGCTGACCCTGGCCACAGCCGTAGACGCCAACGTCATTATCTACGAACGCATCCGAGAGGAGATTCGCGGCGGCATGGAAGGCATAAAGGCCATCGCCACGGGCTTTAATCGCGCCTTGCCCGCCATCATAGACGCTAACGTAACTACGCTGCTGACCGCTTTCGTACTGATGTACTTCGGACTGGGCCCCATCAAAGGCTTCGGCACGGTGCTCATGGTCGGTATTTTCAGTACCATGTTTACGGCCGTCTTGGTGAGCCGGCTCATGACCGAATGGTGGCTCGAGCGCGGCAAGACCATGACCTACAGCTACCCGTGGTCGGAGAGATGGTTAGTCGGCGTCAACGTGGATTGGATCGGCAAGCGCAAGTTCGCGTACCTGTTCTCCGGGGCCATCATCCTCATCGGCGTCGCCTCCTTCTTCTTGCGCGGCTTCGAGCTGGGCGTAGACTTTAAAGGCGGATACTCTTTCAACGTCGCTTTCGACCGGCCGGTATCGCTGGAAAAATTGCGGCCTGCCCTATCCCAAGCCTTCGGCGGCACTCCAATCGTCAAGGCCATCAGCACCGAGAACACCTATAACATTACGACCTCGTACCTCATCGACGACACCAGTCCCGACGTAATGGACAAGGTCATGGCTAAACTGCACGAGGGCATTGTCGCCGCCGGTTTCTCCACAGATGTGGAAAACTTCAAAAGCACCACCGGCACCGGCACGCACATTTTGTCGTCGAGCCAAGTAGGCCCTACCGTGGCCGACGACATTCGCAACTCCTCGTTTTCGGCCACCGTGTGGGCGCTGGCGCTGATTTTCCTGTACCTGCTGATACGCTTCCGCCGCTGGCAGTTTTCCTTAGGCGCCGTGCTGGCCCTGTTTCACGACGTGCTCATCACGCTCACCTTCTTCACGCTGCTGCACGGGCTGGTGCCTTTCTCCCTGGAGATCGACCAGGCCATCATCGCGTGCATCCTGACCGTCATTGGCTACTCGGTGAACGACACGGTGATCGTATACGACCGCATTCGCGAGTTCATCAACACCTACATCGGCCGGCCTAAAGAGGAGGTTTTTAACATGGCCATCAACACCACCCTTAGCCGTACCCTTATCACCTCCGGCACCACTTTAGCGGCGGCGTTAGTGCTCTTCCTCTTCGGCGGCGACGCCACCAAAGGCTTTGCTTTCGGCATGTCGGTGGGCATCCTCTTCGGTACGTACTCCTCGGTGTTCGTCGCCTCCTCGCTGGTGGTCGATCTGACCCGCGAGCGCGTCCTGAGCGGAAAAGCCGTCGTGGAGAAAACGTCTCCCGCCGCCAAGCCGGCAGTTAAAAAGGTAAAGGCATAACCGAGCGACGGGCAAGCCGCCCAAACCCAACGGCGCTGGTCGGCCTCGGCAGGGGGAATGCCCCTTTGCCGAGGCCGACGGCTTTAGGCGCTGCCAGAGGCAGACAGAGGCCAACCGAGCATTTTTGGCCGCACATCGCCCGACCGCAACGCCGACGGAGGGCAGCCCTTTCACCCAGGCCTTCGGCACAAGCGCCCGAGTTTTTGTCGCCGTCGCGCGTAACCCGGCTTCCGATCTTTATAGACGCCCAGTCAGCAGGTGATTTCACAAAATAAGAGACGCAAAGAAGAGGCGACAAAGACTCATCAGCTACAGGCGACCTACGGGAAGACTGTTACTTTCGTGTCATTCCTCTGCGGATATTTCGGCAGCGACTACTCAGGTTACGAAGCCGCAGACGGGATCGACTGGGTATGGGAACACAGGATAGACGACCTGAGAAAACTAGAATTATAGGACCGATGCCGGCACAGCACGAGAATGCCATCGAAGTGCGGCGACAAGCCATTCAGGCAGCGCTCGATTCGAGTAAGTCTGCTGCCGAGAGGAGCCGCCTGGTTAGTAATTTTGCTCGTGCTCGTCTCAGCAGAGCAAAAGAGAGTTTTTCCTTCATGAACATTCTAATTGTAGAAGACGACCTGAGGATTGCGGAGCTGATTACAAAAGGGCTGCAGGAGCAGGGTTTCTCGCCGACATTGGCTCATGATGGGCTCTTGGGAAAAAGGTTGGCTTTGGAAAATGATTTCGACCTGATGATCATCGATGTCGTGCTGCCAAAGCTAAACGGACTGGACTTGTGCAGGACGATTCGCCAGGTTAAGCCGCACATGCCCATCATCATGCTGACGGCGTTGGGCACGACAGACGATAAGGTAGATGGTTTTGACGCAGGAGCAGACGACTATCTCGTGAAGCCTTTTGAAATGCGAGAACTCCTGGCCCGCATCCGCGCATTGTTAAAACGATATCACCGACCTACCGGCAATACGGGCAATATTCTGAGGTATGCAGATATTGAGATGAATTTACACACCAAAATCGTCAAGCGAAAGGATATAGAAATCCATCTAACTCCAAAGGAGTTTAAGCTATTGGAATACATGCTCACTCATCCCGAACGCGTATTATCGCGGTCAGAAATCGCCGAGAACGTCTGGGAAACACATTTCGATACCGGCACTAATTTTATCGATGTCTACATCAATTATCTGAGAAAAAAGATTGACAAGGGTTTTGATAAGAAGCTCATCCATACAAAACCGGGTATGGGCTTCATTTTGAAAGCAGAACCATGAAGATACGGACGCGACTGGCCCTCTTGTTTACCTTCATAACGGCCGCAATATTGCTGGCTTTTGCCTTTGTCATTTATTACTCCGCCCGTGAAAATAGGGAGAGGGAATTCTATTCTTTGTTGAAAAAAGAAGGACTCACCAAAGCAAAACTGTTTTTTGATACGAAGGTCGATGCCAGAATTCTCCAGGACATCTACCGCAGCAACAGGGAGATTCTCAGTGAGGTAGAAGTAGCCATTTACGATACCGGCTTCAATTTGCTTTACCACGATGCCGTAGATATCGATGTAGTCAAAGAAACAAAGGGAATGATCGACGAAATCGGTCGGAAAGGAGAGTTGAAATTTTATCAAGGAGACTGGCAGGTCATAGGGTTTAGATACCGCTATCGGAATGACGATTACATCATAACGGCTGCTGCATACGACCAATACGGTTTTAGTAAACTGAATAGCCTTTTAAAAAGTATCTGTGCAGTTTTCATCGTGTCTGTCTTATTCATCTATGCAGCAGGCTTATTCTTATCGAAGAAGGCGTTTGACCCTGTGAAGGAAATGACCGAAAAAGCGAGGCGAATTTCGGCAACCAGCCTTTATTTGCGAATAAACAGCAATAGAAACAGAGATGAGCTATCGGAATTAGCCGATACCTTTAACGACATGCTGAGTCGTCTGGAAAATTCCTTTAACGTCCAGAAACAGTTCGTATATAACATCTCGCATGAATTGCGCACTCCTCTCACGGCTATCATTGCAGAATTGGAGCTCTCGCTGGGTAAAGCCTCTAATGCAAGCGAATACAAGAGTACTATTAAAAATGCCTTATCCGATGCAAAAAAAATAGTGCGTCTCTTGAACAGTCTACTGGATTTGGCAAAGGCCAGCTATGACCCTACAGAGATATCGTTAAAGCCCGTCCGTATTGATGAGGTTTTATTAGATGCGAGGCAACAAGTTTTACAGGTAAATCCTGATTATAAAATAGAAATCGCCTTTGAACGAGAACCCGACGATGAACGGCAGCTCCTCATCAACGGGAACGAATATCTCTTAAAGGTAGCTTTTGCCAATTTAATGGAAAACGGATGCAAGTTTTCAAACGATAAAACCTCTACGGTAGCCATTTCCTTCGGCTCCTCTACAATCAATTCAAGAAGCTGGATAGAGGGCGCGGAGCGGAGAATAAAAGCCCGGGATGATTCGGAAAAAAGTAAGTCGTTCGGATTTGGGTTAAAAAAGGAAACAAAACCTGAAATTTTCGCCTATTCTTCAGTTATCGTCCTCCATTTCAAGGACAGGGGCATTGGTATTTCAGAGGATGATTTAAAAAATATTTTTACTCCCTTTTATCGAGGTGAAAATAAACACTTTGCGGTCGGTAGTGGTATTGGGCTCTGCCTTACTCAAAAGATTATTTTACTGCACAAGGGAATGATTTCCGTTTTCTCAAAACAGGGCGAAGGCACTACCTTTTTAATAAAGTTACCCAATGAACACTTGTAAATCAATCTTACTGCTCGCCACATGGCATTCACAAGGAGGTTGGCCTCGTGAGCTTAACGTACAGGGCCGTGTATGAGGATGCGATACTGTATGCGCGCTGTGCAAGTCTCTATTGGGTTCGGCATCGCGGTCTTTTTCGATATCTTTCGTTTTCGGCCATTCCAACCTTGTCTCGAATGTTTCCTCGGCCGTCGTTCGGCGAGGGCCTGCTCACTCGCCGTCTGACCATTTGGGCTTGCCGGTCGCGAAGAGGGTTTATACAGGGGGCACCGGCACACGGCAGGCTTTTTTTGTGTGATTGACCTGCAGGGAACATGGCCGAGCATTCTAATGAAATTCTAATTTTTTTCTAATCGGGCTCTAATGACCTTTTAGGGGAAAGCTACACCAACTTTGCATCGTCAAGGACGGGTGAATGTATGGAACCTTTCAGTTGTAAAAAACTATTGTTTAACCCGCTTTATTGGTAGGGCTGCTGTTCTTGCCCTGCCAATAGGGCAAAAAACAGGCGCTCACCATGAAAAAGGTAATCCAAAAAAACGGCAGGCTCGCGTACGAGTATGAGGAGCTGGCTCCCGAAACGCAGCCAACCGTTATTCTTGACATTCTGCAGCAGAGCGAAAAAAATCTGCAAAGTATTGCCAAGGTATTCGGAAGCAGATTTATTATTTCCAGGCTCAAGCGTCCTGTTTGTAGTCGCTCTCGCTATCGGTATCTAGGCCATACGGGTTGGAGGCTACGAAATCGAGGCCTTAAATGAGATTTCCCAATGCCGCTTTCACCAGGGAGCCGATGCTGACGGTTTGCGTCGGACCGATTGAGGGTATTTGTGGTAGGGTAAAATATAGTATTTGCGATAACGCCGGAAGCGAGAAATCGCAATGAGCCGGAGCGTGGCCTCCGGTCATATAATTTGCCATGACTCTTTGTCTTCACCTTCGGCTTTGGGCTTGTACAGGCGCGAAAACGCTCAAATACGGTAAAAATGAATGTAGTGGATTTTGTTATTCGGTTTGGCTTGGCGCTGCTTCTCGGCGCTGCTATTGGATTTGAAAGGCAATGGCGGCAAAAAAGCGCCGGGTTACGCACCAACACTTTGGTAAGTATGGGTGCTGCGGCATTTACCCTCATCTCTTTTGCCCTCACCGCACAAGAGGACGGCGTGTACAGAGGTGATGCCACACGCATTATCGGTCAGATAGTAACCGGGATAGGTTTTTTGGGCGGTGGAGTAATCTTGAGAGATGGTCTGAATGTACAAGGGCTCAACACTGCCGCTACGATATGGTGTTCTGCGGCCGTAGGGTCGCTGGCCGGTGTGGGCTTGCTTGCCGAGGCGACCATTGTTTCGGCGTCGGTGATAGGGACACATCTATTGCTTCGGCCTTTAGGGTTGCGCTTGAGCAGATCTTCTTTTAACAACCAAGAAGAGGGTAATTTTTACTATTCCTTCAAAATTCGTTGTAAAGAGCAGGTAGAAAATCATTTGCGAGTATTGATTTTGGGTGCTTTGAAAAAGGACCCCCATTTGCAGCTGCGTTCGCTAAAAAGCAGCGACGATGGAAACCCTGCCTATGCTTTCATAGAGGCGGAAATTTTGGCAAACGGGAGACACGACGCCGAAATGGAAAAGTTGGCAGCAAGACTCACCATTGAGTACGGCGTAACACAAGTAAGTTGGGAAGTGAATGGACAACAAAACGATTAGGTTATGGTCGCCACAGAAATAAAAAATAGCTTAAGCCGCGCCAAAATGAGCAGTTTTTTGCAAAACATTGACGCTTTGCAGAAGCTGCCGGTCGCAGATGTAGCCGATCTGATGGCTGAATTGGAGGATGAGCATATCGCTGAAATACTCCCCAAGTTTAAAGTGCAGTTCCAGGGGTTGATATTTTCCCATTTGCCCATGGTTCGGCAATTGGGAGTATTTAAAATACTGAGCGTGAAGACGTTTGCTCAGGTCTTTGAGACGATGCCTTCGGATAATCGAGCCGATTTTTTTCAACACCTGACACAGGAGGAGCAATCACTATTATTACCGTATATATCGAAGAAAGTACGGGAAGACGTCATAACGCTGAGTGCCTATCCGCCTGAAACGGCCGGAGGCATCATGAGCACGGACTTTGCTACCGTCCAGAAAAACATGCGTTGCGATGAGGCGATACAAAAGGTAAGATGTGATGCTCCTTCTAAAAAAACTATTTACTACATATACGTGGTAGACGAAGAGCAAAAAATGCAGGGCTTCGTGACGCTGAAGGACCTGATTATGGCAGAGCCATATCAGTTAGTTGGACAGGTATTGCATACCGAATTTGTGTTCGGATACGTAGATGAGGACAGGGAAAGTATTGCTCACAAGATCGAGAAATATGATTTAGTGGCTATTCCCATTCTCAACAAGGAAGACCAATTGGTTGGGATTGTTACACATGATGAGGCTATCGATGTCATCCGTGCGGAACATTCAGAGGATATGCAGAAGTTTATGGGTATCCTGGAAGCGAATCAGGAATTTGATTACATGGGAACGAGCACTTGGAAACACTTCAAAAAACGGGTGGTATGGGTCGTCTCTTTGGCAGCAATCGGTATTATTTCAGGCATAATCATTCATAGCTACGAAAAGGCTTTGGAAAAATTGTTGATTCTCGCCTTGTATATGCCCATGGTAGCCGATACGGGGGGTAACGTAGGCAGTCAGGCGGCTACCGTAGTAGTGCGGGCGTTGGCGTTGGGGCAAGTTACGCTTCGCCATTGGTTTAACATTATTTGGAGGGAGGCCCGAGTTGCTTCGCTATTAGCCATCTGTTTGGGTTTGTTAGCGTACGGTAAGGTTTTGTTTTTGAGCTGGGAAACAGAAATTCCTCCGGTGTACTCTCTTTCCTCAATCGCCCTGGTGATTTCGCTTGCGCTTGCCTTGCAAGTGGTGACGGCGACGGTAATCGGAGCATGTTTGCCCTTGTTGGTGAAGCGTTTTGGTGGCGACCCGGCAGTAGCTGCGAGCCCGGCTATTACGACGATTGTGGACATCACCGGCCTGCTTATCTATTTTGGAACCGCGACGTTTTTCTTTTCCATTTGAACTTTTTTAAAAAAATCTATCATGAAGCGGATACTCATGGCTTTGCTATTGGGCGCGACAAATGCGAGTGTTCTTGCTCAGCACAACGATACTGTTCCGCCCAAAAAAGAACCTCCCTTTTTTATTCATCCCTCAAAGCGGATGCCCGATGACGAATTGACCCACAAGAAGGAGGGCTACTTTATTACCGGCTTGCCGGAAATAGAGAAAAACCCTATCAACGGTCTGGGCATTGGCGCCAATTTTTATTTGTACAACAACAGAACAAAAGAAGACCCCTTCTTTGCGTACACGCCCTATCGGGAAAGGTACACGGGCTTTTTTAAGGTTTTTCAAAGTGGTAAGTGGATGGCCGATCTCAATATGGATTTTCCGTATGTATTCAACACTAAGTGGCGATTGCGGATTGATGGGGTGTTTGAGAACGATCCTAATTTCCAATACTACGGTTTTGGCACCAACACTATGCGTCCGCTCAGATTCATAGACAAGACTACCGGCTTTGAGAGAGAATATAATCGCTTCAATCCTTATTACGAGAATCTTGCCGTTGTGCGCGCGGGAAATGCCGCTATCGGCGAAGCCGATTTGGTCACAGATAGGCACTACAATGAAGTAGATTACACCGAGAATCTGTATAATATCTTAGCGGAGAGGACTTTCGCAGGAGGCAGAGGTCGCTTAATGTTCGGTTATGAACTGCTGTATATTAAAATAAAGGACTACTTTAACCGGGAGGCAGAAGAGGCCTTTGATGCAGAGGGAAGACCGCTAGGGAGGGTCCTCAACGGTCGTACCCGACTCACAGAGGACTACTTGGGTATTTCGCCCGGGAATCCCTGGCAGCGGTACAACATTGCCGGCTATGAAGGTGGTCGTGAAGGAATATTTGCTTTTGCTGTCATGTTTGACACCAGAGATTTTGAACCCGACCCTTCTGAGGGTTTTTTCTTGGAGTATTCGCATGAGCATTCGCGTCCCTGGCTATACTCGGAATTCAGCTTTGACAAGAACCTACTGCAATTTTCTTATTTTCATAAACTCTTTCCTCGTAAGATAAGAAGGATGGTGCTGGCACTCAATGCGGACATTGGGTATATTTGGGGGGCCAAGATTCCGTTTTACGAGGCATTCGACTTGTCCAGCCAGGCAGAAGCCGGTGGCACCGAAGTATTGGGTGGGGCGAGATCGCTGAGAGGGTTTAGAGAATATCGCTTCGTCGGGCCTCTAACCGCTTTGTTGAACTTGGAACTTAGGACACGTCTTGCTCAAAAAGATTTCTTGAGGCAACACTTCACCTTCGATTTGATGCCCTTTTTTGATGCCGGTCGGATATGGAACGAAATCAGGGATTTCAACTTCAGGGACTATAGGTACAACTACGGTTTAGGAGCGCGCCTTGCCTGGAATCAGTCCACCGTATTGAGAGGTGATTTGGCTTTTAGCAGGGAATCTACGCAGTTCTTTTTCGGCTTTGGACACATATTTTAAGCTGCTGTGGGCGAAAAATAGCCAGAGAAAGAATTGCGGGAGCACATCACCGGCACCTTGACTACCGTTGGCTTTTGCCGGTTATTTTTGCCGGCCAAAGGTGTTTCCTATGAGTCTTCGAGTGTTTGTAAAGATTTCGGGTCTTGTCCTACTGTTTCACGGGGTGCTGTCGGCCCAATTGCGGTTGGTGGTTACTTCTATTCCGGCCAACACGCCTCCGGGAGCGAACATCTACGTGGCCGGTACGTTCAACAACTGGAATCCCGGCGACCCCACTAAAATACTAACGCCTCTGGGCGATGGGCGCTACGAGATAGTGCTAATGCCGCCGGTGGGGCAGGTTAAGTACAAGTTCACGCGCGGCAGTTGGGCCGCGGTGGAGGGCAACGCAAACGGCGGGTATTTGCCCGACCGGGTATGTAATTACACCGGTCAGCCGACGACGCTGGAGTTGACCATTCTCTCTTGGGAGGACTTGGGTGGGGTGAAGTCCACGGCCGCGCCTAATGTCCAAATTTTGTCCAATAATTTTTACCTGCCGCAGTTGAATCGAACCCGGCGCATCTGGGTATATCTACCGCCAGACTATCTCGTGAGCTTTTCCAAGCGCTATCCGGTGCTGTACATGCACGACGGTCAGAACCTCTTTGACGCCGCTACGAGTTTTGCCGGTGAGTGGGAGGTGGATGAGTCGCTCAACGCCCTGCACCAGGAAGGAGACTACGGCTGTATTGTCGTGGGGATAGACAACGGCGGCCCGTTTCGCTTAGACGAGTACTCGCCGTGGATAAACGCCACTTACAACGCCGGAGGACAAGGAGACAAATATGTGGACTTTATTGTTAACACGCTCAAGCCCTACATAGACAGCACGTTCCGCACGTTACCGGGGCGTCGCACCACGGGCATCATGGGCAGCAGTATGGGCGGGCTCATCTCGATGTATGCCTTTTCGGAGCACCAGCATGTCTTTTCTCGGGCAGGTATCTTTTCACCGGCGTTCTGGTTTGCAGGTGAGCATCCGGCCCGCCATGTGGCCTCCCGCCCTCGGCAAGGAGAAGGGCGGGTATACTTCTTAGCCGGCGGCAAGGAGCCCGTGTCGGTGACGACTAATATGCAGGTAGTGGCCGACTCGCTGTTGAAGGCGGGTTTCGACGCCGGCGAGCTGTTCTTCTCTGTACCGGCCGACGGCGAACACCGAGAGTGGTTCTGGCGGCGAGAGTTTCCGGCCGCTTATCGCTGGCTATTTGCCGGTGCGGTTTCGGACGCGCAGGAATGGCTCGAACCGGAGCCTATGGGTATTTATCCCAACCCTGCCGGAACGTGGGTGCGCTTCTCCGGAGCAGAGGCCGAGGCTGCTGTGGAAGTTTATTTGACCAACGGTGCCGGTCACCTGCTGCGCGTGATGCCCATGTCCGGTAAAAAGGAGCTCTGGGTGGGCGATTTGCCGGCGGGCTTTTATTTGCTCAAGGTGCGCGGCGCTCGAGACCACTGGTACACGTTTAAACTGGTGAAGCCTTAAAGGGCCCTTTGCGCTTGGTTTTACCTTTTCTCCGGAGGCATGGCTTGAGGGCTAAAGCGCAACAGTAGGCCAGGGCCTTTCTTTTTACCCTCGCTGGCGATAAAAAGGCGGCCTTCGGCGTCGAAGGCGATGCCTTCGGGCTGGGGCATGATGTCCCGGTCGAGCCGGGCAGCATACCGAAGGCTACCGGTCGAATAATCGAGCACGACGAGGCGCTTGAGTGAGGTGGAGAGGATAAAGATTTCTCTCATGCTCGGGTGTATGGCAATGCCGGATGGGCTGAAGAAATGCTGCTTTTCTCCCTCGGCGTATGGGACCTGTTCGTTGATTTGGTGCGGGTCTATGCGATATACCGGTGTTTCGATGAGGCTTTTGCCGAGCAAGTCGAAGGCATAAATGCGTCTTTCGTGGGCGCTGTCGGGGATGCCTTTACAGGCGAGCAAGAGAGCCCGTCGGTTAGGGTCGTAGGCCAGGCCTTCCACGTCGTCGCGCTTCGTCAGCGGCGTCTCGTAGTGTTTTACGCGAGGTTTTCGGCGTTGCCAGCCCTCTATTTCGTACAGCTGGCCGTTGCTTCGGACGGCGTACAGGCGGTTTTGAACCATTTCTACGCCCTCAAAGTCGCCTTTTTCACGGAAAAGGACGCGCTGTAGCACGGCGCCGGTGGCGGCATCTATAAAGAAAATCTCGCCGCGCTCGTCCGAAACGGCGCAGAGCATTCCCTTCTTGTGAGTTGCGCTCAAACCCGAAATTTCGCGCAGTTCCTCTTGAGCCAAAGACAAAACGGTGTCCGGAGCGTCGAGTCGATAGGGGAAAAAGTACTCTTCGTCTTGAGCTACGCCGCGACCGACGAGCAACAGGCAACCTATCCATACCAGTGCCTTTAGACGCCCGATGTTAAAAGCACCGGCTGTTGGGTTTTTCCCCTCAGCCGGTTGGTCTGATTTTAGACCCTTAGACAACATAGCCGCCTCACTCGGAAAAAACCTCTATCGGGTGCACGCGCACGACCAGGTCGGTAAACTTACCCTTAAAGCGCGTGGCCCGCACGATGTGGTTGTCGATCCAGTGGTAGTTGCCGCCGCGCGGCTTGCCGAAGATGATGCCGTGGTACTTAAAACCGTGCCGGTTGAGCCACTCCTCTGTAATGCTGCGGTGCTCTTCCGTCCGGCTGGTGAAAAAATAAATGATGTGACCCTCGTCATACCACTTGTTGATCATGGCCAAGGCGTCCGGATACGGCAACACGGTGCGCATCCGCTCGGGTTCTTCGTTGGGCACGTCGTCGCAAATGGTACCGTCGATATCGATGAGAAAATTGCGAATGTTTTCGGGCAAAATAGGGCTGATGCGTTCCCCTTTTTCGTTAAAAGCCTCTCTAAGGGCTTGTCCGTTAGCGTGTTTCTCCATCATGATGGTGTTAATTTAACGCAAAGGTAGGTAAGCCGTTCAGGAAAAACAACGTCTATCAAGGGCTCTTTCTACCTTATAGCGTTTGTCGAAAAAAGAGAAAGCCGAGTATTTTTACGGATAGGCCTCACTTTTGCTACGGCTTTCGACAACGCTTTTCGGAAAAAACCGTAAAAAAACCTATGCCGCCGCGCTCTTTTGCACGGCGGCACCAAGGTTTATTTCGTCTCTCATGAAAAGTGTCTTCTCGTCCAAAAGGCGAGGTTGTGGAGTTGGCGGAGCTTCCTCTTCTCGCTTTTTAATGATACAAAGGTGCGGTATATTGTCATCGGCGCGATGGACAGATGGGCTTCCTTTTGAGAAGTGTTATCCGCATGAAAAGTATCTGTTTTTTATTTTCAAAAAACAGGTTTTTAGTCTTTTGTGAAAAATTAATATTCCGCCTTTGCCTTCTTTCTACAGGGCTGGGGGTGGGCGATTTTTTGGGTAAGGATGATGCCGATGATTGGTCTAAATGCCGAAAAAGGCGAGAGGTCTTCTCATTTAGTGTCGGGATGAAGAAGCTGCCGGCAGGGATAGGGTAGTCGATTTCGTCGGGCGACTATTGGGCCAGGCTGTGGGAGAGTAAGCGGTGGAAATGGTGGACACCCTGCTCTTGTCGAGGTGAGAAGCGGCCGGCCTGGTAGAAGCGAGAGCGAATACCGCGCTGGACTTGTTCGACGATGGCTTCGTCTTCGCGTT
>Ga0308414_1000996_pt1 | contig 18551 bp, 9 predicted proteins | sample HotsprSampleOS50_FD_205667 | JGI IMG/M metagenome (GOLD analysis project Ga0308414, IMG submission 205667) | Hot spring phototrophic mat microbial communities from Octopus Spring, Yellowstone National Park, Wyoming, United States - 20090730_OS50 ...
ACAAAATAAAAAAATTCTAATAGAAAATGATTTAAAAATTATTTCTCAAAAAACTGATTTTTTAGGAATTAATCATTACACTAGGACAATTGTAAAACCACTTCCCCTACCTCTTTATAACTTTCGACCTGTAAAACCTAGCTACCCTGGAGTAAAATTTACTAGTATGAATTGGGAAATTTATCCTAAAGGAATGTACGACATTTTAAAATTAATTCAAACAAACTATGGAAATCCTCCTGTTTATATAACAGAAAACGGGGTAGCTTTTTATGAAAATTTAAACTCTGAAGGAAAACTCGAAGATGAAAATCGAATTCAGTTTTTACAAGCTTACCTAGCAAATGTAAGTCATGCTATTCACGAAGGGGCTAACGTGTTAGGATACTTTGTTTGGTCTTTTATGGATAATTTTGAATGGGCTGAAGGATATGAAAAAACTTTTGGACTAGTACATGTAGATCAAAAAAATAAAACTCTTAAAAGAACACCTAAAAAAAGTGCTTATTGGTATTCTGACGTTATACGAAACAATGGGTTTCAAATAAATTAGTATTTTCTATAGCCATAACTTTCTAAAAAACTTTTTAACCTCTGAAGAGAAGGGTTTTCTCCAGTGTGAGCTGTCATCCTAATTATGTAGTCAATAATTCTTTCATTATAAAAATTACAGGCATTTACATCAGCACCAGCACGTATGAGTTCGGCAAGTACTGGATAGTTTGGTTCTTTCCATTCAAAGGGTGGAAGTTCTGGATCAGTTCCAGCCACATAAAACAACACAGGATTGCCAATAGTTCCATCTCTTTCATTCACATCGTAGCCTTGTTTAATTCCAGCCTTCAGTTCTTCTAAAGTAAGCCCAATCTTCATAAGAGGGCTTTTTTTTTGAGATTTAGAAGGCTCTTTTTTCTTAACAAAACTTCTGATCTCAAACAGTAAGGTTCGGCTAGCTTCTTTGGCTTCTTTAGGAGTAGAAAAGCGAAACTCAAATCGAATAATGGGACTTTGTAGAAGGACATTGGAAAATTTGACAAGAAAATTTCCTCGAAGTAAGTTTTCCTTACTAGGAGCACCTAAGGCATAAATCTGAAATCCAAACATCCCAAAATCTCGTACTTGAAAATCTAAAAAGTCTACTGGATCAGGTAGACGGCGGCGACTTAAAACTTTCCAAGCACCTTTAGCAATTGAGTGATATATAGCTCCATTTGGACTTTTCTCAAAAGTATGAGTAAATTCAAAAGCTTGGTGGTATAATGAGTAACATAATCTCCAGAGTATTAAAATTCCCGAGCCCATAAAAAAATAAGCTAAAAATATAATGGGAAACTTAAACTCAGCTAAGCGTTGAGAAAATAAAAAAATTCCATAACAGCCAGCTAAGATACCTATAATACAAAAGTAAAATAATACTTTTGCAAATCCCAAACTTTCTAATCTAATTTGTAAGGATACATCTGTCTTTTCAATTATAGAAAAACCATAGTTTTTTTGCATCATTTCTTTTCGCTGTGATTGTATGATATTTTTACAAAATAACTTTTTCCTTTTTCGTCGTTGATATTAGAAATGCCCTCATAATAAACAATTCTCTTAGTTTCTAAATCATAAACGACTATAATAGAAGGCAAGAAAATATTTATAAGAAAAATATCTAAATCTATTTTTAAATAGAGAGCTTCTTTTCCTTTAAATTCAGCAAGTTTAGTTTTTACTACTCTAAGCTTGTAATAATTTAATTTAGATGGGGCAAACATGTTAAAATTTAGTTTTTTCCCCTCTAAAAGCTTATCCCAATTTGCTTTAATAAAATAGTCAACTCCTCCATCTACTACTGGATTTTCTGGGATAGGAAAAGTTTTTTCTTCCATTTCTGAATCAAAAGACTTTCTATAGAAAACACGGATTTCTCTTCCCTTAACTTCTGCTCCTTCTATATAACCATCCCGAAAATCTTCTAAAATAAAGTCTGGTAAGGTGGGATTTTTTTGAAAATTAATTTTTTTCTTGGCAAAGACTTTTCCAGTAGGGTCTGTATATTCAATTTCTGAAAAAATATGTCTTCCGTTTTCAAGTTTTTCTGTGTGATTATCAAAGTAGAGCTTTAGCATGGTTTTTAAATCTAAAGCAGTTCCAGAGTACTTATAATACTCAACCCCGAGTAAGGATAAGTTCAAACTCAAATAACAAAGAAAGAATATTTGTTTACAAGTGCTCATAGGTTTATGGATATGAAATCTCAGTAAGATAAAAAAAGCTCAAATGCTATATTATGAGGAAAAGGAAATACATGTCTATTCTAAAATTTAAAAAAATATTACAAATTTTGAGTTTTTTACTTTTTGTAAGTTGTAGTAGTACTCAAATTACTGAATCTACCCAATTTAAAGAACTTTTTCCAAACACAAAAAGAGTTGTCATAGCACTAGCTGAAAAATCAAACTTAACTCAATCAGAGGGTGCTAGTCTTGTAGAAATCTTTCAAGAACAATTAAAACACCACAAGGAATACATAGTATACCCATTACCTAAAGCTTCCTTAAAGTGTGACATAAAAAAATTTCCTAAAATAGAAGGAATTTTTTTCTTGCAAGCTAGTCAAAAACTTGATACAGAAAATTCTAGGCTTTATTTAGACTTTGAAGTAAGTTTAATGAATTGTAAGACAGGTCTAGTCATTTGGAGAGGATTACGGAAAGATTGGTTTCCTTTAAAAAATCAAGGAAATGAAAGCTTAAAAAAAACTTATGTTCAAAAATATGGACCTTCTGTTGAAAATCGAGTAAGTCCTTATTTTTGGATGAGTCAAGCTATTTTAGAAGACATTCCAAATCCAAATCTAAGTCCTGAAGAAGAAGATGAGAAAATTGAAGTAGAGTCTAATTAAAATGCAAAAGTTTTGGAAATTAGTAAAACAAATTTGGTCATATAACTTAATAAAGATTCTTATAATATTTTTTATTATATATAAACTTATATTTAATTCTATAACAGGAAAATTATTAATTGAAAAAGGCTTTTCTAGTATTTCGCCTGCTAAGTTAGAATTAGAAGTAAAGAAGTTTTCTTTATTTTATGGAATTGAAATTCACAATTTACAACTTCAAACTGAACAAACTCCCCTTTTAAAAGTTTCTAGACTTGCAGTTTTATATAATCTTCCTATGTTGTTTTTAGGTAGAGTTAAAATTTCTGAAATTGCCCTTGAAAATCCTGAAATTTATTTAAAAAAACAAAATGACAAGTGGAATTTTGAAACAGTTTTTCCAAGTGAAGAAAAAAAAGAGGAAGAGCTACAAGAAGAACCAAAGTCTTCTCTATCTGAAATTAATCTTTATCTTCCAGTAAGTGCTTTTTTTTACTTCCATATAGATAATTTATCTACTACTTTAGAGATAGAAGAAAAAGAAAATTTTACTTATGCTCAAATAAAAAATTTTAACTTATCGACTCAATTAAATACTTTTCGCTTTAGTAAAATTCCTCTCTCTCTAGATGCCCTAAAATCTCTAGAAATTTTTGATTTTGCTTTAAATCCACATCAAGCTGTACTAGTCTTTTATAAAGACAAAGAACAAATTTTAGATACAGAATTAAATTTAAAACTTTTACTAAAAAAAGAGTTTCTTTTTAAAAAAGAAATTTATTCTTCTCAAATGTTATTTGCTCCTAAAAAATTTTTAATTCAATCACAGGGAGGAAAAGAAATCCATCTCAACTTTGAAATTGGATATGACTTAAATTTTGAACCTACTTTAGATGAATTAAAACTCAAAAACTTACGAATTATTTTTGAAAAAGAAAAGTGGCTTTATGGGGAAGGAGCTATTACAAAGCTTAGTTCTGATACTCCTGATATAGATTTTGTTGTTCACGAATCAAATATCAATTTAAGTTCTCTTTCTTCTAGTCTTAGGTCTATTCCCAGTCTTTCTCAAGTAAGTTTAGGTGGAAATTTATCTTTAGCTGGAATTAGTGCTAAGGGAGATATGGATCACTTATATGTAAATGGAAAAATTCTAGGTAATGGGATTTTTTTTAAAGATAATAAAACCAATCACCGTATCCCAAAATTAAACTTAATATTCTTTTCTCATCTCAATCTTTCTGATAAAGCTTCCTCGACTGAAGCAGATCTTTTACCTATATTAGAAAACTTTAAATTAGAAATATTAAATATAGTTTATAATGGTATAGATGTAAAACTTTTTGGAGAAGTTCAACCTAAATCTAAAGTAGACTTAACATTAGATATTTCTAATATCTTATTAGAATCTTATGTAAAAGACTTATTTGGAAATTTTAAATTACATTCTCATATTACTGGAAATAAATTATCTTATTTAAATTTAGATATAAGAAGTGAAATTAATGGGTTAAAGTATAAGGTAGGACGGGGAATCTCTGGTTATCAAAAAATATTAATTTCTTTAGCTACAGTAATTGATCTTGCTGGGGGCTTTAAATTTGAAGATATGCAAATAGAGCCTTTAGATATTTCAATATGGAATGAAAACAAAGAAAAAGCAATTTCTCTCATCTCGCATTTAGACTTAGACATGAAGTCGGGTTTAAAACTTAGTATTCAAGGACTTCAACTTTCAGGAAACATGACTAAGCTTTTACCAACTCTTCCCCTTGGATTAAAAAATCTCATTTCAGCTGTACGCTCTAGTTTGGGAAATGAATTAAAACTAGGTGGAAATCTTTCCTTTGAAAGTTTTAAGGGAAAAGATCATATTTTTTTGAATCTGACAGGAAGTTTTCCAGCTATTGAACTCAAAGACTTACATGTAAACTTAGATTTAAACTTACACAAGAATAAGGCTCAAACTATAGAAATTCATCGTTTTTATTTAGATGGGTTTGACAAAAAATTAAAAGCAGATTGTAAAGGTGAGTTTTATAAGCCTTTTACTGCAAATCCACCTTATGGAGATTTAACAGGATTTTTAAAAGGAAATTTTACTCTCGAGTCAGAAGATTATAAATATATTTTAAAAGGAGTATATTTTAAGGGAGATTTAGACTTAGATTTTGAAATCAATCAAAATCTTATTTCTGGAAAACTTCATACAAAAGACTCTTATTTTAAAATAACAAATCCTTGTCCTCAAGAACCCTGTCCAATTTATGAACTCAAAGGATTACACTTAGATATTCCTTTTGTGCATGACGTTTTAGATAAGACTACTGAAAATCTCATACAAGGGAATAAAGAAAATTTCGTACAAAATTACGGACACACTCAAAACTCTAACTTTTGGATTCAGTCTATTTCAGGACCTCATCCTGGTAAACCTAATTTAAGTGTAGAATTTATTTCTCCTAAAAATGGCTATCCTGGTCTTTCAGGAAGACTAGATTACATGGAAAACTTTTTAGTTTTAGATAATCTAAGGATTTTTTCTTTAAATGGGACTATATTTGGAAAGGATATTTTATTTAACGTAGGAAGTGGAAATCCTGAAGAAATGCAGTTTGCTGGAATTTTTCAAATTAGAGATATGGACTTTAAAGAACTCTTAGATGAAAAAGCTAAAAGCAAGATAGACGATGGAAAAATTAAAGCAGACTTAAATTTTTCAGGAAAAAATTTAAAAGACCCAATAGGAAACATGGATCTCTATTTTACTATTTTTCAGATTGGAAAAGATTTTGGAAAAAGCGTAGTAAATATAGTAAGCCCCACTAATATCATAACAGATTTTATCATTAACAGCTATTCTATAAATAAGGTAGAAGTAGAACTTTCTAAAGGTTTAGTTTATGCAAAAATTCAATTTGATAAAACTATAGTAAATAAATTGTTTTTTGAAGTAGAAGATGATAGAATTAAACAAGAAAGAATACCTTTATCTAGTTTTCTCAACCGAGCTAAAAATGAGTTAGAAGCTTATAATAATTAGGAGGAAATAATGAGTTTTATGATTTTAATAAAAAATATAATCCTTATTTTTATAATTTTTTTTAGTTTTTTTTGTATTTCACTTAAACCACCTACTATTACCTTTACTCAATCCCCAACTGCAGCAGAAAAACAAATGTTAGGAGAAGGTAAAGACATTGAAAGGGATGGTTGGATTCTTTCTTCTGTAAGAACATCTACTACAGGTTCACAAATTTGGGAAAAAGAAAATTTAGATCAAGATTTGCTCAATGTATCTTCTAAAGATGAACTTTTTGTACATCTACGAACTTTAGCTTACTTTGCCTCTGAAATTCGAGATTACAAAAAGAAAGGATTTATAGGAGAGACTCTATCTAGTAAGTTAGCTATAAATCCTCGTTATAGAGAAAGTATTTTTCGAGAAGAATTTCCAGCTTTAAAACCAAGAATAGAAGAAGCCTTAAAACTAATAAATGAATCAAGAATGTGGCTAATTCAAAAGAGAATAGAAAATCTATCTAAGCTAAATCTCAAATCTGAAGAAATAGAAAAAAAGAAAAAGAAAATACAAATTGCTTTTTACGAAACTGTAGAAAGCGGGGAATTTTTTGAAGAAAAACCTGGAGTTTGGAAGGTTAAAGACTAATGAAATTTTGGTTACTTAGCTTAGTGTTTTTTGCCAATTGCTCTGTTGTATTTTACAGAAGTATGTCTGTAAATCCCGAAAACTTTCAATATGAAAAAATTTCTAAAGCTTATTTTGGTCCTCATCATGAAGAACCTTTTCCTTTAACTGCTAGAAGAGGTGTAAACATTTTTGGGCGAACAACAAAAGATGGAAGGTTTCTTTTTTTTGCAAGTGATGTAAGTGGAAATATGGATATTTTATTTAGGGATCTCCAAACTTCTGTAATTGTTCCTGTTACTCGTCATCCTTCAACTGATACTAAACCAGCTATTCATCCTTCAGGTAAAAAAATTGCCTTTGTTTCAGAGAGGTTTGACTCCGAAGGAGACATTCTTATAATGGATATAGATCCCAAAGAGTGGCTAGAAGAATATTTAAAAGGAAATCGTTTAGCTTTAAGTCAAAGTTTTATTTGTCCTACAAATGTAAATTACAAGGACCCATCAAAAATAGAACGCTATATTGATACAGATCCAACTTGGTCCCCTGATGGACGTTATATAGCTTTTGTAACAAATCGTTTTAATCGTAGTTTAACAAATCTAGCTCTTATAGATACTAAAGAAAATTATAAAATTATCCAACTTACTGAAAAAGGTGGAGCCTCTCCTACTTTCTCTCCTGATGGTAAAAATATTTACTATGTATCTTATAAAGATCAAAAACAAGGAGAAATTTATAAATTAAATCTTGAAACTAAACAAGAAGAACGAATAACAAATGATGTTTACATTGATCTTAGTCCTAGTGTAAGTGAAGATGGGAGATTTTTAATTTACACTTCTATTCGTAAAGACTCAAACGACAACGGAAAAATTGGTCTACGAGATCATGCTTACATTATAAGAGTATACCTACAGACAAACAAAAGACTAGCTTTAAGTGCAGGAAATTTTTCTTTATTTGATACTTATTATTCAAACTTCAATGGGGGAAGTATTCTTTTTTCAGCCTCACTAAATAATGCTTTAAATGTGTATTTTATTCCTTTGGAGGGAGAAATCCCCAAACAACCTAATATTCAATTACAATATGAATTTGCAAAACTTTACAAAGAAAGAAGAGTAGAATTTCACGAACTTGCGTATAACGCTATTTTTTTGTATTATGGAAATGATCCTCTCTATCCTCTCTATAAATCTCGTGCTGATAGACAACTTGTAAAAGAATACGAAGAAGAAGGAAATTATATTAAAGCAAATGAAATTTTACAAGAAATGCTCAAACAAAAAGATGATCCCTTATATGGGTTTTCTTATGCCCTAGCCATTTCTCATTTAAAATACAAAAGAGGAGAAGATCCTATCCCAGAACTAATAAAGTACTACGAATCTTATAAGAATAGAAAAGATGTACATCCACAGATACCTCCCTCTATTTTATATTGGATAGGAGAAGTTTACTCTAAACAATTAAAACCTAAACAAGCCTTAGAAACTTATAGAGAAATTCTAACCCTATATCCTGACTTTTATAGAATTTTAGAGCTTAAAAGATTTATTTCCGAAATTGAATATGAGTTTGATCATAGTAAAATTCCAAAATATTATATAGAAATTTTAGGACAACAAGGAATACCAGCAGAAGACAATCGATTTATTATAGAAGACTTACACTCAGACTTTTTAGAAATTTCTAACCTAGATAAACGTTTAAGTTATTTAGAAGAATTAATAAAAAACCAACCTGAAATTAAAAATAATTCACAACTTCTCGCCCTAATTAACTATACCAAAGCAGAGACCTTAGCTGAAAAAGATGAGTTTGAAGAAAGTATAAAACTTTTAGAAGCTATTTCTAAACAAGTAAAATATGGTTCTTATATGTATCTAAAATCTAAGATGTTACTTGTAAATATCCTAGAAAAAAAGAACCTTATAAAAGAAGCTCAAAATACAATGAGGGAGTTTATTGAGGCTTATAACTATGAAGCAGGATATAAATTTTCTCAAGATGAACTAGAAGAGTCTTTACATTTTTTTGAAGTAAAGGCAAAACTCTTTGAGGTAGAAGGAGATTTACAAACATCTACAAATTTATATGCTCAAAACAATAAACTTTTAGCTTTAGCTATAGAAAAAAAACTTCCAGTAAATAAGGTTGTATCGAAATATTCAAGTTTTTATCATAAAAAATTTATTGAATCAGCTTTTAATCTTTCACAGCAAGTTCAAAAAACTAAAGATTCTTCCATATTACAAAAAGTAAATGTAGTAAAAAAATTAGACGTACAAGGCAGACTTACTGAAACCTTAGCTTGGTTTTTTAGATGGGAGTATTTTCGTTATTTTGGAGACTTTAGAGATTTACAATATTTACAGCCTTTAGAACCCATAGGTATAGATATTTTAGAAAAGTACTATGATGAAAACTTAGAAAGAGCTAAGGAAAATGTAGATTTAGGTACTGTATTTGGATATGCTTATTTTCTTGTGAACTTAGCAACTAGAGAAGAACAGTACTTCATTCAGGAAAATGCTCTTACAGAAGCAAGAAAAAAAACAATACTTCGTAAACTACGTCAAGCGGAGTATGAGTTACTTTGGACTATTTATGCAGATCCAACTTATCTAGACGCTTATATGCTTTTAGGTTGGCTATACCAATATATTGACATTAGAAAACAAACTTTAATCTTTCCAGAAGAAAAACCTGATGGAGAGGTTTTTTATTCTCTATACTTAAAAAGTTTTCCAAGAAAATACCTAGAAGAAAATATTGACTTATACACTCAAGTTTTAGAGTTTTTAGGAAAAAAAATTCATACAAAAAATTTAGCTAATGTCCATTTAAATTTAGCAAATAATTATTTTTTACTAAATAATTTTCAAAAAGCACTTGCTCACTACCAAGAAGTAGAAATCCTAAATCAAAAAATTCTAGAAAGTTCTCAATTTGAATCCTATAGGCAAGAAGGGCTTTTTTATTTTAACTATGCAAGGGCCTTAATTTACAATAGTAAAGTAAGTGATTCTATCCCCATGTTAGAAAAAGCTCTAGATATATATTATAAAAATGAATATTATCCTATAATTTCTGCTTTAGGCACAAGAGAAGAAAAAAGTTTAAAAAAAGCACTTGAAGACACTAGAAAAAAAATCGCCCTCTTACATGCTTTAGTAGGACTTGCTGAACTGGAGCTAGAAAAATATCAAAATGCAATTAGTTCTTTTATCACTGCTCTTGCAATGAATTCAGAAGTAGACTATATCAATAACATTAGCTTATACAATTCCCTTGCTATTTGTTATCAAAAAATAGGAGACTATAAAAAATCAGAACTTAGCTTAGATTTAGCTACAAATAAATACATACAAAAAAAGAATTTATTAGATTATTTTGATTTTTCTATTTGGGATATAATCTTACCTGATCCTGTAAGAGTAATAGGAGATGGAAGATTTATTTCAGAGTTTCCATTAGAATTTTCTAATTTACTTACACAAGGAATTCGCATTCAAAACTATAAAGATAAAAAAGATTTTCAAGAAGCTAGTAATTTAATTCAAGCAAGATTTCAGTTTATAAAATCTAAAAAATTAAATTCTTTTGTAATGGGACAAAAAATTCTTGATCAAACTTCGGCAGATTTAGGTTACAATGAATTTTTAAAAGGCAATTATAAAGAAGCAGAAAAATACTATAAAGAACATTATAAACAACTCGAAAACCAAGCTAAAGATAAAGAAGCATTTGCTTCTTTTTTTCGTTCTTCTATTTCTCTTTTTTCACATATAGAACAAAATCAAGATAAGGTGGAATTTTTAGAAAATGAACTTTTAGAAGAGTTAAACTTTTTAAATAAGATTTATAAAAATGAAATGAAACAATGCTTACCTAAGGATAAAGAAATATCAAATGAAAAAATATTTGAGTGTGAACGACAATTTTTAAAAAATTATTTAGATTATGATATTGTTTTAGGATATGTGTATTTTTATTTAGCTGAACTCTCTTATAGTCAAGCAAACCTTGAAAAAGCTTTTGAGTATTATGGAAAAGCATTAGGTCTTTTAAAAAATCCTGCTAAAATTCCCGACTCTGAAATAGGATTAGACTCTGACCTCTATACAAAAAAAGAACGAGCTAGGCTCTTTTTAGCACAAGCAATTATTTACCATAGAATAGGGGAAAATGAAAAATCTAACAGAAAGATAAAAGAAGCTTATAACTATGCAATAGAGTTTAATTTGGAAAGAGAACTACTTGGAATTTATATAATAGAAGCAGAAATTAAGTTTAAATATGCAACGAAAAATTTAGACTATTTAGAAATAATTTCTTTACTAGATAGGGCTGAAAATTTACTTAGAAATTCTCTGGGCTTATTTTTAGAAATAGATGAAATTTTTTTAAATTATTTGTTTGCTTTAAAAAGTAGTTGTTTTGTAAAATTAAACCGACCTATTGAACTAAGAAAAAATAGAGAAAAACTTTATAGTTCTATTTTTTTTAGACAACTTCTTGTAAATGAACTACGTTTTCAAGATATAGAGTTATTTAAGACGTTAAACGAAATTCAGTATCACGTCTTAGAAGATAAAGAATATTCTGAAAAAATTCAAAGGCTTCTACAAGATGGAAAAAATCCGACTGCTACTCAAAAACAAAGAAGTGAAAACCATCAAAAACTTTTATCCAAAATTAATTTTTTCCAATCTAAAATGGATCGAGGAGTAGATCTCTTTAGTTGGCTTAATAAACCAATTGAAATTCGTCCTAAATTAGACTTAGATGAGGCAGTAATAGAAATTTATTCTACAGGTAGAGACTATTTGCTTTCTATACTTACTCACACTCAAACTGAAATAATAAAGTTTTCTGTATATGACAATGATAATTTAAATGAAGTAGCAGAAGCTATAACAAAGGCTTTAGAGAGTAGAAAAAATATTCGTAAATTAGTTTTAATTCCAAGTCCTCTTATGTATGGAGTTCAGTTTAACAAACTCCCATATAAAGGGAAGACATTAAATGATTTTTATGAAATAAGATATTTATTTCGTTTTAGTCAACTAGAAAGAGAAAAAGCAACAGGGTTTTCTCGTTTACGTAGAGTAACTAGTATTGATACAAGAGAGATTCGTAAAAAAGCCTTACTGGAAAATATCTTTATCAATCCCTTAGAGTTAATCTTAAAGCCTACAGTAGTAGAAGAAGAAAAGTTAAAAGAACTAAATTTAAGAATAGTTCCTTCGGAAAATTTAGTGTTTTATCTAATGGATACAGATATTCTAGAAGGTCCTACAGATTATTCTAATCGTAAACAATATATTGGAGAAAGACTTCCTGGACTCATTAGTATCAAAGAAGTAGTAGAAAACCAATGGAATGTGCCTCTTTTGGTATTAAACAACTATAAGAGAAGTCAAGATAATTTTTTAAAAAATGGATTTCTCTATGACATTCTACAATTTGCAGGGGTTCAATCTATTGTCTTAATTGAAAATATTCCTCAAGCAGAAAAAATTCGTAACAAACTTATTTCTAACATTAAACATGCAAACCAAATTATTCAAGAAGAAAAGTTAATTTTAATTGGAGAAAAAATTAATCCATATCCCGAGAATAATCTCATCTACGAAGAAGAGTTTAAAAAATTTACTAATCAAGGAATTAGTTTTGAAAGAAAGAAAAAATATTTAGAAGCAATGAAATCTTTTTTACAAGCTAACTCAGTTTTACCTGACAATCGATTAGATTTACAAATTGAGTCAGAAGTCCATATAGCCCGAGCTAAAACAAATTTATTTCCAAACAAAAAAAATTATTTAGTATACTTTGAAGATTTACTAAAGAAATTAAATCCCAATCAACCACAAGAAGAAAAAGTTTTGTATGAATTATTACTAAATTGCTATGGAGCTAGTATAAACTTAAACTGTGAGCCATACTACAAGAGGTACATGAGTCAAAATTTTGCAAGTCAAGATAGGAAAAAAGTTATTGAATTTTATAGAAATTTACAATTAGAAAATTCTAAATATGTAGAAGAAAATTATGAAAACTTTTTAAGCTTAGATTCTAATGAAGATGAATTTTTAAAGAATATAAAACTAGCTAAAATGTTTTCTAGAGCTTTTTACTTAGATAAAGCTTTAAAGCATGCTAAGCTTGCACTTACAAAAGCAAAAGTTTCGTATAATCAAGAAGAAATTGAAATTGCAGAAAACAAGCTTATTGATATTGAATTTGAAATGTATTTCATACAAGGAATTGATATAGGAAATTTAACAAATATAAATTCTTTATTTTCACTTGGAAAGTCAAAAGAGTGGAAAAAATATAAATCTAGATTAGATGATTTGTTAAAAAATGAGTTTAATTATTTTAAAAAAAGTTATATTCAAAGAATTTATAATTCTTATGATAATTTAAACAATAGTTCTGAGTTTGAAGTCTTAAATCTAGGTCCTATACTTATGAATAAAGGGAAAAACTCTTTATTTTTATTAAAAGAAGAAGATAGAAATTTTTTATTTCATATACTTTTGTTAGCTAGTAATTATCAAATGGGTTCAGAACTAAATTCTCAAATTGATTTAATTACTCAGACAGAGGAAAAACTTCAAAATAAAAATCGCTTACAATGGATGAGACTAGAATGGGCAGGTAATCTTTACTACAAAGGTGATTATAAAGAAGCTAAAAAATACTTTGAACTATTTGAAGAAAATATAACTTACTTAGAACCAAGTTTACAAAAAGATTATTTACTTTTAAAGTTTAAGTTAGCTAAAATCTTTTCAGATATAAAAATAAATCCTACCGAAGAAAAATTTCTTTTAGAAAATTTTACCAATTGGATAAAGACTTATCAAGCTCTTGAAAACACTAAAAATGAAATTGAACTTTCCTTGCTCTTAACTAACTTCCTCACAGAACAAAAAACAAAAACTCCAAACAAAAAATTAGACTTTTTTCAAATGAAAGAATTTTCTGACTTACTCAATTCTTTTCTCAGAAAAGCTATATTAAATAACTGGGTAGGTCTTGTGTTTGAAATTGTAGCATATAGAGAAAAGTTTTTTGCCTACAATGAAAGAATTTTAGGAAAAACTCCACAATATTCCAATATTCCTAACTTTAAATTAGGATTAAGTCAAACTTGGAAAGAAAGAATGCCTAAAGAACAAGAGCTGAAAGTTGTTTTTGACTATGGAGTTGAGACTTACTTATTAGAATTAAAAGAGGGAAAATATACTATTCAAAAAATTTTTGATAACAACAAAGAAGTCAAAATTCAGATATTAAGCTATATTTATAAAATGAAACAAGGCGGTTCCTTTGTTTTAGAAGCCAAAGCCTTAGAGTCTATGTATAGAAAAGCTATAAACCTAGAACCTAAAAAGCTTATTTATTTGTACTTTACTTCTTATCATATCAAAGCCCCTATTGAATCTTTAGATATAGAAAATTTTTATTATATCTTTAATCCTGAACTCATAGCAAAAAGAGAATACTATTCTGCTAAAGATGACTTTTTGGTGGGATTTAAAATTCAAACTTATAAAAATTCTAATTTTTCTCCAAGTTGGTGGACTCACTTAAAAAAATTAGAACAATTAGAATATAGTTTAAATTCTGGAACTGGAAAAGGAAAAAATTTTTTAATTTCTATGGAAGAACTCATATTTCAAGATGGCAAGGTATTAAGATTTGGAAATTTTTATTTGCCTAGTTTAGAAAACTCTACTATAAGACAAAAGGCCCCTTGGGCAATTACAGGTTCTCTTTTAGCTGAGACCTCACTTAAAAATGAAGACTTTATAAATGCAATGTATTTTTTAGATTACTTGCATTTTGGTCCTGGAGTAGTTGAGGTCATTGACCAAAAAAATTCTCATGTAGCTTACTTTATGAAAAACTTTTTGACAAAAAAAGATATGATATACCCTTTCCAAGAACGCTTTACAGATGCAATTTCTCAAATTAAAAGAGATTGGAAAGAAGATAGATATTGGATAGGATGGAAGCCTTGTACAAATGTATTTATTTTAGAGTAAGAGAAAAATCATAAAGTTTTTTCTTACCATTTATTTGACTTTTCTATACCTTTTTTTATAGGTGTTCATGCGAAAATAGTTAAAAAGGAATTCATGTACCCTCGACTTAGTTTAAATGAACTAGAAATAAATTCTATTTTACGTCCTATTTATCATAGAGGACATAAAATTCTAAGAGCCTTACTAATTTTGTATTTTTTAATTGGAACTATATTTTCTTATTTTCAGCCGGCATGGGAATTTAGTTTTTTAGTTCAGCTGTGTCTTATTTTTCTTTTCTTGTTTTTATCGGTTTTTCAGTCTACTAGTTTTTTAACTCGAGCCTTAGGAGGAGTTTTCCTTCAGATTTTTAGTTTTTTTCTTGCCTATCAGTTTGACATTAAGTATAGTTCAGAAGTTTTCTTTTTTCTTTCGTTTATTGCATTAGTTGTATATTTAGACTGGAAAGTTTTTATACCTTCTACTTTAGTTTACCTAATAGGTTATTGTTATTTTACTTTTTTAAATCCTATTTTTGTTGATCTTAATCAACTTCCCCTCTATGAACTAGTTTTTACTTCTTTTATGCATATGTGGTTTGGTTTAATTGAAGTAATACTTTGTAGTTATTTAGCCTTTATTTTTAGAAACACAACGTTACGTGATCATGAAGTAATGAAATTGATGGATAGGTACTCAGAAGAAATAACTAGTACCTATATTTTTTTAAATAAAATTTTAGATAATATTCCATATATGATTTCTGTGCAGGATATACAAAATCAAAAAATTATTATTTCTAACAAGTTTTTTGAAGAGCAAAAAAAACAAAATTTCTCTATTGAAGCAAAATTAGATCATGAGATAGAAGTAGAAAATATTAAAACTAGTTCTCAAATTTTACAAAATGAAAAAGGAGAATATTTATATCTAGAAACAAAACAAATTCCAATTTTAGAAAATGAACAAGTGAAATATCTACTAGAAATTTCTGCAGACATCACTCAAAAAATAAAAAAAGAAGAAGAATTACAAGAAGCTAAAAAACAAGCTGAAAGACTAAATAAAGTTAAATCAGAATTTTTAGCAAATATGAGCCATGAACTACGAACTCCTCTCAATTCTATTATAGGATTTGGACAGTTTTTACTTATGGAAAGTGAAGGAAAACTTAACTTTAAACAAAGAGAATATGTGAAATATATTTTAAAAAGTGGAGAATTGCTTTTAGGAATTATCAATGAAATATTAGATCTTTCTAAAATTGAAGCAGGGAAATTTGAACTCAATTTTACACCTTCCTTTCTTAAGCCTATCTTAGAATCGAGTTTAAAAACTCTTGAACCTTTAGCCTTAAAAAAAAATATTCAGGTTGATTTTAATTTTCCAGAGCAAGATATAATTTTAAATTTAGACCCATTACGTTTTCAACAAATTATTTTAAATTTATTAAACAATGCTATAAAGTTTACAGATGCAGGAAAACAAGTAGGAATTGACGTTAATTGCAATGAGGATTTTCTTTCTATTACAATTTGGGATGAAGGAGTGGGAATAGAAGAGTCAAATATACCTATTATCTTTGAGCCTTTTGAACAAATACAGGGTAAGTCTAAAAACTTAGGTGGCACAGGTCTAGGACTTTCCATTGCGAAAAAACTTATTGAAAAGCACGGTGGAACTATAGAAGTAAAAAGCCAACTAGGAAAAGGAAGTCAATTTATTATAAAGTTTACAAATTTTATTTGTCAATCTCCTAAGGAAAATTTAAAAGAGTCAAATTCTTTTTTACAGGAAAAACAAAAAACTATGTTTAAAAAAAGTTATAATTTTTTAGTTTTAGAAGATGATGAACTTTCTGCTCAAATTTTACAGACAGCCTTAAGTTTACAAAACCAAAACTGTTTTATAGCTGAAAATTGGCTAGAGGCAAAAGAAATTCTAGAAACTGAAAAAATAGATCTCTTGCTTACAGATATTCATCTTCCAGATGCTTTAGGGACAGATATTGTAAAGTGGGTAAAACTGCATTTTTCAGATATACCTGTAATAGCAGTAAGTGCTTCTACAGATAGTAATTTAATTCAAAACTTTATAGAAATAGGTTTTAAAGATTTTATAGAAAAACCTGTTTCAATTCAAAAACTTTATGAAAAAATTCAAAAAATCTTAATTTGATTCTCTAAAAAAGCTAAAAATAAATTTTTTTCATATTGAAAAAATTATTGAATTTATTTTAAATCAACTGCAACCTCTAAAAACTAGATTTTTCCTTAGAAATTCCCTCCTTTAGTGTTAATGTTAGAGGGTTTCTTACTTATACTTCATAGTTTGTATTTTTTTAATCTATTTTTCTCTTAAAGTAAAACTTTGAATTGAAAAATTTAGTTTTTGTATTTCTTTTATAAGATTTGCTAGGAGCCTTGTATTTTAAATTTGTTAAGGAGTTTGGTGATGAAAAGGCTCATGGCATTGTTTCTTTTTTTAGGTTGTGTAAGGTCTCCTAGTGATAGTCTTTTATATATCTTACTTTTACAAATTCGCTCAGGTAAAATTACTCTAAATGGACAAGATATTAAAGGTGCTTATAAGACTGCCTTAGTTGAAGTCTATCCCCTCACACAAGAAGGAGACTGTGATCTAGGGAATTTACTTGCAAAAGACTACACAGACAAGTATGGAAAGTATTCAATAAGTTATCCTCCTACAGGTTCTTTAGTTTGTGTAAAAGTCAAGCCTTGACCCATTGGGTAAGTCAAGGCTATATGACGAAAAAACTAAAACTGACAGCAGTCTCCTCTGGCTCAAATTTAGTTTTAGATATGGTAGTTCCAGAATTTAGCTTTGCAGGGCGAAAAAATCCTATTGCTACCTCCCCTATTACTCGTATAATTTCTAGTAGGTTTGCTAGTTTAGCTAAGGGAAATACTGACCCCAAAGCACTTTCTAAGCTTTACCTCAGAGCCAATAAAGAGATGGTTATTCGATTTGGATTAAACAAAAAAGTAAAGATTTCTAAAAATCTCTCAGGTGACGAAGTTCCTACACTAGAAGAAATTCCTATCAACTGGAATGATCCTAAGGACCTCTATTCAGTAAGTTACCTTTCTGTCCTTGCTGGATTTTCTCAGCTAGCTAGTTCTCACAAACAAGGTTCTACTGTATCTGTAGGTGATGTAAATTCTATCATAGAAGTCTTTGCAAAAGATGCTAGTGATGGGGTTTTTTGAAGGAAAAGACAGTTCAGGAACTTCCCTTACTTTTCCAAGTGGACAGGCACTAGGAACAGATCCACTAGCTACTTACTTAGCACCTGCAGTCTTGCAATTTATCCAAGAAGGGGGAAGTTTAGGTACTACTGCAAGTAGTCAAATTTCTATAAATCCAACTGAGCTACTTAGTGCTATAAGTTTTCAAGGAACTACAATAATTAGTTTCCAAGACACCCCCAACATTAATACCCCTGACATTCCATTACCTTTCATACAGTTTACAAGTGCTTCTAATAGTTATTTAGAAACAGCTGGAACCATTTCTATTCCGGTAACTCTATCTTTTTCTTCTAGTTCTAATGTCACAGTAGGATATTTTATATCTGGAGGAAGTGCTACACAAGGCTCGGACTATACATTTTTACCCGGCACACTTACCTTTGCACCAGGAGAAACTACAAAGAATCTTACAGCCATTACTATCCTGACTGACTTAGTGCATCCCGAATCTAATGAAACTATAGTAATTACTCTCTCCTCTCCTATAAATGGAACTCTTGGCTTAGTATCTAGCTTTACAGTCAATATCCAAAATGTAGTTCCACCTAGTTTAACTTATCCCACCACAGATATGATTTTAGTAAAAGACCAAGATCTTACTTTTACTCCTACTTATTCTAATATTACTATCACTAGCTGTAGTATGAGTCCTATACCTTCGGGACTTAGCATAGACAACACAACCTGTGCAATTACGGGAACCCCGGATTCTA
>Ga0308414_1000997_pt1 | contig 18533 bp, 12 predicted proteins | sample HotsprSampleOS50_FD_205667 | JGI IMG/M metagenome (GOLD analysis project Ga0308414, IMG submission 205667) | Hot spring phototrophic mat microbial communities from Octopus Spring, Yellowstone National Park, Wyoming, United States - 20090730_OS50 ...
TATGAATTCTAATTCCATAAGTAGGTGTAGTTGATGTTGAACTTATATAGAAATCTCTAATTCTATTATTAGATATAGTATTATCATTATTTTCTTTGCCCGTTGTACCAGCTGAGTAAATACCAACTGCAGAACCTAATGCATTTATATCGCAGTATTCAATTGTATTATTATCGTTACCTGTGGTATTTGCTGTTGTACTAAAGAAAATAACTCCAGATGTGTTAGATGTATTAGCTGAACCAACTACATTACAGTATCTGACGGTATTGTTAGAAGCATCATCAATAAATAAAATTGTTGGGCCTGCACCGGTATTTGTGATGGTTATTTCTCTATCGGTTCCAGTTCCACCAGGTCTCCCATCAATAAAGATATAGTCTTCGTTAACTATCCTAATTATAGCAGTAGTGTTTGAACTACTTATTGAAATACCTGTTACACCTGATTGAGGTCTAACTGTTAATGTGCTAGTATGCGAAGTAGTTAGATTTGTAAAGGTAATTGGGAAAGTCTCACTGCCGGAGGTATAACCAGATAAAAACTCAAGAATAAGTGGTCCAGCTAATCCATTGGTTTGGATGTCAGTAATAGCAGCAGTCAAAGTTGAGTAATCTCCACTTGGACCTATCGTTCTAGTTCCACTTAAAGTACCAGAACTGGTAGCTTGAGAACCATCTAATGGGCTACTTAATCGTCCTTCATTTATTGCTACTACTCGCCAGTGATAAGTAGTTGCAGCTCCTAAGCCAGTAGCATTATATGATGTAGAATTGGCAGCTAATGTGGCAATTAAGGTATATGTAACACCATCCAATGAACGATAGACCAAATATCCTGTTTCTGTTGTTGCATTATCTGTCCAGTTTAGAGTCATTGCGGTCATTGTTATTCCGCTAAAACTCAAGCCCGTTGGGGCTGCGGGTGCGGCTGGTGGGGTGAAGGTAAATACTCGTCTGCTTCCATCACTTGTACTATGTAAATTAGTCATCGCAGAACTTGCTGTAAAACTGGTCGTTGTCAATGTTGTTGCTGTTGAATTATATGTTGGAGTTGTTGTAATATTATTCAACTGACCAACTGTTCCAGAAGTGTTACTTGAACCAAACCATATTACTCCAGATTGAGCAGAAGTCGAGCTGTTCCACATCTGTCCATAAACCATTTCAATTTGCCCAGTAGCTTGATATAGCCTTAACTGAAATGTAGAGAGAGTTGTCCCAGTAGCATTCCAATTTATCAAAATGTCTTTCCATTCTACAATTAAAACCTGTCCACCCGTTCCTGATTGTACTTTGTAATGAACCTTACCCGTTCCTACTCCTGTTTTATTGTCTATATTTGTCAAGGAAATTATTGGAGTGTTAGCAGCTGGCGAGTAAGTATGTCCACTTATAGCAGTAGAACCAAATCTTAATCCACCATCAGGGCTAACGCTGAATTGGTTATACACTGTACCCATAAAAACAAAATCAAAGCCCAAACTTTGGACAGTTGCAGTGTATAAGTCAACATTAGGTCCATACAAAGTAGTAGTACCAGTGCTCATATCTATCGTATTTCCATCCTTATCCAAGGTAAGCGAACCAGTAGTGCTTGTTGAATATGTGTAATTTCCTGTGCTTTGTGCTAACGTAAGACTCGTTATTAGCAGTAGCAGAAGTGTTAAAAGTTTTTTCATAAATACTCCTTTTATTGGTTAAAGAGTTAGTTAATTTTCAAATGAATATAAATTTAGAATTTTATTTCCTTTAGTAGAAATTTGCTCTGCCCATAAAACCTCCCAAAAAAAAATTATTTTTTAGATAAGAAGAGAAATTGTTAATTGGTTTCTACTTCAACATAAAAATTTTTATACAAATTGTCAAGTTTTATCAAAAATTTCTCAAAAAAATTTTGTGATTTTTATCACTTGAAGTAATTATATATACTGGAAAGAATTATTATTGGTCAATGGACATTGGTGATTGGACAATGGTCAATGGTCATTGGTTATTGGGCAATGTTAAATGTTCAATGCTCAATGTTCAATTTTCAATGATCAATTTGGGAGTTTGGGCTTAAGCCACAAAAACTACCGAAAACAATAATTTTTAAACCGAATTAAAATCAAAATTGTAGGGAACAATCTCCCGATTGTTCCGTTATAATTAATCCTGATTGTCTTGCCAAAAAAACTTTTTGGACAGCCCCCAATAGATGATGATTAGATTTGTTTTTTATCAATTGGAGGTTGTCTCAAAAGTAATTTTTACTGTCACACTGAGCTTGTCGAAGTGTGATTTTACAAAAAAATGTCAGTCTTCGACAAGCTCAGCCTGACAATTTTTAACTTTTTTGACAGCCTCATGCTATGAGAAATATAATATTAGGGGCTTTAGCCATATAAATACATTTATTTTGGATAGATGTGAGATGAATGTAAAAAATGTGTTTTGTGAAAAAAATTTTTTATTTTAAAACATAAGTTTTTTATCAAGGATTATTATAATGAAAAAATATTTCTTGTCCTTTGAAAAATTTTTTATTTCAGTTTCTTCAATCTTAATTGTTTCAACTCTTGTTATTTCCTGTGAGATTAATGAGCCAACTTTACCAAATTGGGATATGAATTTAAGTATTCCTCTTTTCGATACAACTTATACTATGTTGGATGTTATAGAGAAAGATTCAACAATTCTAAAACCAGATTATACGCAGCAAGGGTTAATAGTATATTCAAAAAGCGAGCAGATTGAAACAATTCAGACTAAAGATAAATTGACCATAGAAGATTTTTCAACCTCGTCTTTAACTACTATCGGCTCTATTAAAATTAATGATGATTCAAGTAAAGCTGATGTGGGTTTTGAATGGATGCAGCAAATACTCCCTCCAGGTCAAACGTCAACAGTTTTTCCAGAATTTGATAGACCTGTTAGTTCACAATTAGATGATTTTGATAATTTTGAAAGCATTAAAATTGAATCGGGAACAATTCAAATTAAAATTCAAAATCATTTCCCTGACTTTATAACTTTTACAATAAAAGGACTTACAATAAAAAATGTTATTACTAATGAAATAATATTACAAACAAATACTCAATTAAATATTCCACCTAACTCAATTGTAGAGTTTCCGCCTCTAAGTTTTAATCCTGATGTCTTAATAAAAAATCAACTAAAATTTGAAACAATTGTCTCCACTACCGGAAGTAATGGAAATGTTGTTCAAATTCCTCTAAAGACTTTCACAATTTTTGTTAAAACTACTAACCTTGTTGCTTCCGAAGCTCGAGCAAAAATCCCTGCTCAAAATCCTGTTACAATAGATAGCAATTTAGTTATTGATGAAAATTCACCTAAGCCAACAAAATTCAAAACAATCAAAATTGAAAGTGGCATTCTTAATATTACTCTGAAAAATAATCTTGATATAGACGCCAATGTGTATTTAGAAATTCCTAATCTTAAAAGTCCAACGAATTCAAACTTTATTATCAATAAGCTTGTAACAAGAAAATCTATAGTGAAATTTGTTGATAATGTATCTTTGTCAGACTATTCATTAGTGAGCTTAGATAACAATCCAACAAATAAAATAAATTATAAATTTACTTTTAATACTTTGCCAAGTAACGATTACAGGACAATCAAAAAATCTGATTCTTTTGAAGCTGATGTTTATTTTGGTTCAATAAGTATTAAAGAATTTGATGGAATTATTAAGCCTACAGTTTTAGAAGAGCGGCGTTCATCAGTTAAATTGGACTCAGAAGATCTACAAAAAACATTCAGTTTTTCCCAAATTTATTTTAACAAACCAATTATTGAATTACGCTTGAAATCATCACCTAACACTAAACTGAATATTAAGATAACAGGAAGATTAGAGGGGAAAAATTCTAAAGGAGAAATTAGTGTTATCAATTTTAATCAAAATACTTTAAGTACTACTACAATTACAGAAAGAGATTCAATTTTAAGATTCAATCCCGATAGCTTAACTAATTTCTTCAAAAAATTTTCAAGGTTACCTGATTCTATTATATTCTATGCTGGCGGGATATTAAATGAAAAATATCAACAAGTTATTGTTTCCAATACTACAACTTTAACCGGCAGTTCTTCATTTGAATTACCATTAGATATAGGTATAAGCGACGCAAATTATATAGATTCGCTCAAATTAGATTTTAGTGATGATACAAGGAAAAATATTCGTAATCTTAATACTGGTGAACTAAATTTCTCAATAGCGAATGGGTTACCAGTGTCTTTGAGTTTCACAGGGAAAATCTACGACGAAAACAATAATTTCTTAATGTATTTTCCACCGAAACAATCAAATCAGGATACTGTCATTTCAATCAACGGAGCGATTACTGATGCAAATGGCAATGTAGTTTCTAAGTCAAATAATAATATTAAACTTATTTTATCCTATGGTGATTCAGATTTGTTAGCAAAAGCAAAATATATGAGAGTATTGGTTAAATTAAATACAAGTCGTTCTAATAATCTGCCTGTAAAATTTAGAGTAAGTGATGATTTCAAAATCAGAAGCTATGGAACAGTTAATTATAGAGTTAAACCATAGGAGAGAGTAAGATGAGATTTGCAAAAACACTTAATCATAGTTTAGCATTATTATTTGTAATCTTTGTTCAAGGAGTTTTTTATTCTCAGTCAACCGGTTCGATTGGTTTGACCGACGTTCGTTCTTTATCTTTAGGCAATACATATACAGCTTCATCTTATGGACTTTATGGATTAGGTACAAATCCTGCAGCAATTTATGAAAGAAAAAATCCTCAAAGAAAATGGGAATTATTTACAATTTTACCACTGCCTAATATAAATATGAACCTTAGTTCAAATTTTTTCAATATTAAGGAATACAATTATTTCTTTGGAGAAAGTTCTACTGACGCTGAAGGTAAAAAAATCGGAAGGTATTTAACAATTGAGGATAAACAAAGATTTGTTGATTTATTCGAAGAAAATGGAACTTTAATGGCAGATTTTCAATTAACTTTGTTTGCTTTATCATTCAAACCAAATGATAAAGTCGGAGCATTTACTTTCGCTATTAGAGATGCAGCTGGATTTCGTGCTTCCATTCCTAAAAGTCTCGTTGAACTTTTATTGAACGGGAATACTCCCGGTGATGTTTTTGATTTCTCTGATCCAAAACTTCAATCAACCGTGATTAGAAAATTCTCTTTTTCGTATGCAAACAGTCTGAAAGTTGAGAAAAAGTATTTACAAAGTCTAAACTTTGGTATATCAATAAATATTATAAACGGATTTGCATTTACAAACCTTGATAGATTTAATAGTCAGTTCAGAACAGATGAACTGAACAATCTTTACATAAAAAATGATTTATTAATGTATTCGTCATTTTCACCAAACTTTGGTATTAAAATAGGGAAAGATACAATCTCAACTGAGGATAAAAATTCTAAATTTTCAATATTTCCCGAGCCTTCTGCCCATGGTTTTGGATTTGATTTTGGTTTCTTAGCTAAAATAAATGAAATCTGGACTGTTGGTCTTTCATTTACAGACTTAGGTAAAATAACCTGGGATAAAAATGTCTATGAAACAAGTTCTAATTCAGAAGTAACAATCACAAATTTGGCAGATACAAACCAAACAAAAGATTTAGATAAAAAAATTTTTGGCGATGATAATTCAAAAAAAATTTCCTCAGTTAAATCTTCACTATCAACTGCGATGCACCTTGGTGTTGCTTTCAGGTTAGATAAATACTTAAATGGTAAATTTCCCGGAGCTATGCTTATCGTATTAGATTATAATCAAGGTTTTAATAATAACGTAGGAAATAGCTCTATTCCCAGATTTTCAATAGGAGCTGAATGGATTCCAACTAACTGGATTTTAGAATTTCGCACAGGATTTTCAATAGGTGAATTTGATAAATTTAAATGGGCTTTTGGAATTGGAATAGATTCAGGATTATTAGAATTTAACTTAGGCACTACTAATTTAATTAGTTTGCTAAAGCCTGAAAGTTCCTACAGTATCTCTTTACTTTTTGATACAAGGTGGAGGTTTTAATTAAAGATTAACATTGTATTCAAACAAAGTGTAACACAGATTAGTAATCTGTGCTACAAATAATCTAAAGTTAAACTTAAATCAATTGCTAATTTTTAGTATTCTCTCAAAATAAATCACGTGAGATGGGTTTGCGACTTTGCTTTTGAAAGAAATTTACGGCTATTAAACCAAAAACAAAACCACCAATATGCGCCCACCACGCAACTCCACCCGATGCAGATGATTCAACATTTAACGAAAGTGTCCCTTGAAAAATTTGAGTAATAAACCAGAATCCTAAAACAAATAAAGCTGGTAATTTTAATAGCTGCAGGAAAAAGAAAACGGGTAAAATGACTATAATTCTTGCAAAAGGATAAAGTAATAAATAGCCTCCTAATACACCTGCAATAGCTCCACTTGCACCAATGGTAGGAATATCCGAATTTTGATTTGTTATAATATGGGCAAATGCTGCTGCAACTCCACAAAGTATATAAAAAACTAAGTAACGAAAATGACCCATTCTATCTTCTACATTATCACCAAAAATCCACAAATAAAGCATATTACTAATTAAATGCAACCAACCGCCGTGCAAAAACATCGAGGTAAAAATAGGAATAACTCTATCATAAATAGAAAAATAGGTTACTGTTCCATCAACATTTTCAATGCCTTCATAAAAATATTTTAATGGAATTATTCCATATTCATTAAAGAAGTTTTGTAGTTCTTCACCCAACGATAATTCATAAATAAAAGCAATAATATTTATGATTATCAACGTAACATTCACAATGGGATAACTTTGTGATGGAATATCATCTTTAATCGGTATCATATCAAAAAATCTTGTACTTCAAAATTTATAGCAATCAAAGTGTCCAGAACAAAGAGGCATAGATAGATAAGAAACGATATGCCGCTTCATCTCTGCTTGTTTTGCCAGCAAGAAAATAAGTGTAGAGCTGTAAGTTATCTCTAAAGTTATGTTTCAGAGAAGCTCCGCCCTGCATAATAACAAAATCGTTTGCAGGGACATAACCAAGTTTGGTAATAATTTTAAATTCTGTTGTTTTATCTTTTCTGATAAACCAATCAGCCCATAAAGAATGAGATTCAAACTCTCGTGGTGTATAATATAAATTCGATCTATATCGGTAGTTTTGATAATGAAATTCGTAACCAGCAAGTACATTAGTTAAGAAAAATCTTCCGATTCTGAATTGAAAGTCATTCCCCTTGTTTTTACCATAAGTAAGTTCATTTCCGATATAATTGAGAAAATCATCGTTATTAGAGTCAATGAATGCAAATTCGGGTTTAATTTCAAGATATTGAAAATGACTATAAACATAAACCCCATAGTCAAAATTGTATTCTCCTTCGATTCGATAAATTGAAGTTGGGAATCTATTCCATAAAAGATATGGAGAATACAAAAGTAAAGATCCATCAGCAAAAGTGTAAGTGCCAGAGATATAAAATAAATCTCGCTCGTCATATCTTATAAAAGCATCTCTTGCTGGTTTCTTTAAATAACCACCAATATTAGTTCTCCCTAAACCAAATCCTGCTCTGAGTTTGTCATAAAAGTTGAAATAAAGATGACCTTTGAAAGTATTAAAAGATAAATCGCCGTTATTACTTGTGAAAATATTTGTACGATAGAAAGAAGCACCTGCAGATAAAAATGAAATTAATCCAACTTCTAATCTACCGCCGTAGTTGAAATATTTAAATCCAATATTATCGGTATAAAAAGCAGCAGCGGGAGAAATTCCCACATAACTTAATAATGTTGAAAATAAAGCTGACCCCGCTCCTCTTGGCAACCATTGATATCTCATCTTAACCATTGAGATTTGAGTTGAGTCAAGCTGCCATTCCAACAAATTATCGTAAATATCTTCAGCTTTGTCTCCATCTCCAAGAAGTGCGTAAGAATCACCAAGGTAAAGGTTAGCTTCAAAATTATTAGGTTCTTTACGGACAAGATTTTCAAAGGAGTTTACGGCGCTAATAGAATCACGCATAGCATAATATACTTTTGCTCTTTGTAACTCAGCATCAAAATATTCTCCTTGAGAAAGAGCATTATTATAAGCATCTATTGCTCTATCATACTGTTCGGCACAAAACAGAACGTCCCCAAATTCTTTATAAAATAAAATGCTGGGTTCAACTCTGGTTTTAAATTGTTCGTAATATTGTATTGCACCATAGCAATCTCCTGAAAGAACAAGTTGTCTGCCTTGTTCAAGAATTTGATAATTTTCTTCTTCTTCAGCACGAAGTTTTAACAAATCTATATTTGATTGTAGAGTTGGTAAATCAGGATTAGCAGGTTCTAAGACAGCAGCTCTATCAGCAAAACTCTGAGCCTCATCAAACCTTTTCTGATAAGCTCTGAGCGTACCCATAGTAATCAAGGCTGGCACAGATTTGGGTCTTTGTTGAAGCACTTCTGTAAGATATTGATCGGCTAAGTCCATATCTCGATCGTTCCATACAGAAAGTTGAGAACGGAAAAGTTTATAATCAAGATTTGATGGATATTTTTTAAGAAGCTCATCCATTATATCTATTGATTTGTCAAAATCTCTGTCCCAGGCAAGGTATCGAGCGTAATTAAATTTCAATTCCGGATCAGATTCATTAGGGACAAGTTCATAATATTTTTCAATTATGCTGACAGCGTTTATGTAATCCTCATTAAATGCGTAATACTGTGAAGCAATCTTAACCGCATTTAAATCTCTGGGATTATTTTCTAAAATCTTTTGAGCTTGATCAATTTTTTGCTGGTAAATTTTTGTTCTATATTCATTTACATAATTCCAGCTTTCATCAAATCTTTTATTCCCTGTATATTCTGGTTTGAGAACAAGTAATTGTTGATATGCTTCTTCTAATCTTTCCTCTTTTATCAATTCTTCAGCAAGTTTGAATCTTGTTTCATCATTAGTAGGATCGTTTCTTAAAATACGATAATAATAATCAATGGCATAAATTCTTTCTTTAGGGACTAAGTCCTGAGCACGTCTTTTTGTAGTATCATTAACTTGATAAATCAAACCTTTGCCACGAACTAAATCTAGCCCATCCAATGCTTCTTTGAAGAAAGGTCTTAACTCTAATGCACGCAAGAATGCCTGCTCAGCTAATTTATTTTTTCCCAGCCAGTGAAGAAAATATCCGTATCTTGACCAAAGTCTATGGTCATCAGGATATTTTTCAGTATATCTTTTTAACCAGGGTTCACCTTTTTGAATATGATTATTCTTTGCGAGAATTTCAGTATATCTAATCAATTCATCAGCGGAAGGGTCTTCTCTTTTTAAGTATTCATCATACCATTTTTCAGCTTCAAGCCATTCACCCAGCCTTTTATAGTTTTTACCTATTTCAAGATAATTTTTGGCAACTGCGGGATTAATTGCTATCTCACGTTTATAACCCTCGATAGAATTATAAATCAGAGAGTACCACTTATCAGTTACTCTGGAAAGATTCTGTTGTATTTCTCTATTATTAGGAGCGATCTTTAGAGCAGTTCGAAGGTCATATACTGCCATTTCAAAGTTGCCGCGATTTTCATAACAAAGTCCACGTAAATTATAACCTTCAGCATTTTGAGGATTAGCAGAGATATACCTGTTCAGGGTTTCAATTGCCTCACCATATCTACCTGCTTTCATCAACTCTTGACCTTTCTTTTTTAACTCCTCATTATTTCTATCTGTTTGAGTAAATGCGGATGTGTAAAGAATTAAAACTAAAATTATCATTAGTGATGTTTTCATAAATTATCTTTCTAATGATTTATAAATTTTTCTCATTTTTAAAATTGAAAATAAATAAATGGATGAACATCTAAAGATTTAAACTGAACCACTATCCAAATAACCAAAGTTAGAATAGCTGCCTGAGAAAACAAAGATGCGTTTGTCAACTTTTCCTTAATAAATTCTTCCATTCGTTTCGGAGTATAATGACTTAAAAATCCAATTATAATCAAGGTAAAAACTATAGAATAGCCAATAATAAATTGTAAAAAAACTTCTGGTTTGAAGTAATTAAAAATCTGATGAACCATATCTATTCCGTGTTGAGTTGACTGAGCACGGAAAAACAGCATAGAAAATGCCCAAACATGAAAAGTGAAAATTAAGCCAATGAATTTTTTAAATTTATTCTTTGAAAACCACTGAGGAAGGTTCAATAGTCTTTCAATTGCAAGTACCGAACCGTGAATACCTCCCCAAATTACAAAATTCCAAGAAGCACCATGCCACAACCCACCTAAAAGCATAGTAAGCATTAGGTTTATGTAAGTTCTAATATTACTAATCCTATTTCCTCCTAAAGAAATATAGAGATAATCTCTTAACCAAGACGAAAGAGAAAGATGCCATCTACGCCAAAATTCTGTTACTGAAATTGCTTTATAGGGTGAATTGAAGTTATCTGGCAATCTAAAACCTAAGAAAAGAGCAAAGCCAATTGCCATATCGGAGTAGCCCGAAAAATCACAATAAATTTGGAAACAATATCCATATAAAGCCATAAGGTTCTCAAAACCAGTATAACGTAAAGGCCAATCAAAAACTCTATCCACAAAATTTATGCTAATATAGTCTGCAATTACAGCTTTTTTCAATAATCCTGCAATGATTAAAAACAATGCATTACCAATATCAGCTTTGGATAATTCAATTCGTGTATGAATCTGTGGTAGAAAATCAGAAGCTCTTACAATTGGACCAGCAACTAACTGTGGAAAAAATGAAACGAAAAATAGAAAATCAGTAAAGTTTTTTTCTGGTTTTAGTTGTCTTCTGTAGATGTCTATTGTGTAGCTCATTGACTGGAAAGTAAAAAAGGAAACACCAACGGGCAGGAAAATATCTTGCAATGGATATCCAGTCGAAAACAACATATTAACATTACTAATAAAGAAGTTGGTGTATTTGAAATATCCAAGAATTCCAAGATTAGCAATTAAACTAATAATTAAAAAAACTTTTCTTTTGAATTTAACATCAGTATTATGGATAACTATTCCGGCAACATAATCAACTAAAGAGCTGATGATTACGAGGACAAAGAAAACACCACTCGATTTATAATAAAAATATACTGAACAGACAGTCAGAAAAATTATTTTTGCTCTTTTATAGTTAGTAAATACCTTATTGAAAATAAGAACGAATAAAAAGAAATAAAGGAAAAAACCTGAGTTGAATAACAAAGGTTCTTTGGGATTATATAGTAAAACGTTATATATATTTTCAAGAAAAGACATTTTTATCTCAATCTATTATAAGCCTGAATTAACGATTCGGCCAGAAACTGAGCTAATTTTTTAGCTCCTCTATCATTGAAATGGATATAATCCTTTGCAGCTAATGGAGGGTTTGCATCAACCCAATTGGCCATTGAATTATCGCCACCCATAACTTCAAAGAAATTCCAAAATGCAATGTTGGTTGTTTTAACAATATTTTTTTGTGCCTCAAGTAATTGTTTCACCAATGGGTCTGTTTTTAATCCTTTATCTTGAACGCTAATCATTAAGAATGATGTGTTTGGCAGAGCTTTTTTTAATTTTTCAATTACATTAATCATATTCTTTTCATAAGATGAGAAATCACCCCTTGCAGCACCTAAAGCATTTAAACCAAATTCAAAAATTATTAATCTGTAATTCATCTTATTCGAAAATTCTTTCATAAGAGTTTCGTCTATTCTTGTCAGATCTACTCCGGAGTTACCTCTTAATGCAAAGTTATCAATATAAAGTCCATTTCCATTTTCTAAACTTAACCCAAAAACGTGTGCTTGATCTTCAAGCGGAAATTCAACCCTTACACTTGTTGCAGGTTTAGAAGGATTAACAGTAAGAATATTCAGCGTTTGACCTGGGATAAGTTTTTTACTTTTTCTTTCACCGCCACTGAAAGTAAAATTAACATTTGATGCTTTAGCATTAGTATATAATAACTTAATTGTGCTGAAATTTTTTAAATAACTATAAAAATGAGGTGTTGAATATTCAACCCAACTGCCAGCCTTTGGGACAAAAGTTTCGCCGTTAAATCCAATTGGAAATCTGTTAGGATTGCCTGAATATACCGTACCAACTTTCCAATCATTAGAGAAAGATATTTTGGTAGATTGCCTAAAATTTACATCTTGAGTTGTAATAGGCAACAATCCCACTCCGTTTCCACCAAATCGTTTTTGTAATTCTTCTCTAAGGTCTGCGGTAACTAAATCTCCTTCAATCATTGAATCGCCAAAATGTGCAATTCTAACTACTTCAGATTTAGTTCTATTTAAGCCTTCAAAGAAGAATTTTAACTGTTGGACATTTCCTACTATCGGCTGATTTCTTAAGACTAAACGTGATCCTTTTACAAATATTGTATCATTAGGGTAGTTCGCAAGTAAAAGATTAAAAATTGATGACCTGATTTTTTCACTAATTCTATTTTCATCTTTTTTGATTTCAGGAAAGTTACTATTTGGCTCAATTTCATATTGAGGTTTAAAGAAGTCATCTTCTTCAACCGGCTTTTCGGGAGTTTTTGGTTGTTCTTCTGATTTGTTTTTTAAGTCAGAAAAAATATCAACACTTTTTATAGTGAAATCTGATACGTCATATTTGAATTGAAAAAAAGAGAGAATTGCCACAAATAGAAAAACAGTAGCAGTTAGAACAAGAGGATAATCATTAAGATTCTTTTTCATATAATACCTTTAATAAATTAAAAACCTAAAGCAATTAAAGCTTTTTCAACTTCTTCCCCCCAAATTTTATAGCCTCTGGCATTAAGATGAATTCCATCGTAATGGTAATCCTTCTTAAGGAAATTGCCAGCTTTTAATCTGGAATTTACATCCAAAAATAATATTTTATTACTTAATGCAAAATTTTTCAGCAGCATATTTAGCTTATCAACTTCTTTATTTCTATCGAGGTTTACATCATAGGCTTTAACATCCGGTTTATTAATCTTTAACCACTCTTCTCCCCAGTTTTCTGCAGCGTAAATTACTGACTGAATTACAACCGTAATTTTTCTCGCCGTTAGAGCTGCAACTATTTCTTTATAAGTATTAAAGATTTCTTCAACAGAAGTCCAATTATAAATATCATTTATACCACCCATTATAAAAACTACTTTTGGATTTAACTTAAAAATATAATCCAGTCTTTTTTTATAACCACTTAAAATATCTGAAGGGATGCCTCTGTTTACAACTCCTTCTCTGCCTAATAATTCATTCCAATCCACACCCTTTGTAAGTGAATTACCTAACATAACTATGTCGGCAGACTTTGTTTTATAAATTTTATACAATTCAGTTTGAATCTTATAATTTGGATTTTCCTGAGGCAAAACAATTCCCTGAATCAAAAAAGAATATATTATCACAAAAAAATTAAATATTAAACTATGCTTATTAAACATCATATAAAATCTCAGTTAAATATTTGGTTTTATTTAGCTTTGCTAAGTTAAAAAAAATGTGCTTATGATTTCAATTGTTTTTAGAGCCTATTAAGTTTTATTTTTGTTAAACAAAAAATAAAAGATATGACAACAGAAAACATCCTTCGTTCAATTCCAAAAGTGCTTTTACACGATCATCTCGATGGCGGAGTAAGACCTCAGACATTAATTGAACTGGCGTCAGAATTCAATTATAACAAATTACCGACTAAAGATCCCGTTGAACTCGCTGAATGGTTTCACAGAGGAGCAAATAAAGGAAACCTTGTTGAATATTTAGAAGGTTTCGAGCATACCACTGCAGTGATGCAATCAAAAGAAGCATTAAGCAGAATAGCATACGAGATGATTGAAGATATGAAGAACGACGGAGTGGTTTATGTTGAAACAAGGTTCGCTCCGGTTTTTCATACAAATAAAGGGCTTTATTTGGAAGATACTGTTAAGGCAGTGTTGGAAGGACTTGAAAGAGGAAAAAGAGATTTCGGAGTAGGCTATGGTTTAATTTTGTGCGGAATGAGAAATATGAAAAATACTCTTGAGATAGCCGAGTTGGCTGTAAATTTCAGGAGAGATGGTGTTGTTGGTTTTGATTTAGCAGGTGAAGAAGGCGGATACCCTCCTAAAAAACATGTTGAAGCTTTTCAATTTATTCAGAGAGCAAACTTTAACATAACTATTCACGCCGGAGAAGCTTTTGGTAAAGAATCAATTTGGCAGGCAATTCAGTGGTGTGGGGCTCATAGAATAGGTCACGCAACAAGATTAATTGAAGATATTGTTATTGATTCGGAAGGGAATGTTGTTGCTTTTGGAGATTTAGCACAATATGTACTTGATAAAAGAATACCTCTTGAAATCTGTTTGTTGAGTAATCTTCACACTGGTGCGGTCGAAAAAATCGAAAAACATCCATTTGCTATTTTCTATAAAGAAAAATTCCGAGTTACTCTAAATACAGATGATCGTTTGATGAGCGATACAACAATGACGAAAGAATTTCTTACTGCAGTTAAATATTTCAATCTGAATTTTGATGACTTCGAAAAAATTACCATCAATGCTATGAAATCTGCTTTTATCCCTCATAAAGAAAGACTTCACTACATTTATAATGTAATCAAACCGGGTTATCAGAAAATACGAGAACAAATTCTATCATTTAATAATCTTACTGTAGAAAATGAAAAAGCTATTTAATAATTACAATTTTGAATTTGATAAAAGCGAGCGAAAGCTTCTTAGAACATATTGTACACAAGTATTAAAGCAGATTTCCGGAAATCCAAAATTCTTTTCAGAAGAAAAAGCTTTCAATTCAATTATTGGAAAGTTAAATAGTGCTGAAGAAACTATTAAATTAACAAAAGATGAAAAAACAAAATTAAGTTTCCAACTCAGGCAAAATATTGATCATATTGCTAAAGAAATGAAAAAAGGCTGGTTCATAAAAAAATGGATTTATAAATCACTCTACAATCAATACAACAACTTATTTGAAAAATATTTTAAGAATTAATTATGATACAAGAAAAAATTATTTCAGCACCAAAAGGCACAACATTATCTTGTAAAGGATGGATTCAAGAAGCTGCATTAAGAATGCTGATGAATAATCTTGATCCAGAAGTTGCAGAAAATCCAGCAGAATTAATTGTATATGGAGGGAAAGGCAAAGCTGCCCGAAACTGGCAGTGCTTCGAATCAATAGTAGATTCATTAAAAAATCTTGAAAACGATGAAACTCTATTGGTACAATCTGGAAAGCCAGTTGCAATCTTTAAAACTCATACAAATGCACCACGAGTTATTATTGCCAACTCCAATTTAGTACCACGTTGGGCAAACTGGGATGAATTCAGGAGACTCGAAGAACTTGGCTTAATTATGTATGGTCAAATGACTGCTGGTAGTTGGATTTACATCGGAACTCAAGGAATACTTCAAGGAACTTATGAAACATTTGCTGAATGTGGTAGAAAACATTTTAATTCTGATTTGAAAGGTAAATTCCTGCTAACTTGTGGAATTGGCGGAATGGGTGGCGCTCAGCCATTAGCCGCAACAATGAATGGAGCAGCATTTTTAGGAATTGACGTTGATTTTTCACGACTTCAAAAAAGAATTGATACTGGTTACCTGGATATTATAGCCAAAGATTTAGATGAAGCATTAAATCTTGTATTAAAAGCAAAACAGGATAAAAAAGCAATATCAGTTGGCTTGGTTGGAAATGCTGGCGAAGTTCTTCCTGAAATCTTAAAGAGAAATATCGTTCCTGATGTTGTTACAGATCAAACTTCTGCTCACGATACATTAAATGGTTACGTGCCAATGAATATGTCTTTGGAAGAAGCTATTGATTTAAGAAAAAATAATCCTGAGAAATACATACAGCTTTCTAAACAAACTATTGTAGTTCATCTTAATGCAATGTTGGAATTTCAGAAAAGAGGTTCTATTGTGTTTGATTACGGAAACAATATTCGGGGTGAAGCAAAAGCCAATGGAGTTGATAACGCATTCGATATGCCGGGATTTGTTCCTGAATACATTCGTCCTCTTTTCTGCGATGGTAAAGGACCATTTAGATGGGCTGCTTTAAGCGGTGATCCAAACGATATTTTCGTAACAGATCATGCAGTAAAAGAAACTTTTCCTGAAAACAATCAGCTTATAAACTGGATTGATATGGCACAAAAGAAAGTTCATTTTCAGGGATTGCCTGCACGAATTTGCTGGCTTGGTTATGGTGAAAGAGCTAAGATGGGTTTGATATTCAACACACTGGTTGCAGAAGGGAAAGTTTCTGCACCAATAGTGATTGGAAGAGATCATCTTGATTGTGGCTCTGTTGCTTCACCTTATCGCGAAACTGAGGGAATGATAGATGGAAGTGATGCAATTGCGGATTGGCCTTTACTTAATGCAATGCTTAATTGTATTGGTGGTGCAAGTTGGGTTTCTTTACATCATGGTGGAGGAGTTGGAATTGGTAACTCAATACACGCAGGAATGGTTGTTGTTGCTGACGGAACTAAAGAAGCAGCGGAAAGATTGCAAAGAGTTCTTACTTATGATCCCGGAATGGGAGTTGTAAGACACGCAGATGCTGGTTATAAAAGAGCAATTGAAAATGCTAAAGATTGGAATATTAAAATCCCAATGATTTAAACTATTTATGAAAACAATTTTCATCCTTTTAATTATAATTTTTTCTAATTTCTCTTTTGGTCAGGAAAATAAAAAAATCAATTTTGAAGACTGCACTTTTAATGGATTTAAATTATTTGGCAAAATAAAAATTGTAGAAAATTTTCCTGATTTAAGAGTAAAGGTGGTTAATTCTTTCCCTGACATAAAAATTAAAATAGTTAATTCATTCCCTGATAAATGTGGAGAATGGCAAATAGTTGATTCCTTCCCCGACCTGAAAATTAAATTCGTAGAAAACTTCCCTGATATTAAAATAAAGTTTGTAGAAAGTTTCCCTGGAAAACCGTAAAAATATTTCTAATAAATCTTTAAAGGAGTAGAAATGAAACTAAAAGTATTAATAGCAGATAAATTCCCTGAAAAATATATTCAGGAATTAAAAGACCTTGACCTTGAAGTAATTTATGAACCAAAACTTGGCGAAAAAGATTTAGTTAAAGCAGCTGAAGATGTTGATATCCTCGTTGTTCGTTCAACAGTAGTAAATGAAGAAACTATTCTTAACAGTAAATCATTAAACCTGATAATAAGAGCAGGTTCGGGAGTTAACAATATTGCTATTCAAGCTGCTAACAGAAAAGGAATTTATGTGGCCAATTGTCCAGGAATGAATGCGGTCGCTGTGGCTGAATTAACAATGGGACTTATGATAGCTCTCGACAGATTTATTCCTGATAATGTTTCCGACTTTAATAAAGGTATCTGGAATAAAGATAAATATTCTAAAGGTAAAGGTTTGAAAGGAAAAACTCTTGGTTTAATTGGAGTTGGTAATATTGGTAAAGAAGTTGCAAAAAGAGCGCTTGCTTTTGAAATGAATGTTTACGGAAAAGATATATCTCGCATTGAAGGAGTTCCAATTAAAGATTTTAGCGAAATGGATAAACTACTTGAACTTTGTGATGTTGTTTCTATTCATTTGCCGGCTACTCCGCTTACAAAAGGTTTGTTTAACAAACAAATGTTTAGTTGTATGAAAAATGGAGCTTATCTGATAAATACTTCACGACACGATATAGTGGTCGAGGAAGATTTACTCGAGGCAATAAAAGAAAAAAATATCAGATATGCGTGTGATGTATTTAAAGGTGAACCGGAAGGAAAATCAGGTGAAGTAAAATCTATTCTTCAAAATAATCCTAATATTTATGTTACTCACCACATTGGAGCATCAACAGAACAAGCACAGGATGCAGTAGCTGAAGAAACAATAAATATCATTAAACGTTTTGTTCACAGTGGAGTGATTGATCATTGGGTTAACCGAGCTAAACAAATGGATGTGAAATATCAATTAGTAATTAAACATTTCGATAAGCCGGGTGTTCTCGCTGGAGTTTTCGATATAATTAAAGATGCTAAAATTAATATTGAAGAAATTGAAAATATTATTTTTGAAGGTGGCATCGCCGCTTGCTGCACTATGAAACTTAGAAGTGCCGCTACTGCTGATATGATTAAAAAAATGAGAGAACTGCCGGATATTATTAGTGTTAGCCACGTAGAACTTTAATAACTATAACCAATAGCCTCTCTATTTTCTTTTGATTGGTTTTCAATTTGTAAGATAGAGAGGTTTCTTTTTTGATGTTTTTTATTACCACAAAGTCCTCAAAGTAATTACACAAAGTTCACAAAGAATTTTGATAACGTACCTAAAATTGTGTAATTGATAAAATAGGTTCAAAAGAGCGATTACCAAATAGTTGATTTAAGAAATTTATAACCAAAAAGAAATTCT
>Ga0308414_1000998_pt1 | contig 18529 bp, 11 predicted proteins | sample HotsprSampleOS50_FD_205667 | JGI IMG/M metagenome (GOLD analysis project Ga0308414, IMG submission 205667) | Hot spring phototrophic mat microbial communities from Octopus Spring, Yellowstone National Park, Wyoming, United States - 20090730_OS50 ...
TCAATTTTTAACAAAATCTAATTTATTTAATTATTTGAACAAAATCGCTATATATTTATATTAAGAAGTATAAGCATACAGTTTCAATAAAAAGGCGAGTCTTTTAAGGCTCGCCTTGATATTTTTACAGAAGTTTAATTATTTTTTTTGAATTATTATATCTCTCGATAAAAATTTTTGCAGGATGTCTACTTTATATTCTGATTCGTTTGAGTAGTATATTATTTTTTGAAAAGCTTCGTACAATTTTTTAACGCCGTATTTAATCACAAGCAGAATTTTTTCATCATTTTGCTCGAAAGGAAGAATAGCGTCGACAGAAATTAGGTATTTTGCTATTGCAAGAGCAAGTTGCCATTCGCAAAAATCTTCAAACATTTCTTTCGAATAATAAACCGAACCTTTATATTGGTTGACTCTCAAATATCGAGAAGCTAACTCATCGCTTAAAAATTTATTCCAAAAACTTGAATATATTTTTATTTCATCTATGTTTTTTTCATCGTTGATCTTAAATTCAATTCCAAGCGGATTTTTGTCGTATGCCAACAACAAAGAAATTAAAATTTTATCAGAGTAAATTTCATAATCGCCTCTTCCTAATCTGGTCAAAGCTTGTTGAAAAATTTGATCAAAACAAATGTTTTCATAAAGTTCGGCCGCCGCTTTATGCGAAGGCAAATTGTGATTTAAACATCCGAGAGCTTTTAAGGCCGAATAGAATAAATATAGTAATCCGTTTTTGGCGACGTCGTTATCTGCGTCGTATTTAATTTTTTTCTTTAAATTTATAACAATAAAATCAACAACGTCGTTTTCTTCGCTCAATTTAAAGAGGAAATTATAAATTCTTGGAACGTTTATCTGCAAATCAAATTCTCTTATGCAATTTAAGGTTTCATTAGCATAGTTAAAAGTTCTTTGCGTTTCGAGAGCTAAAGCGATATAATGATCTATTAATTTTTTTAAATTTAAGCTTGTGTCTTCCAACTTTGCAGTCAAATAAATACAAGTAGAATTGAAAACATCAAGAGATTCTTCTGAAATTAAATTTCGCAGTTTTGCGTAAATATGCCCATATTTAATTTCGTTTAATTCCTCTTTTAAGCTTCGACAACCGCGCCCGTTCAATCTATCTCTCAAAATTTTCAAATCTCCGTTCACGTCGTATTTTTCAACCCAATCGATAAACGCATGATATTTAAAAGCTCCTAGCTCGGCATAAAATCCATTTTTATAAATTTCGGCTCCAGATCTGATATATATTAAACTTGAAGGCAAATCGCGAAAGATGTAAAAAACATTTTCGTCGTTTTTAATTCTTAAAGCTTCGCTTAAATCTATACTTATAATATTGCCTCCGACATTTTTGCCCGTAGATCTTTTAATCCAACCGCTGGCGTGTTGATATTTGTTGTTGTAAAAAATCAAAGCTCTTTCCCCATAAGCGTAATTTGAATAAGCGAAAACGTTTTCGTTAAGTTTTCCCCATTGATCGTAAAAATCATAAAACCAGAAATTTTCAATCTGACTAAAAAGATATCTTTTTTTCATTAGCGGAAAAATCTCTCTTTCATGTCGATCGATTAAATATTGATTTGGCGTTTCGTCGTAATATGGGCGTTTAAACTCCATGCCATATTTTTCATGAAAACCTTCTATTTGTCCATGAGCGAACATTGGCAAGCCTGGCAGCGTTACCATCAACAAACAAACTCCAAAATATTTGTCGTCTGAGCCAAATTGTCTAATTGCCGTTTCTTCGTCTGGATTGCTCATAAAATTAACATAACGCTTTAAAATTTCCGGATTATACTCAAGAGTATTAGTAATTAGATCGCGATATTTTTCGTTTTCCTCTTTCATCAACATATGCATAAAAGCGGAATTGTAAACGCGATGCATTCCAAGCGATCTTACAAAATAACCTTCAAGCAGCCAAAAAGCTTCCGCCAGCAATAGAGTATTGGGCATTTCTTGATTAATTCTATCGACTACTTCTCTCCAAAATTCATTAGTCATATGTTTGTCGAATTCTTCTTTAGTCATTGCGAAATCCACTCTTGAAGGAATATCGCCGCCTGTTCCGGGTTGAGGAAACCACAATCGTTGATAATGTCTTTTAGTCAATGTCATTGCGGCGTCAAATCGAATTATTGAAGTTTTTCGAGCGACGTGAAATATCATTTGTATAACAGCTTCTCTTACTTCAGGCAATAAATAATTTAATTGCGCCGTATCGTTCCAGGGCATATTTGTTCCATCGTTGCCATGATAAATATATCTGGTCTCTCCAGTTTGATTATCGACGCGTTGAAATACGACGGCGGCGTCGGTTTTTGACCAATACCCATCTTCGATTCTTATTGAAATTCTTGGATCATCCGACAAATCCGGTCCCGTAAATTTATAGCTTGGGAAAGGCGGACGATTTGTTTGAATAAAATAATGAGGCTTCTCAACAACCCATTTTGAATAAATGCCGGTATGATTAGGCACCATATCGCTTGCCAATCTAATGCCTCGAGCGAAGGCTCTTTGTTTTAAATTTTCAAAAGCTTCTTCTCCGCCCAGATCTTGAGCGATTACATAATCATATAATGAATACGCTGAAGCGACGGCGTCGATTTTTCCATGAATATGTTTAATTTTTTTTGAAGCTGAGCTTCGTTCCCATATTCCAATTAGCCATAGCCCAGTAAATCCCCAACGAGCCAATTGATCGAGCTCTTCGTCAGGGATTTGATCTAATCGATGTATATGTCTTTGATACTTTTTCGACAGCTGCTCCATCCAAACAAAAGTATTCTTCGCCAGCAATATAACATTCGGCATCCATTCTACGTCTGGCGTAAAATTTTCCGGCTCGTATAAATCCAAATAAGCGTCGCGAGCGTATTTATAACCTGATTTTCCAAGCGATAAAAAATCAAGATCGTCGTATTTTCCTTTAAATTTTGGAGCCACGGTTGGAGCTCCGCCGCCTCCGCCCCAGGCAAGCAATCGTTCTTCTTTGATCAAATCTGCGGCTATTAATAACTTATTCAAAAGCTCCTCTGGCAAAAGATCTTTCCAATTGTTTATGATGTGATGCAATTGAGCTTCAAGGTCCTCTGGAGCGTTTCTTATAGGCTCTTTAAATAATTCGAGCAAAGTTTGATTTCTTTGCGGAAAAGGTTTTTGCGATGAAAAATAATTTTCGCTTTCGTCAATTAAAGCTAAATAAGCCGCGCTTTTTTTAAGCTCTTCGTCGTCAAACAATATTTTATATTTTTTCGCGGCGGGATTTATATTCAAAATATAATTCGTTAAAATTTCTTCATAAGTAATTTCCTTAATTGACCTTGCTTCATAAAACGACGAAAGATATTCTCCTTCGCTTTTCTTTTTTTTGTAAACTTCGTACGGGGGAAATTCTTTAACGAAATCGTATAAAGTTTTATTGACGTTGTCGCTTCCTAATTTTTTTTGCAAATTATCTATTGCTCTCGCCACCGCTCCTTGATTTATTTCGCTATTATATTTTAAGGTCAAATAATGATAAACTTCGTCGAGCAACGATAATGCATTTAAATGACCCGCCTGAAATTTATCTTTGTCTTCTCTTCTTTCGTTCAATTTATGGACAAATAACCTAACTGAATATAAATCTGAAAATATTACTCGTCCATTAAAAGCATAAATAGTTTCTTCGAAATCGTATTCGTCTCTAATTTTTTTTCTCAAATGAAATTCATATAATGGATGGAAATTTCTCTCTTCAAAAAAAGAATTTTCTTCTATTTTTTCTATATTCGACGATTGTTTGGGTTGGTACATTGCCTCTCCAATATATTTATTTTTATAATTTAAAGATAATTTTTTTTAGGAGAATTAAAAATTTTGAAAACAAATTAAAATTTTGATTTTATACGCAAACACTATTTTTCGTTTAAAATATTCGACTTTTAAGCTTGTTAATTAATCGAAATAAAGATATAACTAAAAAGAATTATCGATATTATAATATTTTATTTTTATTTTATAAACATCTTATTCAATTCTATTTAATATATTTTTTTTTACATTATCTTTTTTTGAAAAGAAATAATAAAGCAATATTTAAGATTCATTTAAATAAGAAAAGACAAATAATTTGATAAAACCAGAAATAATATTAGTTTCAAGAAACGCGATTTTTATTTGAAATTTAAATAACTATGAATATTTAAAATTAACAAATATCGATGAATTTAATTTTATCCGATTTCTTAACTTTGTATCGAGAAATTAAACTTTTCCATTTATCACCTTAGTCGCGCAAACAAGAGGAAATTCAGGAGCGTTATTAGCTATAAAGACTTCTTCAAAGAGTTGAAAATGCAAGCTAAATTTTTCTAATTTAGAAAATTCTTCGTAAGTCATCAACTTCCCATTCTCTCTTCTAGGCGGCGGCAATATATCGGCAGTGTGATAATCTTTCGCTGCGTTTTCATATAAATAATTAATTTTTTCTTTTTCTGTTCCCTCTAAAAAATATGTTTTATACCTTAATTCAACTACGTTGTCATTTTCAATTACAAAATACAAATTAAAAATTGGCTCCGTCATATTAACTCCCTTTGGAGAAAGATATTAAGTTTAAATTTATTATTTGTTATTTTCTCCAATTCAATAGCTCCATTTATCTCATCAATATAAACTCTTGAGATAATAAAACTATAAACTACATCAAGATTTTCTTTTCGTCCTAACAAAATACAATTTAAATGTTCATTGTATTTATTCAAAACTTCGTCAATAGATAAATTTAAATCAAAACTTTCGATGGAAAATTTGATCTGATTTTCTTCAATCAAATTTAACGAAAGAACAAACCCCATCTGCGAAATAGAATTTTCAAAAACGAACTTCAAACAAGAACTAAAGCAAAATTTTAATTTTTCTTTATCTGCTTTTACAATGAAATCTTTACCATTAGCGTAAAAATAAGCGTTATTTTTTTTGATATGCGAGGATAATTCGCTTGTATGTAATAATTCTTGAATAATATCTTTAACGTCAATAAGCGAAAGCTTGCTCTCCTCTTTTTTATCTTTTATTACTATCGAAAAAAGATTTCGATAAATATCTGAAATTCCATTATTAAAAAAAACTGAAGCTTTTTCAAAATCTTGGATGTTTCTGGATATCTCAAAAAAGGTTGTCGATAGAGCCTTATAGAATTTTAAAAGACCTAATACTTCATGCTTTAATCTTATATCTAATAAAGTTTTGTCGCGATTTAAAGTTTTAATATTTTCGTTCAATTTAAAATTTTCTTGATTTAAAGAATTTATCTCTTCATTTTGAAGGATTAAATTATCGCCAATTAACTTATTTTCTTCCGATAAATTTTTGATCTGTTCAAATTGTCTTAGATATTTAGCAAAACCGAAAATTAGCAATGTAAGCCCAATCATAATTATTAAAAATGAATAAATATTCTCTTTGCTAAAGAAATTTCCTTCAATATTAATTCTAATTGAATCTTCAATAACTTCGCCGTTCAATTTTGCTGATCTGACTTTAAAAAGATAATTTCCTTTTGGCAAAAAAGAGTACTCTATATAATTATTGAGGGTAGGCAAGCTCCATTCTTTTTCCAAACCTTCCAGTTTTGTTTGATACAGCCTCCTAATTGTTTTTCCGCTTGCCGAAGTCGAATAAAATATTTTAATTTTCTTTGTCTCCGCAGGTATCGATATTTCTTTTGTCGCTCCTAAAAAATACCCGTCATATTGCAATTGAAAAATTTTTATATAATCTTTTTTTAATTCAAAAGTATCATTGATAATTTTAGCCGATACTATTCCTTTCAAAGTTGGAAACAATATAATAGAATCTTTTTCAAACAAAGAAAAACAAGGAACGACTCCCCCGTTAAATTCGTCGCTTATCAGACTGTCTCTATAATCGAACGGGCGAGAAGTTATGAAATCGATTTTGCCTTCAATAAAATTTAGCATAGCTTCGACGTTGATTTTCTGCAAGCCTTTGTTGGTAGGGATCCAATAATAACCCGCGCCGTCGTTAATTACTGTATGAGCTTCATTTGACAATAAGCCTGAAGATACATTTAGATTTGCGATCTTTTCGCTAATAGTATTATAATAAAAAACACCATGTCCATAAGAGCTAAACCAAATTATATTAGAAGATTCGATCTGTATATTTCTTATTGTCACATCCTCATTTTTTAACAGCGGTATTTTTTCAAATTTATTTTTATAATACTTTAAAACTCCTCTTGTAGTTCCAATATAAATAGTTCCATCGTCGCTTTGATTTATATCATATGCCGTTATGGATTCTTTTCCAAAAACTTGCGAGAAATACCACGGAGTTCCTTCTTTGTTTATTTTTATTATTCCATTTAAAGTCGCTATCCAGAAAATATTTTGATTATCTTTGAAGATAGATTGAATCGATGAACTTTTTAATTTTTCTTTAAATCGAAATAATTTTGTTTCGTCAGTCTTTAAATTTAATAAATAAATATCTCCATAGCCGTCGCCAATCAAGACTTCGTCTTTAGAATATCGATAAATCGCGCCAGGATACTTAGTTATTCTTACAGTCTTAAAAGAGTTATCGCTAATTCTAAAAATTCCGTCTTCATAAGAGCCAGCAAGAAATTCTCTATCGCTAATTTTCAAGATCGGATAAAAATTATTGTAAAACTTTTGTCCGACTAAAATTGATTTAATTTCTTTAAGATTTAACACAATAAGCCCCGAACGATTTGATCCTATCCATACCGATTGATCTAATCCAGTTTCGACTATTTTCAAGCGATAATATTTCCCTAAATATTCGGCTAAATCGTATTGATTTAAATTATAATCTAATGCCAACGAGAAATCTGTCGAAACGACAAATATATAGCCAAAATTGGTTTTGCAAGCGGAAACATTATACGAGTCGCTAATCTGAAAAATAGATTTCTTTTTTATCAATTCATTAAATTCGTAATCAAGAATGGCGAAATAATTATCGTAGGCTATAAAGTATTTTCCATTGCCTAAATTTAAAAATTCATAAATATTCTTTTTAGCATTCTTAAATTTCGCTTCCGAAAAAGAAACGCCGTCAAAATACAGCAAACGATTTCCGCTTACAAAATATACTTTATCGTCGATATTATCGTAATAAACATTTGAAAAAAAATTGTTTCCAAAACTATCAAATTTCCAGTCTTGAACTTTATTTTCTTCATAAGTAAAAGCTATTTTAATCAGTCTTCCATCTTGCAAAATCCATAAATTATTCTTTAAATCGAAAAAAAAGTCTTTGAAATAATAAACTTTATCAGTCAATAAAATATTTATAGAATCATTTAAATATTTAAATTCTTTGCCATCAAATTTTATTAACTTTTCAGCATCTCCCATAAGATAGACGTTGTCTTTTGAGTCTATATAAATTTTTTTGAATCTATTAGTCTTTAATTCTGGAAACATCGAGGAGTTAAAATTTACAAAATGGGTTCCGTCGAAAACAGACAAGCCTCCTTCGGTAGCAATCCACAAAAAGCCTTTTGAATCAAACTTTAAATCATTTACGCTATTTTGAGGCAGGCCGTCCCGCGAAGTATAATTTTTGATTATAAATTTTTCTTCAAATTTGTTTGAAATTAAAAAATCTTTAAATAGAACCTGAGATTTAATTTCAAAAGATAAGAATATAATTACAATTGATAAATTTATAAAAAATTTTTTGTATATCATTTCTTTTTATTATAATAATTAAAATTCTTGAATAATTAAATTTTTATAAAATTAATCTTATTATTTATTTTCTTAAAAGTTATACATGAAATAAAATAGTTTATTATAAAAGCTATTCTAATATACTTGATATATAAAAATATACAAATAATTTATAAAATTATCTTAAAAAAAAACATTTCTTTTTGCGTAAAACTATTCCATTTCCTCAAAAAAATATAAAACTGTTCCCTTTTTAATTAATTTTTCTATGCGCGCTTTAGTTCGCAAAAAATCCTCGTAAGACAATAAATAAATTTCTTTTTTAATATTTTCCGGATCCATTCCAAAAGTAATTTTTGAAATCAATTCGTTTATATTTTCATCTTGCAATACTTTAAAGCGTTGCAAGCCAAACAATCTAATTTTTCTTTTATCAAATTCGTTTTTGACTATTTCAAATTGAGAGCTTTTGACAATAGCTGAATTATTGTCGTAAAATAAAATATTATTTTCTGCAATCAAAGAAGCGATATTTGACGCCGCGGCTTTCAATCTTGCCTGAGAATTTTTTGGATTAATTTTATACTTTATATCTTTGACATCGTCGTTTGAAAGAAAATAAAATTTTTTATAAGGTTTTTTTGACTCGATGATTTTTTTATAATCGGAATCTAAAAGCAAAAGCAAGTTTAATTTGAAGGGCCAATTTAATATAATTTTCTTATCGAATTCGGAAGCTCTATAAAAATCATAAATCAAAATCGCGATTTTATTTTTTTGTATTGCGGCTTTTAAAGAGAAATTAATGTTAGCTTCAAAAAGCAAATTATCGCCATAAAATATTTCAATTGAAACAGGCTTATTTTTTTTTTCTCGAGATAGAATTCTTAAATTTGCGAAAAGGATTTGTTCTTGCAAATCAGCGATCAAAAGCGGAACTGAAAAATCGTTAGGCGCGACAATTATATAGGAATTAATTAAATCTCCGTTCTTTTTTATTTTTTTAATAGAGACAAATTTTTTTCCAATTCCTCTTTCGCTTAGCGTTTCCAAAAAAAGCGATTCGATTTTTTCTTTTTCAATTTGCGGAGAATTGTTTGAACGCAAAACTTTTTTTTGTATAGTTAATTCCAAGATAAAATTTATTAAAACGAGAGCGAAAGTCGCTACAAAAAAAAATATAACTACATTAGATTTTTTTTTCTCTTTAAAGAAATCGAACATCTTGTTTTTGGCTAATAATTTTTTGAAATATAAATATTGGATTATCGCATAATTTCGTAAAAAAATACTTTTAATTCTAAAAAGAAACGCTAATTGGAACGCGGATTTTTAAATCTAAAGACAAATATTCGTTGGCAGAATAAAAATTATAATAGCCCATTATTTCCATAATAAACATACTTATGCCGAATCCTATTTGACCGCCAAATTTGGAACTCCATTCAAAATTATCTCTAAATCCTTGCAAACTTTTTATAGAGTAATACAATTGCTTATACGCGTAAGAACCCGCAAATTCGACAGTCGGCATCAAAATTCCAATATCTTCGCTAATAGAAGGAAGAAAAATTTTTGAGCCAAATTGTAAAACAAGCAAATTAGTAATTAAACTTGCGTATTCTGATTTTTTAATATAATTAGGCGAAGCGTTGTAACTTTCATAACCTATTCTGGCAATCGCAAAAAAAGGAAGATAATCGCTATGAGCAAAGCTTGCTTCAAAATTCAATCCCATTCCAATATTATAAGAGATAGAAAACTCGCCAACGGGAGCTCTTGGACCTAATCCAATGCTAAAGAAAAAACCTTTGGCGTAGCTATTAGACTTTACAGTTTTTTCAGTCTCGCTTTGAGCAAAAAAAGTCGCTGGTATAAAAAGCAAAAATAAAAAAAACTTTTTCATACATTTAACCGCAGAGAACCGATCCGCCATTAATATTTAAAACTTCGCCGGTAATGTGACGAGCGTAATCGCTTGCCAAAAATAAAATTGGAGCGGCAACATCGTCGGCGGCAGCAATTCTTTTCAAAGGTATTCCATCAATAATTTTTTCTACAAAATTTTTATCGTTAAAAACTTCGTTATTCATATCCGTATAAACCCAACCTGGAGCGACGCAATTTACATTAATATTGTATTCGCCAAGTTCGCTCGCGAGCGATTTGGCAAATGATATCATAGCTCCCTTCGTAGCGGCATAATGCGAATGATAAGCTTCGACTCTTTGGCCAGCCGTCGAGGACACAAAAATTATCTTGCCATATCTTTTCTTCTTCATCGATGAAACAAAAAATTTTGTCGTTAAAAAACTGCCAGTTAAATTAATTTTTATTGTTTCTTCCCACGTTGTTAAACTCATACTCTCGATCTCCCCGTAAGTCCGCACCCCCGCGTTATTTACTAAAATATCGATATCTCCAAAATCTGCGACTACGCTTTTTGCGCAATCGATTATTTCATTTTCATATAAAAAATCAGCTCGATAAGCTTTAACATTAAAATCGCTTAAACTTTCCAATAACGCCATTGCGGCTTTTTCATATCTTGCATAAGTAAATGCCGTATTAGCTCCGCTTTCGGCAAAAATTTTTACGCAGGCGGCTCCTATTCCTCGCGAGCCCCCGGTAATCAATACATTTTTGCCTTCAAAAGATATTTTCATGTATAACTTCTTTTGTTTTAGAATATGATAAATTTAAATTTTCTTTATTATAAATTCAATCTTTTATTCGCTATAATTATTTTATCTTTAAAATTCAGCTTAAAGAAAAATTTATATTCTATTAAACTTTTCTGATTATTTTATTAATTTTAATTAAAATTTAATAATGATTAATTTCTAAATTATAAAAAAGTTAAAAATTTTGAAATTGATGTTTAATTTTTTTATAAATTAATAAACAACTTTAAACAATAATAATCCTTTTGCTGGAACAGAAAAAGGCGCCATTTGGCGATTTTTTGATTCGAAATACTTGTCGATTATATCCGCGTCAATTTGATTTTTATGAACAAACAAAGTTGTTCCGACTATAGCTCGAATCATTCCTCGCAAAAACCTATTGCTTTCAATTCGAAATAAAAACAAATCTTTATTTTCTCTCCAGTTAGCCGAAAATACTTCGCATACTCTATTGTCCGTCCAACAGTCCTTCGAGCTAAAAGCCTCAAAATCTTTTTTTCCTAAAAATTTACTCGAAATTAAATTTAAATAATCAACGCTTAAATTTTCTCTTATAAGCAAAGAATATTTATCGAAAAAAGGATTTTTCCTTTTAGCGATCAAATAATAATAAATTCTTCTTTTAGCCGAATAACGAGCGTGAAAATCTTCGCCTACCTCGTCGATAAAATTAATTGAAATATCTCGGGGCAATATAGAATTTGCGGCGTATAAAAATTTTTTAAAATTCTCAATTTTCTTTTCTAACTTAAAATTTGCGATTTGTCGCAAAGCGTGAGCTCCAGCGTCTGTTCTGCCGCTGCCTATAAGATTGATTTTTTCTTTTAACAAAATTTCAAGAGCGTTTTCTATTTCCCCTTGAATAGTTTTTGCGTTATTTTGTTTCTGCCATCCAGCGTAGCGCGTTCCGTCATAAGAAATTTCTATTTTATAATTCATTAAAATTTGCAGCTAAAATTTGCGTAAAATATTCCTGGAAATATAATCAAATCGGTTCGCGTTTTATCGCCGCCCTCATTATTAGTCTGAATTGATTTTGCCGTCGCCGCGGCATAAATTGCGCTCGCTAGTCTATTAATAAAAAGCCCGCCTACAATAAATCTTATATCGTTAAAACAACTTTCGGATTTTTTCCATAAACTTCTATATTTTTTTCTATCCCACTGCGACTCCCATTTCCAGTAATCTTTTTTTTCGTCATACATACTTGCATAATCTCCAATTGTCGCTTTTTGATTGTTGTAAAAAAATACGTCGTCGTATAATCCAATGTTTGCGTAAAAGCGTTCGTCTTTTCCGACAAAATTTATTTTTGCCTTTGTACGAGCAAACGCTTTATAATTGTCGCGATACAAGCGCCCATTATAACTATATTGCCACAATACTCCCCACAAAGCTATATCCAAGGCGGTAAAATATTTCCCAACGGAATAATTTCCGGAAAAATATTCGCCCAAGCCCGGCAATAGAAATGACGAAAAAAAAGCGGCGCTTGACGAAATATTTTTTGAGGTTTCAGAAAAATTTTTTTCGGCAAAAACATTTTCATCGACGAAACTTTTATCGTTTAAATATAGACTTTGAGAATAAAGAGCTTGCGAAAATAAAAACAAAACTAACAATTTAAATATTTTCATTTTTGAATTTTTTTATTTGTAAAATAACTATTTTGAAACGATCAGACAAATTTTATTATAAAGCGTTATAGGCAATTATTCCAATATTTTTAAAGACTCGCATAAAAGCTTTTCATTCTCATAAGAAAGAGCTTTAACTTCGGCAAAAGCATTAATTGCTCGAATGTCGTATGGAATTTTAACGCGAACATAATTATCCCAGAAGCCTTCCAAAAATCCGCCGCGATTTTCTTTTTCAATCAAAGCCGTTTTAGAAGAACCGATAAATTTTTTATAAAACGACGATTTTTTTAATCTCCCAAGAGCTCTCAAATCATTGTTTCTTCTTTTTCGCTCTGATATATCGACTTTGCCGTCCATTTTTTCAGCCAAAGTATCGGGTCTTTCAGAATAAGTAAACGCATGTAAATATGCAATTTCAATTTTTAAAATTAACTCTTTTGTCTCAAGATAATCATTTTCAGTTTCGCCTGGAAAACCGACAATTACGTCGACTCCAATTCCTGCATCTGGAGCTAATTTATTAATTTTTGAAATTAAATTATAATAATAATCCGGCGTATATCTTCTTTTCATCAATCGCAAAATTTTTGAGCTTCCGCTTTGCAACGGAATATGAAAATGATTGCAAATTTTATCGTTTTCCAGCATGAAATACAACAAATCGTCTTTAAGCAAATTCGGCTCGATAGAACTTATTCTGATTCTAAAATCCCCTTCGATTGAAGTTAATCTTTTTAATAAATTTAATAAATTTGAGCCGATATGTTTTCCATAGTCGCCGACATTAACGCCCGTAAGTATAATTTCTTTAAATCCGCTTTGCAACAATCTTCTAAAATTCGATTCGATAATCTCTTCTGGAACGCTTCTGCTTGAGCCTCGAGCGCGCGGAATTGTACAAAATGAACATTTAAAATCGCAACCGTCTTGAATCTTTAGAAATGCTCTTGTTCTCTCATCCCCTTCCGCAGAAAAAGCAGATCGCGGCTGAGACTTTTTATCGTTATTATCGTCAATGTAAACGCAAGCAAAATCTTTCTTAACAAAATCCTTGGCATACTTTAATATATCAAATTTATTCGAAGATCCTAAAATCAAATCGACTCCTTTTAACTCGGCAATTTTCTCCGGTCTTAATTGAGCAAAACAACCGACTACGGCAACAAAAGCGTTAGGATTTTGTTTTAAAGCTTTTCTTATTATTTGCCTACAATCGCTTTCGGCATTCTCCGTTACGCTGCAAGTATTAATTACATATACGTCGGCTGGCAAATTAAAATCGACTATTTCGAAACCATTTTCCTTAAATGTTCCGCTTATAGTCGAAGTTTCAGAATAATTCAATTTGCATCCAACTGTATAAAAAGCGGCTTTCACATTTTTCCTTTCATATTAAATTAAACAAAAAGCCGTCTACAATTAGACGGCTTCTTCATACAAACATAAAATCTTATGGAAAAAATATCAACGCCAAAAAAAAGCTCTTTATCTTATTCTTTTGTTTCTTTCGCTGAAGTCGATTGATTTTCGTTAGCGCTTGCGCTTTGAGTTTCTGATTTTGGCATCGATGGCACTTCTACGTTCTCATAATTTGGAAATCCAGATGTATCCACATTAGCCGTTTCAGTTTTAAAGATATCGTCGACTGAAACTTTTTCAAGCTTATGTTTTTTGATATAGGCTTCAATTTCTTCTACGGAAGATTCTTTCAACGCCGCAATCGCGCTAAGAACTATCTTTTTAGTTTCTTTATCGAATTCTATAACTTTTAACTCAAGTTCGTCGTCGATTGGGAAATTATACCCAATATTTTTGATTTTTGACGGACTTAATTGAGAAACAGGAACAAAACCGTCGACGGCTTCGGGCAATTCGACAATTACGCCTTTATCGACAATGCGAACAACTTTACCTTTTGTTCTTTTGCCGATAGTATAAATTTTCTCAAATTTAGGCCACGGATTTTCTTGAGTTTGCTTATAGCCTAAAGAAATTCTTCTATTTTCATTATCGATTGAAAGAACAACGACTTCTATCTTATCCCCTTTTTTAACAACTTCGCCGGGATGTCTTATTTTCTTAGTCCACGACAAATCAGAAATATGAATAAGTCCGTCTACTCCTGGCTCCAACTCGACAAAAGCTCCAAAGTTTGTCAAATTTCTTACGACCACTGTATGTTTTGAACCAACGGGATATTTTTGCGACAATTCGTTCCACGGATCGGGAGTCAATTGTTTCATTCCAAGCGAAATTTTCTTTTCATTCTTATCAAGACTCAAAATGACTGCCTCTACAATCTGTCCCATCGAAACCATTTGAGACGGATGTTTAATATGCTGAGTCCAACTCATTTCGGATATATGAATAAGTCCTTCTATCCCTTTTTCTATTTCGATAAACGCTCCATAATCAGTCAAAGATACGACTTTGCCGCTTACTTTATCGCCGACTTTATATTTTCCTTCGATATTATCCCAAGGATGCGGTTGCAATTGTTTTAAGCTTAAAGATATTCTTTTCTTTTCCTTATCAAAATCAGTAACTACAACTTTTATGACTTCGTCTAATTTGACTACTTCGCTTGGATGGTTAATTCTTCCCCAACTCAAATCGGTAATATGAATCAATCCATCTACTCCATTCAAATCTACGAATACGCCAAAATCGGTTATAGCCTTAACGGCGCCTTCGAGAATTTGACCTTTTTCGAGACTCTCAAGGATTTGATTTCTTTGCTCGATTAGATCGGCTTCAATCAAGGCCTTATGCGATACTACAACATTTTCAAGAAGTTCGTTTACTTTAACAACTTTAAAATCCATTGTTTTGCCGACATAAGCGTCAAAATCTCTAACCGGTCTAACGTCGATTTGCGAACCCGGCAAGAAAGCTTCTACGCCGCCTAAATCGACAACCATTCCGCCTTTAATTCTCTTCAAAATTTTGCCTTGCAAAACCTGATCGTTTTTATACGCTTCCATAATTCGATTCCACGCTTTCAAGAAATCGGCTCTTTTCTTGCTCAATACAGGTATGCCGTTTTCGTCTTCTTTCTTTTCGATTACAACTTCGACTTGAGAGCCTATTTTTATTTCCTCGTTTGATGAAAACTCGGATTTATCGATTGTCCCATCGGATTTAAATCCTACGTCGATGATGACTTTTTCGCCCTGAATTCCGACAATTTTTCCCAGTATAATTTGATTTTCGTCAACGTCTCTGAAAGAGCTGTCGATTAGCGACTCGAATTCGGCAATTTTTTCTTTTGAATATTCATCGTCGACAAAATATTTAATTTTTTTTGACTTTAAGTTTGGAGTATTTTGAGCCATTTAACCTCCTCTTCTCTTTCATATCCCAAAAAGTCGAAAAAAGATACAAAAGAGAATTATTGTTTTTTTTAGTTGAACATTCTTTAACTACTCGACTTTTTGCAAACTTTCATTTATTAAATTCAATATTTTTTCTACCTGATCTTCAAAACTCAAAAAAGTCGTATCAATTTCGATTGCGTCGTCGGCTTTTTTCAAAGGAGATATCTCTCGCTCGGAATCTATTTTATCTCTTTCTTTAATTGATTTTAGAATATCCTCAAACTCGGGTTCGTATCCTTTGCTTTGAAGCTCTTTAAATCTTCTTTTTGCTCTTTCTTCTTCCGTCGCTTTCATAAAAAATTTAAAGTCGGCGTTTGGAAACACCACAGTTCCAGTATCTCTGCCTTCTGCGACAAGAGAATTATTTTCGCCAAATTTCTGTTGCATTGCGACAAGTATTTTTCTAACTTCTGGAATTGAGCTTATTCTGCTTACATTTTTTTCGACTTCGCTTGTTATTATCGCTTTTGTTACGTCTTGATTATTCAAATATACTCTATCTTCCCCGTCGATATGCTTAAATGTTATTTCAATTTTTTTTGCCAGCGCGATTATTTCATCCTCGCTTTCGGCTTTTTCTGTCAAGACAGCATATGTTAACGCTCTATACATCGCTCCTGTGTTTAAAAAAGCTATATTCAATCTTTTTGCGATTTCTTTTGCCGTCGCGCTTTTTCCGCTTCCCGCAGGTCCGTCGATTGTTATAATAATTTTTTTCATTAGCTGAAAAATTTAAAAAACATTTTTTTATTTTTCAATAATTTTTTTATTGGATAATATAAACAATTCCAACCATAAATTGCGAATCCATACTCCAGAGCTTCTTAAATAGCGTAATTATAAGTTATCGCTCTTTCGTCTTGATTTTTTTCTTCTCTGCTCTTTCGCTTTTTCTTAAGTTAGTCATTTATCAAATTTCATCATTATGTTAGCATTAATTTTTTTCGGATTATTTTTTAAGAAATCTAATCCCTTTTGCATAATTCTAAAAAACTCTTGATTTTAAATCTACTAAAACCATTTTTTAACAAATATGACTTTGCTCAATTATTCCTATTTATAGAGAATTGTCCGCTTACCGATAGAGAGCGATTCATTTCTTTGTTTGTCGCTTATATTGAATATTTGAGATAAGAATTTAATCGCATAGCTTATTGAATGCTCCTTTCCATCTTTAGCATAGTTATGAAATGGAGCCATAAAATTTTAAAAATCTTTCGATGCTTTAATGCATCTTTCTATAAAATTCATTCTACCAAAATTTTTGAAAATTAACTATAAATATTAATCTTTGTTGTCTTTAACAAAGCGTTCGAGTTTTTAAATGGTTTGGATTTAAATTTCAAAGATTATTATCAAATTCGATTATTACCTCCCGACAATATTTCATCAGCAATAAGTTCTGCTTGTTTGAGTACAGTTTCGGTGGCAAGCGCCTCCATATCAGGCGGATAACCGTATTGCCTAAGCGTCCTTTTGACTATTACTTTGAGTTTGGCTCTTGCGCTTTCGCGTATTGTCCAGTCAATAGTAGTATTTTTCCTTACTTTATCGTAAAGTACAATAGCTAATTCTCTTAGCTTTTCTTTTCCCATAAGCTCTCTGGCGCTTTGATTATCAGCAACTGCTGTATAAAAAGCATATTCAAAATCTGTTAACCCCATCTCTTCGGGTTCTTTGTCAGATTGTTTGATCTCTTTGGCAAGCTCTATTAATTCTTCGATTACTTCGGCTGCAGTGATGATTTTGTTGTTGTATCTTTTTATTAACTCTTCCAATGCCTCCATAAAGGATTTACTCATAACCAGATTTATTCTTAATCTTCCCTTTATTTCATCATTTAGCAGTTTTTTCAGTGTTTCTATGGCGATGTTTTTATGCTTTATTGCTTTAATTTCTTCAAGGAAGCTATCGGAAAGTATGGAAATATCGGGTTTCTTTATGCCTGCTGCATCAAAGACATCTATAACGCCACCTGAAACAATAGCCTTATCGATAATTTGCTTGATAGCAGTTTCCCAATCCCTTGCATTATTTTCCTCTCCCCTTCGTTCAAACTTAACAAGCCGCGCCTTTACTGCCTGAAAAAAAGCTACCTCTTCCTTAATTTCCATAGCTTTTGGATGGGGAATAGCCATTGCATATGCTTTTGAAAGAGCAGTAACAGCATAAATGTATCGTTTTTTTCCATCTTCAAGACCTAAAATAAAATCTTCGGCTTGCAAGATAATGGTAAGTTTATCTTGTGTGTCAGCAGAAAAATACCTTTGATAATCAAAACCAAAAAACATATTCTTAACTACTTCGTATTTTTCAAGCATGATGTTTATTGCTTCTTCCTGCAGTTTTGCAGGATCTCCTTTGCCGCCGCTTTCTGCATAAAAGGCGAGAGCTTCTTTTAAATCTGATGCAATACCAATATAATCCACTATCAGCCCCCCGGTTTTATCTTTGTAAACTCTGTTTACTCTTGCAATTGCCTGCATAAGCGTATGGCCTTTCATGGGTTTATCAATATACATAGTATGGAGACAAGGAACATCAAAACCTGTAAGCCACATATCGACAACAATGACCAATTTTAAATCATCTTCTGGATCTTTGAATCTGTCCGCAAGTATTCGTCTTTGTTCTTTTGTGAGGTAAAACTTTGCAATTTCCGGTTCATCGGATGATGACACAGTCATAACAATCTTTATAAATCCTTTTTTCAATTCATCACTATGCCAGTGTGGTCTTAGTTTTATGATTTCATTATACAATCGGACAGCAATTTTTCTTGTCATTGCCACAATCATTCCTTTGCCTTCAAGGACTTCCAATCGTTGTTCAAAATGATTAACAATATCTTCTGCAATTTGCTTTATTCTTTCGCTACTGCCTATCAGGGCTTCTAATTTTGCCCATTTAATTTTATTTGTTTCTACTTCTGATAAATCTTTTTCTTCCAGTTCTTTTTCAAACTCTTCTATCAGTTCTTTACCTTCATCAGTAAGTTCAATTTTTATCAATCGGCTTTCGTAATAAATTGGAACTGTCACACCATCTTCAACAGCGCGAGATATGTCATAAATATCAATATAGTTTCCAAATAC
>Ga0308414_1001000_pt1 | contig 18516 bp, 13 predicted proteins | sample HotsprSampleOS50_FD_205667 | JGI IMG/M metagenome (GOLD analysis project Ga0308414, IMG submission 205667) | Hot spring phototrophic mat microbial communities from Octopus Spring, Yellowstone National Park, Wyoming, United States - 20090730_OS50 ...
TTGCCTCAAGTACCGCGAAGGAGGCATAATTTTCCGACGGTATCATCTTTAGTGTGCTATGTTCGTGTTCCGCCTGGGCAACAACCAGTCGGAAAAGCTCCGGGTCTTCGACCTGCAAACGGGGATGTCTCTGTGAACAAATCTCACCGACGGTGCTTTGCGAACTGGAAACCGTTTTGTTGGAAGGAGAGGGTTTCAGCATTCAAAAACCTCGTGCTGGAACAGCTCAAGCTAACGGGATCAACGTCAACAAAAATTCGTTTCGCAATGGGAGGACGCGCATTAGCCGGAAGGTTGAAGCGGCCCCCGCAAGACTCTTGTAAACTATTTAGGCTACCCAAACGGACAGTTTGCGACAACCGCCGGTGGTTCAGGCGAGATCGCGCGGAGGGACGTGTTTGTCGCGTCCGCTTTTCGGAGGGACCTGCTTGTCAGGTCCGTTGTTTCTCGTTTGACAATCCATTCCGGTTCACCGGGCGTGACAAGCACGTCCCTTCGATCGGGCACGATAAACTTGCCCCTCCGACTCCACCTTTCGGAGGGACGCGCTTGTCGGGTCCGGCAGGCTCCGTTGGACCATCCATCGTGATTCCGCGGGCATGACAAGCATGCCCCTCCGATTGGCTCATCGCCTCACCTGCAAATCTGGCGTAAGTCCTCCAGGTACCGCCTCCTGGCTGGAGGAGGCGTATTCTCTTGCCGCTTTGGCGATGCCTTTCAGCATCCTCGCAAAGATCCATTGATGGGGTAGATACAGTGTGTACCAATAGCAAAGGCCGAGCAGTCCTAACGGTTCGAACACGGCCGTTTGTCGAATCCGCGAACCGCCTTCGTGGGGCTCCACTTCAAGCTCGAGCCACGCGCGGCCCGGCAGACGCATCTCGGCTGCCAATAGCAATCGGCGATTCGGCTCGTAGCGTTCGACACGCCAGAAATCGACGGGATCACCCGGTCGTAACTCTTCTGGATTGGGCCGACCGCGACGCATTCCTACCCCTCCAACCAGCAGATCGATCAGGCCGCGCAAGTGCCACAACCAGCCTGGAGAATACCAGCCTTGCTTGCCTCCGATTCGTCGAATTGGTGTGAAGGCGGCTTCCACAGGTACAGGAACGTCGATTGTCCTGGAAACCACGATCCGGTTGCCCACTCGGGCTTGTGATTTTCGACCTTGCGCGCCGATGGCCGAAAGTGAATCGGACCAGCGGGTGGCCGCCAACTCCCGATCCTCGTTAATCAATGCCCGGCTAATGGCGTCACGGAGAGTTCTAGGCCGAATCGCAAAGGCCTCGAGTGCCGCATGATCGCGGACGACAGTGGCGTTACGCAGGCCTTCGATGAGCTTTCGCCCGATCCTTGCATATACGGGTGTGACCAAGCCCAGCCACAAACTGGACAGTCGGGGGGTCAATACGGGTACGGGGATAATGAGTCGGCGCAGTCCTCGCTGCCGGGCATATTCCAGCATGATGTCGGCGTAGGAAACTTGGTCCGGTCCGCCAATCTCAAAAATCCGGTTTTCGCCATCTGGCAGATCGAGGGCGGCCAGAAGGTACTCCAGGACATCCTCCACCGAAATTGGCTGTGTGGGGGTAAAAACCCATTTGGGGCAAATCAAGATTGGCAGCCGTTCGACAAGGGAACGGATCAATTCAAACGACACACTTCCCGAGCCGATGATCACCGACGCCCGAAACTCGATGACCGGCACGCCGCCCGAGCGGAGTACATGACCGACCTGCAACCGGCTGCGGAGATGTGTCGAAAGATTAGCATTTGCATCTCCTAGCCCACCCAGATAGATGATCCGACGGACTCCGCAGGCCTTGGCAGCAGCAGCAAAATTCTCCGCCGCCCGATACTCCATCGCCTCGAAATCGCCGCTCGCCCCCAGGCTGTGAATCAAATAGTAGGCAACGCTGACCCCTTCGAGCGCCTTCATCAAGGAGTCTCGGTCCAGGGCGTCCGCATAAACGACGCTTGTGTTCGGCCCGATGCGGCCGATCCAATGTTCGGGGCGGCGAACCAGACAACGGACGGGCAAACCGCGCTGCTCCAAAAGAGGAAGCAACCGGCCACCGATGTAGCCTGTGCAACCCGTTAGGCCAATTAGCTCCTGTCGTGTGTTCATGCCGCCAGATTTGTCGTCTATTTCCATGGACTTCTTGCGATCAGCCGTTCGACCTGTCGGCCAAGATTCCTACTGCCCGGTCCTTTGTGCCGTGCGAAACAGTGCGTCGCATTCCTCTTCCAAAACACCGGGAAGCAACTCGCATCGAGCCGAGGGACAGTGCCGAAGGACCTCGGCCGCGGAGATCTGGATTTGTTTCCAACCCAATTGCGTGAGCGTGGCAATTGACGTGCCGAACACCACCGAGCCGATTCCCGTCCATAGAATGGCCCCCATGCACATACAGCACGGCTCAGCGGTGGTGTAAAGTGTCAACTGCGACCAGGGAATATCATCGGTGGATTGGACAAGCTTCAAAATAGCATCCATCTCACCGTGAAGCACGGGGTTTTCTCGCCAGCGGTTGATTCCCTCAGCCACTGTCTTACCCGTTCTGCCGTCCACCAGGATTGCTCCGAATGGGGCTTCGAGGTTCTGTCGGGCAAGTTCGATTGCAAAACGCATGTATTGCTGATGGGATTCGCAACGGTTCGGTGATTGCATGAGATGAAGTCCTCGCTGAGATTTCAGTATGCTGGATTGTACAGCGGGGCCACCTTCTTGACCACAAAATACTGACGCCGTGTGTGCGTCAGCTTTGAAGTTGACGCGACGAGGTATTCGGAGGAACGTGTTTGTCGCGTCCGCTTTTCGGAGGGACGTGCTTGTCGCGTCCGCCGAATAATGTTGGATTATTAATCCCGCTTCACCGAGCAACCACAGAGGCGCGGAGTACGTAGAGAAAGAATCAAGGTTGTTTTTAAAAAACACTCTCCGCGACCTCTGCATCTCCGCGGTGAAAACCGTTGCGGAGCCTTTCGGAGGGACTGGCGTTTCTTTAAGTTTTTCCCCTAAAATTGATAACTTCTTACCTGAAAGAAACCTTCGTTTTCGCCCACCCGATGAAGGAGTAATGGAGTTGTTCAATCGGTGCAGGGATGCGTCGGGTCACCTCGAGGGGTCGTCTAAAGAAGTAAGACAACTATGACAGGAGGCGTCTGCGATGCGTGGAAAACTGGTATTGAGTTTCGTCGTCCTATTGTCGCTGTCCACACTCTGGCCCGGAAATCTTTTAGCGAATAGTCGGCAAGAGTATCGGGAAGCGATCCGGTCAATGCCGCTTCTGGAGCGTCCGAACCGATTCGGCCACTTTTACGGAAACACGGTTCGGCGGATTTACCATCGGCGGTATGGCTACCTACCGGGTCAGCAGGCCCCGACAGCGAATCAGACGCTGCAGCCTGCCCCCACGCCGGCAAACGTCCAGTAGTCCCGAATTTGCAGTTTTCGGAAGGGGCGCCCTCCCCACACTCGGACCTTCCGCGCTGCCCGTTTCGAGTCTCGCTCAGCAGAGACAGGATCGCTTTCGCAAGTGGCGGGCGTCAAATCAGATCCTGTGGGCCACTAGCGCATCTGTGGCGACATGAGCCTGGAAAAACGCGCTGGATGGTTAATGGCCCACTTGTTTCGATTTGAAACTGAACGTATCATAGAGATGGTGCAAATGAGACTAAATCTCAACAGTGACGTGTTGTTGAGATTTGCGGTGGTCTTTTGGATTGGCACGCCAGTTGATTTCGTCTGCGAATAAGCATTTTAATCGGCTGCCATTTTGGCGGGTTCCAAGCATTGCCGAGGGAATTTGATGATTAGGTTTGCGTGGGGACGAAACGGTTTTTCGCGAGAACAGTCGCCCACCGCTCAGGTTGTCCGGATGGAGGAGCTTGCCGCCGGGCAGAGGGCGCAGATCGTCTCTCTCACGGGACCGGAAGATGTTGTTCATCGTTTGGAGGAAATGGGGCTGCGGCCAGGGACATTCGTGCGGGTGTTTCGGCCCGGCAATCCCTGTATCGTATGTCTCGGCGGAAGCAAGTTGGGCGTGCGGGCTGATGACCATGTTCAGATCCTGGTGAATCCGTTGCCAGGATTAGCGCGACATCGGCATCGACGGGGTTGGGGCTGGAGTCAAACGGCTGGGGGTTCCATGGGTTGTGACGGCGCTCAGGATGCTGCGCCGCAGTCGTCATGATTGGTTGTTTGCGGCGACTGCCGGTCCCAACCAGGAGCTGTGCGTTAGTGAGTCGTCATCGCCCGGTCTGTTGCAACCTGTCAAACAGAGTCTCTCGTAAATCGGACAAACGTCCGATTGATTTGTTGTGACCACACCTATTACTCCGTCACGAAGCGAAGTTAGGGTTGTGGAGGTTAGGCATTTATGGGTAAATAGGAATGACAGGTCTCAAACCAAGGAGGGATTCCCATGCAGAAGAAGTATATCGTTCGACTGACGGAGGAGGAACGGGAGAGGTGCCGCGAGGTGATTCGGAAACTGAAGGGGTCCAGCCAGAAGGTTCGGCGGGCGCACATCCTGCTGAAGGCGGATGCCGATGGGCCTGCCTGGACAGACGCCCAGATTGCGGAGGCCTTCTCCTGTCGCACGAAGACGGTGGAGAACATTCGCAAGCGGTTTGTGGAAGAGGGGTTTGAGCAGACGCTGGAGGGGAAGAAGCCTTCTGCACCACCGGGCAACAAGCTGGTCGATGGAAAGGTGGAAGCGCAAATCATTGCCATGCGAATGGGACCACCTCCGCCCGGTCATGCCCAGTGGACGCTGCGGCTGATGGCCCACAGGCTGGTGGAACTGGAGATTGTTCCGTCGATCAGCCACGAGACGGTGCGGAGGGTGTTAAAAAAAACGGCATCACCCGGCGGAAGGTGCAATATTGGGTCATTCCCCCGGAAGAGGACGCGGAATTTGTAGCCCACATGGAGCAGGTGTTGGAGACGTATGCCCGGCCTTATGATCCTCAGCATCCGGTGATCTGCATGGACGAACAACCGGTGCAACTGGTGGCGGAGAAGCGGCGAGTGATTCCGGCCACCGAGGGGCATCCGCAGCGGGTGGACTATGAGTATGAGCGGAAGGGGACGGCGGAGATTTTCATGTTTGTGGAGCCTTTGGCGGGGTGGCGGCAGGCGACGGCTCGTCCGCGGCGAACGAAAGTGGATTGGGCCCAGGAGGTGGCCGCCCTGCTGGAGGGACGCTATGCCGATTGTGAGAAGATCACGCTGGTCTGCGACAATCTCAACACACACACAGCGGGGGCCTTTTATGAGGCCTTTCCTCCCGAGCAGGCCCGCGCCTATGTGCGGCGGATTGAGTTTTGTTACACGCCGAAGCACGGGAGTTGGTTGAACATTGCGGAGTGTGAATTGAGTTGTGTGACGCGGCAATGCCTGAATGGGCGACGGATCGAGGCACTCGAGATTTTGCAAGCCGAACTGGCGGCCTGGTCACAGGACCTGAACAAGACCCAACGTGGTGTGGACTGGCACATGACCGTAACAGACGCCCGCTGCAAACTGAAGAGCCTGTACCCTAAAATCCTGAAGTGACGAAGCACTATGGTCGTTTCTGCCGGCAAACGTTGTGTAACCGTCGCCCTGGTGGGGAATCCCAACACCGGGAAATCGACGCTTTTCAGTGCCCTGGTGGGTGTGTATCAGCGGGTGGGGAACTACCCGGGTGTTACGGTAGAGAAGCGAACTGGGCGGTTTGAATTTGCTGGCCGGTCCTTTGAAATCATTGACTTGCCGGGCCTGTACAGTTTAGCGCCTCGTTCCAGGGATGAGCTTGTGGCGGTGGATGTTCTCCTGGGGCGCGAACCGGGAGTCGATCCGGTCGATCTGATCGTCTGCGTCGTCGATGCATCCAATCTGGAACGCAACCTGTACCTCGTCAGCCAGCTTCTGGAGCTTGGTATCCCCACTGTCATTGCTTTGAACATGATGGATGTGGCCGAGGGACGGGGAGTTCAGATCAACACGGAAGAGTTGGCCCGGCGATTGAGTGTGCCAGTCGTTCCTGTTCAGGCTCATCGCGGCGTAGGTGTTGGTCGCTTGCGGCAGGTGTTATCGAATCTCTCCGATTCAGTAGTTGCGCCGTCACTTTCCCTTTTACCGCAGCCATTTGTGGAAGAGTGTCATCGGCTCGTCGCGGAGCTTACCAAGCGGGATCTGGTCAAGTGTTTGAGCCGCAGGACCTCGATCCAGGCAACTACAGAAGAGGGGGATATGTCGGAAGACAATGGTCGTCTGAATGACGCCGCTCACCGATTCTGGGCGGGACGACTCCTCCTCGATTCAACGGGGTTTCTCCAAAAGGCCCTCTGGGGCGAGCAATCCCGCGAAGTCCAGCCGTTGCTCGATTCGGCCCGGGAGCGACTTCGTCAGCGCGAATTCATGATTCCCGAAGATGAAATCCGCGCGCGTTATGACTGGATCCATCATGTTCTCGACGGCGTCGTCGTGATCCCCACAGAATCACGCGTAACGATCACCGATCGCCTTGATGGCGTCCTCACCCATCGTGTGTGGGGGACCGCCATCTTCGTCGTCATTATGGTGCTGATGTTTCAGGCGGTGTTTCGTCTTGCGGCCCCGTTGAATGATTTGATTGAAGGGGGGATTCAGGTTGTTGCCGGATGGATGACCGCACACATGGAACCAGGGGCTTTTCGCAGCCTGCTTGTGGATGGTGTCCTCAGCGGTGTCGGAGCAGTTCTGACGTTTATCCCGCAAATTGCCATCCTCTTCCTGTTCGTCGCCGTGCTGGAAGATTGCGGCTATGTTGCCCGGGCGGCTTTCCTCATGGATCGCTTCATGTCACGAATCGGACTGAGTGGCAAATCGTTCATTCCGATGCTGTCGAGTTTTGCCTGTGCCGTACCCGGAATCATGGCCACCCGGACGATCGATAACGAACGTGATCGTTTGACGACGATCCTTGTCGCGCCGCTGATGACGTGCTCGGCACGGTTGCCCGTCTATGCCCTGTTGATTGCCGTGTTTATTCCTGACCGGCAATATCTCGGGGGAATCATCGGGCTTCAAGGGCTGGTGCTGGCATGTCTGTATGCCCTGGGAATTGTCACGGCGACACTCGTGGCGCTGACGCTGAAAAAGACGCTTTTTCGGGGCCGATCACCGACTTTTGTCATGGAGCTTCCCAGCTACAAATGGCCGTCGCCCTGGACGATCTTCATGCGAGTGTGGGAGCGGGTGGTGATTTTTGTGCGCAATGCCGGGACAGTCATTGCTGCCATCTCGGTTCTGGTCTGGGCGGCTCTTTATTATCCTCACGACCCGCGAACCCTCGACCCGAATCTCTTTCGCCGCCAGCAAGAGCTGACACTGCTGCGGGACATGCTCCCCCAGCAATCGCCCCAGCGGCAGACCTGGGAAGCAGAACTTGAGAAGGTCGAACGGGAGATCAACGCAGCCTATCAGCGAAATAGCTGGATGGGACACCTGGGACGTGCCGTCGAGCCGGTCTTCCGACCCCTTGGTTGGGATTGGCGGATCGGCGCGGCCGTGATCGCATCGTTTCCCGCGCGGGAGGTCGTGGTTGCCACACTCGGTGTCATGTTCAATCTTGGCGAAATCGAAACGGAAGATCCCGGTGCAGGGGCTTCTCAGTTTCACAACCGGTTGCGGTCCGCCACGTGGGAGGGGACAAATCAACCTCTTTTCAATATCCCTGTGGCCCTCTCCCTGATGGTGTTTTATGCCCTTTGTGCGCAGTGCGCAGCAACCCTGGCCGTCATCGGCCGGGAAACCAATAGCTGGCGGTGGCCGGTGTTCACGTTCGCATACATGACGACGTTAGCCTATCTTGGCGCCCTCGCCACTTACCAAATTGCTTCTGCAATTATGTCAGGTATATAATTCATATTTGAGGGTGGTTTTATCCGGCCCTTTGGGCGGAGTTCTACTGGTGGAATCGTTGGTTCAACTGAAGGAAGTCCCTGATGTTGACGGCAGTTTGGCAAGACTTTGCAAGCTGGCTGACAGTAATCTTAGCGGCGGCTTATTTGTTCTACCACTTTCGAAAGAATCATGGTGTTGGGCCGGGCCAGTGTGGCGGATGCACCCACTGTCCAATGAGTAGTTCTCTCCAGAATTGAGCGACGTATTCCAGGGGGGGTAATCTCTCACATAAACGACGACCGTGCCCCCGCCAATTCTCCTTTCGGAGGGACCCGCTTGTCGGGTCCACTGCGCCAGGTTGGATAATCCATTCCGCGTCTGCGGGCATGACAGGCATGCCCCTCCGACACGGCCTTCGGAGGGACCTGCTCGTCGGGTCCGGTCTATCAGGTTTGTTGATCCATTCCAGTTCAGCGGACGCGACAAGCGCGTCCCTCCGAACAGGCACGATAAATGTGCTCCTCCAATTCTTCCTTCGGTCTGCCGCATAACTTATCACAAAGTTTCTTTTTGCAATGGTTGCGATTATATTGGATTCGACACCTGCCTGATTGACACGTTTACCCACCGGGATTGTACTGGTGCTGAGCTGCCCAGGGGATTGTTCGCGGAACTTCATTGTGCGATTCCTGATGGGTCGTTTTGGAGACTACGACAAGCCCCCCGAGGAAGTGATAACTTTGCTTTGCCGAGGAGTGTTTTCATGGCCATCCCAAAGAGGTTTTTGGGCTGGGTCTGGCTTTTTTGTGGTGTTCTTGTGCTCATGGGTTGCGAGACGGCGCCTTCGGCAGCGCCACCTTCGGCGCCACCCGAGGTTGCCGTCTGTACGGTCGAAACGACGAAGGTCCGGATCACGACAGAGCTGCCTGGGCGGACGGCCTCATATCTGATATCTGATATTCGTCCTCAGGTGAACGGTGTCATTCTGAAACGTTATTTTGAAGAGGGATCGGAAGTCAAGGCTGGGGATGTCCTTTATCAGATTGATCCTGCGCCGTATCAGGCGGCCTATGATGTGGCGTTGGCGAATCTGGGCATGGCACAGCAGGCGGTGGAGAAGGCCCGCGCCGCTCTCGATGCCAGTCTGGCCTCGCAAAAGGAACAAGAGGCCCTTTTCCACCTTGCCCGCACAAATCGTGAGCGTTACGAGCGAATGTATGAGCAGTCGGCGACGACGGCCATGGAGCGGGATCAGGCGGTGACAAATGCTGAGGTTGCCGAAGCCGGTCTGCTGGCTGCCAAGGCTCGGGTGGAAACCGATCGCAAGGCCCTGGCCGCTGCGGAGGCCGCCGTCCGTCATGCCGAAGCGGCCCTGGAAGCAGCCAAAATCAATCTGGAGTACACCAAGGTGACAGCACCGATTTCCGGCCGCATCGGACGGTCCCGGGTGACTGAGGGCGCGATTGTCACAGCGTATCAGGCTACACCACTCGCGACCATTCAACAGTTCGACCCGATCTACGTCGATATTCCCCAATCAACGAGCCAATTGTATCGTCTTCGTCGGGCACTGGAACAAGGGCGTCTGAAGACCGAAGGCACCGATAAGGTCAAGATTATTCTCGAAGATGGGACGGTTTATCCGCACGAGGCAACGCTCAAATTTCGCGATGTCAGTGTCGATCCGGGTACGGAATCGGTCATTGTTCGCGTGATTGTTCCCAACCCTGAAGGGGAACTCCTGCCGGGGATGTTTGTCCGTGCTGTTATTGAGCTGGGCGAGCAGCAGGATGCGATTCTGGTACCTCAGCAGGCCGTTCAGCGAGATTCCCGAGGTGAACCTTTCGTCTGGGTCGTGGACAATGAGAACAAAGTCCATGTCCGTTCGCTGGTAACGGATCGCGCCTTTGGCAATAGCTGGTTGGTCCTTGAGGGTCTCACGGCTGGCGAGCGCGTCGTGACGGAGGGGATGCAGAAGCTCAAGCCGGACATGGTTGTCAACGTCGTGCCTTGGTCCGAGACGTTGACACCGCTATCCCAGGAATCATCCCGTGTTTCTCAATCTGCCAAGGTGAGGTAGCCGTGTTATCGCGATTTTTTCTCGATCGACCCGTCTTCGCCTGGGTGATCGCCATTATGATCATGGTCCTGGGTGGGCTGGCGATCTATCATCTTCCCATCTCGCAATATCCGAACATTGCCCCACCGACTATTCGCATCAGTGCGTTCTATCCCGGTGGTTCTGCTGAGACCGTTGAAAACAGTGTGACGCAGATCATCGAGCAGAAGTTGACGGGTCTCGATGACATGATTTATTTCTCTGCCACCAGCGACTCGGCGGGTTCCTGCAACATCGAGTTGACGTTTGCTCCAGGAACAGATCCCGATTTAGCCTGGGCCAAGGTCCAGAACAAGTTGCAACTTGCCATGGCCAGTCTGCCAGAAATGGTCCAGCGGATGGGAATCACCGTCCGCAAGGCCACGCGGAATTACCTTTTGATTGCAAATCTTGTCAGCGAAGACGGGCGCCTAGGGAATATCGATCTTCGCGATTATGCCCAGTCCAATTTGGAAAAAGTCCTGGCACGTGTCCCCGGTGTGGGTGAAGTCGATGTCTTCGGCAGTCAGTACGCCATGCGAATCTGGTTGAATCCTGACAAGCTCACCGCATACCAGCTCACTGTGGAAGACGTCATTCGGGCTGTGCGCGCTTACAACGTGGAAGTTTCTGCCGGTCAATTTGGCGGGGCTCCTGCGGTCCCGGGACAGAGGCTTAATGTCAGCATTGTTGTCCAGAATCTGTTGCAAAAGCCGGACGAATTTGGCAACATCCCGATCCTTGTCCAATCCGACGGGGCGATTGTTCGGGTTCGTGATGTGGCGCGTGTGGAACTGGGAACCGATTCTTACACGACGAATATCAAATTCAACGGTATGCCGTCGGCAGGACTTGCCGTCCGTCTTGAACCCGGGGCCAATGCCCTGGATACGGCCGACCGTGTGAAAAAACGTCTGGCCGAACTGAGTCAATACTTTCCGCCGGGTGTGAAAGTCGTCTATTCCTACGACACGACCCCGTTTATTCGGGTGGCGATTTACGAGGTCGTCAAAACGCTTTTTGAAGCCGTTGCGCTTGTGTTTTTGGTGATGTGGTTATTCTTGGGTAACCTGCGGGCAACGCTCATTCCCACGATCGCTGTCCCGGTGGTCCTTTTGGGGACATTCGCCGTTCTTGGAGCGGGCGGTTTCTCGATCAACATGCTGACCATGTTTGCCATGGTTTTGGCGATCGGGCTTCTCGTGGACGATGCCATCGTTGTTGTGGAGAATGTGGAACGGATCATGAGCGAGGAAGGGCTTTCTCCGCGTGAGGCGACCATCAAGTCCATGGGCCAGATTACCAGTGCCCTTATTGGGATTGGCCTGGTCCTTTCTGCCGTATTCGGCCCGATGGCCTTCTTTCCGGGATCCACCGGCATTATTTACCGCCAATTCTCGGTGACGATCATTTCGGCAATGTTGCTGTCCGTGGTGGTGGCCCTGATTTTGACCCCTGTTCTGTGCGCATCGCTTCTCAAGCCTGTCTCCAAAGGGCACGAGCCGGGCGAAAATGCGACCTGGTTTCTCCGCTGGCTTTTTGTGGGATTCGACCGAGTGTTTTTCTGGATCCGCGATCAATACGTGAAGGTTGTCCATCATTCGATTCGAAAGAAGATTCCTTATTTAGTTGGGTATCTATTGATTCTGGGGCTTATTGTGGATCTTTTCTTTCGGTTACCGACGGGCTTTATTCCCCAGGAAGATCAGGGCGTTTTGCTGGCCCAGATCACACTTCCTACCGGCTCAACGCTCGAGCAAACGCAGGCCGTGGCCGACAAGGTCCAGCAGTACTTTCTCGAAAAAGAGCCGGAAGCCGTAGCGTCGTGTATGACGATCGTGGGCAGCGGTTTTTCCGGGCGTGCTCAGAACAACAGTATGGTTTATATCATGCTGAAAGACTGGGACCTGCGAGATCGAAAGGATCTGCGGGCGAGGGCAATCGCAGATCGGGCAATGGTCAACCTTTCGCAGATTCGGGAAGCAAACATTCACGTGTTTCCGCCGCCGGCGATTCGTGAGCTGGGAAACGCCACAGGTTTCGATTTTCAATTGATTGATATGGCTGGCATCGGACATGAGGCCCTGATGGCCGCCCGAAACCAGTTGCTCGAGCTGGCGGCACAGCATCCGGCCCTTCAGCGCGTCCGACCCAACGGCATGGAGGACGTACCCCAGTACCGGATCGATATCGACTGGGAACGTGCCGGCGTGTTGGGTGTTCCGATCGGTTCCATCCATGACACGATTTCTGCGGCCTTTGGTGGTGCTTATATCAATGACTTTATTCAGGGAGGACGTGTCAAACGGGTTTACGTCCAGGCCGACGCCCCCTACCGCATGCTTCCTGAAGATTTGCAGCGACTCTACGTCCGCAATCAGGAGGGGAAGATGGTCCCGTTTGATTCGTTTGCCACGACACGATGGACGAGTGGTTCGCCACGGCTGGAGCGGTTCAACGGCTTTCCGTCCATGAATATCTGGGGTGAACCAGCGCCGGGCCACAGTTCTGGTGAGGCCATGCAAGCCATGGAGCAACTTATGACTAAACTGCCGCCCGGCGTCGGTTTCGATTGGACGGGCATTTCCTATCAGGAGCGGATGGCCACCACTCAGGCACCCCTCCTTTACGCCTTTTCCATCCTGGTGATCTTTCTCTGTGTGGCAGCCCTCTATGAGAGCTGGACCATCCCCTTCGTCAACATGTTGATGCTGCCATTGGGCGTTTTCGGCGCCTTGACGGCAACATACCTCCGCGGTTTGCCTAATGACGTGTATTTTCAGATCGGTTTCCTGACAACCATGGGACTTTCCACGAAAAATGCCATTCTGATTATTCAGTTCATTAAGGATCAATTACACCAGGGACAACCACTGGTCGAAGCCACACTGGCGGCCACACGCATCCGTTTCCGACCGGTGATCATGACGTCGCTGGCCTTCTTCTTCGGGACACTGCCGCTTGCCGTGGCTACCGGCGCTGGGGCGGGAGCCATGAACGCTATCGGGACGGCTGTGACCGGGGGAATGCTGTCTGCCACCTTCATCGACCTGATCTTCATTCCGATGTTTTTCGTGCTGATTTCGCAAGCTTTCGGGAGAAGGAGGCCAAGGCCGCATGACCCCGAAATCGCTACCAACCATCTCACCTAATCCAATTGAATCGGCTTGGTGATGGTCTCGGAATGAAAAACCCACGGCAGGAGCGTCAAGCCCAATCACTTCCTTAGAATCTCTCGTCCGCCAACCACAAAAGATGCTGCCCTATCAACATGGGGCACATCGATTTCGTCAGCGCCATCTAGATCCGCCAGTGTTAAGGCAACCTTAGCAAGACGGTCTGTGAGACGCGTTGAGATTTTTGAATCGCCAACCACTTGCTTGAAATGTTCCAGCCCCGCAGTTGAGAATCGACAGAAGTCCTGAATATGTCCTGCGGGAATCGCCGCATTATAAGGAATCGATGTTCCGGCGAAGCGACGAGTCTGTCGATCTCGAGCAGCCTGAACCTGTTGTCGCAAACGGGGACTTTGACCGTCAGTGACTTCCGAAAACCGTTCCTCTAAACTTAACGATTCCATTTCCACCTGCATGTCAATGCGGTCAAGCAGTGGACCACTGATTTTCCCTTGGTACGACTTGACCTTTTGGACATTGCACGTACAGGACTCGCCAGGATAATACCCGCAAGGACAGGGATTCATCGCCGCGACCAGCGTGAATCGTGCGGGATAGGTAGCCGTCACTTTGGCTCGCGAGATGGTGACCTCGCCGCTTTCGACAGGCTCCCGAAGTGCTTCTAGAGCATCACGACGGAATTCGGGCAACTCGTCGAGAAAGAGTATTCCCAGGTGAGCGAGCGTGACTTCGCCTGGACGGATCACTTCAGCTCCTCCGCCGAGCAAAGCCTGCTTGCTTGCCGTGTGATGAACCGCGCGAAATGGACGATAAGAGACAACAACACCGTCCGCATTCAAAAGACCGGCTGCCGAATAGATTCTTGTAAGCTCGACCTTTTCTTCAGCTGTCAGCCTGGGCATGATGCCTGCCATGGCTCTTGCGAGAGTGGACTTGCCCTCACCAGGTGGCCCGATCAACAGCAGATTATGTCCACCCGCAACTGCGATCACCGCAGCTTCCTTGGCTCGTTTTTGGCCTTTGACACGCCCAAAATCAAGAGGTTTATCGCCCACAGGTTCAAAGCGGATCTCCTCTCTCAGGACATTCTCCAGTTTTCGTTGTCCTTTGAAGAAATCGATCACCTCTTCCAATGTCGACACAGCCGCAACACGACAGCGTCGCCGGTCAGACTTCGCAGCGATCAGGGCACATTCGCGCTCGTTACCTGCGGGAACGATCAGCGTCTGTTCGGGTCGTGCCGCATCCGCAATCGATAAAACACCTGGAACGCGTCTGATCTCACCGTGGAGCCCAATCTCTCCCACCAGGACGAAATCTCCTTCTACTGTTTCTGGTAGATCGGGAAGATAACCGGAGGCCTGCAACATGATGATAGCCAACGGCAAGTCGAGCCACGTTCCTTGTTTCCATAAGCCGGCCGGTGTAAGGTTGATTTGAATTGCCACCCGCGGCTCGGGAATCGCATATTTCGTGAAGGCTGCCGAGATCCGGCTGATAGCTTCTCGCACAGCGACCCCGGCCATGCCCGAGATGTCCACGGCTTCGCGCCACGGTTTAGGTTTCCGAAGCACTTGCACGCCACGTGCTTGAACTTCAACGATGAAACCTCGAAGACCGAAGAGCATCCCTCCATTGAGGCTGTGGTCCCTTCGCAGCAGGTCTTCCAGTTTCACTTGCTCGTCATGACCCTGCCCAGAAACTTGCCGAGATTTCCCCATCTTGCATTCTCCTAAAGAACGCACAACGAAAAACACAGCACAAAAAGCACTTATAACTCATTTTGCCAAAAAATGCACGCAATTCAGATCAGTCTCACAACAGATCGAGCTATTAACCACACAAACGCCCCGTGAGTGCAACCGACGTCGCGTCGCGCGCCACGTTTGCATCTGTTACAGTCGCTTATATGCGATTTCGCCTCGGTCAAAGAGGACAGTCCTGAGTTGCCAATCTCCAAAGCTGCTGTCCACAATTCCCGAAGTACTAATACTCGTAGTCGAAAAAATCGGGCAAGAAACGCCACCGTTTCCCTTATACCCAAACATGCCAGCAACAATCAAGATGCGGACACCGTGTACGTGCCCACGAGAGCATGCCCTTCCAATTCTTCCTCTCGGAGGGACCCGCTTGTCGGGTCCGATGCGCAATGTTGGACTATCTATTCCGCTTCCGCGGGCATGACAAGCATGCCCCTCCGACACCTGGAGCGACCTTTTCTCGGAGGGACGCGCTCGTCGCGTCCGTTGTTTCTCGTTCGACAATCCATCCCGATTCACCGGGCATGACAAGCATGCCCCTCCGAGTCGTCTTTCGGAGGGACCCGCTTGTCGGGTCCGATGCGCAATGTTGGACTATCTATTCCGCTTCCGCGGGCATGACAAGCATGCCCCTCCGATACGGGCGCGACAAGCGTACCTCATTTTATTCCTGTCAGGGCGAATCGTGATTCCCCCGATTCAATCGCGACAGGTCAGCAAACCTACCGACAAACGAGGCGCTGATACCTGTGTTGCCAGGGGCCGTTATTCCTGTCCCCCCTAATTGATGTGGATTAGTTCGGGTTGTTCGGTGGCGGTCTCGATTGCGCGGATTGTGTCACGGACAACGACGGCTTTTTCCAGGCTAAGGCGTTTGGGGAAGCCTGGCTCTCCTTGCTCGAATCGCTCGGCCAGTTCCTGCAATTGCGGGATTACGGTGCGGGCATGGACACCGTAGCTTTTGAGCACCGACATCAGTTCCACAATCCGTTTCTCGCTCCCCCAGGGGTTTTGTGTTTGGGCATACAGAACGCAAGCATCGATACCTTCCGCGATATGATGCTTGGCCAGCAGCTTCAATCCTTCCAGGCGAATTCCGTCGGCGAACATGATGCCGCTGGGCGCAGGTTCCCGAACGGCCCGCAGGATGTCCGGCAAGAGCGGTCGAATTTCTTCGAAGGAGAGATTTCGATAGACCGAGGCGAGGTCGCTGCGCGCACGACCATCCTCATTTTGCAGTCCCGCTCGGACAGCTGCGTAAAGTGCCTGTCGATCGACGCCCTCCAAAGAACGCCCTAGCATCCCGTCGCGCTGATTGAATAGAGCGTAGCATAGGTAACGTTGCTCCATACCGCGTGGATCTTCGGGCGAGGGTCCACGAGTTAACCGTTTCAGGAGGAGAGGTACCGCGGGAGTGCCCGCTTTTCCCATTGCGGCCAAGGCTTCCGCCGCCTTGATGCGCAGCCACAGGTCCTCGTGATCGAGCAATTCGATCAAGCGGGGCATCGCCGGCGCGGCGGCGCCCTTGAATTGGGCCAGGGCTTGGCAGGCTCCGTAGCGGGCCTCGATTCGCGGGGATTGCAGCATTTCAATGATCGTGTCATCCGGCGCGGAATGTCGCCGGGCGATGGCCTCCGCTGCCCGTTCGCGCACCACGGGTGACCAGCTCTGAAGCCGTTTTATCAGTTCCTCATCACTCAGCGAGTCATAAAAGCTGTTGCGGTCTTTGTTAGTCCAGCCTCGGCCATCGGCGATCAGTGCCCAGGCGGAGGGCGGATCGAGTTGTGGGACGACGGCCGGCGCCTTTCCCGTCAGGTAGATCTTCTTTCGTGGCATGGCATAGGCCAGCAGGTAAGCCCCGGTGGCGTCCCAGTTAGCGTATGCGTCATTCTCCGGTTCTGGCGGACCCAGATGCACGAACGTGCCGTCCCACCGCCGCGCGAGGTCAAAGTACCAGTGACCGAATTCCTGCATCCAGGCCCCGGTGGCATGAGGGCCGGAGAGGGCAACGCCTGGCATAGCCCAGAGGATATTGAAAAAGTTTCCGGTGTGACCGGTGTCGCGCTCTGCGCCGTGCGACGCGACGCTCATTCGTGAGAAGAACTCAGCGGCCGGCGCCTCGCCGAGGAGGTTGAACATCACGGCTGCCATACCACACTTGCCGTTGTCTTCGTGGGTCTGGATCCAGGGATGGTGATCGCCGTAGGGGACCGCGCCTTTGCCGACATAGAAGCGGATCAGCCGAGCACTTTTTTCCACGGCTTTCGCGACTTCTGGGTCATCGACCCCAGCGCGGCGGGCCAGAATCAACCCGATGGTGAGCGGAATGCCAGGCGAGTTCATCATCCCGTAGCCTCGCAGTCGGCCGTCCGGTCCCGCGAAGTTATGTCCCCAAGAGCCGACGATGCTTTGGCCTCGCGCGGCTTCTAAGGCCAAACGCCGTAAACCTCGCATGGCCGATGGATCATCCGTCGCCAGTTTGTACTCCGCCAGAAAGATCATCAGATATCCATAGTACCACGTTGGGAAGTCGGTGGTCGAAAACCCTGCTGCCCATCGCGCCTCCTTATGCACCAACGGAAGATACTCCGGATCACCGCTGGCTAATAAAGCCAGGGCGTTGAGCGAACGCACGATGGGATCAGGTCGGTAGGCGGGATCGGCCATCCGCTGAGCCAGGGCGCGGCAGCCTTGTTCGAGGATGCGTTGCGATTTGGGACAATCGTAGGGGGCCGTGGGACTATAGGACCCCAACACGCGCAGGCGAAGGATCACCCGGCTCGTCTCACCCTTGCGCCAGCGGATCAGCTCCAGTCGCCCGCCGCCTGCTTCTGTTTCTGCCGCAGTAATGGCTTTGCCAAATTCCGTCCTCGGATCGTAAGAAAACGGCCTTCCATTCACGCCCAAAATCACGTCGCCTTCAGCCAAGATGCCGTCCGCCGGTGAACCTTTGTCCACTTTGGTGATGAGGATCTGTCGGGCGTCTGTGGTCACTAGTCTGTCGCAGTACATCCAGCCACGCGCGCCTGTCGGCCCCAGATTCCAATCGTGCGTGGCGCCTTCAGGAATCGAATCGCCCCGTGTGAAATCAGGAATCGACGATTCCGCGGCCGTCCAGGGCGCTCCCAGCAAACAGGAAACCAAGCAAACGCCGGTAACAACGATCAAGCGACTCGTTGTCCTTGGAATCATGCGAAAACTCCCCTCCAGGATAAAGAAATGACGCTACATCTATCGCCTTTAATGTTTTTTCAGTCTCCCTATTGTACCCGTTCACGCGACTTCGTGTCTCCCTGTGGTACGTTTCGTTTGTGGACACGCCTTTACCCATGGCACGATTGAACCGACGGGATGCCATGGGCACGACAGGTGTACCACGAAGAATTATCGGAGGGACGCGCTTGTCGCGTCCGCGGCACCCGTTGAGTCCGCTAAGTTTGCAAATCTGATGCACACACTAGCGGCAAAGACTCGCGCCGCCTACAACTCGGGAAAGACCTGTTTACCATAAAGTGGCATGTAACGGTAGTAAACTTCCAGGATCATGACGGCCATCGCGGTTGTGTAGAGTCGGCCACCAATCCGCGAATGCGGGTCATCGAAGTACCAGCTTCCCGATTCGTGTCCCTGGGTGGCTTGAGT
>Ga0308414_1001002_pt1 | contig 18476 bp, 15 predicted proteins | sample HotsprSampleOS50_FD_205667 | JGI IMG/M metagenome (GOLD analysis project Ga0308414, IMG submission 205667) | Hot spring phototrophic mat microbial communities from Octopus Spring, Yellowstone National Park, Wyoming, United States - 20090730_OS50 ...
GGTCACTTCGAGCGTCAGGAAGCGCGACAGGGAGGCATTGAACAGCGTCAGCGCCGCGCCGGCAGGGCTGAAGCCGCCGATCGCCGCCGCCGGCAGGTTGACGAAGTTGGCGTTGCTGGTGAGGCTCGGCGTGCTGATCGCGCCGGCGCCGCCGGAAGTCGCCGTCGTCGTGTTGACGGTTCCGCCCGGGCCGGTGGCCGTGGTCGCGCCGGGCCCGCCGCCGGTGCCGTACAGCCCCGAACTGCCGATCTCGCGCGGGTAACCGCTGGAGCCGCCCAGCCGCACGCCGAGGTTGCGGCTGAAGCGGTCGTCGGCCTCGACGATGCGCGCCTCGATCAGCACCTGCGGCACCTGCACGTCGATCTTCTGCAGCAGCCGGCGCACCTCCTCCAGCCGCGCCGCCGTGTCGCGGACGAACAGCTGGTTGGTGCGCTGATCGACGACCACCGTGCCGCGCTTCGACAGCATCCGCTGCTGACCGTCGATCAGCAGCTTGCGCACGTCCTCGGCCTTCTGGTAGTTGACGACGAAGCTCTCGGCCCGCAGCGGCTCCAGGTCGGCGATCTGCTGCCTCGCCTCCAGGTCGAGCTTCTCCTTGGCGGCCAGCTCGTCGCGCGGGGCAACGATGATCACGTTGCCGTTCTTGCGCATATCCAGGCCCTTGCTCTGCAGGATGATGTCGAGCGCCTGGTCCCAGGGCACGTCCTTCAGCCGCAGCGTGATCGAGCCGCCGACCGAATCGCTGGTGATGATGTTCAGATCGGTGAAGTCGGCGATGACCTGCAGCAGCGCGCGCACGTCGACGTTCTGGAAGTTCAGCGACAGCCGCTCGCCCTGGTAGCCGGGACGGGTGCCCTGGATCAGCCGCGTCGGGTCCTCCTTGACCGGCTTGACCTCCACCACGAAGCGGGTGTCGCTCTGATAGGCGTTGTACTCCCAGACCCCGCGCGGCTCGATCACCATGCGCACGTTGCCGCCCTGCTGCGTCGTCGTCACCATCGCCACCGGGGTGCCGAAATCGGTCACGTCGAGCCGGCGGCGCAGCGCCTCCGGCGCGCTGGTGGCGACGAAGTCGACGACGACGCGGTTGCCCTGCTCGCGGATGTCGACCGTGGTGTTGGGGTCGGACAGGTCGACCAGCACGCGCCCCTCGCCCTCGGCGCCGCGACGGAAGTCGACCGCGCGCAACGTGCGCGCCACCGGCGCCGCCGCCGGCGCTGCCGGCGTCGCGGGGGTCGGCGTGGCGGCGAAGGTGGTCGCGTCGACCATGCCGCCGAGTGCGACCTGAACCGTGTTGCCGCTGACGGACACGGCATGATTGATCGGGCGACGCAGGTTGAGCACGACCCGCGTGCGCTCCTGAGCCTGCACGATGTTGACCGAGCGCAGGTCGCCCTGGTTGAACTCCACGGCGTTGCGGCCGACCCGGTTCTCCGTGCCCGGCAGGTCGATGGCGATCCGCGCCGGGTTGGCGATCGAGAAGCTCGGCGGGACGTCCTTCAGCGGCGCTGCGAGCTGGATCGTCAGCAGGACGCCGGCGGCCGTTTGCGTCGCCTCAACGCGCTCGACGGCGTTGCCTGCGGCCACCTGCTGCGACAGCGCCGGGCGCGGCAGCAGCAGCGGCACGGCAGCCGCCAGCAGGCTCGCGGCAAGAAACAGAACGTGGACAGCCATCCTCATCGCTTGCTCCCGGTTGGCGCGGCTTCCTGCAACTCGAGCTTGGCCGGCCGTTCGACCCAGTCGCCGGCCGCGTCCTGGACGATTTCCTTGATCTGCACTTCGGTCTCGGTGATGCGCGTGATGAGCCCGAAGTTCTGGCCGATGTAGTTGCCGACCCGCACCATGTGCGTGGCGCCGCCGGCCGACAGCAGTGCGACGTCGACGTTGTTCTGCCGCATGGTGCCGACCATCTTGATCTGGTCCAGCGGTATCCCCTCCAGCGCCTCCCGCCGCCGCTCCAGGTCCGGCCGGATCGTGCCAGCGCTGGCGCGCACCTGCTGCTGCCGCGTCACCGCCATCAGCACCTTCTGCGCGTCGAACGGGTCGACCAGGTTGCGGCTCTCGTAGTTGTAGGGCACGAACTCCTTCGGCGCCGGCACGGTCTGCGTGACCGGGCGCACCTGCTGCCGCACCTCGGCCATCCATTGGCGCAGCTCCGCCTCGTTCGACGGCGCGCAGCCGGCCACCGCGGCGGCGGCCACGAGCAGCAGCAGGATTCGGGTCGGCATTGGCATCACGTCACTTCTTGGCCGGCGCCTGCGCCTTGCGCTGCGCCGCCATTTCCTCTTCGTCGAGGTAGCGGTAGGTCTTGGCGATGGCATCCAGCGCCAGCACGCCATCGCGCTGCGCCGTCAGGTTCAGGTTGTTCAGGGTCACGATGCGCGGCAAATTAGCAATGTCGCCGGCGAAAGCGCCGAGATCGTGATAACGGCCGGATACCCGCACCGAGATCGGCAGCTCGGCGTAGTAGTCCTTCAGGCTCGTCTGCCCCGGCTTGAACAGCTCGAACTGCAGGCCGCGGCCGATGCCGGCCTGGTTGATGTCCGACAGCAGCTGGTCCATCTCAGCCTTGCTCGGCAGCTGCTTCTCCAGCGTCAGCACGTACTGGCTGACCAGTTCCTTCTGCCGGCGCAATTCGTCCAGATTGATCGCCTGCTGCAGCTTGGCGCGGTACTGATCCTTCAGCGACTGCTCCTCCGCCTGCAGGCGCTCCAGCTCCGATATCTGCGGATCCCACAGCAGGAACTTGCCGGCGATGGCGCAGACGACGACCACCCCCACCCAGACGGTGACGCGCGGCAGCAGCGGCCAGGCGCCGATGTTGTCGAAGGTCAGGCCCTGGAACTGGGCCAGCCACTTGCGCGGTTCGATGGCCATAGGCGTCGGCTGCGGGCGATCTCTCTTTCGGGGCCTACTTCTTCTTGCCGGGCGGGGCGGCGGTCGCCTGCTGCAGCTGGGCGCGCTCCGGCGTGGGCTTCAGCGAGAAGTTCAGCGAAAAGTCGAAGACGCGCCGCTGCAGGCCCGGCGGCGGCTGGGCTGAGACGCGGATTTCGATCAGTTCGGGCCGCTCGAGGAACTTCGAGTTCGACTGCAGGTTGCGCAGGAACTCCGAGACACGCTCGTTGGAGGCGGCCCACCCGGCGACGCTGACGCGCCGGCCTTCCTGCTTCACGGCTTTCAGGTAGATGCCCTCGGGCACCTGCCGCGCCAGCTCGTCCATCAGGTACACGGGCTGGTTGCGGTCGGCCTGCAGGTCCTCGACGGCCTGCTGCCGCGCCCGCAGCGCCTCGATTTCCTGGCGCAGGGTGGCGATCTCACGGATCTGCACGTCGAGCTTGCGGTTCTCGGCGCTGATGAATTCGTTGCGCTCGCGCTGACTGGCGATCCGCCCCTGCAGCACGCTCCACACCCCCGCCACCAGCGCGATGCCCGCCAGGAGGCTGACCGCGGTCAGGAAGAAGAAGGCCTTCTTCTGGCGCTCGCGGCGCTCGGCGCGATGCGGCAGCAGGTTGATGCGGATTCTCATCGCGCCTCCTGCCGGAAGAAGATGGTCCGTCGCCCTGGCGGGGCCGCCGCCGCACGCCTCGTCGCCGAATGGCCAGGCGGCATGCCGCAGGCGGCGAGCCGGCGCATACCGGCGTCCAGGCAGTCGCGCCCGGCGCCGCCCGCGGCCAGAGGCATCCCAAGGCGTCCGCGCCGGGTCATTCGTCGAACCTGCGCATGGCCAGGCCGCAGGGTGTCAGCAGCGCCGGCGCGTCCAGCCGCAGCTGCTTCTCGCGAACGCCGCTGCCGATCTCCATGCCCTTGAACGGCGAAATGACGGCGGTGGGCACCTGCGAGCGCTCCATCAGTTCGTCGGCCAGGCCGGCGAGGATCGCCGAGCCGCCGGCGAGCATGATCTGGTCGATCCGCGTGTATGGCGTCGAGGTGAAGAAAAATTGCAGCGCGCGTGTGATCTCGGTCACCGCGGTTTCGACGAACGGCCGCAGCACGTCCGACTCGTAGTTCGCCGGCAGATCGCCGCTGCGCTTCTTCTGCTCGGCATCGTCGATCGAGATGCCGTAGGCGCGGGCGATGTCGCTGGTGAGCTGTTGGCCGCCGAAGGGCTGGTCGCGCTCGTAGATGGCCTCGCCGTCGTGCATGACCGTGGTGACCGTCGAGTTGGCGCCGATGTAGAACGCCGCAATGACCAGATCCTCGCCCTTGTTGGGCAGCTGCTCGATCAGCCGCTCCAGCGCGCCGCGCATCGCATAGGACTCGACGTCGATGACGACCGGTTTCAGTCCCGCCACCTGAGCCACCGCCATGCGGCCCTCGACTTTCTCCTTGCGCGAGGCGGCGATCAGCACCTCGACGTCGTCGGGCGCATTGGGGATCGGACCCAGGACCTGGAAGTCGAGACTCACTTCGTCCAGCGCGAAGGGGATGTACTGGTTCGCCTCGCTCTCGACCTGCATCTCCATCTCCTCCTCGCGGAGGTTGGCGGGCAGGGCAATCCGCTTGGTGATGACGGCCGAGGACGGCAGCGCCATGGCGACGTTCTTGATCCGGGTGCCGGAGCGGCGCCAGGCCCGTTTCACCGCCTCGGCGACGACGTCGATCTTGTCGAAGTTGCCGTCGACGACCGCACCTCGCGGCAGCGGCTCGATGGCGTAGCGCTCCAGGCGCAGGGCGCCGGCCGGCGAACGCGAAAGCTCCACCAGCTTCACGCTCGACGAGCCGATGTCGAGCCCGATCAGCGGCGGGGTCTTGCTCGACAGGAACGGCAGCTCGAAGGGCAAGGCGACACTCCTCTCCACAGAGGCGACGGAATCGACACAGTCGGCCGGCCAAACCGGCCTCGCAGCTTCGGACAAGTGCCGCAGCAACGCCCCGACGAGCGCGGGCCAGCGACGACTTTCCCTTATTTTTCGGGCGCTTATCGGACGTTTTTTGGATGGCACTTGAAATGCTATCAACAGGCGCAAAAATTCCACAAGCCCGACGTATGGACGAGTGAAGCGTCGGTCACTCGGACGATGGCCGGCAGCGGAGGCGGCCGAACGGCCTAGGCTGTGGCGCCAACCCGCCGCTTGGCCCGTGTTGCCCCGCGTACACTTGCGGCTCCTCCTGGCCAGCGGACAGACGGCGAATCGACCCGCAAAGATTCGTCGCGCGGCGGTCGAGGCTTCCCGGCACCCTTTCCGGGCCCCGTCGAATCGAACCGATGATTTCCGCTTTTCTGCGGCATTTGCGCAACGCTCCCTGGTGGGCGCGCGCGATCCTGGGTCTGGCCGCGGCGGGGGCGGCGGCATCTGGCCTGGCGGCGCTTCTGCTGGCGTTTGTATTTGCCCTTACTTACGCCAATTTGCCGCCGATCGACACGCTGACCGATTACCAGCCGCGCATTCCGCTGCGCGTCTGGACCGCCGACGGCGTGCTGATCGGCGAATTCGGCGAGGAGCGGCGCGATTACGTGCCGATCCAGCAGGTGCCGAAGCGGGTGCAGCAGGCGATCCTGGCCGCCGAGGATGACGCCTTCTACCGCCACCGCGGGGTCGACTACAGCGGATTGGCGCGCGCGGTGGTCGCCAACTTCGCCTCCGGACGGCGCGGCCAGGGCGGCAGCACGATCACCATGCAGGTGGCGCGCAACTTCTATCTCAGCTCCGAGCGCAGCTACCTGCGCAAGCTGTACGAGATCGCGCTGGCCTTCAAGATCGAGTCGGAGCTGTCCAAGGACCGCATCCTCGAGGTCTATGTCAACCAGATCTTCCTTGGCCAGCGCGCCTATGGCTTCTCGGCCGCGGCGCAGACCTACTTCGGCAAGAAGCTGGCCGATTTGACCGTCGCCGAGGCGGCGATGCTGGCCGGTCTGCCCGCCGCCCCCAGCGCCTACAACCCCTGGACCAATCCGCGCCGGGCCAAGGCGCGGCAGCAGTACGTGCTGAACCGCATGCGGCAGCTGGACTTCATCACCGCCGCCGAGTACGAGGCGGCGCTGGCCGAGCCGCTGACGCCGCGGCACGCGCTGGCCTGGACCTCGCCCCACGCCGCCCCCGTCTCGTCGGCGCGGCCGCAGCAGTACGCGCAGTTCGCCGCCGAGATGGCGCGGCAGGCCGTTTTCGACCAGTTCCGCGAAGAGGCCTACACCCTCGGCCTGAACGTGCACACGACGTTGGTCAGCGGCGAGCAGGCCGCCGCCTACGAGGCGGTGCGCAGCCAGGTGCTCGGCTACGACCGCCGCTACGGCTACCGCGGCCCGGAGGCGTTCATCCCGCTGCCCGCCGACCCGGCGCAGCGCGAACAGCGCATCGAAGACGCGATCGTCGAGGCGATCGACAGCCCCAACCTGTTCCCGGCGGTGGTGCGCGAAGCGTCGCCGCAGAAGGTGGTGGCGGTGGTCCAGGGCGGCGCCGAGATCGAGATCACCGGCGAGGGGCTGCGCTTCGCCGCCCGCTCGCTCGACCCCAAAGCGCAGCCGTCGCGGCGCATCGTGCCCGGGGCGCTGGTCCGCCTGTCGCGCACCGCCAAGGGGCAGTGGGAGATCACGCAGTTGCCGCAGGTCGAGGCCGCGTTCGTGGCCGCCGACGTCCGCGATGGCTCGGTGCGGGCGCTGGTCGGCGGCTTCGACTTCAACCTGAACAAGTTCAACCACGTGACGCAGGCCTGGCGCCAGCCCGGCTCCAGCTTCAAGCCCTTCGTCTACTCGGCGGCGCTGGAGCGCGGCTTCATGCCGAGCACGCTGATCAACGATGCGCCGATCGCGGTGGACCCGGCCGAGACCGGCGGCCAGCTCTGGGAGCCGAAGAACTACGACGGCAAGTTCGACGGCCCGCTGCGGCTGCGACAGGCGCTGGCGAAGTCGAAGAACCTGGTTTCGGTGCGGGTGATCCAGGCGATCGGCCCGCAGTATGCGCAGAAGCACATCGTCCGCTTCGGCTTCGATCCGGCGCGGCATCCGCCCTACCTGACGATGGCGCTCGGCGCCGGCTCGGTGACGCCGTGGCAGATGGCCGGCGCCTACGCCGTGTTCGCCAACGGCGGCTACCGCGTCCCGCTGGTGCTGATCGACCGCGTGACCGACGCCAAGGGGCGGGTGCTGATGGAGGCGCAGCGCGGCCAGGCCGGCGACGAGCGCCTGCGCGTGCTCGACGCCCGCAACGCCTACGTGATGGACAGCCTGATGAAGGACGTCACGCGCTACGGCACCGCCGCCAGCGCCTCCCGCCTGCGGCGCGACGACATCGCCGGCAAGACCGGCACCACCAACGACTCGCACGACGCCTGGTTCGCCGGCTACGGCGGCGGCATCGTCGCGGTGTCGTGGATGGGCTTCGATCAGCCGCGGCCGCTGGGCGACCGCGAAACCGGCGGCGGCCTGGCGCTGCCGATCTGGATCTCCTACATGGCGCGGGCGCTGCCCAGCCGGCCGCCGATGTATCTGCCCGAGCCGGAGGGCGTGGTCCAGATCGGCGGCGAGGTCTACTTTGCCGAGTTCCAGCCCGGCCAGGGCGTGGCCAGCGTCGGGCTCGAGGATGCCCTGCCCGGTGCCGATCCGGGCACGACCACGAAGGTCCGCGAGCAGATTTTCTGATCGCGTGGCCGCGGCGCGCCGCTGCCACGGCGGTTGCGCAGAATGCGAGCCGCCTGCCGCGACGCGCGCGCCGATTGCGGCGCGCCCTGCCCACCTCTGCGGCGGAGGACGCGGCTGCGGCGATCAGGGCGCGGCGACACGGTCCGGTCACAGCGCGCACGGGCAAAGCCATCATCGCCCGCCAGACCGGGATCCCTCTCGCCCAGAGTAAGACGCGGCGCGATTCGCCCGCGGCAGCCGCGCCGATTTACAGCGGAAGCGATGCGGCGCTCGCGGCCGCGGCGCCGAGCGCAGACGACCTACCCGCCGCGCAGCAGCACCGGCACGCCGCCCTGGGCCGAGACGATGCGCGACAGCGCCGCGAACAGCTCCGAGCCGTCGCGGGTGTCGCGCCAGGCGCCGTCGCGCCACTCGTAGTGGAAGCCGCCGCTTCTGGCCGCGACCCAGATCTGCCGCATCGGCGTCTGGCTGTTGACGACGACCTTCGAGCCATCCGCCAGCTCGAGCGTCAGCACGTTGCCGGCGCGGGTGGCCTCGATGTCGGCGCCGCAGGCCTCGACCGCGGACTCGATGGCGTCGAGCGTCCTTTCGGCAGCGGCCAGGAACTCGGACTCGTTCATGCCCATGCTAGATTGGCTTTGTGTTCCGCGTCGCCGGCATTGTATTGATCGCGCTGCTTGCGGCTTGCGGGCAGAAGGGTCCGCTGGTGCTGCCCGAGGACGCCCGCCGCAAGCCGGCGCCGCCGCCGGCGCACGACGTGCCGCCGGTGCAGGAGCGCCGGCAGTGACGCCGCCGCGGCCGGCGTTTCACCGTCGCGACGGCGCGCTGTGCTGCGAGGACGTGCCGCTGGGCCAGATCGCGGCGCGCTTCGGCACCCCGACCTACGTCTACTCGCGCGCCTCGATCGAGGCGGCCTTCGCCGCCTATGCCGCTGCGCTGCAGGGCCGCCCGGCGCTGGTGTGCTACGCGATGAAGGCGAACTCGAACCTCGCCGTGCTCGACGTGCTGGCGCGCGCCGGCAGCGGTTTCGACATCGTCTCCGGCGGCGAACTGGCGCGCGTCATCGCCGCCGGCGCCGACCCGCGCAAGGTGGTGTTCTCCGGCGTCGGCAAGACCGAGGCCGAGATCGCCCGCGCGCTGGCGGCCGACATCCTGTGCTTCAACCTCGAGTCGGTGGCGGAGCTGGAAATGGTCGAGCGCGCGGCCGCCGCCGCCGGCCGCCGCGCCCGCGTCTCCGTGCGCGTCAACCCGGACGTCGATCCGAAGACGCATCCGTACATCTCCACCGGCCTGCGCGCGAACAAGTTCGGCGTCGCCTACGAGGACACGCTGCCGCTTTACCGCCGCGCGGCGGCGCTGCCGCACGTCGAGGTGGTCGGCATCGACTGCCACATCGGCTCGCGCATCGGCGACGTTGCGCCCTACCTGGAGGCCGCCGATCGCCTGCTCGACCTCGTCGACGCGCTCGAGCGCGAAGGCATCGGCCTGTCGCACATCGACTTCGGCGGCGGGCTCGACATCCGCTACCGCGACGAGACGCCGCCGCCGCCGGCGGAGCTGATCGGCGCGCTGCTCGCGCGCCTCGATGCCCGCGGCCATGGCGGCAAGACCGTCCTGTTCGAGCCGGGCCGCTCGATCGTCGGTCCGGCCGGCGTCCTGCTCACGCGGGTGAACATCGTCAAGGAAGGCGCGGAGAAGAACTTCCTGATCGTCGATGCGGCGATGAACGACCTGATCCGGCCGGCGCTGTACGACGCCTGGATGGACGTGCAGCCGGTGGCTTTGCGCGACGCGCCGGCGCGCGTCTACGACGTCGTCGGCCCGGTGTGCGAATCGGGCGACTGGCTGGCGCGCGAGCGGCGGCTGGCGGCGCAGGCCGGCGACCTGCTGGCGATCCTCGGCGCCGGCGCCTACGGCATGAGCATGGCCAGCAACTACAACTCGCGCCCGCGCGCCGCCGAGGTGATGGTCGACGGCGACCGCGTCTACGAGGTGCGGCGGCGCGAGACGATCGAAGCGCTGTACGCGCTCGAGTCGACGCTGCCGTAGCGGCGTCGCGCCCAGCGCAGCAGGCGCACGCCGAGCAGCGCGGCGACGATCAGCGCGTAGACGAGGGGCTCGGCGACGTCGTTCTTCGCCGCCTTCTGCCACCAGAAGTGCAGCACCGCCAGCGCCGCGATCGCGTAGACCAGCCGGTGCAGCCGCTGCCACTGGCGGCCGCCGAGCCGGCGCACCCACCCGTGGGTGGAGGTGACCGCCAGCGGCACCAGCAGCAGCAGCGCGGCGAAGCCGACGGTGATGTACGGGCGCTTGGCCACGTCCTTGCCGATCGCGGCCCAGTCGAACCACTGGTCCAGCCACAGATAGGCGGCAAAGTGCAGCAGCGCGTAGAAGAAGGCGAACAGGCCCAGCATGCGCCGCAGCCGCATCGGCCATGCCCAGCCGCTGGCCCAGCGCAGCGGGCTGATCGACAGCGTCACGACGAGCATCAGCAGCGCCGCGGTGCCCAGCGAGCGGATCACGAACTCGACCGGATTCGCCCCGAGACCACCGCCGAGGCCCAGCCAGACGAGCCGCGCCAGCGGCAGCAGCGCGGCGGCGAACAGCAGCGCGCGCACGGCCGCGAACGCGCGCGGCGACAGCACCGGCGGCACCCAGGCCGTCTTGGGCGACTTCGGGTCGGTCCGGCGGCCAATGTCGGCAGCCTCCGCCGACTGGCCGGGCGGTCGCCCCGCGGGTTGGCGCGGCGCGCTCACCAGAACCCCGCGCCCGTCGCGCGGCCGAGGGCGGTGCCGTCGCCGCGCCGGCAAGGCGCGCGGCGCGCAAGGCTGCGCCGCTGCCGAGCGATTCGGTCAGCCGCCTTCGCGCTGCGGCCCGCAGTCTCTCGCCGCCTGGCCGCAGGCTCATCGATCCGCCGGCCAGCATCCCCGGCCCAGCCAGTCGGTCCCGGCGCCCGGCCGGCACTCCTTCCGGCCCGTCCGGCAGATGCTGCGACGCGCCGGCGCACGAGCTGCCGCTCCGCGCGATCGCGCCGGCAACAGCGCGACGTTTCCCGCCCGCGCAAGGCTGCGTCCCCGCTCAGTAAAACCGCTTCAGGTCCATGCCGGCGTAAAGCGCCGCGACCTGATCGCCATAGCCGTTGAACATCAACGTCGGCCGCCGCCGCGAGAACAGGCCGTCCTCGCCGAGCCGACGCTCGCTGGCTTGGCTCCAGCGCGGATGGTCGACGTTGGGATTGACGTTCGAATAGAAGCCGTACTCGTGCGGCGCCGACTTCTGCCAGCTGTTCAGCGGCTGCTTCTCGGTGAAGCGGATGCGCACCAGCGACTTGGCGCTCTTGAAGCCGTACTTCCACGGCACCACCAGCCGCAGCGGCGCGCCGTTTTGCGCCGGCAGCACCTCGCCGTAGATGCCGAAGGCGAGCAGCGTCAGCGGGTGCATCGCCTCGTCCAGCCGCAGCCCCTCGACGTAAGGCCAGTCGAGCACGCGCGAGCGCAGCCCGGGCATCTGCTGCGGGTCGGCCAGCGTGGTGAACTCGACGTACTTCGCATTGCCGGTCGGCTCGACGCGACGGATCAATTCGGCCAGCGGATAGCCGACCCAGGGCACCACCGCCGACCAGGCCTCGACGCAGCGCAGCCGATAGACGCGCTCTTCCATCGGCGCCAGTTTCAGCAGGTCGTCGATGTCGAAGGTCTGCGGGCGCCTGACCTCGCCGTCGACCAGCACCTGCCACGGTCGCGTCCTCAGCCGCTTCGGCGCGTGCCGCGGCGGGTCGTCCTTTTCGGTGCCGAACTCGTAGAAATTGCAGTAGCTGGTGACGAGGTTGTACGGCGTCGGCGGCTCCATCGTCGACAGCGGGCTCGGCTTGCCGGGCAGCTTCGCCGCCCCGGCGCCCTGCGCCGCGGCCGCGCCGGCGGCGCCGAGCAGTCCGGCGGCCAGCGCGGAGCGCAGCAGTTCGCGCCGGCGCCGCCAGACGTGCTGCGGCGTAATCTCCGACGGGGCGATGTCCGGGCGATGGCGGATCAGCATGGCAAGGGCTCCGATGTCCTCATGGGTCCAGTCGCTGCACCGGCCAGGACCTTACACAAGGCGGGCAGCGGCCGCCCCGCTGTGACTGCGCCCGCCGCCCCGGGTTCCGGCCCATAATCCGCGCCCCCGGCCCAGCCGGGGGGCGCCGCGCCAGAGGGGAGACGACCATGCACATCGAACACGAGGTCAAGCTCGATTACAAGGACGTGCTGATCCGGCCCAAGCGCTCCACCCTCACCTCGCGCAGCGAGGTCGACATCACGCGCGAATTCGCCTTCCGCCACGCCAAGGTGCCCTACCGCGGCATCCCGATCATCGCCGCCAACATGGACACCATCGGCACCTTCGAGATGGCGCGCGCGCTCGACCGTTTCGGCCTGTCGACCGCCCTGCACAAGCACTACGGCGTCGAGGACTACGCCGCCTTCTTCCGCGGCCTCGAACGCAAGTCGGCGGCGTTTTATTCCATGGGCATCAGCCGCGCCGACGAGAGCAAGTTCGAGCAGCTGATGCAGGCCGCGCCCGGCGCGGTCCAGTTCGTCTGCGTCGATGTCGCCAATGGTTACCACGAGAACTTCGTCACCTTCGTCACCCGCCTGCGCAGCCGCCACCCCGAAGTGGTGATCATGGCCGGCAACGTCGTCACCGGCGAGATGACCGAGGAGCTCGTCCTGTCCGGCGCCGACATCGTCAAGGTCGGCATAGGCCCTGGCTCGGTGTGCACGACGCGCAACCTGACCGGCGTCGGCTATCCGCAGCTTTCGGCGGTGATCGAGTGCGCCGACGCCGCGCACGGTCTCGGCGGCCACATCTGCGCCGACGGCGGCTGCACCACCCCGGGCGATGTCGCCAAGGCCTTCGGCGGCGGGGCGGATTTCGTGATGCTCGGCGGCATGCTCGCCGGCCACGACGAGTGCGGCGGCGAGACGGTCGAGCGCAACGGCGAGAAGCTGCAGCGCTTTTATGGCATGAGCAGCCGCACCGCGATGGAGCTGTATTCCGGCGGTGTCGCCGAGTACCGCGCTGCCGAGGGCAAGGAGGTACTGGTGCCCTATCGCGGCCCGGTGGCGCGCACCGTGCAGGACATCCTCGGCGGCGTGCGCTCGGCGTGCACTTACGTCGGCGCGCGCCGGCTGAAGGAGCTGTCGAAGCGGACCACCTTCATCCGCGTCACGCAGCAGGCCAACGAGGTCTTTGGCCGGCAATAGGCCGGCGCATTCCCCACGTCGGGATTCCGCTGGCGAAGGCCAGGTGAAGACCTCGGCCGCCAGAGGCCGGCCGCACCGCCAGCTAGCGCAGGCCCGCGACGTAATCGGCCAGCGCCCGCATCTCGGCCTCCGACAGCCGCGCCGCGATCTGCGCCATCGGCACGTTGTTGCGGCGGGTGCCGTCGCGGAAGGCCTTGAGCTGCCCCTCCGTGTATTCCGCGTGCTGGCCGGCCAGGCGCGGATACTGCACCGGGATGCCGGCACCGTTCGGGCTGTGGCAGCCGCTGCACGCCGGCACGCCGCGGTCGGGAATGCCGGCGCGATAGATCCGCTGCGCCAGATCGAGCGTGTCGCGGTTGCGCGCCTCGCCAGGGGCAGGCTTCTGCGCCGCATAGTGGGCGGCGACGTGCAGCCGGTCGGCCTCGGAGATCGCCGCCACCATGCCCGCCATCACCGAATTGACGCGCGCGGACTTGTCGTCGGCCGGCTTGGCATAGTCGTTCAGCTGCTTGAGCAGGTAGGCGGTGTCCTGCCCCGAGAGCTTGGGATTGGCCGGCAACGCCGAGTTGCCGTCGATGCCGTGGCAGGCGGCGCAGATCTGGTTGGCGACCTCGTGGCCGCGCTTCAGGTCCGGCCGCGCCGCGCCGCCTTTCTGCTGCCCCGAAGCGGCCAGCGGCAGCGCCAGCGCCAGCGCCGCAGCGGCAAGCCAGCGGCCGACCATGGCGCATCGGGGCAGGCAAACGAGCGTCGATCTCATGGCGGATTCTTCTCGATGGGGCGGTGCCGGAAGCGGCGCCGGTGCAGGCGATCAAAGCCGCGTATTCTACGCAAGCCATTGCGCGCGGGCCGGCATCATGCTTGCCTGCGCTCCCACCCCCGCGGCCCGCCGTGCTGCGTTTCGAATCCGCCCGCTTCACCCTATCGGTCGCCGAGCCGGCGCAGCTGAACCGCGCGCCGCTGGCGATGGTGCCCGAGCTCGCCTTCGTCGGCCGCTCCAACGCCGGCAAATCCACCGTCATCAACGTACTGACCGCGCAGCGGCAGCTGGCGCACGCCAGCAAGACGCCCGGGCGCACGCAGCTGCTGAATTTCTTCGAGCTCGCCGAGCGCGACGACGGCGGACAGACGAGGATCCGTGCCTATCTGGTGGACCTGCCCGGCTACGGCTTCGCGCGCGCGCCGGGAACGATGCGCGCGCTTTGGGACGGACTGGTCGGCGGCTATCTCGCCACGCGGCGGATGCTGGCCGGCGTGGTGCTGGTCATGGACGCACGACGGCCGCTAACGGCGCCGGACGAACAGCTGCTCGACTGGCTGGCGGCGCGACCGGACGCGGCGCGGCTGCGATTGCACTTGCTGCTGAACAAGGCCGATCAGGTGCCCCGCGCCGAGCGCCGCGGCATCCTCGAGCGGGCCGAGCAGCGCGCCGAGGCATTGCCGATGCCGGTGTCTGTGCAGTGGTTCTCGGCGCTGAAGCGCGAAGGGCTGGAGGAGTTGCGGCTGGCGCTGTCGCAGATCGTCGGCGGCTGATGCGCGGCCGCCGTAGCGCCGCGCGTATGATCGCCCGAGGAAAAAAAGCCCCGAGCGCGAGCCCGGGGTGCAATGCCATAAAGGCCCCGCTCAGGGAGGAATCAGCGGGGGGCGACGCGAATCGCCCATCCGCAGTTTGGCCGAATCCCCCGCCTGCAACAGCCCGGAATTCCCCTATGCCGACGACCGCCCGCTATCCCGCGCTGCGCCTGCGCCGAATGCGCCGCGACGAGTTCTCCCGCCGCCTGATGCGCGAGAGCCGGCTGACGGCCGACGACCTCATCTACCCGGTGTTCGTGCTCGACGGCCAGCGCCGGCGCGAGGACGTCGCCTCGATGCCCGGCGTGCAGCGGCTGTCGGTCGACCTGTTGCTGCCGCTGGCCGAGCAGTGCGTCGCCCACGGCATCCCAGTGCTGGCGCTGTTTCCGGTGATCGACATGGCGCTGAAGACCACCGATGGGCGCGAGGCCACCAATGCCGACGGCCTGGTGCCGCGCGCGGTGCGGGAAATCAAGCGCCGCTTTCCGCAGCTGGGCCTGCTGACCGACGTCGCGCTCGATCCCTACACCACGCACGGCCAGGACGGCCTGATCGACGAAACCGGCTACGTGCTGAACGACGAGACGATCGCCGTGCTGTGCCGGCAGGCGCTGGTGCAGGCCGAGGCCGGTGTGGACATCGTCGCGCCGAGCGACATGATGGACGGCCGCATCGGCGCAATCCGCGACGCGCTCGAGGCCGAAGGCCACATCCACACCCGGATCATGGCCTACTCGGCCAAGTACGCCAGCGCCTTCTACGGCCCGTTCCGCGACGCGGTGGGCTCGGCGGCGAACCTCGGCAAGTCCAGCAAGGCCGTCTACCAGATGGACCCGGCCAATTCCGACGAGGCGCTGCGCGAGGTCGCGCTCGACATCGCCGAGGGCGCCGACATGGTGATGGTCAAGCCCGGCATGCCCTACCTCGACATCGTCCGCCGCGTGAAGGACGAGTTCCGCATGCCGACCTACGCCTACCAGGTCAGCGGCGAGTACGCGATGCTGAGGGCGGCGGCGATCAACGGCTGGCTCGACGAGCAGAAGGTGGTGATGGAGTCGCTGCTGGCTTTCAAGCGCGCCGGCGCCGACGGCGTGCTCACCTACTTCGCGCTGCAGGCGGCGCAGTGGCTGGCGCAGGCGCGCTGACCGGCCGATGCACTGGCTGCTGATCCAGCCGGAGGCGGCGACGCCGCTCGAGGCGCCCCCGGCCACGCCGCCGGCCGTCGGCTTCTGCTGGCTCGATCTGACGCACGACGAACTGCGGGCCGATGTTAAGGCGCTGCAGGACGCCGTGGCCCGCTTCAGCGGCGCGCGCATCGACGAGCTGCACCTGCGCGACGCCGCCAATTTGCAGCACCCGTCGTACTACGGCGCCACCTCCGACTACGAGATGCTGGTCTTCCGCAAGCTGACGCCGGAGGAGGATCGCCGCCTGACCCCGCTGGCGGACCTCGAAGGACTGCCGGAGTCGCGCCGCCGCGGCCGCCGGCTGCAGCCGATCGTCACCCGCCCGGTCACCTTCTTCGTCTTCGAGCGGCTGCTGGTGACCGTGCGCAACGCCGGCTCGCGCACCATCGAGCAGATGCGCACGCGCCTGCTGGAGCCGAAGGCGCGCGGCATCGCCCGCAACGAGGCGGCGGCGGCGCGGCTGCCGCAGCGCCCCGAGGAACTGATGCTGCGGCTGGTCAACGGCATGGTCGACCGCTACCTCGAGCTGCGCCAGCCGCTGACGGATCGGCTCGACCACTGGCAGCGGCACCTGCTGGACCCGCGGCGGCCGTTCGACGACTGGCCGGTGCTGCTCGATGCCCGCATCGAGCTGCGCCGGCTGCAGAACCTCTGCGAGGAACAGCGCGACGCACTGCAGGAACTGCGCGACGCCTACATCGACAGCGTGCCCGAGGCGCAGCTGAGCGACGCCTATCTGGTGCGGATCGCCGACGTCATCGAGCACACCGAGCGCGTGCTGCGCCACGCCGGCCGGCTGGAGAAGTCGATCGAAGCGGCGGTGCAGCTGCACTTCTCCGCCACCGCCCACCGCACCAACCAGGTGATGCGCATCCTCACGGTGATCACCGCCGTGTTCGCACCGCTGACGCTGATCGCCGGGCTGTGGGGCATGAACTTCGAGGTCATCCCGGGCGCCCAGCACCCGCACGGGTTCGTGCTGATGGTCGCCTCGATGGTCGTGCTCACCGCGATGCTGCTGCTCCTGCTGTGGGTGCGCCGTGTGCTGACCGACCGCCCGACGGGACCGTCACGGTGGTGGCGGCGGCTGCGCCGTCCGGATGCACCAGCAGCGATCAAGGCGCCCTGAGCGCCCCCGAATAAGTCGCCGCGGCCGGCAGCCGGCTCGCGCCCAGATGCGGACCCGCACAGAGAGTTTGTGAAGAAATCTTCGCGAGCGGTCCGAGGATGGCTGCCTCAGCCGCGCTCCCGTACAGAGGAGTACGGCCGGCAGCCGCAGGCGCCAGAATCGGGACGCGCCATAGATTTACTCACGACCTAAGACGCGTACAGTGCGCAGCTGCGGCGCCAGATCGGGTCGCGCAGCCGATTGATTCGAGGTCTCCGCGGCCGATGCCTCGACCGCTTCCGCGAGCCCCGCGTCAGTCGCCTTCGCCGAGGCGATCGCGCGCCGATCGCAGCAGACGTCCCTCGCGCTTGGTCGGCCGGCCCCTGATCGCGTGTGCCGGCTCGGCGCCGTAGCGGGCCAGTTCGCGGCGTCGCTCGCGCCGCGCCACGCTGTCGGCGGTCTCTTCGTAGAGCTGCTGTGCCGCCGACGCCGGGCCACGCTGCGCCGCCAGCGCCAAGATGACGACTTCCCGCCGAACCTCGCCGGCTTGCACCTCGACCCGATCGCCCACGCGCGCCTCGCGCGCCGGCTTGACGCGCTCGCCGTTAACGCGCACGCGGCCAAGATCGACCGCCTGCGCCGCCAGCGTACGCGTCTTGAAGAAGCGCGCCGCCCACAGCCACTTGTCGATGCGCAGCCGCGCCTTGTCTTCCATGGCCGCGATCATAGTGACGCCGCGTCGCGCCGCATGGCGAAGCGGTGGCCGCGGCGCTGAAGCCATCGTCGCCGTCGCCCGCGGCCGCGGTCCGAAGCCGCGCCGTGCCCTGCAGCGCAACCGTTGCCGCCGCTGGCGCGGTGCCGGGCTGCGGCGGGACCCACGAGCCTGGCGGCTCAGGCAGAACCCGGGCGGCGGCCGCGGAGGGATCGTCGCCAGCGACGAGGTCGGCGCGCTCGTCTGCGGCGAGCGCGCGCACGCGGGCAGCGGCCATGAAGGAATCGTCGCCTGCGACCGCGCTCGCGCCGGCGAAATCGCGGCGAAAACTGCTAGGCTTCGCGCGCCATCTGCCGAGTCGCGCGGCATCGCTGCCGTTCGCTGCCCCGAGGCAACGCCGGCGGCCAGCCCTCGCGGCCGTTGCGCGCCGCGCCGATCGGATGGCGCATCGTGCCCCGTGCGGGCCAGTCCACTTTCGAGGACAGAATCCATGTCGTCCGTTGTCGTCTCGTCCGGCCGGCGCGCGCTGGTGCGGCTGGCGCTTGCCGCCGGGCTGTCGGGTTTCGCATCGATTGCCCTGGGCCAGCAGGTGCTGAAGGTCACCACCATCCCCGAGGAGGCCGCCACCGAACAGATCCGCAAGTTCGGCCCCCTGGTCAAGTACCTGGAACGGCAGATGGGTATGAAGGTCGAGTTCACGCCCGTGAACGACTATCCGGCCGCCGTCGAGGCGCTGGTCAACAAGCAGGTCGACCTGGCGTGGCTCGGCGGCTTCACGCACGTGCAGGCGCAGATCCGCTCCGGCGGCAAGATCATCCCGATCGCGCAGCGCGAGGAGGACGCGCAGTTCCGCTCGGTGTTCATCGCCCAGACCGACTCCGGCATCAAGCAGCTGTCGGATCTGAAGGGCAAGACCGTGAGCTTCGGTTCGCAGTCGAGCACCTCGGGGCACCTGATGCCGCGCAGCTTCCTGCTGCAGGCTGGCATCGACCCCGAGCGCGACTTCAAGCGCGTCGCCTATTCCGGCGCCCACGATGCGACCATTGCCTCGGTGGTCAGCGGCAAGGTCGATGCGGCCGCGCTC
>Ga0308414_1001003_pt1 | contig 18463 bp, 14 predicted proteins | sample HotsprSampleOS50_FD_205667 | JGI IMG/M metagenome (GOLD analysis project Ga0308414, IMG submission 205667) | Hot spring phototrophic mat microbial communities from Octopus Spring, Yellowstone National Park, Wyoming, United States - 20090730_OS50 ...
TGGCGGCTGGTGGCGGCTCGGAAGCGGCGTGCTTCGAAGGCCTCCATGCCAAACGCCTGCACCACCCGAAACCCCTTGAGCATCTCGTCGAGCACCGAGTTGAGCTCGCCCAGGCGCTCCTGGGTGGCGTGGGAGCGCCGCCGCAACTTGCGGGAAAAGTGCACCACCGGCCAGAGCAGGAGTGGCGCGACGATCAGGGCTCCCAGCGCCATGCGGAAGTTCAGCGAGAACACGTACACCAACAGCGCGACGAGCGTGAAGGAATCCTGGAAGAGATCGCCAAAGCGGTCGCTGACGGCAGCGGTGATCTGGTCCACGTCGTAGGTCACCCGGGACATCAGCACCGCCGAAGGCTGCTGCTGGTAGAAGCGGGCCGACTGGCCCAGCATGGCGTCCACGAGTCGGTCGCGGATGTCCTAGATGGTGGCGAGGCCGGTCCGGTAGAAGGCGTAATGCCCGAAGTAGGTGAGGGAGGCACGCAGCAGCACCGTGAGGAACGCAATGATGACGATGGCCGTGGACTCCGAAGGGATCACCTGCGCGAGGGCGTGCTTGGCCCCTTCGAAGCGAGCGCGCAGCGTGTGCACCATGGCCATATCGGGGACTTTGCGCGGGGCCGAGTCACCCACCGAAACCGCCCGACCACCCAGCACCGCCGCCCCCGCCCCTGCCCCCAGCAGCTCGTCGAAAACGGGGTAGATGAGGAACACCAAAAACACCGTGGTGACCGCCACCCCGGCCATCCCCCCCACCGCCACCGCCGCCCAGCCGGCGTGGGGTTTCAAGAACCTGAGGAGCCGAAAAAGGGTCCGCATGGGGCTCGCAGCGCCTCACCCGCGGGTGATCGCGAGGCGTATGCTAGCACTGTGCTCGCAAGCACCGGAGCGGGCCGCGGTGGGCACGGCCGCGCCGGGAGGGAGGGAAGATGAGAGTGCGTTGGAAACTGGTGCTGGCCGGCGTGGCGGTGGCCGTCGTCCTCTTCGCCCCCCTGCTGGCAGGAACATCGCCCCGCAGGGACGAGGACATCCTCATCGTTGACGGCCACATCGATCTGCCCGAGACACTCCTGGACGAATTCGGCAACCGCCTGGGGCGGGTGGACCTGGCCGCCCGCCGGAAACCAGGCGAACCGCCCCGCCATGCGGACATCCCGCGCATGCGTGAGGGCCGGCTCGGTGCCTTCTTCTCCATCGCTTACGTGCCGTCCAAGGTGACGGGACCGCAGGCGGCCACGGCCATGCTGGAGCAGATCGACGTGACCCGCCGACTGGTGCAGCGCTACCCCGAGCACCTGGCGCTGGCGACCACGGCAGAGCAGTTAGAGGCGGTGCATCGCTCCGGGCGCATTGCTGTCCTCATCGGCATCGAGGGCGGACACACCATTGCCAACTCCTTGGCGGTGCTGCGCGCAGCCTACGAGTGCGGTGCCCGCTACCTCACCCTCACCCACTGGGGGCCCACCGACTGGGCGGACGCCGCCACCTCGCCGCCCCGCCACGGTGGCCTCACGCCGTTCGGGCGCGAGGTGCTGCGGGAGATGAACCGTCTCGGCATGATGATCGACCTCTCCCACGTCTCCGACGCGGTCATGCGCGATGCCATGGCCGTTTCCGCCGCACCGGTGATCTTCTCGCACTCCTCGGCACGGGCCCTGTGCCAGCACGCCCGCAACGTTCCCGACGACGTGCTGGCGCTGGTCAAGGCCAACCGCGGCATCGTCATGGTCAACTTTGCCCCCGGCTTCGTGTCCGAGGCGGTGCGTCTGGCCGAGCTCCCCCTGGAGAGCGAGTGGGCGCGGCTGGAGGCGCTCGACCCGGGCAACCCCGCCAAGGTCAGCGAGGGGATCCAGACCTGGCGGGCCACCCACCCCATCCCCCGCGCCACCCTGGCCCAGGTGGCCGACCACATCGACCACATTCGCCAGGTGGCCGGGATCGATCACGTGGGGATCGGCTCGGACTTCGAGGGGATCGGCAGCACCCCCGACGGCCTGGCGGACGTGTCCCGCTACCCGGCGCTCCTCGAGGAGCTGTCGCGCCGTGGCTACAGCCAGGAGGAGGTGCGCAAGGTGGCAGGTGGCAACTTCCTGCGGGTGATGCAGGAGGTGGAAGCCGTTGCTGCCCGGCTCCAAAAGGAACGCCCCCCCAGCGAAGCGGCGATCGGCGACTTCCCCGCCGCTCCTCCTCTGCCGGCGACTCCTGCCCCCACGCCAGCCCCCTGATCGCCCCCAGGATCGGCGCTGCCGCCCCTGGGCGGGGCTGGGGGAGCGCTACGGGCCCGCCAGGGGGTGGGGCGGGGTGCTAGGATTTGCGCGACGTGAGCTGTTATGCGAGGCGGTGAGGTTCTGCCCAGTTACAGCGTTGGCGAGGAGATCGCCCACAGCGTCACGCACGGCATCGGCGTGGTCTTTTCCATCGCTGGCCTTGCCGTGTTGACCGCTTTTGCCGCCGTCAAGGGAACCGCCTGGCACATCGTGGCCCGCAGCATCTACGGCGCCACGCTGGTGCTGGCCTACACGGCCTCGACGATCTACCACGCCATCCCGGCGGCGCTGGCCACCACCAAGAAGGTCCTGCGGATCCTGGACCACTCGGGCATCTACCTGCTCATCGCCGGTACCTACACCCCCTTTGCCCTTGTCAACCTGCGGGGGAAGTGGGGCTGGTCGCTGCTTGCCGTGGTGTGGACCCTGGCTGTGCTGGGGATCGTCTTCAAAGCCACCCTGATGGGCCGGCTGCGGGTGCTGTCGGTGTTCTTCTACCTGCTGCTCGGCTGGCTCGTGGTGGTGGCCGCCAAGCCCCTCGGGCAGTCGGTGGCTGCCGGTGGGCTCGCCTTGCTCGTGGGAGGGGGGATCGCCTACACGGCTGGGGTGGCCTTCTACGCCTGGCGCCGGCTCCCCTACCACCACGCCATCTGGCACGGCTTTGTGCTCACCGGGAGCATGCTCCACTACTTTGCCATCCTGTTCTACGTGGTGCCCCTGGCCGACTGATCGCTCGGGGCGAGCGCTGCGGGTTCTGCCCTACAATTTCAGCGGTAATTCCGTCTCGGGAAGGGAGGACCCGACCGTGTCGTGCAGGAAATCCATCTGGCACCTTGCTCTGTGGCTGACGCTCTCGATCTGCGCCGGATGTGCGGCCACCAAGCCCCCTGCACCACGCATGGGCCCGGCCGTGAATCGCCTCGACCACAACCGCACCTGCCAGATCATCACACCGGCACTCAACAGGGGCAAGCCGCTGTTCATCGATGGACTTACCTACGCGCCGTACCGCTGGCCGCCCCTGCCCGAGGTCACCGCGGTAGGTGAGGGGCCCGCTCCTGACGGCCTCCCCACGGGCCAGATGGTGCCGCTGTTCACCGGCCTGCGCCTGCCGATTTCCGATGCGCGGGGGAGCTGCCAACAGAGCGACCGCGAGGACCTCATCGATTACCTCGCCCGGGGCCCGGAAGGCTTCGGCGGGGTGGACCGGGGACGGACGGGGGGGAACGTGGCCGCGGCAGCCGTGCCGTACGCGGCCATGCTCGAGCTGCTCAGCTCGCCACGGCTCACTGCCATGGACACGGCGGCCATTCGCGCGTGGGCCTCCGCCCACCGTGTCGTGGTGCAGGAGCTGGACCTCGACGCACGCTACCAGGTCGAGTGGTTCGCCGCCGCCATTGCAATTCACTTTGGCGACTTCTACTTTGCCCTCTACCGTCCGCAGACGGCGGCAGGGTGGACACGTCTCGTGGTGTTCCCAGTCAAACCCGGCCGGTTGGGCTTCCCCCTGCCGCTGGGGAGTCTGGAGGCGACCCCGAAACCGGAGTAGCCCTCACGGCTCTGGCGTGCTCTTCCGCTGCGCGCGCGCAGTCTTGCTGGCACGGCGGTATGCGAATTCGAGCACCCGCCGCCACAGTCGGCGCTGGTAGGCGCAGGCTGCCGGGTTGATCCGGTTGTGGGCGTCCAGCCCCATGAGCAGGCAGCTCCCGCGGCAGACACCAACTACGTCGCACTGCCGGCATACGGTTCGCAACTGTTGGGCACGGTGGCGGATGTAGGCCCTGGCCCTCTCCCAGAGCCGACGGTTGTAAATATCGCCCCCGATCTCGTCGTACGGCACCGCTGCCTCGGGCACGTAGCTGCAAAGCTGGGACATCTCGAGGGTGTCCACGTTCAGCGCCAAGCCCCGGGTCGGAAAGCCCGCTAGCCCTGCGCACGTGAAGTAGAATTTGAACTCTTCAATCTTCATGAGCTGCCTGATATTCACGAAGTACGTGTCGGTGAACTTCAGCTTCCGGCGTTGCCCCTTTTCGTACAGCTCGATCATGAGGTCCGCCTTCGCCTCGGCATCAGCCTCCGAGACGCCAAGCAGGTTGGGCGCGAGCCTCGCCTCGATGAAGCCATGGCGACTCATGCGGAAGAGAGCCTCCGCATCAAACCCCTCGGCAACATCGATGGTGCCCTGAAAGCCAACGATCGGCTTTGTGGGTTTCCTGCTGTTGAACTCCTTCACGCCAGCCAGCACGTCGCGATATGAGCCGCGACCGTCCCTATACACCCGCGTACGATCGTGGAGATCGCGGTAACCGTCAAAACTCACGTGGACCTCGAAGTCGTTCTCGGCCAGGAAAGCGGCGCGATCCGGCGTCATCAACGTCATGTTGCTATTCAGGAAGAACTCAGTCTTGACGCCTGGGTGCCGCTCCTTGATCCGTTCGACCACCCTCCGCAACACATCCCAGTGGAGCAAGAACTCACCGCCGTTGAAGCTCACCGTGACCGGCTCGGCGTGGGCCTCGACCCTCCTCGCGGCGTACTGATCAACCACGTTGAGGACTGCCTCGAGCCGCTTGGCGTGGGGGGCGACCTTGCCCTTGTGCCGCTCCCCACCGCCGCGGCTGTGGCTAGCGACGCAGTACCTGCAGCCGAGGTTACAACCCAAGTTGACCAGGTACAGGTTGGCGTAGGGCTGCCGCTCAGCGTAAAAGGAGTCGGCTAGCTCATCGACGTGCGCCAGGGCCGCGTCCAGCGAGAAAAAAAACGCGTCCTCCTTGGAAGCAGCACAGCTGCCGTCAAGAACCCCGGCCGTGGCGAGCGCCTCCCGGCTGGCCTCGTCCAGTTGCCCAGCCGCGTCCCCGCGACGCAGTACCTGCAGCACCTCGTTCGACACGGTGTAGACGCACGGCGAGAAGCGGTTCCACACCGCCACCACACCCGCCCCCACCTCGTGTTCGTGGACTTGCGCAGGAAGCCCTCCCGCCTCCCGTTGCTTTTCTGCAAAGCCCATAGTTACCTCTTACGGTCCAACTCGCCTTGAATCGAGAACGAGTAGCAACGAGCGACGCCCCTCATGTATCGCGGCGAAGAATCCCGCGGTTCCCACGCGGCCTGGCGAGAAAGGCACGTTGGCGCATTGCCCGAGCCCGCAACGGGCCCTCGCTCTTGAAGCAAGATGTCGCCACCTGCCACGCCTGCCGCACAGCGCACACTCACTACAGCTACGCGGATCTCGCCCCAGCAACACAGCGACGAAGGCTCCAACAAGCTTTGCTCGAGGCCCCCGCAAGCGTGTGCGTGGCCGATTCGGCTCGGCCCTTCGCTGCGCGGTTCCTGACACCAAGGAGAAGGGACGGCGCATGGCCGTCCCTTCGCTTGGTGGGAAGTCCCGTCCTTACATCTTCTCAGGAAGGCGGCCGCAGACGCAAACGCAGTTGTTGGACCCGGTGCAGCCCGAGGTCCCGCCAGGCCCACCCTCGGTGCGTGCGCGCATACCGCCTTTGATCTCTTGGACTTCCGGGAAGGTTAGCTTCTGTACGTTCGTGTTCACTCGCAGATCCTCCTTTCTGCTGTTTCGGCTCCACGCAAGGGGCGTGCCTATGGCCTCCACGCTCGCTGGCCTCCTACGTCCGCTCGTTTCGCCCTCTGGAGCGCTGGCAACGAGTACGCCTCCAAGACGCCTTGCAATTGTAACGATAACCCCTCCTGATGCAGTAGGATCGGTTCTTGTCTGCGATCCCATGGCCGTCGCCCGGCGCGTCGAGTGGTTCGGCCGCCCGGCCGAACTCGGCCAGACACGACCGCTCGGCGGGGGCTCACCTCGCCACCCAGAGGCGCCTCAGCGTGCCGGCGGCGCCAAGACTGGGTTTGCAGCGCCCTCGAGGAGCGGTCTTGACGCAACGGTGCCCCCTCCCCGGCGGTCAAGGGTGAACCCCTGTTTGCGCACGAAATCGAGGAACTTCTTGTAATTCACGTCGCCAACGCGAAAGATCGGCACAAGGCGCTTCCAGCTACCAGCCGACAGTTCAAGTCCAGCGCGGAGCACCTCGTACAGCTCGGCGCGGTTGATGTCGCGGCGCAGGTAGGGTCGGTGGACCGCGTCCCAGAACGACGCGCCTGCTTCGATCATTTGGCGAAGGCAGCGCTGCGCCAGGAGAGATTGGCAACCCTGCACCGAGGGGGGGCTTGCCCCACGTTGCAGGATGTCGCCCAGGATCTCGATACGGGAGTGACGAGAGGCGCGGCGGCTGCGTAGCCACAGCCGCTCCAGGATACCCCGCAGTTCTCGGACGTTCCCCGGGAAGTGGTACGCTGCCAGAAGTTCCACCTCCGGACTGCCCAGTGGGGCGCAACTGCCACCGGTCACCTGCCTCCACAGCAGCGCCGTGAGTTGCGGAATCTCATGCCGCCGCTCGCGCAGAGGTGGAATGTGCAGTTCGTGCAGCGCGATTCGGGTGGTGGTGGCGGGGTACACCAGTTCCACCAACTTCCCCAACACTTCCGGCGGCGCGCAGGCAAGCAACGGCGGCGGCCCCTACGACGCCTTTGTGGCTCGGCTTTCGGCGGACCTGGCTGCTGTGCTGGTGGCGGACATGGTGGCCAACACTCCGACAGTGCCTCCCTCGTTGGGCCCTGGCGGCAGCTATTCCTTGAGCTTCTCCTGCACCAACGCCGGCCCCGACCCCGCCACCACCGCCAGCTGCAGCATCGCGGCTTCCTCCGGCAGCGTTTCCGGGGTGAACTGCACCCCGTCGGTGCCGGTGCCTTCCCTGGCAGCTGGAGCCAGCATCACTTGCAGCTACACCTTCACCGCCCCGGGCACGCCGGGGGGCAGCGACACTCCCCAGGCCACGGTTACCTTTACGGTGACCACCGGGGCGGACAACGACACCAACCCGGCCAACAACACCGCCACCGGTGGTCCGGTGCCCCTGGTGGACGCCTTAGACGACGCCGCTGCCTTGCCGGCCGGCACGGTGGGGGCCACCTTTAACGTGGGCAGCAACGACCAGGTGGGCACCACCTCGCCCCCCGCGGGATCCAGCTTTACCTACCTGGGGGGCAGCTGCACCGGTGCTTCGGTGCACAGCACCACCGGGGTGGCCACCTTCACCGTGCCCTCCTCCGGGAGCTGCACGGTGGACTACCGGCTGTGCTTTGGGGGGGCCTGCGACAACGCCACCTTGAGGGTGACGGCCATCGAGGCCATCCCCACCCTGGACCAGCTGGGTCTGCTGGGTCTGGTGATGGCCATAGGGGGGTGCGGAGTGCTGCTCCTGCGGCGGCTGTGGGGGTGAGCTTGGGGGGCGCCAAAGCGAGGTGAGAGTTTCCCCGAGACACCTTCCAGACCAGCGCCTCTAGGACAAGAGGCGAGTCCGCGGAGGGCGGAGGACGGCTGGGCTGGGGAAAGAAAGCCCCCCGGCGTGGGGCGGTGGCTTTGCGCCGGGGGGCGGCGCCCCTCACCGCCCTCGCACGGGCACGGACCACGATCATCGGATGCGGTTCCAGGTGCGGGCAGGGCGGGGAAGGTATGTCTGGCTCTCCCCCGAAGAGCCTTCACCCGTAGGTGGCGATCAGACGCTGGGCAGCGGCGGCACCGGCGCGCACGGCGTAGTTCTGGCCGCGGTCCTCGGGGTAAATCTGGGCCATGCAGCAGTGGTAGAGGCCGGGCCAGGGTGTGGCGAAGGGGGGCAGCTGGCGAGAGTAAAACGGCGGAACCACGGGCTGGGCGTAGGCGGCGCGGAAGAGGTGGCGGGCCAGCACCCAGGAGTCGTCGAAGTCGGGGTTGAGGCGCCCCAAGAAGGGGCGGTAGAGCTGCCACAGCTCTGCTTCGCGCATGCGCCAGGCGGGGGCGTCCTGGAACAGGTACTTGGACAGGTACACAATGTGCCGGCCGCCGTAGCGCTCCGGAGAGAGGTAATTGGTGTGCTCGATCACCCCCCCGAAGGGAAAACTGGCGTCGGCGATGTTGAGCCAGTAGTAGTCAGTGAGTGGGCGATCCAGTTCCAGCACCATGCAGAGGGCCGACGTGCCCGCCAGGGGTGATAGCCGCTGCCGGTAGTCGGGGGGGAGAGTGTCGCCGGCCACCTGGAGCAGTTCCTCCGGCGAGCCGGTAAACAGCACCACCGGAAAGGTATGGTGGTCGCGGCGCACAGTCAGGCCAATGCCGTCTTCGCACCGCTGGAGGCGGCGCACCGGGCTGGCCAGGTGCAGCATCGCTCCCCCCCGCCGGAGGCGGGCAGCCAGCTCGTCCACCACCCGGCCAAAACCGCCGTCCAGGTACCCCAGGCGTTCCCCCATCCCCGAGGGGGAGCGCGAGCGCCCGCGCAGGAACACCTTGCGCCACAACCAGGCCATCGAGACATCGTTGGCTCTCGTGGCGAATTTTTGTTCCATCAATGGCTTCCACACCGTTTCCCAAACCGCCACGCCGGCGTGGCGGCAGATCCAGGCGGCAGCCGTGACCCGCTCGAACTCGGCGAGGTTGTCGCGGTGGCGTAGGTAGAGGGTGGTCAAGGCAAAGCGTACCTTGGCGGGCCACGGCAGCGGCGCAAAGCGCAGCAGAGAGGCCGGGGTGCCAAAGTCCCACAGGCGCCCTTGGCAGTAAATGCCCATGCGGGACGGCAGCCATTGGATGCTGGATGCCAGCCCCAGCTCCTCTGCCAGCTGCAGGTAGTCGGTGTCGGTGGTAAACAGGTGGTGGTAAAAGCACTCCAAAGGCTCCCCACCCACCTGGAAAGTGGCCACCAGCCCGCCGGGGGCGGGCCAACGCTCGAACAGTTCCACTTGCCAGCCCGCCTGCACCAAGCGATAGGCAGCAGTCAAGCCGGTCAGCCCGGCGCCGACGATGGCGCATCGCTGGCTCACCCCGGCATCCTACCGCGGATGGCCGGGGTTGTGCCGGTCCGCCCGTTGCGTGGCTGGGGTGGCGAGGGCATGATGACCGCGGATGCCAGGTGCGGCATCGGGGCTTCGCCCATGACCAAAGGCCAACGGTGGGCAGTGGTTTCCCTTGCCGCCGTCGCCGCTGCGACGGTGGTGGCCCTGTACCTCCCAGCCGTGCCTTTGGACCTGGTGGGGGACGACTACCAGTGGGTGCAGCACGCCCACCGGGCGCTGCACCGCCCGGCGCTGCTCTTCGCCGATATGGACGGTTTTTTCCGCCCGGCAGGGACGTGGACGCTGGTGGTGGACCGGCTGCTGTGGCCGTGGGAGCCCGCCGGCTACCACCTCACCAGCCTGCTGCTGCATCTCACTGCCGCTGCCCTGCTCGGGTTGGCCGCCGCTCGACTGGGCGTGCCCCCTCTCGGCGCGGTGGCGGTGGCGGGGGTGTGGGGAGTGTCGCCGTGGGCCAGCGAATCCGCCTTGCACCCGGCGGTGCGCTTTGACACGCTGCTGCTCGCCGCATGGGGTGCTTTGATAGCGGTTTGGCCGCGTCCCCAGGAGAGGTGGACGGTTGGGCGGCGAGCCGGAGCGGTGGGGGCGCTACTCCTGGCCATGGCCAGCAAGGAGACGTGGGTAGTGTCCCCCGGCCTGGTGTTGGCCCTAGAGCTGCTCCAGCGGCGCCGGCAGGGCCTTGCAGCCTGGGTGCCCGCCGCGGTGGTTACGGCCGCGGTGTTGGCGTACACCGCTGCCCACGTCACGCTGCTGTCGCTGGGCCGCACGTACTTTGCCCTGGAGCCGGGGATTGCGGCCAAGCTACCGCAGCAGCTGGCGGCGTTTTTCCTGCTGGCGCCCCATCGACCGGCGGGGTTCCAGTTCACCCCGGCGGGAGGGACCGCCGTGGTACTGGTGGCGGCCTTGGCGTGGTGGGCGTGGCGACGCCGCTCCGCCGCCATGGGGGTGGGGTTGGCGCTGCTGCTCTTGCCCACCCTGCCGACGTTGGCGACGCCGGTGCTGCCGTTGCGCTACACGGCGGCGTCCTTTGCGGGTCTGGTCGTGGCGGGTGCTGGCCTTGCCGCAGATGTTCTCTCTTGTCTTTCCCTGCGCTGGCGGCGCGGGGGCGTGGCGGTCGCCATGGTGGCCACCTTGGCGGTGGGTGCCTGGGGTGCGTGGCGGGTTTCCTTGGAGCTGGAGGATGCCCGACGTGTGGCGGAGGCTCACGCCCGTCTGCTCCACCACGCCGGACGCATCGCCCCACTGGTGCCGGTAGGAGTGCCCGTGGTGGTGCTGTCGAGGGAGGAGGTGAGTCCCCTGGCGGGGATTGCCGCCGCCCCGGCGGGGTGGCCGAAGCCATTCTTCGTGCGCGGCCACGACCCGGCCGGTTTGGTGGACAGCGCCGCCCTGCTGGCGTGGAGCCTACGTGATGAAACGTTGGACGTGATCCACCTGGGCGACTGGAACGCCGGCGCGGCTCGCCGCCCGGGCCGGGTTCTCCTCTATTCGTCGGCGGGCTTTCAGTGGATGGAAGGGTGGATCGCCGACGCCGGCGCCTTCGCCGCCGGGCTGCGGGCGGCCGGGAAGGCCGTGCGGCTGGTGGAGGTGCAGCACGTCCAGCGCCGATGACGGGCTAGTTGATTTCGCTATCGTCGTCAGCCAAAAAGCCGGGCAGGGCGTAGCGACCGCCCCCGTCCACGGCTGGTGGCGTGGGCGACTCCTCCACCTGCCAGCGCTGGAAGGTGTGCTCGGGCAGCTCCGAGAGGAAGCGGGAGGGCTCGAGGATGACGTCCACCCGGTAGCGGTCGCGGGCCACGAAGGGGTAGCAGAGAAAGAGACGATCCTTGGCGCGGGTGCACGCCACGTAGAAGAGACGGCGCTCCTCCTCCACGTCCTCGGCGCGGGCGGTGGGGAAGCGCCCTTCGGCCAGCCAGAGGACAAACACGGCTCCCCACTCCAGCCCCTTGGCTTGGTGCACGGTGGACAGCGTCACCTTCTGCTTCTCGCCCTCCACCGCTGCCACCTCCTCGCCGGAAAGTTCGTTCATGAGCGTCACTTCGTCCAGGAAGGAGGCTACCTCGTCGTAGGCGTCGGCAAAGAGGGCCAGCTGCTCCAGGTCGTCCAGGCGAGAGGTGGCGTTGTCCAGCTGGGCGCGCACGTACTCCCGATACCCTCCCGCCACCACCTCGCGCACCATCTCGCCCGGGCGAGTGCGCTGCCGCTCCAGCCGCCTCACCAGTTGGGCGAGGTCCCCGGCGGAGCGGGCCGCGGCGCCGGGGAGGCCGCAGGCCGCCGGATCCAGCTGTACGAGGGCGGCGAGGGGGTCACCGGTGGCCGCCAGCTGCGTCCACAGGCGCGCCACCAAACGTTGGCCTAGGCGAGGCCGCAGCCGCGCCATGCGCGAAAAGGCCACTTCGTCCCTGGGGTTGGCGACGAAGCGCAGGTGGGCGAGCACGTCCTTGACGTGCCGTTGCTCGAAGAAACGCAAGCCGGAGCGCACCTCGTAGGGGATGTTGCGGCGAACCAGCTCCACCTCCACCTCCAGGGAGTGGGAGTGGTTGCGGTAGAGCACGGCGATATCGTCCAGCGCTACACCCTCGTCGAGGAGTTCGAGGATCTGGGAGGCGACAAAGGCCGCCTGGGCCTCCGGCGAAGGTGCAGCGCACACCACCGGGAGTTCGCCCCCCTCGCGGACGGCCCGGAGGTTCTTGGGAAACTGTCGCTGATTGTGGGCGATGGAGGCATTGGCCAGTTCCAGGATAGGGGGCAGCGACCGGTAGTTGGCTTCCAGGCGAAAGATGGCGCAGTCGGGGTAGCGTTCGGGGAAAGACAGGATGTTGGTGAACTCGGCGCCCCGGAAGGCGTAGATGGATTGGGCGTCATCTCCCACCACCACGAGGTTGCGGTGGGGGGGGAGCATGGTGTCGACGATATCTGCCTGCAGCCGGTTGGTGTCCTGGTATTCGTCCACGAGCACGTGGGCAAAGCGCCCCTGCAGCGCCCGCCGAATCTCTTGGTGGCGTCGCAGCAGCAGCAACCAGTTGAGCAGCAGGTCGTCGTAGTCCATGACGTTTCCGGCGCGCTTGCGCTCCAGGTAGCGGCGGAAAACCTCGGCGATGGTGTCGGTGTCGGAGGCGAACTGGGGGTACCGGGAAGGCACGACCTGGTCAACGGCCCGGCCGGTGTTGATGCACAGCGAGTAGATCTCCACCAGCGCGGCGGCCCCCGGCAGGCGTCGGGGCGGCGCCGTTGGCACCACCTCGGCCAGCGCCGCGCCCATCAGATCGCGGGCATCTTCACGATCGAGAATGCCGTAGGAGGCACGGTACCCCAGCTGCTCCGCCCAGCGGCGCAGCAGGCGGTTGCCCACCGAGTGAAAGGTGCCGCCCATGACGCGGCTCGCGTCCTGCCCCAGCAAGCGGCCGACGCGCTCCAGCATCTCCCGAGCGGCGCGGTTGGTGAAGGTTAGGAGGAGCACCTGCGAGGGCTTGACGCCGTCTTCCAGCAGGCGGGCGACGCGGTACACCAGGGTGCGGGTCTTGCCCGAACCGGCGCCGGCCAGCACCAGCATCGGTCCGCCGGGGTGCATCACAGCCGCCAGCTGTTCCCGGTTCAGTTCGGCGGCGTAATCGACCCGGCGCCGCGACTCGGCGGGAGGGCGGATGGCCACGCGGCGCGGCACGGGTGGTTCGCTCACAAAAGGCAGGATAGCGCAGCGCTGCGCCCTGGGGGGGCGGAAGCACTGCTGTCACACTTGTGGGCCAGTTGTCATGACTTCCGCTGCCACGTACAATGGGCCCAGCGGGGGGAGAGGGGCGGGATGCCCAGGGGAGCGTCCCAAAGCTGCGGCACCGGCTCCCTGCCCAGGAAGAGAGGGGTCAGCGTGTTCACCATCCTCAAGAAGGAAGAGATTGGACCGAAATTCTGGCGCTTTTTGATCTCCGCGCCGGATATCGCACGCAAGCACCGCCCGGGCCAGTTCGTCATGGTGCTCATCGACGAGGACGGCGAACGCATCCCCCTCACCCTCGCCGATTCCAACCCCCAGGCCGGCACCATCACCCTGGTGGTGCAGGAAGTGGGGAAGACGACCATGCAGATGGGGGCGCTCCCCGAGGGGTTCCAGCTCAGGTCGGTGGTGGGTCCGCTGGGTGCCCCCACCCACATCGAGAAGGTGGGGACGGTGGTGTGCGTCGGCGGTGGGGCAGGGATTGCGCCGCTGCTGCCCATCGCGCGCGGGATGCGCGCCGCCGGCAACCACGTGATTTCGATCCTGGGCGGGCGCACCAAGGATTTGGTGATCCTGCGGCCCGAGATGGAGGCGGCTTCTGACGAGGTGATGTACACCACCGATGACGGCTCGTTCGGGCGCCAGGGGCTGGTCACCCATGCTCTGATCGACCTCATCGCCCAGCGGGGCAAGCCGGATTTGGTGGTGGCCATTGGGCCGGCGATCATGATGAAGGTGGTGTCTGAGCTCACCCGCGGCTACGGCATCAAGACGCTGGTATCCCTCAACACCATCATGGTCGACGGCACCGGCATGTGCGGCGGCTGCCGGGTCACCGTTGGCAACGAGGCCAAATTCGTGTGTGTCGACGGCCCGGAGTTCGACGGGCACGAGGTGGACTTCGACCTAATGATAAAACGCCTGCGTACCTACCTCCCCGAGGAACAGGTGGCGCGCGAGCGCTACCTGCGCAGCCAGCACACCTGCCAGGCGTTGAAGGGGGTGAGCGATGCCTGAGAGCTTTTCTGGACTCCCCGAACTCCCCAAGAAAGACCGCCTGAAGATTCCCCGCCACCCGATGCCGGAGCAGGCCCCGGCCGAGCGCATCCGCAACTTCTCCGAAGTGGCCTTGGGGTACACCCCGGAGATGGCCATGGAGGAGGCGCAGCGCTGCCTGCAGTGCAAAGAGCAGCCGTGTGTGGCCGGGTGCCCGGTGGCCATCGATATCCCCGCCTTCATCGACCTCATCCGCCGCGGAGATTTCGCCGGCGCGCAAGCCAAGATTAAGGAGACCAATACCTTGCCGGCCATCTGCGGGCGCGTGTGCCCGCAGGAGGACCAGTGCGAGGCGGTGTGCGTGACGGGCAAGAAGTTCAAGCCGGTGGCCATCGGCCGGTTGGAGCGCTTTGTGGCGGACTGGGAGATGGCCTCCGGCCAGGTGGCCATGCCGGCGTGCGCCCCGTTCAGCGGTCACAAGGTGGCCATCGTGGGTTCCGGCCCAGCCGGCTTGACGTGCGCCGCGGAACTGGCGCGCCTGGGTCACAAGGTGACCATCTTCGAAGCCCTGCACAAACCCGGTGGCGTCTTGGTCTACGGCATCCCCGAGTTTCGCCTCCCCAAGGCTATCGTCGACTACGAGATCGCCAACCTGGAGCGCATGGGCGTAGAGCTGCGCACATCCTTCGTGGTGGGCAAGACGGCAACGCTGCACGAGCTGTTCCACGACATGGGGTACGACGCCATCTTCGTCGGCACCGGCGCGGGGCTGCCGTACTTCCTGGGCATCCCGGGGGAGAACTACATCGGCGTGCTCTCCGCCAACGAATTCCTCACCCGAGTCAACCTCATGAAGGCGTATCGTTTCCCGGTGGCGGACACGCCCGTGCGGCTGGGCCGCCGGGTGGCGGTGATCGGCGCGGGCAACGTCGCCATGGATTGCCTGCGCTGCGCCAAGCGGCTGGGGGCGGAGGAGGTGATCTGCGTTTACCGGCGCACGCGGGCCGAATCCCCTGCGCGGGCCGAGGAGTTGGAGCGCGCCGAGGAGGAAGGGATCGACTTCCGCTGGTTGTCGGCACCCTTGGAGATCTTCGGCAACCAGGAGGGGTTCGTCACCGGCATGCGCATCCAGCGGATGGAGCTGGGCGAGCCTGACAGCTCTGGGCGTCGCCGCCCGGTCCCTATCCCCGGCTCGGAGTACGAGATCCCGGTGGACACCGTGATCGTGGCGGTGGGCCAGGGCCCCAACCCGCTGGTCACTCGCACCACCCCGGGGCTGGAGCTCAATCGCCACGGATGCATCGTGGTGGACAAGGCGACCCAGATGTCCTCCATCCCGGGCGTGTTTGCCGGCGGAGACATCGTCACCGGCGCCGCCACCGTCATCCTCGCCATGGGGGCCGGCCGCCAGGCGGCGGCGGCGATCCACCAGTGGCTCGGAAAACTGGAGAGAGGCGAGGTGTCCAAGCCGGTCCTGGATGCCCCTGCCGTCGCCTGAGGGTCCCCACTGCGATATGTGGCAGGATGGCGGGGTAAGCGACTTTCCACCTGCGACCCGCCACGAACTGGAGGGGTGGTGTCTCTTCTGGGCGGCGCTGCGTCCCCGGCCGGGCGCCGCCGCTGCACTGGCGGCCCTGCGCCGGGAAGTGGCGACCCGTGCCCGCGCCAGTCACACCCTCGAGCGTCTCCCGCAGCATCCAACAGTGGCGGCACTGCGCCGCTTGTACCGCCAGGCCGGGTGCGATCCCACCCGCTACCGGCCGTCCTCCGAGGCGCTGCTGCGGCGGCTGCTGAAAGGGGAGGAACTGCCCGAGATCCACCCCTTGGTGGACCTCAACAACTGCCTTTCGGCGGAGTTGGCGGTCCCGGCGTGCGTCATGGACGTGCGCTACCTCTCTCCTCCCTTCGTGTTTCGCGCCGGCCGAGCGGGAGAGGCGTATCAGTCGCTGCGCGGCCCCTTCAACCTCGAGGGCAAGCCCCTCCTGGTGGATGAGCAGGGCCCCTGTGATACTCCCATCACCGGAGGGGTGCGCGTCAAGGTGCGCGACGACTCCCACGATGTTTGGCTGGTGGCCTACATGCCCGCCGCGGTGGTAAGCCCGGCGTGCGCCCGGCAGGCCCTGGCCATGCTGCTGGAAGAAGCACCGGTGGCCGAGCTGGTCGCCCAAGGCGCCACGGGCGACAGCGGCGAAACTTCCCCTCACCGGTCGTGAGCCGGTGCACCGAACAGCCGCACGGGGCTGACGCTCGTCACCCAGGCGTGCGGGGCGGGCGGCACGCGCCCTCAGCGCCGTCCGAACACCCGCACCACCGCTCGGCGGCCGCCCAAGGAGCGTGCGTCGTACCACAACTCCACTCTACGGATGACGCGATCACCGCCACGCAGGTCGATCACCCGCGACTCGCCCCCGGCGGGAATCGTACTGCGCAGGGCGATCTCCTGGCTCTCGCCGTTGGCGAAGAAGACAACCACGCGGTGGAAGTCCACCGCGCGCCGATGCACCGTGATTTTGATGGCGGAAAAGTCGCCGCGGGCCGCCGTGACGGGGATGGAGTCGTGGTCGAGGCGGTCAGTGACCATGCGCTCGCCGAGCAGCACCCACGGTTGCGCGACCGCAGGTGTTGCGGCCAGCATGAGCGTGATCAAAAGCGAACTAGGAACCAGTGTACCCATGGGGATCTCCCTCGGCTCGAAAGACGAATGAAGCCAATCCAAGGTGCACAGCGGCGCCAGGAGCGCCGAGGACGCGGCCCACTGACGGAGGTGTCAGGCCCGGCAAAGTAAAAGCGTTGACCGAGGGCGGCTATGCGGTACCTGGGGGGCCAGCAAAGGTGCCAGGTCCGGCATCTAACGTACCAGGTCCCGTGTAGTTGCGCCGAGGCTCTGACTGACCACGTTGACTGTCGGTTCGCCCGCGGCGCGCGGGTGTTCGCCCTGGCCGAGGAGGCCTAGCGGTTCCTCCCCATCCTGCGCGACGTCAAAGGCACGGATGGCTTGGCGATCCTTGCCTGGGGCCCCGTGCCAACGCACGACCACCTGGCCCTGCAGAGGAAGCGCTGCCCGCCGCGGCGCAGCGTGGGGTTGATCCAAGGGCGCGTCACCCCTCCCGCACTACCGCCGTCACAAGACAGTGGGCCCGCTTTGGCACGGCCGCTACAAGGCCAGCTTGGACTTGGGGCGAGACGGGCTGCAGTGGTTCCTCGCCTTCATTCAACTCAACCCAGTCTAGGCGGGCCTGGTAGCGTTCCCGCTGGGTGAGGGCTGGAGCGGCCAGCGGGAGCCGGTGGGCCGAGGGCGGGTGCCGCTGCTGGATGTGGGGGAGGCGCTCCCACCGTCCGGCGCCAACCGCTGGCTAAGGTCAAAGGCTCGTTGTACGGGGGTGCGGGGTTCTAGTCAGTGGCGCCTGGGTGGTCGAGTTTGCGGCGCAGCCTGGGCAGGGGGCAGCACCCCTCGCCCTGCGCCACGGGGAAGGGCACAAGGTTTCGTGCTGTACCTGTGCGGGAACGGCAAAGGGACAGCCGTGTACGCGCACGTTGCAACTCTCCCCGGTCCAAGAGCCCGCACAACCCTGCACACCCACCAAAAACCCCAGCTTTTCGCCCCTCCGAATTCTCCTTGAACCCGCGAAGCCGCATTTGCCCTCCACGCTCGGGGTGGGAAACGGGCAACCGGCCGTTGCATGTGCCGGCGTGCACGTGCACAATGTCCTCCGCCGCCTGGAGGCGGTGAATCTGCGAGGAGGGTGCCGATGAAGGTCCACGAGTACCAGGCGAAGGAGATTCTCGCGCGCTACGGCGTGGCCATCCCGCGGGGGCGGGTGATCACCCAAGCGGAGGAAGCCAGAGGGGCGGCGGAAGAGTTGGGCGGCCGGGTGGTGGTGAAGGCGCAGGTGCACGCCGGCGGCCGGGGCAAAGCGGGGGGCGTGAAACTGGCCACGTCGCCGGAGGAGGCGGTGCAGGTGGCGTCCCAGATTCTGGGCATGACGCTGGTCTCCAAACAGACCGGTGCGGAAGGGCGGCTGGTGCGCAAGGCCCTGGTGGAGGAAGCCCTGGACATCGACAAGGAGTTTTACCTCGGTGTGGTGCTGGATCGCGCCGTGGGGCTGCCGGTGATGATGGCGTCCCGCTTCGGCGGGATGGAGATCGAGGAGGTGGCGGCGGAGCACCCGGAGGCCATCCTGAAGGAGCACTTCGATCCGCTGACCGGGATGGCGGCGTTCCAGTGCCGCAAACTGGGCTTCGCCCTCGGCCTGCAGGGCGAGACGTTTACGCAGTTCTCCCAGTTCGTAGCGGCGCTGGCGCGCGCCTACAACGACACCGACGCCTCCCTCGCCGAGATCAATCCTTTGCTCATCACCGCCCAGGGCAACGTGCTGGCGCTGGACGCCAAGATGAGTTTTGACGACAACGCCCTGAGCCGGCACCCGGACATCGCCGCCATGCGCGACCTGGACGAGGAGGACCCCTTCGAGGTGGAGGCCTCCAAGTACGATCTCAATTACATCAAGCTGGACGGGTCGATCGGCTGCATGGTCAACGGGGCTGGCCTGGCCATGGCCACCATGGACATCATCAAGCATCACGGCGGCAACCCCGCCAAC
>Ga0308414_1001004_pt1 | contig 18463 bp, 12 predicted proteins | sample HotsprSampleOS50_FD_205667 | JGI IMG/M metagenome (GOLD analysis project Ga0308414, IMG submission 205667) | Hot spring phototrophic mat microbial communities from Octopus Spring, Yellowstone National Park, Wyoming, United States - 20090730_OS50 ...
CGGCCGCCAAAAACTTAAAAAATCCCTTTCGACTCTTGAGGAAAGATCCCGTTAAGCCGATCCACGGAATAGAAACAAGGCCCTCCAGACCCCATGGTACTGTCGAAAACAGTGAACGCACCGCGTCCAGGAAGCCTCGCTTACCTGGTCTCCCAGTACCCCGCCATTAACCACGGTTTTATGCTTCGCGAGATCCGGGAATTGCGGCGGCTGGGCTGGCAAATCGCCACCTTTTCGGTTGCGCTTCCGGACCGGGAGGACGCACAGCTGTCGGAGGAGGAGCGGGAGGAGCGCCAAAGGACGCGGTATCTCAAAGGGGCTGCCGGGGAAGCGCTCTGGGCGGTCTTTGTCTATGCGCTGCAACGGCCGGCGCGGCTGGTGGCGGCGATCGGCTATTCTCTACGCCTCGGCCGGCCCGAGCTGCCGTTGATGCTGCGGCGTTTGTTGTATCTGGTGGAAGCCGTCTTGCTGGGCCGGTGGGTGAAGGCGGCCGGCAAACGCCACGTCCATACGCACTACTCCTCGACCGTGACGCTGCTCATGAAAAGGCTGTATCCGGAGTTGACCTTTTCGCTCACCGTCCATGGGCCGGATGAAGTGGAGGATCCGGTGGGCTTCAGTTTGCGGGAAAAGCTGCGGGAGGCGTCGCTCGTGATGGCCATCAGCCATTACGCCAAAAGTCAGCTGATGCGCTACTCCGAGCCTGAGGAGTGGGACCGTATTGTGGTCAGCTATCTGGGCACGCCGCCCGTTGAGGCGCCCAAGCGGGCCGAGCGGCCGCCGGGCGAACCGGTACGGTTTCTTTGCGTCGGGCGCCTGGCGCCGGTCAAGGGCCAGCAGGTGTTGATCGAGGCGGCGGCCCTTCTCAAACGGCGGGGCGTGCGGTTTCAGGTTTCCCTGGCCGGCGGTGGGCCGAGCGCCAACGCTCTGGCCGAGGCGGTGCAGAGGTTCGAGGTGGAAGACTGCGTGACGCTGGAGGGGCGCGTCTCCGATGCCCGGCTCCAGGAGCTCTACCAGCAGGCCGATGTGTTCGTGCTGCCCAGTTTTGCCGAGGGCGTGCCGGGGGTGCTCATGGAGGCCATGGTCACCGGGCTGCCCTGCATCTCCACGGGCGTAAACGGCGTGCCGGAGCTGATCACCTCGGGCGAAGAGGGCTTGCTGGTGCCGCCGGCCGATGTCGAGGGCCTTGCGCGGGCCATGGCGGCCTTGAGTCAGGATGCGGCCTTGCGGCGGCGGCTCGGGGAGGCCGGTCGGCGGAAGGTCCTGACGCAGTTCAATCTGCAAACCAATGTGGCGCGCCTGGCTGCGGTGTTTTACGAGCGGCTGGCGGACCGCCTGGCAGGAGTCTGAATGGGTAAGATTTTGGTTACCGGCGGGGCGGGCTGCATCGGTTCGGACCTCGCCTTGCGCATCGCGAGCACGGGCGCCCCGGTGCGGGTGCTCGATAATCTGTCCAGCGGCCGGCGGTCGCACCTGGCGCCCTTGCGCGCGCTGCCCAATGTGGAGATCGTCGAAGGCGATCTGCTCGATGCCGGGCTGGTGAGCGAGGCGATGCAGGGGGTGGAATTTGTTCACCACCTGGCGGCAAATCCGGATGTTAAGTTTCAGCCTGGCGACCCGACCGACAAAGACCTCCAACAGAACCTGATCGCCACCTACCATGTGCTCGAAGCGATGCGCCAGCAGGGCGTCGGCAAGATCGCCTTCTCCTCGACGTCGGCCGTCTACGGCGTCTCGCCCGTGCAACCCATTCCCGAGGACCTCGCGCCGATGCGGCCCATCTCGCTGTATGGGGCCAGCAAGCTGGCTTGCGAGAACCTGCTCTCGGCGTTCCACCACCTGTTTGGCATCGATTGTTGGATCTTCCGCTTCGCCAATATCGTCGGGCCGAAGGTGCGCAAGCGGGGCCGCACGGTGCTTGGTGATTTTCTGCTACGCCTCACGCAGGACCCGACGCGGCTGCTGATTCTCGGCAACGGCCAGCAGCACAAGTCCTACCTGCGCAATGAGGAGTGCGTGGACGCGATGCTCTATCTGATTGACCGCCAGAGGTCGGGTTTTTTGGTGGCCAATCTGGGCGCCGATGACTGGATCAGCGTCAACCGCATCGCGGAGCTGCTCGTTGCGGCGCTGGACCTCAAAGATGTCCGGTTTGAGTACACGGGCGGGGAAGGCGGTTGGCTCGGCGACGTGCCGCGGTTCCGGCTCGATGTGTCGCGGGTTAATGCTCTCGGCTGGAAGGCGAAGCTGAGCTCGGAGGAGGCGATCCGGAAAACGATCGCCGAATTGATTGCCGATCCCGGGCTGTTTGACCCAGAGCGTGACTAACCCAGGGGCGGGGTGGGGGGGGGAACCGATGCAGGCGGTCATTCTGGCAGGCGGACTGGGCACGCGGCTTTGGCCGCTCACCCATCAGGTGCCCAAACCGATGGTGCCGGTGGCCGGCAAGCCCTATTTGGAACACCAGATCGCTGAACTGAAGCGGCAGGGCGCCGACCGCATCCTGCTGCTCACGGCCTATTTGGGCGAACAGATCGAGCGCCACTTTGGCGACGGCAGCGCCTTCGGCGTCCGGATCGATTACTCGCGGGAACCGGAACCGATGGGCACCGGCGGCGCGTTGCGCCTGGCCCGCGAAAAGCTGGCGAACGCCTTCCTGCTGCTCTATGGCGACTCGTTTTTGCCGGTCGATTATGCGGCGGTCTACGCGCGGCTGGTCAGCGATCCTGCCGCCGAAGGCGTGGTGGTGGTTTATGACAACCGCCACGGCGACACATCGGTGCCGAACAATATGGCGCTGCGCGAAGAGGCGCCGGGCGGCGCCCTTTGGGTAGCCCGCTATGACAAGACGAAAACGCCCGATCCGGCGCTGACCCATGTCGAGGCCGGCGTGCTGGCCTTCCGCCGCGCGGTCATCGACGAGATTCCGCCTGGCAAAGTATCGCTCGAGCAGGAGATCTTTCCCAAACTCATTGCCCGCGGGTCGCTGGCGGCCTTTCCCACCCGGGAGCGTTTTTACGATATCGGCACGCCGGAGCGGCTGGCGCGCATCGAGGAGTACTTCCGTCAATGATCATTACGCGCACTCCCTTCCGCATCAGCTTCTCCGGCGGCGGGTCGGACCTCAAGGCGTTCTGGGCCGAGGAGCCCGGAGCGGTGCTGTCGACGGCGATCGACAAATACGTCTTTCTGGCGGTCAAGCCGCACTTTGGCGACACTTGGCGGGTGAGCTATTCGCGGACGGAGCTGGTAGACACGGTTGCCGAGATCCATCACCCGATCGTGCGCGAATGCCTAACCCTGCTCGGGCATAAACGGGGCCTGGAAATTGTGTCGATGGCTGATCTGCCGGCGCAAAGCGGCATGGGCTCCTCGTCGAGTTTTACGGTGGGCCTGCTGCATGCGCTCTATGCGCTGAAGGGCCAGGTGGTGAGCGCCGAGCGGCTGGCGGCCGAGGCCTGTCAGATTGAGATTGAGCGGCTGGGGGAGCCGATCGGCAAACAGGACCAGTACATCGCCGCCTATGGCGGCCTGCAGTTCATTCAGTTTCAACCCGACGGCACGGTGTTTGTCGATCCGGTGGTAAGTCCGCTCGCCACCCGGCAGGAGCTCAACCGGCGGCTGCTGATGTTCTTCACCGGTGTGACGCGCGAGGCCAAGCAGGTGCTTTCGCGCCAGCAAGCCAACACCGCCAACCGGCGGCCAGCGCTGCGGGCGCTGGTCGACATCGCGCGGCGGTTGCGGGACGTGCTGACGCTGGGCGCGGATCTCAATCAGTTCGGCCATCTGCTGCATGAGGCCTGGGAGGTGAAAAAGAGCGTGGAGACCTCGATCACCACCTCGGCGGTGGATGAGGCGTATGCGCGGGGCCGGGCGGCCGGCGCACTGGGCGGCAAGCTGCTTGGCGCCGGCGGCGGCGGCTTTGTGCTGTTTTATTGCGAACCGCACCGCCAGGAGGCCCTGCGGCAGGAGCTGCGGGATCTGACTGAGGTGCCGTTCCGGTTCGAACCGCAGGGTTCAAAAGTGGTTTATGTCGACGGCTAGGCGCAGCGGGCCGCGGGGCGCCAATAGCAGGGTGGTGTATCGGGCCGGGGCGGACAGGCCAGGTTCGGGGTGGACCGGTTAGGGGCGGGCTGCTGGCGGGGGGCAAGCCAGCCCCTGGGCCGCCAGCCCGTCGGCGAGCGCCTGGGCCATCTGGCGGGCGCCTTCATCGGTAAAGTGGACAAACTCGACAAACGAGCGGCCGCCTGGGGGGATCATCCGCGCGGCGTCAATTAAGATCAGGCCGCGGTCGGCCGCCAGATGCCGGATAACGTCGTTCAGCCGCTTCTCCATGTCGAGAAAACCCTCTTCGCGGAGCAGGGGATAAAAGCGGCGCCAAGCGATCAGCTGCGGCCGGTCCTCGGGCCGGATCTGGTGGCCAAAGCGGTTGGCGTGGGTCACCAGCACCGGGCGGACACCGGCCCGTTCGGCCCGGTCGACGACTTCAGCCAGCTCGGCGCGGAAGCGGGTCAGCGCCGCATCAGGGATCCGGTCATATACGGGGCCCTGGCGCGTGGCGCGCCAGATGAAAACTTGCCGCACGGCGGTCAGCAGCCACTCGGGAGCCGCGTTTTTGGCGATTTCCGAGAGCCGGCCCGCCAGCCGCGATTCGAACTTTGGCCAGGGTGGCCCGGCAGGCGTGGCGGGAGGCGAGGCCGCCGGAGCCGCTGCCGACCGTGGCCGGCGTGCTTCCGCCTGCTCGCGCATCAGGGGATTAAGGGCGGAGTTGGCCAGGCTGGGATAGATCAGGATCAGCGCGGGCCGGACCGCGGCCAGCGCCTGGTCAAAGGCTTTCAGGCCCCCGGAAAGGCTGCTGCCGGGGAGCGCCAGATTTACCACCTGCCAGGAGTCCGGACCCGGGCAGCGGGCGGCCAGCAGGCGCTCCAGTTGCCGCGGGTACTCCTGGTCCGGGCTCTCATACAGGCCGAAGGTCTCCGAGGCGCCCCAGGTGGCGATGCGGGGCCGGGTCGGGTCGATCTCCGGCCCCCGGAAGCCTTGGCTGTTGAGCCGCCATTTGAGATAACGCGCGCCCGGGCGGCCGGTGACGCCATCTGGCGAAAACTGGAAGATCCGGTCGATCGAGTACTGGTTTTCGGTCAGCGGAACCCCCTCGGTCAGCCAGTCGTCGACGCGGGCGGCCAGCTCGGCGGTGGCCAGCGCCACCAGCGCCGTCGACAGGATCCGCGGCAGGCGGCGGAGAAGGGCGTTTCGTGGCGGCATCGCGAGCACGGTAGGGGGGTCAGAACTGAAAGTAGATAAACGACTGCGGCGTGCCTCCGCGGACCAGCGCCAGATAGACCAGCACCGCGTAGACGGCTGCCCGGAGTTCGGCCCGCATAAAGGGCCAGTTGAGGAATTCCAGCTTTCCCGTCGCATACTGGATCACCTGCACAAGCGCCAGCGGCAGCGAATAGAGCAGCACCTGCCAGCCCGCGGCCGCGTCCCAGCCGGCGAGCGGGGCCCGGAACAGCTCGGCCGTCATATGGGCGATCTGGGCGGCCGAGGTGGCCCGGAACAGCAGCCAGCCATAGCAGGTCAAATGGAACATGACCACCAGCCGCAGAAGAAACCACAACGCCTTGGCCGGCTGCGTGGTGAACGTCAGGTATCTCTGTTGAAACGGCAGCGAGAGGCGGTGGGCGACCAGCAGCGAACCGTGATAGAAGCCCCAGTAGAGGAAGTTCCAGGCTGCGCCATGCCAGAATCCGCCGATCACCATGGTCAGCATCAGGTTGCGCAGCGTTTGCGCTTCGCTGCCGCGGTTGCCGCCAAGCGGGATATAGAGATAATCGCGCAGCCAGCTGGATAGGGAGATGTGCCAGCGCTTCCAAAACTCCTGCGGGCTGGTGGCGAAGTAGGGCAGGTTGAAGTTCAGCATGAACTCAAAGCCCATTAACTTGGCCACGCCGCGGGCAATGTCAGTGTAGCCGGAAAAGTCGCAGTAGATCTGCACGGCGAAGGCATAGACGCCCAGCAGCGTTTCGCCGCCCGTGGGAGCCGCCTGGCTGAACACCCGGTCGACGATGGGCGACAGGTGATCGGCGATAAACACTTTCTTGAAGTAGCCCCAGACAATCAGGTGCACGCCGTCGATGATCTGTTGCCGGGTGGTGCGCCGGGGCTGGATCACCTGCTGGATGAGATTGTGCGCCCGCTGAATCGGTCCGGCCACCAGATGCGGGAAGTAGAGCACGGCCAGAAAAAAGTCGGCAAAGTGCTGGGTGGCGTGGATCTGGCCACGGTAAACGTCGATGGTGTAGCTGAGGGCCTGGAAGGTATAAAAACTGATCCCGACTGGCAGGATCACCTCCAGGGTCCGCAGGCTGGAGGGAATGCCCAGGATCGACAGCAGGTCATGGAGACTGGCGGCGAAAAAATTGAAGTATTTAAAAAACCCAAGCAAGCCCAGGTTGGTGACCAGGCTCAGCAGGAGATACCGTTTGCGTTCCGCCGCCGGACCCCCCCGGTCCCAGGATTCGGCCATCCGCTGGGCGCAGAAGTAGTCAATTCCCGTCGAAAAGAGCAAGGGGAAGAGAAACCGCCAGTCCCAGCTGGCGTAAAAGTAACAGCTGGCCAGGACCAGGAAAATGTTCTGGTGGCGGTGCTTGAGGGAGTAATACACCGCCAGCACGACCGGCAGAAAAACGCAGAACTCCAGCGAATTAAAGAGCATAGAGGTCGGAAACTGCCAGCCGGAAAGGGCGGAGGAGACGGTAGCTCCATGGGATATCATAGCCAAGGGACTTACGCGTGATCGCCACACCGGGATTCGGCCGGCCACCGGCGGCCTCTCGCTCCGCGCCGGCCGCGGCCGGAAACCGCGCCGTAAGCGGGCGCGGCGCATGGTCCCTGGCTGGTCCAGACGGCGGCGTTGCTCCGGCCGTGCCCGCCTGGATGGCGCACGAACGGAGCGACCTTCCCATCGCCTTCTGGGTCCTCACAGTCTTTCTCTTCGTCATCTACAGCCGTATCTCGGACTATGTTGCGCCGTCAGCCAAGATTCCCGCGGTGTCTCTAATTGCCGCGTTGGCGGCGGCGACGGCGACCGGCGCCTGGCGGGTCTGGCTGTCGCCGCCCGGGCTGGCGCATCTCTTTCTGTGCTTTTGGATTGCGCTGGGTATTCCCTTCAGTTCCTGGGTAGGGGGCAGTTTAGGGACCTTTAAAACGTTCCTGATTTCAACGATCATTCTCGTGCCGCTGGGCGGCATTCCCAGCCGGGTGCGCGAGATGCGCATTTTGTTTTACACCTTCGCCATCGCCGTCTGGATGATCTTTGCCTTTTCGCTGGTCTTCACGCGGACCGGCGACCGGTTGGGGCTGGCGGGCGGGTTGTATGGCAACGCCAATGATCTGGCGCTGATCATGCTGCTGGCGATCCCGTTCTGGTGGTTTATTCTGCAGGATCTGGACGGCGTACTGGCAGTAGTGGCGTTTGCCGTTGGGCTGGTGCCAATTCTGTATACACTGATGCGGACGGGGTCACGGGGCGGGTTGCTGGCGCTCGGTCCTCTGAGCCTGGTCCTGTTTTTGCGCAGCGGGCGCTTGGCGCGGTTGCGGCTGTTAGCGGTCGGCTCGGCGCTGGCGCTGGCGCTGGTGGCGGTGGCGCCGGAGCAGTTGCTGGAGCGCTACCAGACAACCTTTTCTTCGCTGAAAGGGGCAACGGGCGAGGAGGCGGAAGACGAGGCCCATCTGTCGACTCAAAGCCGCCTGGATCTGATGAAAGACGCGCTGCGCTATGCCCTGGAGAATCCGATTCTGGGCCTCGGGGCGGGGCAGTTTGCAGTGACGCGCGGCGAGGAGCGGCAAAAACGCGGTCTTTATGGCAAGTGGCTCACGCCGCACAACGCCTATTTGCAGATGGCCAGCGAGTGCGGGTTTCCGGCGCTGGCGGCGATGCTCTTCCTGCTTTTTTGGAGCTGGAAGAAGGCCCGGGACATCCGCCGGTGGGCGGCGGGAAGCCCCGTGCGGGAAGGGCGCAGCATCGCCGGGATGGCGGCGGCGCTCGAGGCAGCCCTTGCGGGATACGCCACGATGGCCTTCACGCTGAGCATTGCCTATCAGGGTCAGTTGGTGACGCTGGCGGGCATGGTGTATGCGCTGTCGCAACTGGAAGCGGTCGCGCGCTGGCGTCCGGCGGGGACTGAGGCCCGGCTGACCCCTGGCGCCGGCGCTGGCTTGGCGCCGCGGCGGCGATTCCTGACTTCGCGAGCCGAGCGGCGGCCGCTCGCCTAGAGGGCAGAAAACCGTTGGGCCTGCTGCTGATTGCTATGGGCGCGGGCGTGCTGTTCTACGTCCTGGCCGGCTACCCGCTGCTGCTGGCGCTCTGGGCCCGGCTGAGGAGCGCGCCGCGGGTGCGCTGCTTTGAGCCGCGGACGGTTTCGGTGCTGGTGGCTGTGCACAACGGCGCCCGCTGGATGGCGGCCAAACTCGATACCCTCCAGGCGCTCGACTACCCGCCGGAACGGGTCGAAATCTGGATCCTCAACGATGGCTCGACCGATGAGACGGCAGCCATCGTCCAAGCCCGCCAGGCGGAGGATCCGCGCATCCGGCTGGTGACCGTTCCGAAGGGCGGCAAAGCGGCCGCGCTCAACGCTGGCCTGGCTGCCGCCACCGGCGAGATCCTGTTTTTTACCGATGTCCGGCAGCCGCTTGAACCCAACGCGCTCCGCGAACTGGTGGCGGCGTTTGCCGATCCGCGCGTGGGCGTGGTGTCGGGCGAACTGGTGCTGCTCGATGATGGCGGCGTGCCGCTGCAGAGCGTTGGTCTCTATTGGCGCTACGAAAAGATCATCCGGCGCCTGCAAAGCGATCTGGGGTGCATGCTGGGCGCGACGGGATCGATCTACGCGATGCGGCGGACACTGGCGCGGCCCATGCCCGCCGGGCTGCTGCTCGATGACGTCTTCCAGCCGTTGGGCGCCGCGCTGGATGGTCACCGGGTGGTGCTCGAAACGCGGGCCAAGGCTTACGATCAGACCGCGCAACTGCGGGACGAGTTCCGGCGGAAGGTGCGTACGCAGGCCGGCGTGATCCAGCTATGGCGGCTGTTTCCCCGGCTCTGGTGGCCGCCGTCGGCGGCCTGGTTTCACTTTAGCTCCCATAAACTCGGCCGCTTGGCGCTGCCCTGGGCGCTGGTGTTGGTCGCCGTGGGAACGGCGCTCTGGGATTCCCCTGCGCGTTGGGTGCTGGCGGCCGTGCAACTGGCCGGTTACGGATTAGCGGCGGTCGACCCCTGGATCGGAGAGCGCCACCTGCTCAAACGGCTTTCGGCGCCGCTGGCCACGTTTCTGGTGCTGATGGCGGCGGCCGTGGCTGCCATCCCCGCCGCCTTCCAGCCGCCAGAAAAAGTCTGGGCCGCGCCACAGGGCGCCTCCGCGCGCCGATAAGCCTGAGGGAACGGCGCCCAACTCAAACAGGGAACGGGAGCCTCGTGCCGGTTACGCCGTGCGTTTGGGCGGGACTGTGTGCTGGTGTCCAACCGAAAAAGGGGGACAGAAGCCTCGTGCAGGGCGCTTCGACCAGCTGGGAGTTTCGCCGTGCGGGGGCGTTAAAAGTAGGAGGGCTTGGCGAAGTAAGCAGGTGTGGACGCTGGGGGGAGTCAATCCGTAGCCGCTTCCATAAAAAAGTAAGCCAGCATATGGCAGATCACCATATGAGCATCTTCAATGCGGCCCATGTGGGGTTCCGGCACATTAATCTCCAGCTGGGCCAGTGGGCCCAATTTACCGCCGTCGCGTCCGGTCAGGGCGATCGTGCGGCAGCCGGCCTGGTTGGCGTACTCTACCGCGCGGAGGACATTCGGCGAGTTACCCGAACCGCTAATGGCCATCACCAGATCGCCCGGCTGGGCCCAATTACGCAGGGGCTCGACAAAGACAGACTCGTAGGAGACGTCGTTGGAGTAAGCGGTGAGGGTGGCCAGGTTGTCAGTGAGCGCCAGCATTTTAAAGCGCGCCGGCCGCTGATAGCTGGCCCCTTTGACTATGTCACAAACAAAGTGGGACGCAGTGGCGGCGCTGCCGCCGTTGCCACACACGAAGATCTGCCGCTCGTGATCGCGGGCCTCGCGAAACCAGGAGGCCGCCTGCTGCACTCGCTGCAGATTCACGCGTTGCAGTGCTTCGAGCAGCTGTTTTTGATAGTCCTCGAAGAATGGCATATGATCAGGAGTGTCGCATAGAAGCGCCCATGAGCTCTTCGGCGGCGCGGGGGAAATCAATAGGCGTTCCAGGTCCTTACCCGCCCAGGGCCGTCCGGCGTACGCCTCAGTTCACTGCGGGAATTCAGGCGCCATTCCGTGCTCGGCGCCCGGAAGATGGTATGTCCGGGGAGGATCCGATTTCTACACGAATCCCAGCGTTTCTCTTTGGCTGCCTGCGGCTGGCCGCGCTGCTGGCGTTCCTGATCGGCCTGGCCCCTTTGGCCAATGCCCAAGTAGAAATTGGCGACGCCGATGCCATAGGTCCATTTAGCTTCCGTACCAGCTTTGCGACGCTGGCCAGCGGGCAGTTCCGCGTAGTTTACGAACCGAAGACCGGAGTAAGTTGCGGCGATCCGAGCAGCTTTCGGTTCGGCACGACGCTCAAGCGGGCAGTATCTTTCGATCAAGTTACGATTACCGTCAATCAAGGCCGGGCGGTGATTGACAATACCCGTAACCTAACGTTTCCCGGCCGCGAAGTGTGGATTCAGGGGGTCACCGCCGCCCCAGCCCTAAACAGCCGGTTCTGGATTCAAGAGCGAGTCAATGCCAGCCAGGCGAGCTTTGCCGCGCCGAATGTGCCGGACGGCACTTATAGCGGAAATACGATCCGGTTGGCGGTGTTTCAGCAGATTACGGTGAGCGCCTTGCAGCCGCAAACACGGTACTGTTTTGCGATTCAAAACGCCGAACGGACCCTGACCAGCAGCGTCCTGGAGGCCGAGACGTTGGCCGACAGCCGAACCGAGCCGCAGCCGCCGCAACCGCCCCAAGTTCCCCCAATGGTGGCGCCCCCACCAATTACAGGGTCGACTTATTCGGTCTTACCGGATTGCAGTAACCTACAGGCGCAGCTCGATGCCGCGGCGCAGGAGGCGGACGCCAGCGGCCAGAATCCGGCGGTTTTGATCCCGGCGGGCGCGCAGTGCCACGGCACCTATCTGCTGACGCCGCGCGATATGAGTAAGACCGATGGCGGATGGGTCATCGTGCGGTCGGCAGCGCCCGATCAGCAGCTGCCGCCGGAAGGTGTCCGGGCGACCAGCTACTGGCAAGGCCGGTTGCCGGCGCTGATCTCCAACCGGATCGGCAGCTCGGGTTCGAACCTCACGGCCGCCCTGCGGACCGACTTAGCCAGACCCACCAAGCGCTGGTGGGTGATGGGTCTCGAGCTGACCTATGAAGCCACCTGTGACGGGTGCCGCGAAATTGCTCAGGTGATGCCTGGATCGCCCATCCGGGTCCGGACGGCGGTTCCGCATGGATACGCCACCAACCAGCTGGTCCAGGTCTTCGGGGTGAATGGCGTGCCGGCCGCCAACGGCTCGCGGCGGGTGAACGTCACCGGCCCGGACACCTTGGAGCTGGTCGGCACAGAGAGCGGGGCCGGTGACAGCTATCAGGGCGGAGGAATGATCGCGACCGATCCCCGGCGGTGGGACGTGATCGCCAGCCTCGCCTTGGGTTCCGAACAGATTGTGCTGGACCGGGTGCTGATCCACGGTCAGGGGTTCCCATCGCGCAGCTTTCTCGGGCTCGTGCTGCATTGCCGGGAGTGCGGCGTCATCAATTCCGCCATCTACAACATCAACAATTGGCGGGGAGTGGCCCCCGGGGAGACCTCCTTTACGGCCAGTGAAGGCGGGTTTTTGGTGAACTGCATCAACATCGATATCTCCGCCGGCGGCCAGCAACGGATTGAGAACAACTACATTGAAGGCGTTGGGATTTTGATCTTTGCGCAAGAGGGCGGCGCCACGCCCATGCTCGAAGACGTCATCATCCGGCGGAATCTGATCGAGACGCTGCCGCGCTACCGGTTTCATCCGCAGAATCCGCAAAGCGACGGGCGGTATTACGCCCATCGCCAGCAGTTTGAGTTGAAGCGCGGCCGGCGGATCCTGATCGAAGGCAATCAATTTATCGGCAACCATACGGATATCGCCTGGCCGGGGCCAACCTGGAACCTCAGCAGCCGCGGACAGACCGGCATCACCAACCAGATCGCCGATATCGACTTCCACAGCAACATCGTGTATCAATCGAGCGGCGGCTTCCAGCTCACTGGCCTGGATGGCTCCGAATACAACGACACGCTGCTGGCCGAGCGGATCCGCCTCCGGAATAACCTCCTGTATGAAGTCAACGGGCGGCGGTGTGTGGCCTTCACGACCGCGCCGAACTGCATGAGCCCGTCCCAGGTGCGGGGGTTTCAGTTGATGGTCGCTCAGGGCGTCTCGGACTTCATTGCCGAACACAATACCTTTTGGGACTTCCGCGGATCCGGCCCGACGGTGCTGATTCTGGGCGGGCGGCGCGGCTGGCGTTCGGCGATCCGGAAGAATATCTTCAGCCTCAATCTGGATCAGGGCCTGGGCGGGATTATCTTTGCCGGCGAGCTGAATTCCTTTCTCCCCCCCCCGGCCAACGCCCAGGCCGCCGACGTCATCTGGAGGCAATGGTTTTTCAGCGATGGTTTTTCGGATCCCCACAGTAAGTTTGAAAACAATCTGATCGTGCCGGGCGTGCGCGACACAAACAATCCCGCCGCCTACACCAGCACCAATCCGGCCTTGAACCTGACGCGGCACGCCTGCGAGAACGGCACGGGCACGGGCGGGTTCGCCGGCTTTCTGAGTTCGGGCAACATCTGCGCCGGCGCCAACCCGGACAATAACGGCAACGAGACAGCCGCCGCGCGGTTTGCCGCCATCGGCTTCGAGAGCCTGATTCCCGGTCAAGAGGATTTTTCGCTGAAAGACAGTTCGCCCTATGCGGTGAAGTTAGAGGATGGCTCCCGTGATGATCCCGGCATCCGGATGATGGAACTGATCCATGACCTTGGCCGGGTGATGAGCCCGGAACTGGTGAGCAATGGACGCTCCGCCTCGATCCGCTACACCACGCCAACCAGCCAGGCGTGCGCCGTCGACTATGGCACGCTGGACAGTGGCGCGGCGCTGCCAGGCAACGGCCAGCGGATCCTGGAAGACGGTTTTGTCGGGGCGCATCAGATCACGCTGAGCGGGCTGCTGCCCGCGACTGACTACGCCGCCTGGCTGCTATGCCCGGGCGGCCAGTTCTACTTTCGCTGGAGGTCGGGTTTCTAACAGGAAGCCCGCCGCTTCGTTGTCCATCCTCGGCGCGCGACAACCCACTTCGGTCCGCGGCTTGGCGGCGCGAGCCTCCATTTTCGCCGTGGCCATCCTATTTTCCCGGATCGCCAGTTTCCTCCTACTGCCGCTCTATACGCGCTTTTTGAGCCCAGCGCGCTATGGCGTCATCGACCTGCTCGATCTGACCATGTCGCTGTGCGCGATTCTGCTGGCCGCACCCCTGACCGCGCCGATGTATTACCTGTATTCGCGGCCCGAAAACGGGCCCCGCCAGAAGGAGATTGTCCGCACGGCCATTCTTGGCACCTGGCTGATGGGACTGGGCTGTACGGCCGTAATCGGCGCCGCCGCCGAACTGCTGTCCCAGCTGGTGTATCAGTCGGCCGAATACAGCCCGTTGATCCGGCTGGCCGGCGTTTCCCTGGGTTTCCACCTCACGGTCGATATCGGCCTGTCGTGGCTCCGCATTGCCGACCGGGCCGTGCACATGACCCTCTGGTCGATTGCGCGGACGGTGGCCCAGATTGCGTTTGCCGCCGGGGCGCTGGTGCTGTTTCAGGGCGAACTGTTGCCGCTGGTGGCCGCGGGCACGATCTCCAGCGGACTGATGGCGGCGGCGATGATCTTCTACTGCGCCCGCGAAAACGGCTTCCGTTTAGATCGGGACCTGTTCACCGTGCTGTGGAAGCGTTCCCTGCCCGGCATCGTGACCGCAGCGTCGCAGTACTTTATCAATTTTTCGAGCCGCTTCTTCCTCCAGCGCACCGCGAACCTGGCCGTAGTGGGCCTATACGCGCTGGCGTACAAGTTTGGCAGCTCGGTGGCGATCCTTCACTCGGCGATCCATTCGGCTTGGGTCGCCCAGGTCTACTATCTGGACCAGCAAGAAGACCGTGCGCGGCTGATGGACCGGATCTTTCTGCTCTTTTTGACGGTCATGACGGCGCTAGTGCTGGCCATCAGCCTCCTGGCCAAGCCGGCGATCCGCGTGATGGCGAACACGGACTATGCGGACGCCTGGCGGCTGGCGCCCGTGCTGGCCTTTGGGTTCCTGCTGCGGGCCGTGCAGGATTTCTTGCGGGCGATTCTCTATGCCCGGGATCAACTGAAGACCGACGCGCAAGTGAATTTCGTGTGCGCGCTGATTGCCGGCGCCAGCCTGTGGGCATTGGTATCGCCCTGGGGAGCCACGGGCGCCGCGCTGAGTTTCGTCGCCACGCAGCTGGCCGGCAATACGATGGTCATTCGGTACCTGCGGCGCAGTGACAGCTGTCCGGCCTTGAAGAGTCCGGCGTTGATTTTTGGCGCTGGTGTGCTGGGCGCGGTGCCACTCTACATCTGGCCGTCGGTTACCTTAGCCGGCGATCTGGCGCTCGCCGCCGCTGGTTTGGCGGTGTACGGTCTTGTGGTGCTCAGTGCGGTCAGGGCAGTACGGCAGGAAACCTGGCGGCTCGTTCAGAAAGCTGCGGCGAGGCGGCGCGGAAAATAACCCCATGTCACCGACCCACAAACCTGGCTACATTGCCGTGTACTATACGCCGCTGACGGCCCCAGGCGGCGTTGCGCAAGTGATCCGCAACCTTCTTCAGGCGGCCGCTGGGGAATGGAATCCGCTGCTTCATTTGATCGACTGGGAGCGGCCCACCGCGGGCTTCACGCCAGATCCCGAAACCGGCATCGTCACCTGGCGGTTCCCCATGGCCGCCGGCATCAACCGCGCCGGGCAGGTGAGTTGGCGCACCCTGGCGGGCTTTCTGCTGCGGCTGGTTCCCACGTTGCGGCAGCTGGCGAAGCAGTTGCGCGCCGTCGATGCCCGCATGGTTCATCTGCACGGTCCGGAGCTCTCCGCGGTTCACTACGTGCTGTTGCGGCGGTGGGGCCGTCTGCCGTTTCGGCTGATCTACACCTTGCATGGTACGGAAGTGACCGAGGCCGCGGCCGCCCGGGGCTGGCGGAAAACGGTCTGGTCCTGGATCCTGCGGCAGTGTGACGGTGGCGCCGCGGTGTCGGAAGCGCTGCGCGAACAGCTGGTAGCCAGCTACCCCGAGCTGCGCAACTGCCGCGTGATTCTTAATGGGGTGCCCGTGGAGGCGGTGCGCCAAGCCGCGGCCGGTTGCGTGCTGCCGCCCCGGCCGCCGGGAATGCTGTTTACCGCGGTGGGCGCTTTTCGCCAGGTCAAAGGTTATGACGTGCTCTTAGAGGCCTTTGCGCAACTGCGGCAGCAGGGGCTGGAATGCTCCCTTGAACTGATCGGCACGGCTGGGGAATGGTCGGCAGAGGTGCGGGTCTGGATCCGGGAGCGGGGCTTAGAGAATGTGGTCACGGTCCGGGAGAATGTGCCCCATGCCGAGGCGCTCGCTCATTTGGCGCGGGCGGATGCGGTCGTTTTGCCCTCGCGCCGCGAGGGGCTCTCCGTCGTCCTGCTCGAGGCCGGAGCCCTGGGCCGGGCCGTGGTGGCGACGCGGGTGGGCGGCGCTCCCAGGGCGATTGAAGATGGCTGCGATGGCCTGCTTGTGCCACCAGAGGATCCCGAAGCGCTCGCTGCGGCGATGCGCCAGGTCACCGTTGATGCGGCGTTGCGTCAGCGGCTGGGTCAAGCGCTCCGGCAGAAGGTGGAAGAGCGGTTTACCGCCACCAGCGCCTGGCAGCAGTATGTCAGTTTGTTTGGAAGCTGAGCTCCAGCTGTTCGACGGCGCACAGTAGCTTGACATAGTAGAGAGTGCGGGGGGTTAACCCGGATAACTGGACCGACCGGGCCAGCGAACCGCCGCCATCGCTGACCCGCTGCCCTTGTCCCCAGGCCGGCGTCAAGCCGTAGTCGACATAACAGGCGGCCTCATCTGGGGCCGTGTAGCTGACCGTCGCCCCGCTGGCGCTGATGTTGCGGATCCGCGCGCCGCGGACCCGCCCCTGCGCCGCCTCCAGCTCATCGACGATCACGCCCGGATCTCGGCCGTCACTGGCTCGGTTCTTCCAGGGCGAATCATCCCGCAGCCGGAAGTCCAACCCCGGCTCCCCCGCCTGTGCCAGATCCGGCGTCGCCCGGCGGAATCGCACCCAGCTATAGCGCTGATTGGCCGTCTCGTTGCCGTCGTTGGCCAGGTTGGCGCCCGCGCACTCATTGTGGAACGCCAGAAAGTCGCGCAGGATCCCGCTGGCTGGATCGCAGACGGTAAACCGGTTCAGATTCAAACTGGTGGACGTCGAGCTCCACGCCGCCGGATCGGAGGTCGTCCGCACGCCAGGAATCAGGAAGTTAAACTCCAGTCGCGAACCCGGATCCGGCCCATCGCCCCGGTACATAATTCCATTCCAGGCCGCTAGCGCGGTGGCGGCGGTCCAGGAGCCGGTGGGGAACGGCGGCAGCACCGGATTCCCCAGATCGTCGTTCATGAAGCCTCCCGCTCCGCCATCCTGATTGAAGCCCAGAATGTTGTCCCGAATCACAAACCGCGAAAACCGCCGCCCGGAAAACCGGAATACCGCTGGCTGTGTTCCCCGCGGGTCAAACACCGTATTGTGGTTGATCAAAAACTCGGTGCAGCCGTGATTGAAAAAGATCGCCTGGCCGCGCGAAAACGTCGAGGTGGAGTTTAGATCAATGTAGCGCCGGAACTGATAAAACAGGTTGTTGTAAAAGTGATAGCGCAACGATGGAGCGTTGTCCGGCCAGCTCTGCGTGCCCGAACCGCTCACTGAGCAGCTGACGTTGATTCCCCCGGCAATATTAAAGAACGAGTTGTTCGACACCCGGTAGTCGGTGACGCCATAGCCGAATCCATTGGCGTTGCCAAAGATGTTCAAAGCCTGGCTGGGCGCGGCAATCGTAGTCCAGGCCCCATCAAACTGGTTGCCGTCAATGAGCACCCGCGCCCCCCACTTGAACTCCAGGCTCTGGCGGTGGGCATAGAACAACCCGTCGCTCAGCGGGTTGCGTACCGTTGGGCTCAAGTCAAACAGGCGCCGGCTGTTGCGCAGATGAAAGTAATTCCGCCGCACGGTGATGTCGTAGATCTGATCGCCCGCGGGCGCCTGCTCGGCATACACCGTAATGCCGTGGCCCTCGATATAGTTGTTGATCAGCGCCAACGGCCCGTTGGGACCACCAAAGAATAGGGGCACCGGCACAATCGAGGAACCGAACGCCGTCGTCTCCACCACGCCCTGCCAAGCCTGAATGGAGCTGACGTAGGAGTTCATCAACACCGTGCGGGTACCGCGAATACTAGCCGCATATGACATCCGGTAGGGAAATTCCCGGCCCTGCAGCCAACACCGGTCCACCACGATATCCTCGGCAGTCGCGCTGGGCACAAACAGGAAGGTGTACGCGGCGGGATTGGTGGCCCCGATGCCGCCTCCGGCATAGGCGCCATTGCCATTTACGCCATTCAGTTGAAACCGGTTGGGGGCAGTCACCGTGATGAACGCGCAGGTGTTCGCGTTCGTGTTGCCCGCCACGCCCCGAATACAGACTCCTGTTCCAGTAGCCCGGTTGTGCGCGCTCGAAGTGGTGATCTCAATCGGTGACGTGTTGGTCGCATTCAATACCGTGAAACAATCCGAGCAGCGCGTGCCGTGCGTCATCCGCAACCCGAGCAGATAGTATCGCCGCGCTGTGGCGCCCGACGTGATCATTTGGCTGTTGGCTTCACCAAGGTAGTTGTTCACGCTCAAGGTCGGCAGCGACGCTGCCCAGGCCGGCGTCACCCGGACCCCGGGGGGCGGTAAGGCCGCATCTGGCGCTGCGCTGCGAATCACAATCCAGCCCGTCCCGGAACGGTTCGGCAGATTCCAGTTCCCGGCACAATTGGCGTTCGGCGGAATCAGAATCTGGTGATTGAGGCTGTCAGTCTGCGCGGCAGCCGTATTGAGCACGCTCTGCAAATTGCTGCACGTGCTGGTGACGTGATAGGTATTGCCATTGATTACGGGCGGGCCGCTGGGGATCCAGTCCCCAGCGGGCGGAACCGGCGGGTCCGGATACTCCAGGGGATCGGCCGCGGTCGTGGCTTCAACCAGATTCGACCACTGCGTTCCGTTGACCAGCGTCGCCAGACAATAGGTGGTGTTGGCTTTGAGCGCCGTCACGGTGTTTTGC
>Ga0308414_1001007_pt1 | contig 18411 bp, 16 predicted proteins | sample HotsprSampleOS50_FD_205667 | JGI IMG/M metagenome (GOLD analysis project Ga0308414, IMG submission 205667) | Hot spring phototrophic mat microbial communities from Octopus Spring, Yellowstone National Park, Wyoming, United States - 20090730_OS50 ...
AATTTAGATGTAAACATACATCCTAGAAAATTAGAGGTCAAAATTAGTAGCGGCGATACAATCTATAGAAATATTTATAGTATTACTCAGAATACTTTGTTAAATAGTACTAAATATGAATTTAACAATTCAGAATCAAACAAAAATACAGAATATGTTTTAAAAGAAGAGGAGTTAAACAATACTTATAACAATCAAAACACACAAAAAAACATAAATAGTAACATAACAGAGCAATTTAAAAGAACGATTAATAACCAAAAAAAGAATACAGGAAGCTTTAGCACAAATATAAAAACAACTAAAAAAATACAAGAAGCACTTTTGTTTACTAAAAGTTTTTTAGAGGATAACAAAATTAATAATTACCTCTTAGACAACATAGAGCCTTTTCAGGTATTTATGACCTATATTGTATACGAAAACAATGAAGATTTGATAATCATAGATCAACACGCTGCTTCAGAAAAAATACTTTTCGAAAAACTTGCTATTATCAAAGATACAAAAGCAGATGCTCAAAAATTACTCATCCCAGAATTATTCTCCTTACAACAGCATGAAAAAGAAAAATTATTAAGTTTAAAAAATGATTTAGAAAAAATAAATTTTAAAATAGAAGACTATCAAGGTAATGATATTGCAATAACAGAAATACCAAATTTTTTATTTCAAAAACCCAATATTAAAGAAATTATTCAAGATATTTTAAATCATGAATTTGAAGAAGAAAAATTATTTTTAGAATATGCTTCTATTTATCCAAATATTAACAAGATAAGTTATCAAATAATAGCAACAATATCTTGTCATTCAAGTATAAGAGCAGGACAAAAACTCTCTAAAGTTGAAATGAAAAACATAATCAAAAGTTTAAATGAACTAAAAAATCCATATAACTGTCCACATGGCAGACCTGTTAAAATTATTATAAAGAAACAAGAAATAGACAAACTTTTTAAAAGAAATATATGAAAAGAAAACTAATAACAATTATTTTGCTAATAGTTAGCTTAATTATTATATGTTTAGGAGCAATAATAAACATATTTAATTTAGATTTAATTTTATTTTCAAAATCTTCAGAGAGTTTATATGATAGAAAATTAAATATTAATCTAAATTTAAGTGAAGTAACTGATGATGATTCTGTAGAGTTATGTATAACTAGATTAGAAGATGTTTGTTTTTTACTCGAAGTTGCAAAATCGAAAGAAAAAAAACAAAGAGGTCTTATGTTTAAAAAAAACTTAGATGAAAGTCAAGGAATGCTATTTATATTTGACAAACCTGCAATACAGAATTTTTGGATGAAAAATACGTTCGTCCCCCTTGACATAATCTTCTTAGATCAGAACTTAAATATAATAAACATAGAAAAAGCTCAAAATACAAATCAAGCCGAAGATTTATATTCTTCCACAAAACCATCTATGTTTGTAGTTGAACTAAATTTATACACAACTGAAAAATATAAAATATCACCTGCTGATTCTTTCTGGTTGAAAAAAATCTACAGAAATACTAAAATTGATTAGCTTGTTTTGCTCAAATTAAAATTTCAAACATGAAAAATAATAATTATTTAGTACCCACAGTAATAGAAAAAACACATGAAGGAGAAAGGGTGTACGACATTTATTCTAGATTACTAAAAGAGAGAATTGTATTTGTTACAGGTACAATACATGATGAAATGGCTAATACTGTAATTGCTCAATTGCTTTTTTTAGAAAAAGAATCAAAAGAAAAAGACATAGTAATATATGTAAACTCTCCAGGAGGATCTGTAAGTGCTACATTTGCAATATATGATACTATACAATACGTAAAATGTGATGTGTCAACTGTTTGTGTAGGCATGGCAGCAAGTGGAGGGTCAATCATACTTATGGGCGGTACAAAAGGAAAAAGACTTGCATTAAAACATAGTGAAGTTTTAATTCACCAACCTTTAGCACAAAATATAGAGGGGCAAGCTACAGACATAAAAATCCATGCTGACCATTTAATTAGGTTAAAAGATCTAATAAATAATACAATAGCTTTTCATACGGGACAAAGTATAGAAAAAGTTCAACAAGATACAGAAAGAGACAAAATATTTACAGCTCAAGAGGCATTAAATTACGGAATAATTGACCAAATAATATAAAAGATTTGTTTCTATTTGATTTTCTATATTATCACTTTTGTCAAATACACATAAGTAAATATCAAAAATTGATGTGTAAAAATAGTATAATATTCATGATATATTTCTAGGGCATTTAGCTCAACTGGTCAGAGCACTTCGTTGACGTCGAAGAGGTTACAGGTTCGAGTCCTGTAGTGCCCACCACATAATTAAATCAATAAAATTTATTCTAAATATTTTTTTATATGTTTATAAACAATAAACAAATTTTTTATCTTTTATACTAGCATAAGTTAACAATTGAATGTTACAATACCAATCTGTGTTTTTTACAGTCTTTGTCAAATGAAGTTCAATATAGCAGTTGTGCAATTCGAAATTACACAATTTTCTCCAGACCAAAATCTTATAAAGGCAGAAGAATTTGTAAAACAAGCTTCCAGTCTTAATGCAGACATTATACTATTCCCAGAAGATTTTGTTACAGGACCAATATTTGGTAAATACGAATTTGCTGACTCCGAAAATAAGTATTGTAAATTTTTTCAAAACCTTGCTAACAAATACAAATTAACATTTTAACATTGTACCTGGTTCGATAATTGAGAAAGACAAACTTGGTTACTACAATACCACTTACTATATTGATGAAAATGGCGAAATAAAATCAAGATATAGAAAAATAAATTTGTGGCATCCAGAGAAAAAATATCTTAGTCCAGGCAACAAAGTTGCAGTATTCAACACCAAATTCGGAAAAATTGGATTAATTATTTGTTGGGACTTGATGTTTCCTGAAATTTTTAGAAAAATGGTAAACAAGTGAGTCAATATAGTAATATATCCAAGTTATTGGACTATAGAAGATGCCGCTTTTCATTTAAAATATAATAAAAATTCGGAAATCGTACTTGTCGATGCACTATGTGTTGCTAGATCTTTTGGAAATACAATCATTACAGTTTATTGTAATCCAGCAGGTAATGTAATTTTTCAAAAATACAAAGCAACATTAATTGGACATTCTCAAATTACTGCACCATTTGTGGGCGCAATTAAATAGAGTTTTATATTAACACAAATCTAGTTAAATGTAGCATTAGTACAATGAAAACATACCATTATTAATTATTATTATACATAGGCTACAGACTATTTCAGAAAGTACTAAAAAGAATATGTAAAAAAATATCTTTATCTTTATAGTGAGATATGTTTCTAAACATTTTTTAAGATTTATTAGAAAATTTCTAATAAACATACAATTCCACAATACAAAACAGACTATAGTAAATGAGGAAAAACTCTATCGATGCACAATCTTAGTAACATTATTAATGTATATTTACAAAGATCAGTATGGAATAGCATCGTTCATAATCTCCATAAAACCATTTTTTACCTCAGCTACAATATTTGTACATCAGTATAAAAATAATCATTGTGACCTTCTTTATTATTAATTCTTTGCAAATGATGAAAGATATTAATTTAAAATTTTAGAAATATTGTTAAATATTTTACTTAATATACTGAATATTATCCAGAATAGATGGCAATATTAGGTGTCATAGCACAATTGATAATACTACAAAAGACAAAAATTAACAGAATGCCGCCAAAATTGATACATTCTTAAGTCTGTTTCTAATCCTAAAATAAAAAGGAGTTTTAATGCTCGCTCATAACATTTTACAACTACAGTAATATTAAGAGATTCGGAATCACAGCGAGGTGTTATTATCTAGATTGGTACTAATTTTATATAAAGTACACGAAAAATGTTATAATAATGTCTGACTTATTATAAAACCATGGAAAATACGCTCAACGACAATATTAAACATACAGCCGCACACATATTAGCTACTGCTGTTTTAAGAGTTTTTCCTAAAGCTAAAGTAGGGATAGGACCAGTTACGAATACTGGATTTTACTATGATTTTGATATTGGAGAAAACATAATAGACGAAGAAAAGAAAAATTTAATCTTAATAGAGATAAACAATATAATACAAGCAAACTTTCCTGTAACACAAAAAATATTACCAAAAGAATACGCGGCCAAATTTTTGCTACAAATCGGTCAAGTTTACAAATTTGAAATGTTGAGTGCAATACAAGATGAGGAAATTAGCTTCTTTAGTATAGGTAATGAGTTTATAGATTTATGTAGAGGACCACATGTAAAATCAACCAAAGAAGTAGGTCCAATAATTATTGAAAAAATCACAGAAACTCATTGGAATGAAGACGTAAGAAGATCAAAAATGTATAGAATATATGGGAAAGTATTCAATAATAATACAGAACTACAGAATTATCTTCAAATACAAAACTTAAAAGAAAAATACAACTTTAAAAAATTAATAATCAATGATACAAAAAATTTTGTTGTAGATATAAATAGTGGATTAGTTTGCTACTCAGAAAACAATTCATGCATAATTAAAAATATACAAAAAATTATTAATAAAACAATATTAGACAAAGAAAATCAAATTGAATTATATATGCAGCCCTACTACTTAAATATAGATAAACTAGAGTATGATTTAAAAAATATGTTTAAAGAAATTATTTTTTCTCACAAAATCATAGAAAATAATAGATTCTTTTGTTATTACGTAAACACTTTTCTATATGAATCTGTTTTAGGGAACTTAGAAGATATAATTACCACCAAAGCTATAAATGCTTCTATAATTTATTATATAGATGCATCTAAAAATATAGATTTAGATTTCTTGACAGATGAAATCAATAAAGAATTAGAAGGATTTGGAATAAATATGAAAGATATCACACTAGAAATACATGCAAAAAGTCTAAATGATAACTTATTAATACAGTTATCCATATTATTACAAAAAAAATTTATTTCTCATACTAAAGTTATTAATCCTAATTTAAATGTATTAAAAATAAGAGTATTAGTAGAGAATATATTTGAAGAAAAATGGTGCTTAGAACAAATAGAAATTAACTCAAACAACACATTTTTCAAGTTATCTGAAAATAATAATGCCTTTTTTAATCCCGTTTCAATAAAAAAAACTATTTCCAGAGATATTATTTTTAGATTTTTGTTAAGCAATCCTAAGAAAAATAAAAAACAAGAAACTTTATTGACGTCAATTGTATGCATACCTATAAATAAGAAATTTAATAATGAAATAATACAAATGCATTCATATCTAAATTATAATGGATTTAACGTAAAAATAGACATAACTTCAAAAAGCCTAAAAACCAAAATCAAAAAATATTCAGAAAAACAAACAAAAATTTTTATTTTTATTGGACAAAAAGAAAAATTTAGCAATTCAGTAAGCTTAAGGATAGATAAAGAAAATATAGGTTTGATATCAATTAATGATTTAATACCAACTCTAAAACACTATACAGAAAAATAACTTTCTTAAACTAGTGAATTTGAGAGAGTATTTTTTATCAAATGTTGGATAAAAGAGTAACTATATGTTATAATTTACTTTGTTTTGAAGTATTATAGTTTATTTTTAGTTGTTATTGGTTTAAAACTCTATAAAAAAAAATAGTTCAAAAATTTCAAAAGACAAAAAAAATAAAATCTATTTTGATATCAACGAAAATATAAAATTAGATAAATTTATTGTAATTGATCAAGAAGGCAAGAACCTAGGAGTTTTAGATAAGGTAACTGCATTAAGTTTAGCAAAAGAAATTGGCTTAGACTTAGTTTTGGTTTCCCCCAACAGCAATCCTGGGGTAGCTAAAATAGTGAGTTGGGCAAAGTTTAAATATGAAAGAAGTAAAAAAGACAAAAATCTTTCTAATAAAAAAAGTAGAAGTAAAAAAGAGTGGTGGTTTAAGCCAACTATAGGAGAAAGAGATTTAGTAATTAAAATAGAAAAAATAAAAAAATTTTTAGAGCAAGGGGGTGTAGCAAAGTTAACTGTACGAATGTTTCAAAACAAAACTGGTATAAGAGTAACTTTTGAAGAAATTAAAAATACAATGAATAATATTTTAAATTACTGCAAAGACTTCAGTGAACAAATTGGAGAAATTCAACAAGAAGGCAAGAATTTAAGTGTACTGATTAAATATATAAAGAGATAATAACTGTGTTTTATTGATTTATTGCTTTATTTATTTTATGAACAAAACACACAAAGCAACACATAAAAGATTAATGATAACAAAAAATGGTAAAGTGCGAAGACATAAGCAGTCTGTAAAAAATAATTCACATCTTAAAAATAAAAGAAAATCAACTAGAAAAATAGTACAAGATAGACTTAGAATAAATTCAAAAAAACAAGTAAAAAAGGTTAAAATGTTAATAAATAGATAAATAAAAATTATTGTTTATAAATTAAGTATCCTTTTATGAGAATTAAGAGGGGTATAGTAAAGAAAAGTAAACATAAAAAACTTTTACATTTAGCAAAAGGCTATAGAATGACTTATTCAAAATCTTATAGACGAGCAAAAGAAGCAGTCATGCATGCATATCAATATAGTTATAGTCATAGAAGGCGTAGAAAGTCGCAAGTCAGAAAAGAATGGATAAAAATAATCTCTGCTCAATTATCTAAGTATAATTTATCATACAATAGGTTTGTTAACTTACTGAAAACTAATCATATAAATTTAAATAGAAAAATAATAGCTGAAATTATAATAAATACTCCACAAGACTTTGTTTCACTTTTAAGTAAATTAAACACAAATTCAACAACTGATAAACGTTACATATAAACCCAATAAACAACACAAACATATATAACAAATAAAATATTTAATTTGTAGCTCTCTTTAGAATCAAGTCAAAACAGAAGAAAGTAATCTTTTTTTATTTACAGTTATAGTTTTATAGACTATATTAAATAAAAAAAACTTTATTAGGCTTACAGCTTTGCTGTATTTATTTTTATTTATGGAGTAGGAGTCAAAGTAGGTGTGGGAACAAAAGGTTGTATATTTATAGGATTACTATAGGAAGTTTTAGTAACTCCTGTATTCCCAATATTTGCTTTAACTAAAAATTTATAACTACTAGCTAAATTAGGAATCGTAGCACCCCAAGGATAAGAAAATCCCCCTACTATAGGTATCATATTACCCAAAGAAATTGGATCAGCACCATTTAAAGATTGATACAAAACTACATTAGAATAATTTCCAGAAGATACATTAATATTTATAGGATAAGTTATAGAATTACCAACTTGCGTACCCCAATTTAAATTAGCAGGCAAAGATGTAAAGTTTAAAAGCTTGCTCAATCCATTATTTATAAGTACAGTTAAATTATGTGTGGAAGATATATTATTTTCATCTATAGCTTCTAATGACAATGTATATTCACCACCATCTGTAGAGCTGGGTATATCACACATAACATCAAAATTAGCATAGTCAGAAATAGGTATTATACAAGCAGAAAGGAGAACAGAATCAAAAAATACTTTTAATGATACTATACTACCATTATTACTAAAAACTCCACCTTTAATATTTAATTTATTAGTAGAAATTTCAGATGCTGATATATTATAAAAGTATGGTACTGTACTACTGTTAGTTCTATCTATAGTACAAAATTCATTTTCTTTTGGTCCACCGTTATTTATATTAAATTTCTCCTGTATGTAGTCATCTATAAACTTTTGAAATACTGGATCTTTTACAGGGCTAAACCACTTAATAGAAGTTTCTGCTTTTGAATACCCCATAGCTTTATCTATTGGCCTAGCAAATTTATTAGGCTGGTCAGTGCATACTTCAATTTCTTTTTTTATATGATCAAACTCTGGTTCTCTCCCCCTTATTAACCATCCTTGTTCTACGCCAAAACATTCACCTTTGTCATTACAATTTCCTCCACCTCTATATACAAAAGCTGGCATTGTAAATCTTGTTTTGGCAACAAAATAACTAGAATTGCCTATATCTCTCATGTAAGATAACAAAGGTCTTTGTATCACCGTACCTGGCCATGCTTGAAAAGGATTTAAACCTTCGTTATTATTATTGCCTGCCCAAGCAACTGTAACAAAATCAGGTGAATACAAAATTAACCATAAATCTTGATTATACCCATCTCCTGAATCAGTAGTTCCTGTTTTACCCGACATTTCTCTTCCATCAAATGATGTTCCATCATAGTTTTCTAAAACTTTATTTACTAAGTACACTGCCTGTGGATCTGCTACTCTTTTTATTTCTAATTTTCTGTCATATATGATTTGACCATTAGGTGAAATTATCTTTAAAATTGGGTCAACTTTCACTAAATCACCACCATTAGCAAAAACTCCATATGCTTGAGCATGTTCTAAAGGAGTCACATCATTTGATCCTAAAATAGAAGACCAGCCCATTTTCTCCCTATTGATGGTAGTATAACCAAAATCTTTCAAAACACTATTATAACTATCCAATCCTATAATGGCCAAAACAAATATAGCAGGAAGATTTTTAGATTGTCTAAGCATGGCTGTTGCACTCTGCCCAACTCCAGAATATTGCGCATTCCAGTTTTTAGGTGAATAATTACCTAAAGTAACTGGTACATCAGGTAAAAAACTACCTGTATGCAATTTACCTTCTCTAAAAGCCTCATAATATCCAAACGGTTTAGCTGTAGAGCCAGGTTGTTGTAAAGATGTTATAACATTTACCTGAGGATCAAACTTACAACCTCTATCAGAACAACTTTCTTTTTCTTCAGTAAACGACCTAGATCCAGCCATAGTAATAATTTCTCCGTTAGAAGGTCTAATTGTAGATAAAGCAGCATTAAAAACATTTAAATCTTTTTTCCAGGTACCAATTTCTTGAGCGTACTTTTCTGCTATTAACTGTAGTTGATAATCTAAAGTTGTTATTATTTTATATCCACCATTTTGTAATTCCTCTAAAGTAAAAGGCCTTTCATTTTTGTAATAGTTCTTTTTTTGAAGTTCACTTACAACAAAATTTACAAAATGACCGGCTTTTTTGTCTGTTGCTATTGGAGGTTTTAGGTTAGTTTTCCATGTAGAATTTCTTGCTTCTTCTATCATTTCTTTTGTTATTACATCTGGCAAAGTGAAATCACCCTTATTAGTTTTGTATATTTCATTGAATTGTATTAAATTTTCTTCTAGTTGATCTAAAATATAACTAACCCTACTATTAAGTAAAGTTTCTACTTTTTCAGGTTGTATTGATCTAGTAGGGGAGAGAATAGCTGGACTCTGTACAATAGCAGCCAGAACTGATGCTTCAATTAGATTTAAATCTTTTAATTCTTTACCAAAGTAGAAACTTGCACCTGTTTTAACACCAACTATGTTTGAGCCTTGTGGAACATGACTCAAATAAAGAGCTAAAATTTGATCTTTACTAAATTTCTGTTCAAAATTTACTGCAGTAATAATTTCACGTAACTTTCTTTCTAAAGACCTCTCTTTATCTCTGGTTAAAATTCTAACCACTTGCTGAGTAATAGTACTAGCTCCACCTGGATCTGAGCTGCGCATTAATATATTTCTAATAGATCTTGCTACTCCTATTACATCAAAACCTGGATGTGAATAAAACCTAGCGTCTTCTGCAGCAATAAAAGCCCATTTTACTATTTCTGGTACCTCTTCTAGCTTAACTGGATCACTGTTAATTTCATCTGCAAACCTATAGAGTAAAGTTCCGTTTCCATTTTCATAAAATCTATCATAAATTTCAGATGAAAACTTTTCAATTGGTTTAATATTGTCTATATCTGGGATACTTTCTCTAATTTCTTGGAACCATGAAAACAAAACTAGCACTACAACTATTCCTGCAACCAAAGTAGCGAACAGAGTAATCAAAGTTATTTTTTTTAAAACTTTTAAAAACCTTTTTCTCAATAAAAACTTTGAAATAACAATTATTATTAAGTTGTTTTTAGAGGAGTGGTTTTTTTTATGTGAACCTGGGTCTTTTCTTTTTTTTGATAACATATTTTTAATAGTTTTAAAATACCCATTAATATTTTTTAAAAAACTTTTCATAATTACGAGTCAAACTATTATAAAGATTAAACACATCTATAGTATATCACAATCAAATAATTTTACAATTGTGTCAAAATTTATAAAAATATTTAAATAACAATAGATTTAACTTTAATTTACAAATTAATTAATAAATCATATTTAAATACTATTTTATTTTAAACACATTTTTATAAATCTGCTTTTAATAAAAAATATATAAGAATTTGAAATGATTTCATGCAAAAAATTGTTTTTAAAGATATACTAAAAAATATCTAAAAATATTCATAATAAATAACAGCTATGATAAAATGTATATTGTTGTAATTCAGGAGGGATGACAGAGTGGTCTAATGTGCCCGTCTTGAAAACGGGTGTCTCGCAAGAGACCGTGAGTTCGAATCTCACTCCCTCCGTATTTTAAACAATTTGTTTCTAATTTTATTAAAACTTTTAATTTAAAGATTCTAAAAATTTAAAAAATTTTATGAAAAGATTTATAAAAATAAAAAAAATAAAGATAATGCAAGTATTCATAAAAATATTAGTTATATTTATGGCTATAAGCTTAATTATTTCTCCATTAATTTCTATAATATTAGTTATAATATCTTCATCTTCTTAAGTTATAGATAAAAACAAAGTAAATGTACTCAAAACTAGAAAGCATTTTAGTCCAAAACTTCGAAAATCTTATAAAAATTAATAAAAACACATTAAATAAACTAAACAGATTAGGTTTAAAAAGTGTTCTAGACCTTTTAACTTACTTTCCATTTAGGTATACTGATACTTCAAATATAATAAAGATTGAACAATTATTTAATGCTTTTAATATTAATGTGGATTTAGAAAAACAACGTTTTACTATTCTTGTTAAATTTACTCAAATATCAAAAATAGTTAGTAAAAGAGGAATTATTATTATTGCAAAGTGTTATATTAGTGAAAATACAGAAAATAAAATAATAGAATGTATATGGTTTAATCAAGAATATTTGCTAAAAACACTAAAAAAAAATACTGAATACATAGTATATGGAAAAATATTACAAAAAAGCAGCAAAAGGTTTTCAATCTTCCCAGAAGTAATTGAAGAATATAAAGATAATTTTTCATCTTTGAATATAGGTAGTATTGTACCAGAATACTATACAACCAAAGGCTTATCAAAAAAAATTATTAGAAAGTACATATCTGAAATAATAAAACTACTTGAAACTACTGAAAAGAGCAGGCTAGAACTAGAATTATTCAACTTAATTAAAGAAGTACATTTTCCCAGTAATCAACAGAAATTATATGAATCAAGAAAATCTTTAGCAATATATGAATTATGTAATCTCAAAATTAAAACCATTGTTGAAGAAAATATTACAAATTCATACAACATAGAAATAAGTAACTCAAATAATATAAATAATATTAAAGAGAAATTTCTATCCAAATTAGAATTTGCACCTACTGAAGATCAAATAAATGTTATTAACTTTATAATAAATAAGATAACCAATAAAGAAGGTATAAATGCTTTACTACAAGGAGATGTAGGTAGTGGAAAGACGCTAATTATACAATTTTTATGCTACCTGTGTGCTCAACTAAATTATTCTAGTATACTACTTGTACCAACTACAATACTTGCAGAACAGCATTTTAATAACTTTTTAAAAATATCCAAAAATGAATTTAAAACAACTTTAGTTACTTCAAATAGCAAAAATAGTATTCAAGAATTGAATCCTCAAGTAATTATTGCTACTTCAGCATTATTAAATAAAGATATTCGAAATTTAAAAATTGGATCCTTAATAATAGATGAACAACATAAATTTGGAGTAGAGCAAAGAGAAAGGATCTTGAAAATTAAAAATTCTTATGAATCTATACCTAATTATCTGAATGTAACCGCAACTCCAATACCAAGAACCATGGCACAGATAATTTACGGAAACATAGAAATATTAGTTTTACGAACTAAACCAAACAAAAAAACTAAAGTTAGAACTTTTATTATTCCGGAATCAAAGATTCAAGATTGTTATAATTGGTTAAAAACCAAAATTAAAAAAGAAAATTCTAAAATTTTTTGGGTTTGTTCTGCGGTAAATCCAAAAATTTCGGACGATTCGGACAACAATCTAGAAACTTTGAAAACTGTCGAAGGCATGTATAAAATTCTTAAATCTTATTTTTCTGATTGCAAAATAGAAAAATTACATGGAAAACTTCCGAACAAAAACAAAGGAGAGATTATTAATTTGTTTAAAGAAAGTAATATAGAAATACTAATATGTTCCAGTGTAATAGAAGTAGGAATAGATATTTCAGATGCAGATATAGTAATTATTGAAAATCCAGAGAGATTTGGTTTAGCTCAATTACATCAAATAAGAGGTAGAGTAGGAAGAGGACAAAAAGAGAGTTTTTGCTTATTAATGGTAAACAATAACATTTCTGAGGCTGCAAAAAATAGAATAGACTTTTTTGCACGTAACACTGATGGTGTAAAAATAGCAGAGTTTGATCTTTTACAACGTGGTCCAGGTGAAGTTTATGGTAACCTACAAAGTGGAATTCCAAATTTTAAGATCTGTACAATAAAAGATTTTGTAGAACACAAAGAAGAAATCAATTCAAAAACTAGATACTTATTAGAAACTGGAATAAATAAAATACCATTTTTTTAGTAAACGAAATATTAATAAAATATATTATAAATAAAAAATACAAAGGATATAAAATAACAGTCTGACAATAAACAAATTAAGCAAACATAATATGAATAACAAAGAAGTCATAGTTATTTTAGATAATGTAAGATCCGCATTTAATGTTGGGGCAATATTTAGAACTTGTGATGGAGCTGGCATAAAAAAAATAATATTATCTGGGATAACACCAAGCGGAAATCATCCTAAGGTAAAAAAAACAGCATTAGGAGCAGAAAATTTTGTTTGTTGGGAATATATTAATAATATCCAAATAAACTATTTATTAAATTTAAAAACTCAAGGCTACAAAGTATTTAGCATAGAACAACATGAATCTTCTTATCCAATAAACAAAGATTCATTCAAAAATTATAAAAAACTAGTAATTGTGTTTGGTAACGAAATATGTGGCATATCCAGAAACATACTAAATTATTCTGACATAATTTTAGAAATACCAATGTTTGGGAAAAAAAATTCACTAAATGTCGCAACTTGTGTTAGTATAGTACTTTATAATCTCATCATTTTTAATACTTAGACAGATAATTTTAAAATTATACAATTAAAAAACTATATAAGTAGTAAAATCTGACAAATTCAAAAACAAGAAAAATACCATGTGATCTTACAAAAGAAACTAAATTTGTTTCATTTTTAGATTTATTCGCATGTATTGGAATAGAGTAAGAATTGAAGCTGCACTAGAAGGATTCAGGAAAATTACTTTTTTATACAGAAATATAAATTCTATTAAATGTATTAATCAAAATATTCAAAAACTCAACTTAATAAATCCATGTAGATTAAAATGATTAGCAAATTTAAAATTCAATTTATCAAAAATTGAAATTAAATTTACAATATAATTTTTGTAGATCCACTATACAAAATTTTGATTCTTTAGAATACAATAACCTTATCAAACTTATACACCAAAAAGTTATACTCATATTGCAAATTCATAAAAAAATCTCAGTTAATTTTGAATCAAATAAAGGAAATTAAATTGTACTTTATACTTAAAAAATAGGATCTACAAGCCTAATTTTTTGAAATTAAATAATTTGTAGTATAATTTTAGTTAGTTATAATAGTTAAAATATTAATAAAGCTTAGTATGGCAGCAACACCAAAACACAGAAGATCTAGTTCCAAAGCAGCATCTACTAAAGCATCTAATAGATATGATAAGTTATTAAATAAATTCAGAAGTATAAAAAAACATGGAGGAAATTTTTTAATGTTACTTAGAGATAAGTCTGGGAAGTTAATATCGAAAAACAGAATACATAAAGATAATACAGTTCACAAAGAGAAACAAATTATTTAAACTAAATAAATTAAATAATGTTCAATTTACTAACATTTATAAATTTATTTAAGTTATTTTCATAATACTATATATAAATGTCTAAAATTTCTGAAGATTTTAACACAAGAAATTTTAAAAATTTTGATAGAAGGCATGTGAGTAGGTATCTGGCATTATGCTATTTATATAACAATTACTATAATGTCAAATCAATTTCTGAGTATGAAATAAATTTTTCACACAATTTTGTAAATGTATTTGAACCACAAACAATTTTAGAAATCATAGAAGAAAAAAAATATCACAAAAAGTTGTATTTAAAACTATTAGACACAATAATAGAAAATTCAAATAAAATTCAAAATATATTTAATGAATACATAAAATCCAGGAACATAAAAGAGGTACATCTCATAAATCAATGTATAATTTTTCTTGGAATATGTGAAGGAATAATAATAAAATCTACACCTTTAAAAGTCATTATTAATGAATACGTACAGCTAGCAAAAGAAATTGGTGGTCAAAACAGTGCAAAATTTATTAATGGAGTTTTAGGTGGTATTTTTGAGACTAAATTAAATAATTAAAATTACACACAATAAAATATTATGACAATAAATAATTTAACAGCAAAATTATCAACTATATTAAACTATGTTCCTAGAAATATAGATATTTTTATTGAAGCATTAACTCACAAATCAAGTAAAAAATGGTATAACTATGAAAGGTTAGAATTTTTAGGTGATGCTTTAATTGAACTCATAGTCACAGAATATTTATACTTTAAATACACAAATTTTTCTGAGGGTATATTAACAAGTATAAGATCAGCAATAGTAAAAACTGAAAGTTTAGCCAGAGAGTCTATACGTCTAGGACTAAATGATTTAATTATTATGAGCAAAGGTGAAGAAAAATCTGGTGGTCGAACTAAATATCATGTATTAGCAAATGTTTTTGAATCCATAACTGGAGCCATCTACATAGATAGCAATACCGAAAACCCAAATAACGGAATAACAAATACTAAACTGTTTATTGAGAAAAATTTATTATATAAAACAGAAGAAATATATAAACATAGACTAGATTTAAATCCAAAAACTAAACTACAAGAAATTACACAAGAAATACTTAAAATTACACCTATTTATAAACTAATTGAATCAATGGGTCCAGATCATAATAAAACATTTATATCTCAAGTTTTAGTTAATAATGTAGTACTTGGAGAAGGAAAAGGTAAAACAAAGCAAGAGTCAGAAAAAAATGCAGCAAAAGTTGCAATAGAAAATTTTTATGAATTTATACAAAAAGAAAAAGTAAAATCAAATTAAAAGTTTAAAAACAAAACTAGGTTTATGTTATAATATCTTTAAATTATTAAATTGTCTTAATATCTTAATATGGTTAAAATTAGATTGTCTAGATCAGGTAGAAAAAATTATCCTTTTTACCATATAGTTATAACAGAGGCTAGAGAAAAGAGAGAATCTAAATTTATTGAAATAATAGGTAATTATTCTCCTATCACTAAAGTTTTTAATATAAAAAAAGATAGATATGATTACTGGCTTTCTGTAGGTGCTAAGCCAACCCAAACTGTTTCAAATTTAATAAAAAAACTAAAAGAATAAAACTCGTAAAAAATATTATTACTACAAATCTTAATTGTTGGTTGTTGATTCAAATTTTGTTATGTATTTTATATCTCTTTGTTTAGGTAAATAATAGAAACTTTTCAAAATATAAATATCATATATTAGATATTTGTTATTAGTCCTACGTAAGACCGATCTAATCTTCTAACGTCTTATATAGTTTTGAATCTATAAATTCTACAAAATCTTTTTTTAAGAAGAATTAAATTTTTAAGTTAGTAAACTTAAATCTAAATTTAAGTACAATAAGAAGATAAAATGTAAAATTTAGAAATTTTCTAGTCATAAATAGTTTTGCGATACTTTTAAAAATCTACAAGTATTATGTATCTCTTACTTCTTACTAGATTAAAAAACTGTGTTGGATAAATTAAAAATTGAATTTACTTACTACAATAAAATATAACAAAGAATTTGATTGAAATAAAAAGATAGGACTAAACTAAACATTTAAGAATCAGGGAGATGTGATAGTAGATGTAAGTAAAGTAAACCAGAAGCAAGCAAATTACATTATAAATAAAGTTAAAATGAAATACCAAGAAAATTGATTTTGATAGTTTCTCTAGGACTTAATTATAGAAAGAGTATTCTTTGCCATATAAAGGTACAAAAAATTTCCACTAACATAGGTATAGAGAGAACTAAATAATATATATGGTCGTTACAAAGATGTTTATTAGATGTTTATTAGAAAATGTATTTGCACATACGAAGCAGTACAAGATACTATTTATAACATGAGTTTAGATGTTCAGCTAGATTATGCTATGAAGCGTTTCAAGAAATAGCGGGGTTGTATAACGTTAAAATATAGAATAGAAAAGTAAAGCTAATCCAAAAACACTAAATAAAATACCTATAATACCTATAATATCCACTTTTTGTTTCCTATTTGAATAAAGTCCAGAATAAAAAAAGAGGCAACACAAATCTTATAAAAATACTAAAATAACGGCAATACCTTTTTCTTATATCCTTCTTTAGCAAATGAATTTACTATTTATTTTTCTACAACAATATTACTTTGTAATTTTATGTCTGTTTTTTTTATTTAGTTTACTTATTTTTTTATCTATATGATTTTTTATAGCTACCTCCAACTCACCTACAATGGGCATAGAATAAACCACTATAGATGTCAATAATATCGATATTACACTAATTAAAATATCTTGAATATCAGGCTGAAACATAGGACCTCGAGTTAAAAATTCTACACATTGAACAAATACAGAAAACAATATTGTGGTTAAAATACTAACTGTGATACTTAAAGTTTCTATTATCAAAACAAATTCAGCATCTTCTAATTTTTCTCCTTTAGATCGCCAACGTGAAAGTCTATCTACTGTGCTTTTTAAGGTAAAAATAATTGCCCTATAAAACAATATGAACAATACAGAGTACAAAATCATAACATATAATATTTTTAGTAAACTGTCTACAGAAGAAGCAGTATTAAAAGAAATATTGTTATCTAATGTCAAAAAATATATTAAAAATCCCATAGCTAACGTAGAAGCCCAAGACCAAATAATTAAGCCTAAATTTTTCATATATTTAAATTAAAAACTAAAAAATTAAAATATTTTAAATACAAAGCTAAGCTTGTTTTATTATTTGCAATATGATTTATTAGCTCAATAAGTTCATCTATCAATCTCACATTATTTGCATTAAAAAGAAAAAGCTCATATTTTAGTAAATAATCCATAAAACTTTCTATAAACATACTTAAACTAGCATTTGAATTGGTCAAAAACATTTCACTTAAATAAGTATATCTATCAATATAATTTAATTTCAAGTATTTTTCAATACTTGGAATATTTAACATTTCTTTCTCGTCAATATAACTATTTAGTTCATGTTTACACATAAATAATTGGCACCTAGATTTTACAGTATCTAAAACCATATTTAAATTTGTAGTAAATAATAAAAATAAAACGTTTTCCATAGGTTCCTCCAGAACTTTTAACATAGAATGTTGTGCTTCTATTGTTAAAATATCAAAATCTACAACAACAAAACAAAATAGAGAACTACTTGTTATAAATGAAAGATTTATAAACTCACTTATCTTAGATATACCTATAGAAGCTTCATGTTCATCTAGGAGTAAAATAGAAGAATTCAAATTGCATAAACTAATATCAATTTGTAAGTACTTTTTTATATACTCATCTATTTGTCTATTTAAGTCTCTTTTTATTTTAATAATATCTACTTTTGAAACTTCAAATATAATTGATTGATAATACATTATTAGTTTATTTAAATAAATTTTTAATTTTTTATTAAAGCATCACAATAAAAATTGTGATATATTATTATAAAACAAAATTTCATCTAAAAAATTTTTATTTTAAAGTCTTATTTACTGTTAATAATACATAAAAACTATAAAAATTTTCTAAAAGACAATCTAAAAATACCAAAAGTTAAATAAATAATGTGAACAACAATGCAAATACAGCAAAAACTAACAACACAGATATAAAGGATAAAACAAAAAATTTCCTAGCATCAAAGGGAATAGATATAGATAACATTCAACCCT
>Ga0308414_1001008_pt1 | contig 18389 bp, 18 predicted proteins | sample HotsprSampleOS50_FD_205667 | JGI IMG/M metagenome (GOLD analysis project Ga0308414, IMG submission 205667) | Hot spring phototrophic mat microbial communities from Octopus Spring, Yellowstone National Park, Wyoming, United States - 20090730_OS50 ...
TATCCGTCTCCGGCGCGTCGGAAACACGAGAGCGGACAAGGCACATATCCGTTCCTTTACAGCGTTCGACCTGTACGGTGAGGGACGCCATAAGAGTGGTTCCTTTCTAGATAAAGAAAAATCGTTACGCCAGTATCATACCACGCAAGCGCGCGGTTGTCAAGCAGCGCGTAAGTCGAAATTCAACCAAAAACCCCACCGAAACCCCTTGACAGACGGAAACTTGTGTGCTAGAATAATACTTGATACGGCATTTGCCTGTCTTATAGTTGCGGGCTTCAGTTAGGAGGAGAAGTATATGCCCAGCTCAATTACGGACTACATCGGTTTACTATACAGCGACAACGTTGTATCCTATACGACCGTCAGTGTCAAACTGACCGACGGTCGTTTTGTGTGTCAGACGTTCAGCCTCGCGCAGCGCGCAGAGATCGCTGCGTACATACAGAAACACCTCGGCTACGACGTCTACATCAAACGTGCTTCTCAGTACATCAAACCAGACCGCGGTTCTTCCGGAACCGCCGACATCGCGTATCTCCAGCGGGTGATTACCGCTGATATTGACATCCAATCCGACGCACACAAATCCCAGACGCTTCCCGCGTCGAAAGACGACGCGCTGAAACTGCTGAGCGAAAGCGGCTTGCCGGAGCCGACGCTTATTGTCCACACCGGCAACGGCTTAATGCCAATGTGGGTGCTACGAGAACCGCAACGCGTTGCCGACGTTGCGCCGATCCAGGCGGGCGTCGAGGCACAGCTGCGCCTTACGGCGGCGCGGTACGGCTGGACACTGGACAACACCAGCGACGCGGCGCGGTCTATCCGCGTCATCGGTTCGTACAACTGGAAGCAGCGACCACAGAAAAAGCCCGTCACCATTATCCGCAACAGCGACCGCTACTACGACCTCGCCGACTTCACTCAGTTTGCCCGCAACCCGCTGCTCGTGCCGCGTCGAACCGGCAGCGCGGCGACGCGCGAGACGATTGAGACGTTGCTGAAATACATCCCTGGTGATGGTCTGGAGTACAATATGTGGCTGGCTGCGGTCTGGGCAATTCAGTCTGCGCTATCGGAAGAAGACGCGGCTGAGGTGCTGGACGGATGGACGTATGACTGGGAGAAGCACCAGAAGCCGGAGGATGTCGAGAGCGGCATCGGCGTCCTCGTCAACCTCGCCCGCGAACACGGGTTTGAGGGTACAATCCCCGGACTGCGCGGCGGATATGTGACATCGCCGGAACTGCCCGATCCGGTGCGCGTCAACCAGCGCTACCTCGACATCGAGATTGACCCCGACGACCAATATCCGAATATTGTCGTCATCCGCTCGCCGAAGGGGACGGGGAAAACGCAGTGGTTGGCGAAAGTCGCGAAATGCTACAATCGGGTGTTGTCAGTCGGACACCGCGTCTCGTTGGTGCGGCAGAGTGCGCAACGCCTGGGGCTGACGCCGTACTATGAGGACGGGAAGTGGATCACCAACGCCCCACGCGTTGCCACCACCATCCACAGCTTGGATAAGATTGAGACCAACGCGCCCTACGATCTCGTAATTATTGACGAGATCGAACAAGTGTTGAAGGCGATTGTCAACGACCGCAACTTGAAGAGCCGAAAGGTCTCTGCTGTCGGCGCGCTGATGGAATACATCCAACGCGCGAAATTGGTAATATTCGCCGACGCCGACGTAGGAGAAGCGACGTTGACTTTTCTCCAAACAGCACTTCCCGATAGGAAGGTCGCGTTCGTCGAAAACGAGTACGCACACCGACCAATAGATCACTTTGTACTGCTACCGTCGCCGGAAGACGTACTCCAGAAGTCGCTGGAGTGGTACGATCCAAGCGAGTGTAAAATAGCACTCGCGTGCAACACGCGAGCAGACGCCGACCGTGCGGAATTGTTCTACCGGCAGTTTTTGCCGGAAGCGCGCGTGCTGAAGATTACGTCAGAAACAAGCGAGAACAACAACGAAACGCTTGAGCGCATCAACGACATCCTGAGAAACGTTGATGTGTTCATCTACTCGCCGTCGGTCGGCACCGGCGTCTCGATTGACATAGAGGGGTTTGCGTTGTTCGGCATCGCGCGCAACGGCGTCGGTGTCGGTGATGTGGACGACTTCCGCCAGCAGCTGGGGCGCATCCGAAATCCGCTTGAGCGCGAGATCAACGTGTACGTTGAGACGAAGCGGATGAACGAGCCGACTTCACCCGACGCCTACCGCGACCTCGCCAAACTGCGCGAGTTGGAAGCGGATTTCCGTGTTTCACGCGCGAACGGCGCGGCGGAACCGGCAACGGAGTGGGATCGCGTGTATCTCGATCTCTACTGCGTCGCCAAAGCGAAGACCGCCGCACAGAAAAACGACTTCTTCAACAATATCATTGGCGCATACGCGGCGGAAGGTGTTGAGGTCTGGGATGACCGCGACAAGCCAAACCTGCCGACCGACCGCCGCCGCGAACTGGCGAAAACGCTGCGTGAGCAGCGCGAAGCGCAAGAGCGCGCCCGCGCAGAGCGCATCGCCAGCGCGCCGACGCCGAACGACGCGCAGACGGAAGAACAAAAGCGCGACGCAGAGCGGAAGGTTGAACTGGAAGAGCGCTACGGTATCGAGGTTGACGCCGATCTGGTTTTAGACGACGAGAGCGGTGCATACACACAAGCGCGGCGGTTTGCGTCTGTCGAGGACGCAGAGATTGCGAAAGCGCTGGACGAGATAGAAGCAGCGCGGCGGTTTAGCGCCGACCGCAACTTATTCGCACTGTTCGCGTTCTGGTTCAACACATTGCTTGCCGCACTGCGGCTGCGGATTGAAGAGGGCGCAGAGATTACCATTACGGAAGAGTTTATCGACCTCGTAGACCGCAACCGCGCGCTTATCCAAGCCGCGCTGGGCATCAAAGTGCGCGCCGATTTTCGCCAAAAACCGATGTCGTTCGTCGGCGCGCTTTTCGCGCGCATCGGCGTAGGCATCGAAGGGAAGCAGCAAAGAGTGGAAGGAGGGAAGCGGGTGCGCGTCTACCGGCTGGTCAATGTCGAACGCGCACGCCTACGCGCCACCGGCATCCGCAAGCGGCACGCAGAACGCAACGCGCCGGTGTTTGAGTTTCTCGGAGTGTCACAACAGAAGAGTGTCACAACACACCATATAAATAAAAAAAGAATTGCTGTTGTGACAACTACTTCTGCATATTAGGAGGCTGGGATGAAGTCTTTTGAAGAACAAGCCGCGTTCGGACTGCCCTACGAACGCGCGATTGCACAAGCAGCAGCGTTGCTGCTCTACCCACAGTGTTTCGATCTAACGCTGGTGCGTCTGGGCAAGTATGCGCCGTTGGATTTTCTTCTGTTGGACGGCGTGCTACCGGTCGCAGCGCTGGAGGTCAAGCGGCGGGCAGTGCGGTCCGATACGTACAGCACAACGATTTTGCCGCAATCCGTCTTTGATGCGGCAACGCGCTTGGCAATCCCGACATATGCTGCTATATTATTCATTGATGGCCTGGCGATATTCGATGTTGTCCGCACGCCATCAAACGTTCGCTGGCTGCGGACGCGACGCGGGACGGTGCGGAAGCACCGCGAATACGACATCAAAGAAAGGTTGGTAAAAGTTGAAACGCTACATCAACGACCAAAAGACAGCGACTGAGGCGGTGCAAGCGCTGGTCAAGTGTGAGGCACTCGCGTTCGATATCGAAACACAACCGTTGTTTCCGTATCCGAGAGAGCGGACGAAAACGGCGTACCGGAAGTACTTCCAGTACCTCACACGCAACCGGTGGGGGTTGACGTTCAATCCCGACGCTCGCGCCCTTCCCGATCCGCTGCCTCCACCTATTGACCATCTCGCCGAAAAGCAGCGCGTGCTGCGTCTTGTTGACGAGGCCCGCGCGAAGAAGCGCGGCGGGAAGACCGCCGACCGACGCATCCGCGATCTTGAAAGCGTGCTGGAAGCGCTCAGTGAGCCGGTCGTACCGGCGTGGGTGATGAAGCACATTGCGTCGTTGTTGGCGAGTGGAACGTACAACAACGATCCGGTGCGCCCTGGTCTCGACCCGCGCACATCGCGCGTCTTCCTCGTCCAGTTCGCGACGCCGACCGGCGACGCTTACTGCTTCAACGCGCGCCGCGTCGGGTTGGACGTTTTCCTTCCCATCTTTGAGCGCGTACCGCTAGTCGGTGCGAATTTGACGTTCGATGTGCAGTTCGTACTGCACACCACTGGTGTTTTCCCCAAAGTCGAGTGGGACGTTATCGTAGCCGACCGCGTCATCACGCTGGGGCTTGACGTTCCACACTCGCTCGCGGCCGTCGCTGAGCGCTGGGCGGGTGAGGCGCTCGATAAGAGCGTGCGGGATACGTTTGCGACACCCTACACGTTGGAGCCGACGCCGGAGCAGATTGAGTACGCGCTGAAAGACGTCGAAGTTCTTTTCGCAATCCAGCGCAGCCAGCAGCAGCGTGCTGAAGCGTTAGAGGTTCTGGACGCGGTGCGGCTATTTGTCAGCCTCACCGTTCCTACCGCCGCTGTCGAGTACTGCGGGCTGCGCATTGACGTAGCCCGTTGGAACGAACTGGCGGACGAGGCGGAGCGGCGGCTTTGCACTGCGTCTGAGCAATTCGCTGAATATCTAGGCGTTGAGCCTAATGAGCTATCGAAACGCGAATTGGTCAAGGCGGCGGCGAAGACGCGCGGAGTTGAGGTCAATTCGCTCGACAAGCAAGAGTTGGGCGAAGCGGAACGTGAGTATGAAGACGACCAGGAGAAGTATCGCTTTTTCGATCTCTACCGCCAGTGGTCGCACTGGCAGAAGCGAGTGACGACCTACGGGCGGTCGTTTTTGGCGTACATTCACCCGCTCACTGGACGCGTTCATCCGCACTTCAAAATCGCGGGCGCGGACACCGGACGGTTCGCGTGTGGTGAACCGAACCTTCTGAACATCCCCCGCGGCGAGGGTGACGATCTCGACTTCCGCAGCGCGTTTCTCGCGCCGGAAGGGTTTGTATTTATCAATGCCGACTACGCGGCGATGGAGCAGCGCATTGCGGCGGACTTGTCGGAAGACCCTGCGCTGCTGGCGCTGTTCGCGCGTGGCGGCGACAATCACAGCGTCACTGCTGCGTTGATGTTCCATCTGCGGCGCGGGGATGTAGATGAACCGACTCCGACAACACTGATGTTCCAGGGCCAACAGATTGAGGGATACGTTATTCCGTCGGACTGGGACGCGCAAACGCTGGTGCGATTTGCACTGGAGAGTGGGCTGGCGGAGCAGATCGGGAAAGTATATAAGAAGACGACGCGGCAGGTCGCCAAAGCGGTGGCATTTCTTTACTTCTACGGCGGCACTCCGGTCGGATTGGCGAAGAAGTTGCATCTACCGGTCGATGATGCGGCGCAATTCTTTCGAGACTTCAGAGCGGCGTATCCGGTGCTGTCGGACTGGTTTGCGGACACCGCCCGCGCGCCGTTCGAACAATCAGCCCGACGCGCCGATGGAACGCCCATCGGATACGTAACGACGTATGCCGGTCTGCGCCGGTGGTTCACGCTACCGAAGTCTACCGCACCGAACAACGAACAGTGGCGGCAGCGCGGAGCTATCCAAAGGCAGGCGATGAACCATCCTTGCCAAGGAGGGAACGCGGTGGTGATGGCGCAGGCGATGGCGGATGCCTTCCGTCTGTGCACGCCGCGCGAAGGCGGATATGAGGCGACGCTGGGGATTGAACGGATGTTTGTTGCACCGATTTACGATGAGGCGCTGGCGATTGTGCCGGAGACGCTCACAGACGAGGAAGCGCAACGCTGGCTGGAGCAGGTGATGCTTGACGCGGCGCAGCGGTATATGGTGCGCTGTTCGCCTGCGGTGGAGGCAAACCCAACATCAAAGAATTGGAGGAAGTATTGATGGCATCATTCTTTGGCGTCAAAATCCGAAAACCACAACCGCTTGTTGACGCGATCCGCGCCGTCGTTGCCGCGAAACATCGCCCAACCGCGGCGCGGGACCTCGTCTACGCAAGCGAGATTTCCGGTTGTGATCGGCGGATAACCTTTGCGCTGTTGGGGTGCGAGACGGATGCGCCGCGCGCAGATAGCCCGTCGGCGCTGATTGGCGACGCAATTCACGCGTACCTTGAGGCGCTGCTGGTAGAGGCGTTCCCTGGTCGCGTTGAAACGGAAGTGCGGGTAGTGAGCGGCGCGATCTCCGGTCGGGTTGACGCGCTGCTGACCGACGAAAACGACGCGCTGATGGTGATTGACATCAAATCCGTCAGCGCGCGTGAGTGGGCGTCGCGCTCGAAGTTGGAAGAATACATTGACCAGATCAGCGTCTACGCTGCGCTGGTCGAGGCGCAGACCGGCGTCGTACTGCTGGTCAACCGCGATACGGGTGAGATGGAAGAAATCCGTTTCGACGTTGACCACGCCCGCGCCGAGGCGCTGCTCTACAAGGCGATGCGGCTTCAGTCGTTGGCGCTCGAAGGATATATCGCAGAAGCGGTCGCGTGGGGGACGGAAGAATGCCGGTGGTGTCCGTTCAGAAAGAGGTGTGAACCTCTTGACAAAACGGGCGTTCTAGTGTATAATGACTAAAGGCGATTGTGCCGAAGGTGCTGAAGGTGCTAGAAAGGAAGTGGAGTATGTTCAAGGAACTGATAGACAACGGCAAACACAGCGAGCGCCCCGCGCTCAATGGCGCGTATGTCGGGTATTTCTTAGGCGTCAAAGAGCGCCAGCGGGCGACGTTCGAGACGAGGCTTAGCGCAGAACCCGAACTTGAGGATGTCTTTGTTTTCGAGTTCGAGATTGAGGACGCTGAGTTTGACGCGCCAGTACGGGTATCAAAGTGGGTACGGAAACCGAAACGGCTGACGCACCCAAGCAACGGCAAGGCAACAAACCTCTACAAGACACTTGCGGCGCTCTACGGCGTCGCGTTGATGACGGACAAACAACTCGATGATGCCGAGGAATTTGTCCAGACCGCCGCCGTCGGGAGAGAGTACCAGCTCACGCTGGAGACGAAGCCCAGCGGGTGGGTGGAGATTGTTCATATCGCGCCCGTCCGTAAGGCGCACAATAGGAAGATAAGGGAAGATGAGGAAGTCCCGTTCTGAACCGCGCTGGAAAAGGAAGGAGCGTGATGCAATTAAGGCTTTGCAAGCCATCTTTGGGCGGGTGAGCGATCCCTCGCTTGCCCGCCTTTTGACATCCACCGGACGTGTGGGACACCTCACGCGCTTTGGTGTGGACGGGTTCGTTGGGGATAATCCTGGCTTTGCAGTTGAGGTGAAAGCGAGGAAGAAGATGCTGACGAAGCAGACGATTGAAGCGCTGCTTCAGACAATTGACCGCGCGGCGCGCTTTGAGCGTATACCGTTGTTCGTACTGGTGTTCGGCGACGACGTTCCGACGCGCACCGAAAACGGCGCGCGCGTCGAACGCGAGTGGGTGATGATGCCGCGCCGCGTTCTGGAAGAGATTGTCGGGAAGGAGCGGAAGGACGAGGGGATCACCGATGCGTGACGACGATCTACACGCCGCGATGGCGTTTTTTGCCGCGCGGCTACGCGGCGCAGAGGTGACTGAGGCGGGGCTGCGGCGCTGGACGCGCCATAAACTGCGCAACGACGCGCAGGCAGTCGCAGAACTGATGTTGACGGTTGGGTACCGACCGACGTACATCAGATACTTTCTGCGCTACCACATCCGCGCCGTCGATCCAGAGGGCGACAGCGAGGATGTGACGCTCGCCGTCGCCGACCTCCACGCGGCGGCGAAACGGCTGCGGCAGCCGTACCGCGACCTTGCGGCGGTGTGCTTGAAGTGGGGCTACGTGCACGAGACGGTGGTGCAGATGCTGGCAAAAGTGTTGGATAAGAGAGGGGAAGTGGACATCCAGAAAGGACGGATGGGGTATGAGTGACCTTATCGCTTGGATTGTTGCAGGGGGCGTCATCCTCGCCCTCGTCAACAGCAACGTCGCCGACGGGCTGCTGAACGCGCTCGACCTCAGCGACAACCTCAAGCGCGCCGTCGATTGGGCGCGTGGAGTGCGCGGGGTTCCGGCGGGCGTGGCGTCGGTGTGTTTCTTCATTCTCGCGTATGTGTTCGGCGCGTTGGCGTACCGCTACGACCTCGTACCGACCTGGCGCTTCATTCAACCTATCGCCGCTGATGTGCTGGCGACAGGCGCGGAGTGGTTGACGCTATTCACGCTGTTCGTAACACTCCTTCCGACGCTGATCGAACTCGCGACGGTCGGACTGATGCAGCGCGACATCAAGGCGTTGCAGTGGATGCTGTACTTCTTTGTCTTCTTTGACATTGTCACCGACTATCGCGAAGCCGTTGAACTCGTCGAAGTCTGGCAACGCGGTGAGTTGTTCGCACCGCTGCCAGGCGCGCTTCAGGGCACGACGATGGTGCTCGCGAAAGTCGGATGGACGTTTGCGGCGTCGTTCGCATTTGAGTTTCTCGCCATTCTGTTTGCGGTGACAGCATTGCTCCTCGCGGCGAACGTGCGTGCGACCGGTGGAGGCGGACGGTGAATGTCAGCGGGAAAACTGTCTTCTTGATGTTGTTCGCGGTCGCGGTCGCGTTCAGTATTGACCCTGTCTTTGGCGCGCTCACATTCACGGCGATGTTCGCGGCGACGAACCGCGACGCGGTAGTGCGCGCGTATCGCGCGCTGGACGATGCGGCACGGCGAGTGGAGCGGCAGCTGGAGCAGCGTGGCTGGCTACCAACGCCGCTCGCCGAGGGTGTCACAACACATCATATAAATAAAGAAGAAGATACTGTTGTGACAGTTGAAGACCAGGCGCCCGCGGCTGCGACAGCTGTCACAACACCTCATATAAATAAAAAAGAAGATACTGTTGTGACAGTAGCCACAGCCCCCGCTGCTGTCACAACACGTATGGCTGTCACAACACATCATATAAATAAAAGAAATGAAGGTGTTGTGACACTTCCTCCGCCGTCGATGTTCAACCCGACCGACCGGCGACCGGCGCGGTTTGCTGTCCCGCTGGGCGTTGACCAGACCGGCGCGTTCCGCTGGCTGGACTTCAACAAAGACGCGTTGCACATCGGGCTGTACGGAACCAGCGGCTGCGGCAAAGATCATCTTCTGCGGCTGTGGTTCACCGCGCTGCTCAACGAACCGGCGGCGCAGTGGGCGATCCTCGACGGGAAGGGTGATTGGCTGACGCCGAACATCGCCCGTCTGCCGCAGATGCTCTTTCCGCCCGCCGGAGGCTACGGTGATGAGGGACAGCAGAGGATTGTTGAGGCGATTGAGCTCATCAACGAGGAGGCGAAGCGTCGGTTCGGACTACTGATGAATGCAGGCGTGCGTAGCGTTGAGGAATACAACCAGGCTGCGCCCGAACCGCTGCCTTTGTTGATTGTATTGGCGACGGACATCATTGATGTCGTGGACGAGACGGAGCGTCTACTCATCGCCCTCGTCAGCAAGGCACGCGCGTTGGGTATCCGCGCTATCATTTCGATGCAGACCCCTACCGGCAAGCGGCTGGAGTGGCGGATGAACCTCTCAACGTTGATATCCGGCGCGCTGGTGGATGGAAGCCAGGACGCGCCCGCTTTAGGAGTACGCGACCCGAAGGCGCTGTTGTTCAGACCGTCACAACTGCCACCGCCGCCTGGCGAACGCGGACTATTTGTGGTGCGTCACAACAATGAACAGTTTCTTATCCACACACCGGCGCTGGTCGGGGATTTCGACGCGCTTATCGACGCGCGCAACGATGCGGCGCTGCTGGAGACGCTGCTCGCTGTCACAACACATCATATAAATAAAAGAAAGACTGCTGTTGTGACAGTGGCTGCGACCGCCGCCTCCGTTCCACCGTCCCCGACGCGCGGGGACGAAATTGAACCGTCCCAGCGCTTTGTGACGCTGCAAAACGCCCCTATGCCCGTCCCAGCGCTTGCTGATGCGCTGGGACAGTCGGGACGGGTGAATATGGCGTCACAAAGCGCTGGGACGGCTATTGTCCCGTCCCCGTCCCCGAATGTCCCCGTCCCGACTGTCCCCGAACCCGCCGAAAACGCCCAAAATGGGGGTTTTTCCGAGAGCGGGGACGTTTGGGACGGGGACGGGGACGAAACCGCACCGTCCCGTGGCTTTGTGACGCCACAAAACGCTCCTACCATCGTCCCAAGGCTTTCTGATGCGCTGGGACGGAATGAGGGGGTGGATATGGCGTCAGAAAGCGCTGGGACGGACATCGATCCGTCCCCGACGGTCGGGGACGGGGACGATGCGCTGATCGCGGCGCTAGCGGCGCTCCGGCGCGCGGGTGTTAATCGGGAGCAGGCGCGGGCGCTAGGTGCGCGGTTTAGAAACGACGATTGGGCACGCGCGGCGCGGCTGTTGGAGGGCAGCGATGAGTGACTGTCACAACACCTTATAGAAATAAAAGAAGAATAGGTGTTGTGACAACGCCCGCGCGCGGGGACGAGGCGCTGCTCGCGGCGCGGTCGGTTGTTGAGGATTGACAGAAAGGAGGAGAAGAATGGAGAAGATCGAACTTTGGTGCGGTGTTCGTGGGAAGAGCACGCGGCGGGTACGCTTTGTCGGTGAATATCTCGATTACGTTGACATACGCCGCGCAGACGACTGGGTAGAGCTCGCAGCGCTCTATCGCACTGAGGATGGGAGCGTTGTGGTGCACCAGATGCGATTATCCGTCGTAAACGACGGTATTGATGTCGCAGAGGCGCATATCATTCCCGCGCTCGATGCTGGTGAACAACAGCTGTCACAACACCTTATAGAAATAAAAGAAGAATAGGTGTTGTGACAGGAGAGGAGATACACACGTGATATTTCGTATTCTCGCAACGCTTGCTGTGTTGCTGCTCAGTGCGCCCAGCGCGCTCGGCGTCCAGCGTGCGCTTGCGCCGACGCGCGGCGACCTCGCAGGCTGGCTGGCGGCAGTAGGGATTGAGCTGGCGTATCTGTCGTTGGCGTTCGCGGCGTTCGAAGACCAACGACGCCAGCGGCTTGCGGTGCGCGTGGCGCGTGCGGCGGTGCTCACTGCGATTACGCTCAACGTCCTCGCCGACTACGCCGCGCGCGTACCGGAAGGGTTGAGCGGCGCAGCGGTGTTTACGGCGACGTTTGATTGGTTGTTGCTGGCGCTGGCGGTGCTGGAGAGCGCACCACTTGCGGCACTAGCATATACGCTTGCGACGTTGCTGCACAGCAGTGCGCAGTCGCATACGGCGCATACGGATGCGCATACGGCGCATACGGATGCGCATACGGCGCATACGACATATCCGAAAGCGGATACGCATACGTCGTATCCGAAAGCGGATACGGAAGCGGATGCGCATACTGCGCATATGTCGCAGTCTCATACGTCGCAGTCGCATACGTCGCAGTCGCATACGTCGCATACGTCGCATACGTCGCAGTCGCATACGTCGTATACGGATGCGCATACGACGCATACGACGCAGCAGCAGCGCATTGCTGATGCGGGACAGTCGCATCCGAAAGCGGATACGGATACGTCGTATCCGAAAGCGGATACGCATATGTCGCAGTCGCATATTGCGCATACGGATACGCAAGCGGATAATGCGCAGTCGCAGTCGCATTCGCATTCGCATTCGCAGCGCACTACGTCGTACCAATGTCCGCACTGCGGTGCGGCGTTGGTGCGCCAGCAGCAGTACGCGGCTGCGAAGCGGTACGGGCATTGTGCGGCGTGCCGTAATCAGAAGAAGGAGACGTAATATGAGGAAGATACGCGCCCCATTCCCGTATTTCGGTGGGAAGTACCCCATAATTGACGAACTAAATCGGCGCTTTGGCGATATAGATGTGCGGATCGATCCGTTTTGCGGTTCGGCTGCGTGGATACTCGCCTCACCGCCGGTGCGAACGGAGATCATCAATGACCTTTACGCCGATGTCGTAAACGCTTACCGCGCCATCCGCGCCGACCCGGACGCGGTAGCGTATTACTGCGATTATCCCGTGTCGGAACTGGACAAGCTTGCGCGCACCTGGACGTTGCGTGAAACGTTGCCTGAGCGCGCTGCGCGGTGTGCTGCTGATCCGGACTGGTACGATGCGAAAGCGGCGGGGTATTATCTCTACACTGTATCGGTTGATATAAGGGCGGGACCGCACAAGCGCGGTCCTTGGGTAATTGAGGACGGGAAACTGGTCAAGCGCAGCGGAGCGGACGGGATGCGAAAAGAACTGCCTAGTTTGACACATCGGCAAGGAACTGTCGGAAAGCGTTACGCAGCGCTGGTCGCGTGGTTTCGGCAAATCGCCGAGCGTTTGCGTACGGTAGCAATCATCTGTGGAGACTGGCGGCGCGCGATCAGTACGTTCCCGTCTGGCAAATACGGCGTAGCTGCTATTCTTATCGATCCGCCATATCTTGGGTATGATTACCTTTACGCGACCGACGCGCAACCTTCCGTCTGGATTGACGCCGCCCGCTGGGCGGTCGAGTGTGGAGACAATCCGAATGTGCGGATCGCCGTATGCGGTTACTGGACGCCAGAAGTGGATGCGCTGTTTCCGGCGAACTGGGCGCGGTTCCGGCGGACTGCGAACGGCGGGTTCAGCAATGCACGGAAGCGCGGCGTGAACGAAAATCGACATCGGGAATGCGTCTGGTTTAGCCCGCATTGCTCAAAATAAAACCCCATCCGTCGCCGACTTGATTACGTCTCTACAATGATTATCTATGAGTTCTTTATTTGGACAAGGAGAAGACACATATGAGAACCATTCGTATGCTCCGCGCCCACTACGGCACCCGCGTGGGCGATTACATCACACAAAACACGTGCAGAGCAATTACTCTACACGCAACAGCAGGCACGAACAGCCTGCATTGGCTACAAAACGGCGGCGGAAACACGCCGTCCCAATGGGTATCGTGCCACTACCTCATCGATAAGTCAGGAAACATCACGCAATTCACCGACTGCGAGGGCCGCGTTGCGGACCCTAATCGCTTGGTGATGTGGCACACCGGACCGTCAACTTGGAACATTGACGGTGTGGTTATTCCGATGGAACGCGGTCTGAACGGATGTTCTATCGGTATTGAGCTTGAGAACCTCAACAACGGGATTGACCCATATCCGCCGAACCAATACGCCGCCGCACTACGCCTAACCAGAGATCTCGTGGCACGCTACAACATACCACGCAACCAACTCGTACGACACCTCGACATCGCGCCCGGACGCAAGAGCGATCCGGCTGGCTTTCCCTGGGAAGCCTTCCGAACTGAGGTCTACGACCAGACACGCCCGCCACTCCCCGCCGATCCGCGCGTGATTGGTACACCGCCGACGATGAGCCTTGCGCGGTGGAATGATGTTATGCGCAGACGCTCGCCCATCACCGATGAACGCGAGACAGCCTTCCTCTGGCACTACCTGGTTCACCTGGACATTGACCCCTGCGCTTTCTTAGCGATGTGGATAGTAGAGCAAGGCCCGACGCTAAAAGGAACGCTGTCCCTGCAAACTCGGAACCCGCTGAATGTGGTCTCCTACGGTGAGCGGTGGCCACGCGTCTGGCACCGAGACCGCTACTGGAACCAGTATGAGACGTGGCAACTGGGGGTGATTGCAAACGGCCTTCACCTGAAGCAAATCTACGGCGCACGAGGTTTGCTGACGGTCCGCCAGATTGTCCCCGTTTTCGCCCCGTCGGGAGATGGGAACGATGTCGAACGCTACATTGCGTCAGTGATCGCCAGGATGAAAGAGCTTCAAGGCTAAATCTCGGTGTCACAACACGCTATATAAATAAAAGAGAAGTGGGTGTTGTGACGCCTCGCGCTCCACCGTCGCCCGCTGCTCGTTCGTCAGCGTTGTCACAACACATATTCTTCTTTTATATATATGCTGTGTTGTGACAGTGCTGCCTGCTGTGACACCCGCGCCCACGCGCCGCCGGTTCTTCAGCAGTGTCACAACACTCTATATAAATAAAAGAAACATTGGTGTTGTGACATCCCGCGCGTCGCGTCTGGCGTACAAAAACACGATGCGTTTCCGGTATAATGAGGACGAGTGGGGGAAATGCCCCACCGAGAGAGGAGTAGGAGGGCAGCAGTGAACCTTCCATTTGCGCAACCGCTTGATAAGATCACCTATGGCGCGTTAGCCGCCGTGACGGTCATCATTCTCACCTGGGCGCTGCGCGATTTCGCGGTGCTTGACCTTCCCGCCGAAGTTCAGTCGGCGCTGGCGGTGATTATCGGATACACCGTCTCGTATTTCGTTCCGCTGAACGAGTTCGAGGCTGAAGCAATCGCTCAGACGTTCTACCACAGATGACTGACGAACCGCTCACAGACGAAGCCCGCGCGGCTGTGTTACGCGCGCTGCTGATGATTGCTCTCAACGAGAGCGACCCCGCCAGCGCGCGCGTCGCTGCGGCGCGGTTGTTTCTGTCGCAATTCGATGAACAGCCGAATGCCGAACGAGAGGTGCTGGTAGTTGTCGATGAAAAGGCGGCCGCCAAGACGATATGAGATACGATTGCCCCAATTGCACGCCGACCAGCGCGCCGTTGCTGAACAGACCCGCGACGCGCGATTTGTACATCTGCGTGCCGGTCGGCGGTGGGGGAAATCGCATCTGCTGGCACGGATGCTGGTCGAAGCCGCGCTGGTGCAGCGACAGACGGTCGGGTATTTCGCGCCGACATACAAATTGATGCTGCCGGTGTGGGAACAGACGCGGCGCGTGCTGCGCGCACCAGTTGCGGAAGAACATAAGGCGGAGCGACGGATTGACGCCGCAACCGGCGGGCGAGTTGAATTCTGGTCGTTGGACAACGAGAATGCGGGGCGGTCGCGGGGGTATGATTTGATTGTCGTTGATGAGGCAGGGTTGGTCAGAAATCTCGAAACAATCTGGCGCGAAAACCTCATTCCCGCGCTGCTTGACCGGCGTGGCAGAGCTGCGCTCGCCGGAACGCCGAAAGGCAAAGGCGACTTCTGGCGCATCCACCAGAGCGCGCTGGACGACCCGCGCTGGGCGACGGTGCGGCGCTCCACCAGCGATAACCCGCGCCTCGACCCCGCCGACATCGCGCTGTTGCGGTCTGCGATGACCGAACGTGCGGCGCGTCAAGAACTCGACGCCGAATTCCTAGACGACGGCGGCGCGGTGTTCCGCAACGTCCGCGCGTGCGTCGGTGAGGTTGTGCGCAGCAACGAGGCGGCGATTATCGGCGTGGATTGGGGACGATACGAGGACGCCACCGTGTTCGTCGCGCTTGACCCGCAGACGCGCTGTGTCGTGGACGTTGAGCGGTTGACCGATGTGGAATTCGCAACGCAGCGACGGGCGTTGGTCGCATTCTGGCAGCGGAACGGGCGCGGCGCGGTGGTTGCAGAAGCCAACAGTATTGGCGCGCCGAATATTGAGGAACTCCAACGCGCTGGGCTGCCGGTGCAGGCATTCACCACAACCGCTGCAACAAAACCGTTGTTGGTTGATACTCTCGCGCTTGCATTGGAGCAGCGAACGATTACGCTGCCGAAGTTGGACTGGCTACTCAACGAACTGGAGATGTTCAGCGTCGAGATCGGCGCGTCCGGTCGCGCGCGTTATAGCGCGCCGGAAGGATGCCACGACGATGGCGTAATCGCGCTGGCGCTTGCGGTGTGGGGTGCGTCGCGCGGCACTGAGGTGTTATTTGATGTCTAAACCCGCTGCTCAAATCATACTATCGCCGACCGAGCGCTACGACATCAAAGCGCTCAACGTTGAGGACTTCCTTCCGTCCGCGTGGACGGGCGCATTCGGCGACGGCGAGGCGGTTGATGTGGAGACGGCGTATGAGCGCGTTGCCGTGGTGCGCACAGCGGTGACGCTGCGGGCGAATGCGCTGGCGTCGCTGCCTTGGGAAATCACAACGCGGCGCGGGACGTTGGTGGCGTTCGACGCAGAGCAGCTGGCGGCACTTATCCGCGGTATTGAGATTGACCTCTGCCTCTACGGCGCGGCGTATCTGCTGCGCGATCCCTCAGCACCTCTCGGTCTCCGTCGTCTGCACCCGCGTACCATCACCCCAACCACCGACGCGAAACGCGGGCTGGTCGGGTTCGTCCGGCGGGCGAACAACGTAGAGCTACATCTTGAGCCGGAAACCGAACTGCTCTACTTCTGGGAACCGTCGGTGAGGAGCGAGGTTGAGCCTGGCGTCGGGCTGGTGACGACGGCGCTCACTCAAGCCCGCGCGCTGCTGGCTGCCGAACGCTACCAGACGGCGTATTTCGAGCGCGGCGCGGTGCGACCAACGGTGTGGATGTTCGCGCAGCGCCCGACCGACGCCGAACGGTCGCGGTTTGAGCAGTGGCTACGGCAACTCGTCAGTGGCATCCGCAATGCGTTCCGGCATCTCGCGCTGTCAAGCGAGATAAAGACAGTGACGCTGGGCGACAAGCTCACCGATGTGATCCAACCGGAACTGCTCCAGCGCGCGGCGGAATTGATGCTGACCGCGTTTCAGGTTCCGATGTCGTTGGTCTTCAGTAACGCCAGCACCTACGCAACCGCGTTGCGTGATTATCAAACGTTCGTTCTTCTCACAATACTGACCAGAGCGCGTGAGATTACCGCGATGCTCCAGCCGCATTTCGTTGCGTATAATCAGGTTGTACGTTGCAACGAAGCGCGCATCGACGCGGTGCAGAACTCGGAGCTTGAGAAGGCGGAAGCCATCCAGCGGCTGACGGGGCAGTCGGTGCTGACGCTGAACGAAGCCCGAGCCCGCCTCGATCTGCCGCAATTCGTCGAGGATGCGGCGGATCGAGAACTACTGCGCTTGCGTAACCGTCTCGCGATTGCGCGTGAGGCGGTGGCTGCTGGACTTGACCCAGCCGCCGCGCTGCGTCTGGCGGGCGTCAACGGCGCTGAACCGACGGAAGACGCGGCGAAGGCGTTGAAGAAGGAAGATGAACCAGAACTGCTGCCGCACGAGGTGCAGCTCTACCGCGACCTCAAGCGCGCATTCCAGCAGTTGCGGCAAACGATGCTTGATGGCGCAGACGAGATCACGGCGCAAACGTTCAACAAAGAGCTCTATTTCGCGATGCGGCGCAACTTAGAGACAATCGCGCGTTTGTTCGCCGACGAGATGCGCGCCGAGGTCGGGGTTGCGGTCGAGGTTGACGCGTTGCTGGCGGACTGGGCGGAGAAAGCGACGCGTCGCCAGGTGGAAGATCTACTCTATCCATACACGCGTGACTACATCGCCCGCGCCGTCGCCGCGTGGCAGCGAATGCCAGGCGCGGATCGCGCCGAACTCGTTGCAATGGTTGAACCAGTCGTTGGAGCGAAGCGCGCTGAAACAGTCGCCATCACCGCCGCAACCGAGGCGGCGACGGCGGGCGTGCGGACGTATCGTGATGGGCTGCGCGCCGAGCACAATCTGGAGTATGTGATGATCTGGGAGACCGCCAACGATGAGCGCGTCTGTCCGGTGTGCGGTGCGCTGCACGGCACGCGAGAGGATGAGTGGGGCGGGCGTTCCGGTCCGCCCGCGCACCCGCGTTGTCGTTGCGGCGTCAGGCTGGAGCGCGTCAATGAGAGTTAACGTCTCGGTCGATCTCGATAACGCACTGCGCAAATTGTTGCCGCGCACGCCGCAGATCGAAGCCGCGCTTGACGCGGGCGCAGCAGCGGCGCACAGCGTGATGCAAGTCTACCCGTCGCCGCCCGCCGGATCGCGCTATCGGCGGACGGGCAACTTGCGGCAGAAGTTGCGGATAAAGAAACTGTCGAAAACGTCACGTGTCGTTGAGAATACCGCATCCTACGCGCGGTTCGTCTATGGAATGCCGCAAGCGTGGATGCACCGCGGACGCTGGGCGTCGCTGAAAGACGCGGCGGAAGAAGCAAAGAAGGAAGCTATTGCGGTGCTGAAGGAGATGGGGAGGTGAGGAGATGGAGTGGCAGACCGCGCCAGGCGCGGCGCTGAAGGTAGTCGAGAGCGGCGACATTGAAGGGCTGCTGGTCGTCTTTGGCAGTCCAGACGTCGTTGACCTCGAAAACGAATTCTTCACGCAGGAAACCGACTTTGGGCGTTTGCGCGAAACTCCAATCTGGTTGAACCACGCGCAGCCGATCAAGACCGCGTCGGGGATTATCCTCATCGAGGATCAGATTGGCTACGGCGCGTTGGAAGCCACTGATGAGGGGATGATTATCCGCGGGCTGCTTGACGCAAAGTACCGCTACCTCACCCAGATCGCTTCTGAGATGGGCTGGTCGAGCGGCACTGCGGCGCATCTGGTGCGACGCGAACCGGTTGGAAAAGCGACGT
>Ga0308414_1001009_pt1 | contig 18384 bp, 12 predicted proteins | sample HotsprSampleOS50_FD_205667 | JGI IMG/M metagenome (GOLD analysis project Ga0308414, IMG submission 205667) | Hot spring phototrophic mat microbial communities from Octopus Spring, Yellowstone National Park, Wyoming, United States - 20090730_OS50 ...
TCTGTCTCTAAACCAACAATTTCTCTATCATATTCAGTAAGTATTCCATTACTTGCCTGAACAGCCAATTCTCTTATCCTCTGGATAAGTGCAGTTACATCTTCAAGGTATCCATCAGCAGATTGAAGTAGTGATATATCATCTTGAGCGTTTTTTCCTGCCATAAATAGACCCCTTATCTGAGAGTTCATTTTTTCTGATATTGCAAGCCCTGATGAATCATCACCAGCTCTATTAATTTTTTTTGCTGAACTTAGTTTTTCATGTACTTTATCAGATGAATACTCTATTGTTTTAAGATTTCTGCTTATAAAGTCTGTTTTCATATTGTGATTTATATACATTTTATCTTCCCTCTAACTTTATTTTCTAACACTATATAAAATTCGAAATTTGAGAATTAAAACTTTAAACATTTGAGTTTGACTGTTTTTTAAAATATCTTTGTTAAATTTTAGTTTTAAATCTTAATTATTTTGTAAGGAGATAAAATGGAAAGTCTTTCTAATGAGAGGGATATCAGGATATCAAAGATAAGAGAATTGAAAGAAAAAGGTATAAATCCATATCCAAATAGGTATAAATACAAAGACAATTCAGTAGACATAAAAGAAAAGTTTGAGAAAGATAACAATAGTTTTAGAGTCAATATAGCAGGTAGGGTTATATTAAAAAGAGTATTTGGTAAGGCACTTTTTATGAACTTAAGAGACTTTAAGGGTGATATTCAGATATATGCACAAGAATCAACATTAGGTGAAAATTATGAACTGCTAAAAAAAAAGATTGATACTGGAGACATAATAGGTGTTACAGGAGAGGTTTTTAAAACTCATAAGGGTGAAATAACTGTGAATGTATTAGAATTCAAAATCCTAAGCAAGTGTATTAACCCATTACCAGAAAAGTTCCACGGAATTACCGATGTTGAATTAAAGTATAGACAGAGATACTTGGATATGATAATTGATCCACAGGTAAAAGAAAGATTCACAAAAAGAGGCTTAATAATAAGAGAGATAAGAGAGTTTTTGTATGATAGAGGTTTTATAGAGGTTGAGACACCTGTATTACAACCAATTCCGGGGGGTGCAAGGGCAAAACCTTTTATTACTCACCATAATGCTTTAGATATGGATCTTTATCTTAGAATAGCACCTGAACTCTACTTAAAAAGGATAATTACAGGTGGAATAGAAAAAGTTTTTGAACTAGGCAAGATGTTTAGAAACGAGGGTATATCAACAAGACATAATCCTGAGTTTACCATGCTTGAACTTTATCAGGCATATGCTGATTATCAAGATATGATGGAAATAACTGAAGAACTCATCTCTCACATAGTATATAAGTTTAATAATTCATATATTATTGAGTATCAAGGTAAAAAATATGATTTTACAAGGCCATGGAAAAGATTTACAATGATGGATGCTATTAAACACTACTTGGGTTTCGAGTCTTTTGAGTTTGAGTATGTTAAGCAGAAGGCAAAAGAGCTTGGTTTAGAACCTAATTTAGGATATTATTCACTTCTTAATCTTATTTTTGAAGAGTTTGTTGAGTCAAAACTTGAAGGACCTGTTTTTATTACAGACTATCCTTCAGAGACAAGCCCCCTTGCAAAGAGTAGGGAAGATGATCCTAGTTTTGTTGAGAGATTCGAACTTTTTATAGCTGGAAGAGAGCATGCTAATGCATATACTGAGCTTAATGACCCTATAATACAGAGAGAAAGACTTATTGTTCAGGCTAAGGCAAAGGCAGGAGGTGACGATGAAGCAATGTATTTTGATGAGGACTTTATAAACGCATTGGAGTATGGCATGCCACCAACAGGTGGACTTGGCATAGGTATTGATAGGCTTCTTATGATATTACTTGATGTACCTTCTATAAGAGATGTTATAATTTTCCCTCATATGAAACCAAAGGAGGATTAAATGAGGATAATTGAGTTTGGACCTGAAAATAAAAAAATGACTAAGAAATTATATGATTTTATCTTAAATCATTATAAAGATGACCCTTATTTTGTACCAACTCTTAAAATGGACCTATTAGGTAACAAATTACTTGGGATAAAAGGGCTTTTAAGAAAAGACCATCCCTTTTTTGAACATGCAGAAGTAAGATATTTTATGGCATTTGATGATAAAGACAATCCTATAGGCTCTATAGCAGGTATAATAAATCATGCTCATAATGAATATCATAAAGAAAACATAGGTTTTTTTGGTTTTTTTGAGGTTATAAATGACTATAGTGTTGCAAAGTCTCTACTTGATTCTGCTGCAAAATTTTTAAAGTCCAAGAATATTAACACTATGAGAGGGCCTGCAAACTTTTCAACAAATGAGCCTGTTGGACTACTTATTGAAGGTTTTGATAATATTCCATACATGTATACCTCTTATAATAAGAAATACTATAAGGAGTTTATAGAAAATTATGGTGGAATAAAGGTTATGGACCTTGTCGCTATGCTTATGCCTGTAGTGATTGAAAATCCTGAAAAAGAAAAAGAAAGACAAGAAAGAATGAAAAAAATTGTAGATAAAATTAAAGAAAGGTATGGAATCAGGGTTGAAAACTTTAAAAAGTCTTCTAAAAAGCATTTGAAGGAAATTGAACTTATATACAAAGAGGCTTGGAAAGATAATTGGGGTTTTATACCTCCAACAGAAAAGGAGTTTAAGATATTAGCTGATAGTCTAAAAATAGCAGCAGACCCTTTATTGGTAAAAATAGCTTATATAAATAATGAGCCAGCAGCATTTATTGGTGCTCTACCTGATGTAAACGAAGTTATTCATAAACACAAGAAAAAAAATGAGTTTTTAAAACTTATTATACTATTATGGTGGTTATTAAGGAAAAAGTTTTCAAGGACAAGACTTATGCTATTTGGGATAAGAGAAAAGTTTAGAAGGACAGGAGTTGACTCTGTTTTATTTTATGAAGATTTTAAGTCAGCTAGGTATAAGAATAGAAAATACAAAGACTGTGAGATCTCGTGGTTACTTGAGACAAATACTCTAATAATAAATGCTGCAAAAAGACAAGAGGCAAAAGAGTATAAGAGATGGAGAATATTTGATATTAATATCTAACAGTTTAGAATTTAAATTAACTTTTTAAATATTTGATTTAAAACTTTAATTCTAAAATTTTATTCTAAAATTTAATTTTTTAAATAAAAAATTTTAGATTATATTACTTATTAACTTTTTGAGATAAAGATTTTTTAAATCAATACCTAGTTTTTAACTTTTATGATTTTTTTATATAATTTTAAATGTTAAAATATTTTATTAATCTAGGAGTATTTTTTTATGAATATATTAGTTCAAAAATATGGAGGAACTTCAGTTGGTTCAATAGAGAGAATAAAAAACGTTGCTTCAAGGATTATTGAGTATAAGAAACAAGGGTATGCTATGGTTGTAACTGTTTCAGCCATGGCTGGTGAGACTGATAGACTAATAAATCTTGCAAAACAGATAACGCCTAACCCTGATGGTAGAGAGCTTGACATGATGGTATCTACTGGTGAACAGGTCTCCATTGCTTTACTTGCAATAGCTTTGCATTCTATGGGTTATAAAGCAATTTCTATGAATGCATATCAGGCAGGAATATATACTGATAGTGTATACACTAAGGCAAAAATAGGCAAGATAAACACAGATAGAATAATCAAAGAACTTGAAAAAGACAATATTGTGATTGTTGCTGGATTTCAAGGAATAGATGAAAACTATAACATAACTACACTTGGTAGGGGGGGCTCTGACACCACAGCTGTTGCACTTGCTGCTGCATTAAAAGCAACAAAGTGTGAAATATACACAGATGTCGATGGTGTATATACAGCTGACCCAAGAATAGTTAAGGAAGCAAAAAAACTTGATGAGATAACTTATGATGAAATGCTTGAACTTGCTAGCCTTGGTGCAAAAGTCTTGCATTCAAGATCAGTTGAGTTTGCAAAAAAATATGATGTAGTTTTAGAAGTAAAAAATAGTTTTAATAATAACCCTGGAACTATAATAGTAAAGGAGAGTAATAAAATGGAAAAGTTTGTTGTATCAGGTATAACATGCAAAAAAGATGAGGCAAAAGTAAATATAATTAATTTGCCAGATAGACCTGGTGTAGCTGCTAAAATATTTACTGCACTGGCAAACAATAATGTTAATGTTAACATGATTGCTCAGTCTTCTCTTGATGATAATAGTGGAGTAAATAACATATCTTTTACTGTTTCAAGAGACGACCTTCCAAAAGTAAAAAAAATAGCTGAAGATATAAAAAAAGAGCTAGGGGCAAAAGAGGTAATAACTTCTGATAATATTGCGATAGTCTCTTTAGTTGGAATAGGAATGAAAACAAATCCTGGTGTTGCAGGAAAAATGTTTAAAGTATTAGCAAAAGAAAATATAAATATTGAAATGATTGGAACTTCTGAGATTAAAATCTCTGTTGTTATAAAAGAAGAGTTTGCAAATAAGGCAGTTCAGTTGTTACATAAAGCATTTGAACTTGAAAAGGTGTAATATAGTGAATAGTATTGACTTACCTATTGGTGTATTTGATTCGGGTGTAGGTGGTCTTACTGTAGTAAAGGCTATTAGAGATATTTTGTCAAATGAGTCTATAATATATTTTGGTGACCTCGCACATTTACCCTATGGAAGTAAAGGAGCAAAGACTGTAAGAACTTTAGCATTAAATGTTTCAAGATTTCTCTACAATCAAGGTATAAAAATGCTTGTTGTTGCTTGTAATACTGCTACAAGCAACGCACTCCCTTATATAATTTCTGAGTTTAAAGACATCCCTGTCATTGGTGTTGTTGAACCTGGTTCAAGAGAAGCTCTTTCTGTAAGTGAAAAAAAGAGGATTGGTGTTATAGGTACAACAAGAACAATAAGTAGCAATTCTTATCTTGAGACAATAACGTCAATACTACCTACAGCCAGGGTCTTTCAGTTACCAACACCAACACTTGTTCCTCTTATTGAGGATGGTTGGATAAATCATCCTTCAATGTATATGATACTTGATGATTATCTTTCTTACTTTGATGATAAAGACATAGATACCCTGTTGTTAGGTTGTACTCATTATCCATTGATAAAGAAAAACATAAGACTACTTAGACCTAATTTTAACATAGTTGACTCAGCTGATTCAACAGCCAAATATGTTAAATCAATGCTTGAAAAAAACAATCTTATGTCTTCAAATAATAGTTCTTATATGAAGTTTTTTGCCTCAGACATAAGTGAAGTTTTTATAGACTTAACTAAGAAAATTCTTGGTGATTATATAGAAATTAAAATAGTAGAAGGTGCAGCATGAAAAAGTTTATTCTATTAATATCTTTATTCTTAACATTAAATCTTGCTTACTCTGAAATATTTGATAAAATAGAGATCAGGGTAAATGATAAGTTTATTACGAAAAGAATGGTTGATAAATATTATGGCATTTTAAATCTTGTATCAGGTGAAAAATTAACAAGAGATTCTGCAATAAAAACGCTGATAAATATATTAATACTAGAGTATTACCTTAATGAAAAAGGTATAACTATATCTAATAAAGATATAACCAGAGAGATTGAGAGTTTACTTGAATTAAACAAGATTAATAGTTTGGACTCTCTTTTTGCTCAATTTAAAATGAAAGGAATAGATATAACTGAGAAAGAGTTTAGAGACTTTATAAAAAAACAAATAACGATAAAAAAGGCCCAAGAATATATAATACTTAGAGAATTACGTAATAAACTTGAACTTCCAAATGAAAATGAGATAAAAAACTTTTATGAAAAAAACAAAAACTATTTCAAAACTTCTTCTACTGTTAAAATTTCTCACCTTGTTGTTGCTGTATCTGACTCTATGGGTATTAAAGAAAAAATAAAGGTCGAGGAAACACTAGGGAATATATCAAAAAAGTTAAAGAACATAAAAAATACTGAAAATAGGATATCAGAGTTTTCAAAAGAAGTTGAAACAAATGCTACTGATGTTTATAAAAAAAATAAGGGTGATATTGGTTGGTTTGATGAAGAAAAATTGAATTCTATCTTTCCTCAGTATTCCAATGCTCTAAAAATGAATGTAGGGGACGTTTCGGATGTTGTGGTTACACCTTATACAAGAGCTATTTTTATAGTAACTGATAAAAAGGGTGGTGAAACCTTAGGTCTTGAGAAGGTAAAAGATAGAATCATAGACTTTATCTTGTATGATAGAGGGTCAAAGATTTTTAATGAATGGCTTGCAGAGTATTCAAAAAAATATGAAGTTATAGTAAAATAATGCCTAGTGGTAGAACACATGATATTATAAACATTATTTTTATTGTTTTTGTATTTTTAATTATTTTTCTTTATGATATTTTATCAAACCTTGATAAAGATGTTATACTTAACTCTGCCTATATTTTTATAGGCTCTTATATATTTTCTACTTTTATGTTAAGTCCCGACCTTGACCTTTATAAAAACAAGTCCAAATTTAATTGGGGATTTTTAAGATGGATATGGTACCCTTACTCCAAGGTTTTTAAACACAGGGGAATATCACATTCTATAGTATTTGGTATATTGACAAGATTGATATATCTTTATATAGTCATAATGATATTTCAGTTTGTATATCTTTATATCAAAGACGAGATTGAGGATATTAATTTTTTTATAATTGATAAAGACTACCTTAATGTTTATAACATAATAAGTTTTTTCTTAGGTATTTATCTGCCGTCAATAATTCACACTTTGGCTGATAAAATATATACAAGTGTTAAGAGAGGTTCAAGAAGATAATTGGGTTTTTTACTTTTTTTTATTGATGGTTTTGGTATAGGTAAAGCTTCAAAAACTAATCCTTTATATAGTTATGGTTTATGGAAAAGCATTATTGGATTAAAAGGTTTGATTACAGAAAATAAAATAATAAAAAAAAGTTATTGTATAATTCCAACTGATGCAAAGCTAGGAATAGATGGTATACCTCAGAGTGCAACAGGCCAAACAACAATACTTACTGGGATAAATGCTCCTAAAATAATTGGTGCCCATATCACAGGTTATCCATCAACAACTTTAACTGAAGTAATAAATAGACACTCTATACTTAAAAATATTAAAGAAAAGGGATTTTTACCCACATCAGCAAATGCATATTCAAGAGAATATTTTAAAATGATTGAAGAAAAAAATAGGAGAGTTTCAGCAACAACACTTGCTATAATGGCTGCTGGAATAAGTTTTAAGATGCTTGATGATATATATAAAGGGGATGCTGTTTTTATGGATATAACAAATCATATTCTTGTGACAAGATATCCTAATCATAGGAAAATAACTACAAAAAACGCAGCAAAAAATATAGTAAATCTTATAAATACCCATGACTTTGTGCTTTATGAATACTTTTTAACTGATCACTTTGGTCATAAAGGCAATTTAAAACAAAAAAAATACATATTAAGAAATCTTAATAGTTTTTTAAAAAACATAATAATAAAGTCACTTGACTTAAATAAACACACTGTCATAATAACAAGTGATCATGGTAATATTGAAGACTCAACCACAAAACAACATACTGAAAACAAAGTTCCTACAATTGTTTTTTCTAAAAATAGGAAAATATTGCTTGATTTTTATAAAAATATTGAAACTATTCAGGATGTACCAAGGCTTATAATGAATTATTTTGTTTAAAACCTTACTTAAAACACTTAAAACCTTACTTCACATAACTAATATTATGTTAACTTGGATTTTTAATTCTATACTTTGAAAAATTTTTTCCTTGATAGTTTTTTAACAAATTTTTTTAGTTTATCTTGATATCATGCAAGATTAATGGATTTTTTATGTTTTTTACTTAATTTATTTTTTTTAAAATTTTGTCATTAAAATTTTTATTTATAAAATTTATTTCTAATGTTTTTTATAAAAAATCTATAGGAAAAATAATATGGAAAAATATCTTGAAGACCTTGCATATGCTTTTATGATGATTAAGACTAAAGAAGAAATGTTAAAGTTTTTTGATGAAATATTTACTAAAAATGAGATAAAGAAGTTTGAAGAAAGATGGAAACTCCTTACTCATCTCTTTCTTGGTAAAAAACAAAGAGAAATAGCAAAGACTTTTAACCTTAGCCTCTGTAAGATAACAAGAGGCTCTAAGATACTAAAAAATAAAGACTCTATAACCTATTCCCTACTCTCAAAAATGTATAAAAGCTAATTAAAAGTTTTTATTTCTTCTTTATGATAAGTAGTGTTATATCATCCTCTTGTTCTGCCATAAAAGCATCAACGCTATTTATAATCTCTTTAATTATTTCAGATGCAGTTTTATCTCTGTTTTTTGAAACAACCTCATATAATCTATCTTCTCCAAACATCTCTCTTACTTTTTCGTTGTTTTTAACATCCTTAGATGTACTCTTTGCCTCTGTTATTCCATCTGAATAAAGTACGAGTATATCATTTTTATCAAGTTTGAAACTATAAGGTACTCCCTTCATAACTGCATCTTCAACTATACCTATTAAGAACCCTGAGGAAGGTATTGGAGTTACACTTCCATCAGTTCTACATATAAAAGGCTCAGCATGGTCATTACCAAACATCTGGAAGTTTCCATTCTTATCAAATCTGAACAGTCTGAATGTCATATACATATGAGAATATCCACCCTTTATACTCTTTTTAGAAAGTCTTTCTTGAATGTTCTCATACAGTGTCTTGTTTATTATCTGATAGATATATTCTATTGACTTTAGTTTAACATCCTGGTCTTTCATCACAGTATTAAAAGAGACTTCAGCCATCATCATAACAAGTCCTGACTTTAAGCCATGTCCTGAAACATCACCAAAAACACCAAAGTATGGTTCATCTTTTAAATAAATGTCATAATAGTCTCCACCTACTTCTGTTGCTGTTCTCATAAATCCTGATATGTCATAGTATTGATTATCATATATTGCAGGAAGTATTGATGTCTGGATATCTTTTGCAATTTCCATTTCTTGTTCTATCCTGGCTTTTTCCTGTATCTGTTTATACAATCTTGCATTTTCTATAGATATTGCAGCCTGTGTTGCAAAAGCTTTTAACAATTCAAACTTTTCTTTTGAAAATACTCCTTTTACCTCTCTGTTATCAAGATATATTGCACCTAATATCTTTTGTGATGTCCTTACAGGTACAGTTATTATAGACTTTATTTTAGTCTTAAGTTCTTCATCTATATTCTCTTTTTCGAAGTTTTCAATAAGTTGGGCTTTTGATGTAGTTACTGTTTTCTCAATAAGAATTTTTGGATAAGTAATCTCATCTTTTATTATCTTTCCTTCTTGATTAACCTTTATTACTGGTATAATCTTTGACTCTTTTATGTTGTCAAGATTCTCGTATAAGAAAAGTATTCCTATCTGTGCACCTGATGTCTTCATTGCAAGATACATTATTTTATTCAAGAGCTCTTCCATTTCATAAGACTTTGCAAGCTCTTCTGATGCTTCAAGTAAAGACTTTAACTGAATCTGAGATGATAACTGTGTCTGAGTCTTAGTAAGTGAGGTGTATGTACTTGTTATTTCGAAGTCCTCAATACTTGATCTCTCTTCTTCTCCAAATAGTCTTTGCCTTATATATTTTGCCTTGTTTATGTCTATATCAAGGTCTCTTGAAGCATAGAAGCTTATAACCTCATTGTATAGCTTTTCACCTTCTTCAGTTTCTCCTTTATAAAGTAGTATAATAGACTTAAAGAAAAGATTATAATAATAAAAATATTCATAGTTTTTTCCTACTTCCTTTGAAATATCAAGTGCCTTGTTCATATATTCAAGACACTTATCATAATCTGGAGATAATAATGATAACTCTTCAAATGCATATAGTCTTAGTTTCCATTGCTCTATTATTTTAGGATTAGATATTCCAACATATTTAACTCCTTCTTCAAAAACCTCTTTTGCTGATTCCCTATTTCCAACAGTATAATAGTTTTCAGCAAGTGCAAACATCAACATCCATATACCTATTAAAGCATTATGCTCTTTTGCAAGATTTATAGCTGAACCAATATGTTTTATTGCCTCTTGAAAGTTGAGTTGATTTGAATATGCTCTCCCTATACTGAATATTGAATTTATCTCTACTGTAGGATTTTTTAGCTCTCTTGCCATTTCCAAGGACTTTCTCGACTCAATCAATGCCTCTTTTGGGTTGCCTATCATAGATAAAACACTTGCCTTGAAAAATTGTATATAAAGTTTATATATTTCATTTCTTATTATGTGTTTATCTCTTATCTTATCTACTGCTTCTTTTAATACATCAAATAATTTTTTATTGTTTTCAAAGTTTTTTATAGACTCATCAACCCCTACTTCTTTATTAGCCTTAGTCTTTATACTAAGTCCTACTTTTCTTATAAAGAGGTTAACCAAATTTATATCAATATTTTTATCTTTTATTTCTAATATCAGATCATATATAGTATTAAGTGACAAAAAGTCTTTATATTCTTGATTTATTTCGGTAATTAAGTTAAATACTTTTTGTACATAATCTTTTATTAGACTTAATCCATCTTCATAACTTGGGAAATTAATAGTAAGTCTTGATAGAGTTTCTAATGCCTCTTTTTTTAGTCCAACAGCTGCATATGATTGAGCAAGTATTCCTAAAGAGTATATCCACTCTATCTCTTCTTCCTTAGGTAGTATTGTAATACCCTTGTTTATAAAGTCTATAGCATCATCAAACCTTGCTATATAACAGTTCGCTCTTCCTATTGCACAGTAAGGTATTGCAAGAAACTTTTCAAGTTTAAGCTCCTCAGCAATTGGAATAACTCTGTAGTAAAAGTCCATAGCTGCCACTTGATTTCCTAAAAAATAATAGTTTTTTGCTATCATGTAATAAGACTTTGCAAGTTCCTCTTTTAGTCCATTCTTTTCGCATATTTTTATTGTCTCTTCAAGTAGAGAAATATTTTCCTTATACATTCCAAGTTGAAAGTATATGTCAACTATTAATAGACTTAATTCTACCCTTGATAAAATTGCTTTTCTGGTTTCTTTTGCAAACTGTCTTAATATATTAAGCGAGTTCATATAAAAACTTGCTGCAAGTTTTAGAGCAAATGTTGAGAGTGCAAGGTCACCAGCTTGTTTATTATAGTGATATGCCTCAGTTCTCCTATCACCTTCAAGATAATGGTAAGCAAGCTTATATATCTTATCATTACCATCATAACTATTTTTTATAACATCACCTGCTATCTTATGATAATCTTTATAATCTTTCTTTTCCAGTTGTGCTAATAAAGATTCTATAACTTTATCATGAGCAAAAGAGTATATTACCTTTCCACTCTCAGATATTTTTTCATTAACCAATTGATTTTTTATTGCGTCTTTTAAGTCATCTAAAAGACTTTCCTGTGAATACTTTTTAAAATAACTATTTACTTTAGAGTATTCTTTAATAATATCAAATAGTGTATTAAACTCAAAGTCTTTACCAAGTATTGCTGCTATTTTCAATGTATTTTTTGTTGAGTCTGCAATCTTTGATATTCTTGATAAAATATTGTCAATAATTGATGATGAAAACCTAAAGGTAGATAATTTTTCAAGGTCTACTATCCAACCCTCATTCTTTTGTTTTATTATTTCCTCTTCAACCAAAACTTTTATATTTTCAATTAATAACAGGGCATTACCACTTGTTGCTTCATAAAGTCTTGCTGAAACCTCAGGTAGACCAACATATATATTACCAAATATTTCAAGCATCAGTGACTCGACATCTTCGGGATTAAAGTTTTTTATGTCTAATATTGACATTCTGGTTTCATTAGCTTCTTTTTTTATGAACTCAATAAAGTCTTTCATAGCTATAAGAGATTCTTCTCTTATTGAGAGAAGAATATATATACTATTAGAAAAGACATAAGGGTGTATATGTTTAAAAAATTGTATACTGCCCTCATCCCAGAAGTGTATGTCATCAAATATCATTATTATTGGTCTTATCTCAGATACTGAGACAAAAAAGTTTTTCAAACTATCAAGAAATACTTCATTCTCTTTCTTTGAAAAAACATAGTTTTCAGGCAATTCACCTATTATTTCCTTAAGGCTTGGTAAAATCCTAGACAGTATTTTTCCTTCTTCTCCAAGGTCGTATACTATTTTATTTAAGGCTTCATTTTTTTTACTTGTACCAAACTTTGATATCAGCCTTAAAATATTTTCTATAGCATTTACAACAGGATAAAATGGATATGTTTTATTTCTCTCATCACTTGCATTATAAATATAAAAAGCATTTTTAGTACTTGCGTATTTTTGTAATTCTTGTAATAACCTTGACTTTCCAACTCCAGACTTTCCTATTATCAGTGATGAAAACCCTTTTTTAAGCAGAGTATTGTTAATATTATTCAAGAGATGAGTTAACTCTTTTTTTCTGTCAACAAGACTTGAACTATAATTGATCTTTTTTATCTTATCTTTTTTACCAAGTTCAAGATAAAAAGTCTTTTTTTGTTCTTCAGTCAGTGCAAGATAAGTCTTTAAGTCTTCTGCAAGTCCATAAGCAGTCTGATACCTTTCATCTGGGTCTTTTTTTATAAGTTTTAGTATTATTTTGTTTATTATTGGAGAAAGCTCTGGAACTAAGTTTTTAGGTTCTTCTGGTATTTTAGCTATGTGTTGATGTATTAACTCTCCTACTTCTTTAGCCTCATATGGTAGTCTTCCTGTTATAAACTGATAAAATAATATACCGAGAGAATAAAGGTCAGACCTTGTATCTATTCCTCTTTGAAGAATTCCACTCTGCTCAGGTGACATATATGCAAAACTACCTTCCACATTTTTGGCTGATATAAACATTTGCTGAAAGTCCATTAGGTTTGCTATACCAAAGTCTAATATCTTTACTATATCTTCTTTATTTACCATTATGTTACTTGGCTTTATGTCTCTGTGTATTATACCATTTGAGTGTACATAATCAAGTGCCTCAGCAATTTGAAGTATTATTTCTATTTTTTGATCTATCTCTAGTCCTGCATTCACAAGTTCTTTAAGGTTATGCCCGTCTATATATTCAGTTACTATATACAGGCTCTGATCTTTTTCTATAAGATCAATAAATCTTAAAATATTTTTATGATCAAGTTTTTCAAGATTTTCAGCTTCTTTTTTAAACCTTATAAAAGACTCACTCCCAACACCCGAATAGTTTTTTAATGTCTTTATTGCAACTACTGTCTCGTTTGTCTCATCAACTGCCTTGTATATAATTCCCATTCCACCTTCAGATATTTTCTCTATTATCTTATATCCATTAATGTTTTCACCTATCATAAAAATCTCCTTGGTATATATAAATAAAGTTTATTTTTTAAAATAATCCTATATATAAATAAACAATATCAAAAAAGAATTTCAAGTGTTTTATATAAAAAATCCCAATTTTTACTAAAAAAATTTTAATTTTAAAATTTTTATATACTAAAAATTCTACAAATTCTATTTAAGTTTTTGTATATAGTAGCAAAGTTTTATAAATTTTAATATCGAATTTTTAAGTATTAGAAATAAAAAAATAAAAGTCTTGAGGTTATTATGGTTATAGAAAAGTTAAAGAATTATCTTAAAGAAGAACAGTGGACAAGGTCAACTATTGAGAAGTATAATGAAAATGAGTTTAAGCAGATAGATTCATTTATTGATGAGATAAAGTCTTCAAAGCCAGAAGATATAAATGAAATTTACGAAATTACAAAGTCTTTTGTAACTCATAACCCAAAAACAATAGTAGGACTCTATATACTTGGGAATCTATCTTATTTTCTTGAAAGAAAAGAAAATTATGATTCATTTATAAGGCTTATAGAGATTTTTAAAGAAAATAAGAGAATAAATATAGCTGAGTTCTTATTAAAAAAGATACTTTCTTATGATAAAAATAATGTTAATGCCTTAAAACTCCTTATATCTATATATCAACAAGAGTCCTCTGATAAAAAGGAAGAAAGAATAAAATATATGGAAGACCTTGTTAAGGCTGATATAAATGATGGAGAGACTCCATTTAAACTTGCAAAATATTTTGAAAACGCCGCAAAAGATGAAAAAAATCCAGAACTAAAAAAAGAATATGAAAATAAAGCATTATCTTATTATAAGACCTCACTAAGAAGGTTTGCTAAAACATCTAATCCAAAGATTACAGAAATATGGAATACTTTAACATATGAACTATTAGATAATGAAAAACAATCCAAGGAAATTAAAAAAGAGAAAAAACTTGAAATAAATTTTTTCTTAAATATTGCGTCAATAATTGCTGAAAATAACAAGGATACAGCAATTATTTTATTATCAGAACTTCTATCATTATATCACCAAGAGGCTTTAAACTCAAAAGACAACTCAGACTTATTTTTGAATAGATGTATATTTTTAGCAAAAAAGATTCTTGAGCTTGATCCTATCAATAGGAAGGTAAAAGATAAGATAATTGAAATATATAAAGAAAAATATAAAAATGTTCCAAATATAGACAAATATATAGGAAACTCTGGTTTGAATGATAAAAAGGTTGAGATACTCACTGCTATAAGAAGGTTTGAAAAAGAAATACAGTTTATGATATGTAATTATGTATATCATAGAACATGGGGCATAGGTAAAATATTAAAGGTTGAAGATGAGTGTTTTACAATAACTTTTGATGATAAAAAAGAACATAAAATGACTTACAGTATGGCTTTAAAGTCATTAATTCCCCTTTCTGACTCTCATATCTGGGTTCTTAAGAAAGAGAATAAAATAGGAAAAATTGTTTGGGAAGATACTTTAAATGAAGAAGTGACTAAAAACATATTGACAGTAATTAGGAGTATATTAGGTAGTTTCCAAGACAGGAACGTGACAGTAGATGACTTTAAGAATGAACTAATTCCTGTAATTCAATCACAATTTCCTAAAAAGGTAAATGGAAAAGAGACTATATGGAATAATTGGTGGAATAAGGTTAAAAATATAATTAAAACTGATAAACTAATAGGTTCTAACAAGGAAGGAAGGTTATCGTATTTTCTAAGAGAGACTGAAATAAGTAATGAAGATGAACTTATAGCACTGTTTAATGAGAATAAGAACTTTATTGATAAATTTAAAGTTTTTGATGAGTTTTATAAAGATAAGTATTATATAGACTATTCTGATAACTTTAAAGATATGGTAAACTATTTTTATAATATAGCACATGATAGTAGATATTACACCTATGAGAGACTTATTTCCTATGCAGTCTTAAGAATTATTTCTTCAGATAAAGATGCTAATTGGGCAATTGATATGCCAATAAACTTTGATACAGGATTACTGAGTGATATTGAGAAAGTTGCTGAAACACTTCAAATGTCTTATAGGAGCGAATATAAAAAAGAAATTTTAAGAATTATCACTGATTATCTTACAGAAAACAAAGAAGATTATTTAATCGAGATACTAAAAAGAGACCCTGCCAAAATAATAGATCTTGTTTTAGATGAAATAAAATATATGTATAGTAATTATGAACCCTCAAAAATACAAGATAAGATAAACGACATTATTATTGAACTTGCAACAACAAGCTTTAAATATAATCCTTATGTTAATTTCTGGGCTGTAAAGTATCTTATGGAAAAAGACCTATATTTAAAACATCAAATATCATTAGACTCTGTTTATTTAGAGTTGTTATACAGGATGGATACTCTTGCAAAACTTTCTTCTCAGAAAAAACTTAATTGGTTTAATATAACACTTACACCAGCAAATGTAAAAGACTTGATAAAATTTGGTGATTCTATACTATTTTTAACTAAAAAGTTTAACTTTAAAGACTTTATAATGAGTAAAGAAGTTATTGAAAATAAGAATTATGTTGAAAAAATTTATAGGCTGCTTAGAGACTTGATGGAATATGATTCAAAAGATAGAAAAAAGATAATCGAAGAATTAAAGATTAAATACCCTGACCTTGAAAAGACTTCTTCTGAAGAAGAAGAAATCGTTATCAACTATCTTGATGAAAAAGTTATATGGACAACTCAAGAAGGTCTAGAAAAACAAAAAAATAAGCTTAAAGCTCTTAAATTAGAAAAGGAAAAATTGGCTGAAGAACTTCAAAAAGCAAGAGATAAAGGCGACCTAAGAGAAAATGCAGAGTATCAAGCTGCAAGAGAAAAAGAGAGAAATATAAATGCTGAAATAACTCAGCTTGAAGAAAAAATAAATAGGTCCAGAATTATAAATCTCTCAAGTCTTAAGGGAGATAGAGTAATACCAGGTACTAAGGTCTTAATAGAGAAAGGTGGTAAAAAAGAAGAGTATAAGATATTAGGTTTTTGGGATACAGACGAGTCAAAAAATATTATTGCCTATAATGCCCCTATATCTAAAGCAATAATAGGTCTAAAGAAAGGAGAATCTGTCGAGGCTATAATAGGTGGCGAAAAGACTTTGATAAAGGTGTTAAATATTGAACCTATTAAAGAATAGGATCAGGGCTGGCCTTACCCCAGCTCATATTTTAATAATATTTTATCTTTTTGCTTTGTCAATTATTTCTCTCTTATATACTCAGTTTTTTTTTGTTTTAATATATATTATTGCTATTTTATTTGTAAAGTTTTTATCTTATATTTCATCTTCAAGTAACTATATATTAAGAAACTATGTAGGAAAGTTCTTTCTATCCTTTGTAGTTACATTTATTTTCTCATCTTTAGGATACTTAATACCAAAAATAAACCCTATTCTTTATGATAGAGTTTTACTTAATATTGATAAATACATTTTTGGCGTAAATCCTGTTGTATGGATTGCAGAGAATTTAGCAAAACCCTTTTTGATAGAATGGTTTCAAATAAACTACTTTTTTTATTTTTTCTTTGTAATACTCATTGCTATAATACTTATAATAAAAAATAAGGAAAGTGATGCTGACTTTGTCATTTTTTCAATATGTTTTGGTTTTCTTGTCTCTTACATCGGTTACATAGTTTTTCCTGCATTGGGACCGAGGGATCCGACTGAAGAGATAGAATTAGCAAGTGATCTTTTGGTTGTATATCCAGAAAAAATTCAAGGAATATTTTTTACTACTTATTTGAGAAATATATTAGTCAGTTTAGAAAAGATTAAGATGAATGCATTCCCAAGTGGTCATACAATGCTTACCCTACTTGCACTTTCTCATTACAAAAAATATACTCCTAATTTATTCTATTTTATGCTTCCTGTTGGAATAAGTATAATACTTGCTACACTCTTCTGTAGATATCACTATTTCATAGATGTTGTTGCAGGAATAGTTTTGTTTATCTTAATTAAGATAATAGAAAAAAAAGTTTACGTTAAAATACTTTCTTTTAAACAGTTTTTAAGTAAGTAATTAAGTTTAAACTTTAAAAACTTAAAAGGAATATATTAGAAAAAAACTTTATAAAACTGCTAAAAAGGTTTTGTGATTATTTAGTATAAGCCTTTTTAAGACTAACTTTTTTATAAGAAGATCAATAAGCACTTTTATTATAAAAAAATACTATATTATCTTAATTTTAATTTTTAATCTTCTAAACATTTAAATGACTTAAAGTATTTTTTTTATTAAATATGGTTCAGTTTAACCAACCACCAAAAGTTTTATAAAACTACTAAAAGAGTTTAACAGAAACTTATTTCTTTTATTTTTTGTAAGTAGGTAGCAAAAATAAAATATAACCTAATCAGTTAATCATTAAAAATTTGGGAATTTTTATAAGTTTAAAAGATATATAACCCACATAAAATAAATAGTGGATTATATATAGACAAAAATTTTATTTTAAAATTTTAAAAAACTTCGCAAAGCCTTAAAAAACTATTTTTTCCTTATAAAGTTTTCCATTCCTTCAAATACTTCAAAATATTTTTCCAGACTTTCTTGTATATTCTTATAAATATCTTCAAGTTCCTTCTTCAATGGGAAAAAATCAGATATGTTGTTAAACATTTTTTCAACAGTTTTATTCAAACCTTCGTTTATAGCATCTCTTATATTCAACTGTGTTTTTATCCACTCCTCAAAAAACTCAGAAACCTTTTTATTAGAAGCCAGGTTACTATCTGCCATAGTAAACAATATCTTTTCAATCTCTTTTTGCATCTTAGATATTGTCTGAACAACAGAAATATAGTTATCCCTACTTTTTTCTAAGATTTCTTTCCAGTTGTTCATCATATTTTCCTCCTCTATTTTTAATTTTTTCTTCTAAA
>Ga0308414_1001010_pt1 | contig 18374 bp, 17 predicted proteins | sample HotsprSampleOS50_FD_205667 | JGI IMG/M metagenome (GOLD analysis project Ga0308414, IMG submission 205667) | Hot spring phototrophic mat microbial communities from Octopus Spring, Yellowstone National Park, Wyoming, United States - 20090730_OS50 ...
GGGCACCCGGCGAGTTTCTGGCCGGTGCCTGGGCGCTGGTCAGCGGAACGATCCAGAGCGGCGAAACCGCCGTCGCCGCCGCCCGGCGCGAGCTGCGCGAGGAGACCGCCCTGGAGCCTCTGGAGTTCTACCAGCTCGACCATGTCAACGTGTTCTATCTGGCCGGCACGGACACGATCTGGCACTGCCCGCAGTTCTGCGCCATCGTCGCCGCCGATGCCCCGGTGCGCCTCAATGCCGAGCACGACCAGTACCGCTGGGTGGACCGCGACGAAGCGAACCAGGCCCTGCTGTGGCCCGGCGAACGGATTGCCTTCGCCGAACTGTGCCGTGAAATCCTCGACGGCGGACCGGCCCGCGACTATCTGCGCATCGCGGATTGACCGCAGACCCTTGCAGCGCACGCTGAGCATCGGTCCGGCCGTTGACAGCCCGCCGTGCGCGGGGATGATGCGCCCATGCCGCGACCGCTCGCCATCCTCGTCGCCGCCGCGTGGCTTGCGGCGACGGCTTGCCTCAGTGCCCACCCCGCCGACAACACCATGACGCCCCGCAAGACCACCGTGGCCATCGACGGCCAGATGTTTCTGATCAACGGCCGGCCGACTTACCAGGGCCGGAGCTTTCGCGGCATGAAGATCGAAGGACTGCTGCTGAACGCGCGGCTGGTGCAGGGCATCTTCGACGACCGCAACCCCCACACGCGCAAGCTCTGGGACTATCCCGACGGGCCCTGGGACCCCGACCGGAACACGCGCGAGTTCATCGCGGCCATGCCCGTCTGGCGCAGCCACGGCCTGCTCTCGTTCACCATCAACCTCCAGGGCGGCAGCCCGCAGGGCTACAGCAACCAGCAGCCCTGGCACAATTCGGCCTTCGAGACCGACGGTTCCCTGCGACAAGACTACCTCGCCCGGCTTCAGCGCATCCTCGACAAGGCCGACGAATTGGGAATGGCGCCGATCCTCGGCTACTTCTGTTTCGGGCAGGAGTATCGCTTCGACGACGATGCGGCCGTCGTGCGGGCGGTGGAGAACGCCACCGACTGGCTGCTGGAGAAGGGCTACACGAACGTGATGGTGGAGATCGCCAACGAGACCAACGCCGCCAGCTACCGCAGCCCCCTGCTGCGGCCCCAGCGGGCCCACGAGCTGATCGAGCTGGTAAAGAAGCGCTCGGCGGAGAGGGTGAAAACGCCGGCGGGGAGGCTGCTGGTCTCCACGAGCTTCACCGGCGCGGCCATCCCTCCCGAGAACGTGGTCGCCGCTTCGGATTTCGTTCTGCTGCATGGCAACGGCGTCAACGACCCCAACCGCATCCGCCAGATGGTCGATACCACGCGCAAGCTGGGGACCTACCGCGGCCAGCCCATCCTCTTCAACGAGGACGACCACTTCGACTTTGACAAGCCCGACAACAACTTCATCGCAGCCGTCAGCCGCTACGCGGGGTGGGGCTACTTCGACTATCGCATGCGCGGCGAGGGCTTCGACGAGGGCTACCAGAGCGTTCCGGTCAACTGGAACATCAGCTCGCAGCGCAAGCGCGGGTTCTTCGGGTTGCTGGCGGAGATGAGCGGCTCGACGCCATGACACCCCCAGGGGGGGTTCGGGAGCATTCCCCATTCGTCCGCGATTACTACGCGACCGAGCGGGCGTACTGCGGGTCGGACGGGGGCCACGTGGCGTGCCGGTCGGGCCGCGGCTACAATGCGTGCATTACCGGGTTGCCATAACAGGCGCTGGCACAAGAGGGCGATGCGCAAGCCGCCCCCGGTAATGCCACCGCCGTGGGCGTCGTCGTAACAGCAGCGGCCCGCGATGGCCACCCTACGGATCGAGCGGAGAATGCGTTTTTTCATTGATTACCTTCAGCAGCCGCAGTGGCGGCGTCAGCACCGGTGGCGGCACGCCATCTGGAAAACGATGGCGTGCGTCGGACTCACCGGCGCCCATGCCCTGCCGCTGAACCGGCGCTGGGTGGAAATCCACCGCCGCCCCATGCCTCTGCTGGGACTCGATCCGCAATTGTCGGGCATCCGGATCGTGCAGCTCTCCGACCTGCACTACAGTCCCGTCGTCTGGCGGCGGTATCTGCTTCAGCTCATCCACTTCGTCAATGAGCTGGAGCCCGACATCGTGACGGTCACCGGCGACCTGATCACCGGCGGCTACCGCTACGCCGACCGCGTCGCCGCCATCCTTTCCCACCTGGCCCCGCGCCTGGCCGTCATCTGCACCTTCGGCAACCACGACTACAGCGTTTACGGCCGCCGCTCCTCCGGCGAAGGCCGCCGCCGAGCCGATTATCTGGAGCAGTGCCTTCAGGACCGCGGTCTGGTGGTCCTGCGCAACGAGGCCTGGTCGCTGCCATCCAGCAACGGCGGCCGGCCGCTCCAGATCGTCGGCCTGGACGATGAATGGTCGGGCAACCTCGACCCTCAACGGGCCTACCAGCAGGTCGACCCCGCAGCGCCCATCATCTGCCTGAATCACAATCCGGCCAATTGCCTGGAGCTGATGAAATATCCGTGGCAGTGGATGCTCAGCGGCCACACCCACGGTCGCCAGGTGGCCACGACCCGATTCGGCCGCGCGTTCTATCCCCATCGCTATCGCCACTTTACGGCCGGCTATTACGCGGTGAATGGGCGGCACCTGTACGTCAACCGGGGATTGTCGTACGGCCAGCGCGGGCGGGAGGCATGCCGCCCGGAGATCACGGTCTTCAAGGTGGTGGCGGCCGAGGAAGCCGAGCGTCCGGCGGCATTGAGCGCCTGAGCCGCCTGCGAGGACCCGAGCTTCCGCGCCGACATGCCCGCGCCGCAGCTTGAGCGGGCGATGCTGCATCGGTACCTGCGGTTCGCGGAGGACGACCGCTGGGGCAGGCGTCGGCCGACCGACCGGAGCATCGCCTCCGATATGGCGGACGGCGTCTCTTGCGCTTACACTGGTTGTTCGCAACCCGGCGACCGCAGGTATTGAAAGGAAAGCAATGGAAGACCATCGAATCCTCCTCTCTACGCGCGAATTGCCGCAGCAGTGGTACAACGTGGCGGCCGATCTGCCTCAACCGATCCCGCCCCACCGCCATCCCGCTACCGGCCAGCCGGTGACGGCCGATGACATGAGGGTGATCTTCCCCATGGGCCTGATCGAGCAGGAGGTCTCGACCCAGCGCTGGATCGAAATCCCCGACCCCGTGCGCGAGAAGCTGGCCATGTGGCGCCCCACGCCGCTGGTGCGGGCCAAGTATCTGGAGCAGGAGCTGGGGACCCCGGCGCGCATCTACTACAAGAACGAATCCGTCAGTCCCGCCGGCTCCCACAAGCCCAACACCGCCGTCGCACAGGCCTACTACAACAAGCAGGAAGGGATCAAACGGCTGGCCACGGAGACGGGTGCGGGCCAGTGGGGCAGCAGCCTGGCGTTCGCGTGCGACCTGTTCGGCCTGGAGTGCAAGGTCTACATGGTGAAGGTCAGCTATCACCAGAAGCCCTACCGCCGCTCGCTGATGCAGCTCTGGGGCGCCAAGGTCGTCGCCTCTCCCTCTACCGACACCAACGCCGGCCGTTCGATCCTCGCCAAAGACCCCGACTGCTCCGGCTCGCTTGGCATCGCCATCAGCGAGGCGGTTGAGGATGCGGCCACGCGCAGCGACACCAACTACTCGCTGGGCAGCGTGCTCAACCACGTCTGCATGCACCAGACGGTGATCGGACTGGAGACCCAGAAGCAGCTCAAGATGGCCGGCGAGAAGCCGGACATCATCATCGGCTGTGCCGGCGGCGGCTCGAACCTGGCGGGAATGGCGCTGCCGTTTGTTCCCGAGACGCTCAAGGGCAATGGACCAAGGCTGGTGGCGGTGGAGCCCACGGCCTGCCCTTCGCTCACGCGCGGAAAATACGCCTACGACTATGGCGACACGGCGGGCATGGCGCCGCTCGCCAAGATGTTCACGCTGGGTCACACGTTTGTGCCATCGGGAATTCACGCCGGCGGGCTGCGCTATCACGGCATGGCCCCGGTGATCTCGCTGCTGCATCGCCTGGGGGTCATGGACGCCGTCGCCTACCGCCAGAATGAGGCCTTCGAGGCCGCCGTCCTCTTTGCCCGCGCCGAGGGCATCTGCCCCGCCCCGGAAACCGCACACGCGATCAAGGCGGCCATCGACGAGGCCCTGCGCTGCAAGCAGACCGGCCAGAGCAAGTGCATCGTGTTCAACTTCTCCGGCCACGGGCACTTCGACCTGAGCAGCTACGACAAGTATCTGGCCGGCGAGCTGGAGGACTACGAGCTGCCACAGAAGGACATCGACTCGGCTTTGGCGGAGCTGCCCAAGGTGGCGGCCGGGCTGTAGGGCGGCGGTGCACTGTGAGGGTCCGAAGATTGTTGGCGCCGAGCGGGGGCGATACAATCGCCGGCACGTAATGAAGGATGGCCGCAGGTATGGCAACAACCGGTAAGTCAACGAAATCGCAAGGGGGTTCGAAGCGATCGCGAAAGAAGGCCGCGGCGGCTGAGGAGCCGGTGGCGGCGCCTGAACCGAGCGCGGCGGCATCCGCCGCAGCGTCGATTGAGCAAGGCGCGGAATGCGCCGCGCCAGCGGCTGAGCAAGGCGCGGCATTGGCCCCGGCGATGGAGAAAGGCGTGGTATCGGCCTCTCCAGCGCCTGCGCAGACCGCGCCGCCCGCCGCTCCCGCGGCCGGGCAGAGCATCTCGCCGGCCGCTGCGTCGCCGCAGGCTCCCGTGGTGGCGGCTGCAGCGCCCAAGGCCCCGGTCCCCGCTCCGCTCCCTGTGGACACGTCGCTGGCCGCGCAGATGGCGGCGCGGATGCTGGCGGCGCGAGCCAGAAAGCAGAGCACACCGGCCCCAGCCGCGCCCAGCGGACGCGAATCGAGCTCCTTCCGCCAGCTCAAGCAGAGCCTCAACCGGCCGGCGCAGCACATCATCAGCAGCGCTTTGGGCAGCACCTTCGGCGAGCACAAGTCGAATCTGCCCATACCCGACAAGCAGATCGCCCACAGCCAGACGCAGTCGAACATCGGCCGCGTGAACGTGCCGCGGCGCACGGCCGGCTGAGGCGGATGGCTCAGGGCTGCGGAGCCGGCTCGACCTTCGCCGACATCGAGCCCCGGCAGTGGGCGATCAGGCGGTCGGGCCCGTAGGCATGGATCTGGTCGCGCTTCAGTTCGGCCAGTTCTTTGTGAGCGGTGAAGACGACCACCCGGCCGGTGGTGTCGACCTCGCGGGCCATTTTCCACGCGGTGGCGGGGGAGTGGCCGAAGATCTTGCCGAGCATTTCGATGACGTACTGATAGGAGTGGTCGTCGTCGTTCAGGAGAACGACGTTGTAGGGCGGGAGCTTGCGCGGCTTGGGCGGCGCCGCCGAGCGACGACGACGCGGCCTGGCTTTCTCGGCACTGGCGGCGGATGAAGAGGATGAGGGCGTGGACTGCGACATACGACACCTCTCGAAGCAATGGATGAATAGCCTGTCGCTTCGGCGAAATCAACAGCAGGAGCGTGCTTCGCGCGCCGCATGTTCCCATCCCTGCCGGCGATCACCCGCACGGTCGGAGTATTTCCGCCGCTGCCTGCCGGCGCGAGAGAGACCGGCGTCTGCCCCGTCGCTTGGGAAGCGCCTGGGGATCGGGCCGTCGTGAAGAGAAAGTGGGCCCCAATCCCGCCCTCCGGCGGATCAGGGCCCTGGTGGTGGTGTTGGGCCGTTGTATCTACAAGCCGGCGTCGATGGAGGTCCAGCGCGCCAGCACTCTCGTGCCCACGGTGCCGATGACCGCAACGGCGGCCACCACGATCAGACCGGCGATCAGCGCATATTCCAGCACCTCGCCGCCCTGCTCATAGCTCAACAGTTTCCTCACCAGCGTTTTCAGGCTGTTCATGTTCTCTCCCGCCGGGCGGGCCAGTCGGTCGGAGGCAGTCGTGCCCGGATGAGCCGTGTCGCCGGCGATCGCACTCGCAGCAATGCGCCGACACATGGCCCGAAGTGGGATGCATTGCCGACGGATCCGCGCCCGTTGGCATGCATCAAACACATCGGAGCGCCGCCGCAGCCACTTAACCTCCCCGGCAGAAGCTGCGCCTCCCGCCCCCTCCCGCTATCTCCTTCTCATCTACAGCCGATAAGAACTGCCCGCCACGGGCATTGGGGTTCACTCGTTGGTCATTGATTCGGACCTGGAGCCTGGGATCCGGTCATTGGCAATCCCCTCGGCCTATGGCCTCACCCGTCACTCCCACCTCAGTGCCTCCACGGGATGCAGACGGGCCGCGCGCAAGGCCGGCAGCAGCGCCCCCAGCACCGACGCCACCACCGCCACCACCAGGATCGCCGCCACCTCCGGCGGATTCATCGTGTTGGGGATAGTGTCGAACAGATATATCTCCGGGTTCCACACCACGATCCCCGCCTTGCCCAGCATGTCGTGCAGTTCGTTGATATAGCGCACGATGAGCCAGGCCGTGACGAAACCCGCCGCCGCGCCCGCCAGCCCGATCGACGCACCGTAGCCCAGGAAAATGGCCGCCACTCCGCTCGACGTGGCCCCTACGCTCTTGATGATGCCGATGTCGCGCGTCTTCTCCACCACGATCATGTAGAAGATGCAGAAGATCAGCCCCACCGCCACGATGCTGATCATGCCGAAGAGGATCGTGACCAGACCCTTTTCCTTCTCGACAGCGCCGATGAAACTGGCGTGGACCTGCTCCCAGGTGAGCACCTGAAAGCGGAAGAATCGCTCCAGGTTGTCGGCCGCAATGGCTTCGCGGCGTCTGGCCTCCTCCAGCTCGATCCCGCCTGCGCCGCGGCGCCGCAGCTCCTGCAGTCGGCGGCGGGCCTCGTCGAGCTCTCGTCGCTGCGCCTCGTAAAACGCGCGGTCCTCGCCGTCGGCGGACTCGAGCATGACGGCGTGAGCCACGCGCTCGATCCTGTCCCGCGCCGCGTTCACATCCGCGCCGGGGCGCAGGGCCACCTGCACTTCACTGGTGCGCGCCGGTCGGCCGCTGCCCCCCCGCATGCGCAGCAGGTCCTGAAGCACGTCGAAGGAGACGTAGACGTTGCTGGAATCGACGATGTACACCTTGGTGCGGCTGTCGTCGACGAGCCAGAAGACCGCCCGCTCGCTGCCGGTGAGAGGGTTGGCCAGCGCTGCTCCGCCCTCGGGAATCGGCAGAACCGTCAGGTCGATGTACGAACTGTACAGCCAGTCCGGGCGGTGGATCGCCCCGTTCCTGTCCTTGCGCAGCCCGATGACCCCGCTGCCGACGATCATGCCCGGCCACTGCGACGGATCGATCTCCTCCAGCGAGCCCGGCAGGGACGTCGGATACTGCCGGTCGGGCCAGAGGGCGAAGCTCAGCTCCTGACGATCGCTTCGCAGGTGCAGCGAGCGTACGAAGCCGTTGACCTGCCCGATGTTCGGGGGATAGCCCACAACCTGCACGCCGCGCGGATCGGTGCCGTTGATGCTGACCAGCCCGAAGGTGGTGATCACCGGCGCCGCGGCCACCGCCTCGGGCACTTCGCGCAGGATGCGCTGGATCATCCGCTCGTAGTGGGGGAAGCCCACGAGCTGCGAGCGGCCGCGGATGATCACGTCCCCCGAGAGCGAGTGAAACTGCTCGCGGAACATGCGCAGCCACCCCCCCATGACGCTGATCACCACCAGCACCATCGTCGTGCAGAGCATCACCGCCACCAGCGACACCCACGCGATGCGCCGCTTGCGCAGATACTTGAGGATCAGATGAAGCTTGTACATGAACCGTGGCGAAAAGTCCTCTGCGTAAACCGGGCGCCTCAGCCGGACGTGCCCTCAAGCGGCATCTGACGGATCATCCGGCCGCTGGTGCGGCCAATCCTAAAGCGCCCGTCCCGCCCGCACCAGACCCGAACCACGCCACCGCCCGCCCGAGGCGGATTCCCTCTGCCGCCTTCTGCTTTCCGCCTTCCGTGTTCTGTCTCTTCAGGTCTCACCTGTCCCACTTCTTCAGCGTCGGCTCAAACGCCTTGAAACTCGCCCGGCCACGGCGGGCGATGTGCTCGTCGCTGATCTGGCGGATGCGGGCCAGGTATTGATCGAGCTGCGGGTTGTTGCGCGTCTGAGTGAAGCCGACCGTCCCCACCACGGCGTAGTGCATGTACCCGCTCACTTTTTCCTCAATCGTACAGGAAATGCCGTTGCGCAGCAGCAGCTCCTGGGCCTCCTGAGCCCACTGCCGCTCCGAGGCCGGATAGCTCTGGATGATGACGTAGTTCTCGTTGATGTTCCGCACCACGCGGCCGGGATTGGGCACCGGCTGAGTCGCGGGGGGACGCAAGGTCATCGCCGTGCCACCCGCAGCGCCGGTCGCTGGAGCCGGCACGGACGCCGCGCCACCGCTGCGCTCCAGGTGGAGCACGGCCGGCTGTGGCGGTCCCTGTCGGATCACCGCCGTGTCCATCGCCGCCTCCGCCTGTGCGCCCGCCGGCGCGGGTGCCAGCTTCCGCCCGATCACGTACGCCATGGCCACCACCGTGAGCAGCGCCGTGGCGGCGATGGCGGCCGAGCGGTACGTCAGTCGCAGGCGGATTTCGCGCCGCAGGTTGTCCACGCGCAGCAGCGGGGCTTCATCCGTCGACGAAGGCGGCGACGGGAGATGCTCCAGCGCCGGCGGGCGCAGGGCAACAGGGGCCGGTCCGCTGGTGAGCGATGGAGTCGGCCGATGCGCCGCCTGATCATCGGCGGTTCGGAGGATCGGCGTTGGCGGAGCCGGGCGGAGCTGCGGGCGCAGCCAGGCGCTGAGGCCCTGAAAAATCCGCGGACGCGGTTGTTGTGTGAGGGGCTTGTCGCGAGCGATCACTTCGAACAGGGCGGCGGAATGTTTTCCCTTGGCCATCCATGACCTCGCTTTCCGCGAAAGAGTCGCATTACCGGACGTTCGCTCCGCGTCGTCCCGGCGGCCGGACCGTGTCCGCACCGCCACGTCTTCATGCGTATCAGCAGAATAGTCTTCAGCCGCCGCCCGGTCAAGCCGATGGACGTCTATAGGCGCGCCATGCGCCCGCTGTCGACGAGAGTGAGGTTGTATGCAGCGGCCGATGATGAACCCGATGTTTCTGGATGGCCAGTTGCCGCCGCCGGTCCGAAAACTCTCGCTGACGCGGCGTCTGTGGCGGGCACTGAGATGGGTGGTGGGGCTGTTCTTCCGCGATATCAATCCCTGGTCGCGCCGCTCGCTCCTGAACATCGAAGACTCCCCGCTGATCGTGCGCTTCATCCGCGGCCTGGCGTATCGGCTGCTGCTGCTGCCGCTGCTGGTGCTGGCGCTGGCCGGCACTTTCGTCTATCTGGGCACGCACCCGCTTCAGCCGCGGACCGCCGCCGATCCGGTCACGCGCGGAACCTACTACGACCCGGTCAGCTTCCTGGCCGCCGACGGCACGCGCCTGGATGCCTGGCTGGTGCCCCTGCTGGACGAGAAGCTGGTGCTGCAACAGAGGGAGCAGTTTCTCGGCAGGCGTTCGCCGGCCGTGGTGCTCGTCCACGGAACGGACGGAGACCGCGCCGAGCTGCTGCCGCTGGCCGGACCTCTGCACGACGCGGGATTCGTGGTACTGGTGCTGGCCCTTCGCAGCACGCACCCGGGCACGGGAACGACGTTCGGCCTTCGCGAGGCCGAGGATGTGCGCGCCGCCGTCGACATGCTGCGCCGGCGATCCAACATCGACGGCGACCGCATCGGCGTCATCGGCATCGGCAGCGGCGCCAACGCGGCCGCCCTGGCGGCGGCGCGCGACGGAAACATACGCGCCCTCGTTCTGGACCGCCCCATCAGGCATTTCGACGAAGTGCTCAACTCGCGTCTTACGCCCAGCCAGCCCTGGCTTCAGTGGATCAGACCGGTGTGCAAGTTCACCTTCGAGCTGGCCTATCGCGTGGACGCCGAGGAGCTCGAGGTAACCCGCCTGCTCGAAGGTGGGCGGATCAGCAACGTGCTGGTCTTCGATGCCCAGTCCACTGGAGGCGGTGTCCTGCTTCCCCGAACCCGCGACTTTCTGCGCGAGCACCTGATCGCCGCCCCCGACACCGCCACCGCCAACTTGCCCTGATCGATCCGCGACCCAGACTCGGCGGCCCGGCCGAATCGCCGGCCTCCTCCTTCTCACGCTTCCTGCCGCGTCGCCCTGGTCGCTTCCGCAACCAGTCCGCGGAAATCGCCTCCGTCCCGTGGGGCGGCGGCCCGACCCGCACCACTAAGCCCCAGCAATACCCCAAGCACCGCCCAGAGGCCCGCTGCCGTCAACGCTCCGACCGCATAGGGCAGAGACATCGCCGCAATACCCCACGCCGCCAGCGATGCGCCGCCCTTGCCGGCGCGGTAGCCGAACACGTCGATGACCTCCTTGGCCCGGTAGCGCTCGTCGAAGGACAGTGGTATGTACAGCATTTCCTTGGCAGCCCGGAACGTCGAATAGTCGACGGCCTTGAAACAGAGATACGCGGCGCCCGCCGTGGCCAGCGATGGATGCCCCAGAAGCAGCAGGCACGTCCCCACGTGGACCAGCGGTATGAGGACGTGTACCAGCCCGATCGGCGCGAAGCGCAGCAGCAGCGGCGTGACGATCAGTTGCATCGTCAGCGCCGCCGCGTTCAGCCACGCGAAGAAGGCGCCCGAGAAGCTGGTCTGTGGGTCGGCCGCCGGGATCGTCACCTCCAGCATCCGCTGAAACTCCACGTCGAGGAAGGTCGAGACCCCCTGCGTCAGCAGGATGACCCCCAGCAGGAGCACCAGCAGCGGATTGCGACCGAACAGACTCAGGCCCATGGAGTCGGTCGCCGCGGCCCCCGCGGGCGAAGGGCGCGGCTCGCCGCAGCGGCGGTGCGCCTGATCGCTGACCAGCGCGGCCGGCGCCGTGATCGCGGCCGCGATCAGCACCAGCGAAGCAGTGCCCACGGGCTCGGCCAGGTGCCTGACCAGCAGGCCGCCGAGGATGGCGCCGACGGAGCCGGCGGCGCAGATGGGCCCGTTGAGCCGCCGCGCCGTCGCCGTCCCCAGCGTGCTGTTGAGAAACGACCAGTACTGCTCGATCAGCAGCACGACATACGCCTCGCGCAGCAGGTAGAGCATGACGGCGGCCGGGCGCCAGCCCGCGCGGCAGGCCAGCGCCGCGCCCGCCAGCGCCGCGGCGCAGCCCAGTGTCGTGGCGATGAGCGTGCGCCTCGCGCCCAGCACGCTCAGCAGCCTGCCATAAACGTACAGCACCGCGATGACGGCCAGCGGCACGGCGGCCATCACGTACGGCAGCGCATCGGCGCCGTAGGCGGCCTTGTAGAGCGTGTTGGACGGACTGCGCACCAGCTCGTAGCCGCACAGCAGAATCCCCCCGGCCGCGCCAATAAGCGCGGCCGCCAGGTACTCGCGGCGTGGACGGGCAACGGACGGAATGGACGGGTCCTCAGCGGCGGCCATTGATTCGTTGTGTCATCGGCACATCATCGGCTCAGTTGCCCAATTGAACCACGCCCGGCGCCGCGGATAAAGCCCTCATCTCTCTTCGGCAAGCCGATGCGGCCCACGAGCACTCCGCGCACGTGTTGCGGCAGCGCCGGCCGTCGCGCCATCGGGGCGGCATCTGGGCGAAGCGTCCAAAGTGTGTCCCGACTACCGACCGCAGTAAGTGTCACGGCCCCGGCCAGTTGCGGCGGGTCAACAGTCTCCAGCCACAGGTGTCGCCTGGCGGCAACATCCGGCACAGACCGCACGGCGGCGGGAGCGATAATCGCCGGCCGGAGCATTGTGGATGCGGTGGACTGGCCGGAGACGGCGCCGTGGCACCGGGTTTGTCTCATCTGACGCTGCCCCGTCGCATCATAGCTGGCTGACTGCGGCGGCGAAGGAGCAGAGGGCACCGATGCGACATGCCGTGACAATCCTCACCCTGGGGCTGATCGCTGGATGTGCGGCCCGACCGCAGGCGGCCCTGCCGAGCCGGGAGTCGGCGCGTGAGGAAATCGCTGCGGTTTCACTGGTCTTCGATCCGGCAATTGTCCTGGAGGAGGGCGCGGTCTACGTGCCGCGCGATGGCCGAGCACCGGAGGTGTTCCTCGGCTACGATGAAATCACCGCCACATTCCTGTACATTCGAACGGACGACCAGCAGAATGATCTGTATGGGGACCGTTTTCAGCGTCGAGCGCTGTATCATCAGATCGGGGTCAGATACCGCTGAGGCAAGCGCGTGCTCGGCCCATGCCCACAGCCCCCGTCGCAGGGCCGGAAAAAGGACCAGCCAGTCGGCGGAAATCCTTGTTAGGGAAAGACTTGAGCGTAGGCCGCCCTGTGGAACCCTGGGGCGCCGGTTGCGCCGTTTTGCGCTTGACTCGCGGGCTGCGCCTCGCCATAGTGGCGAACGTTACTGACAGACAAGTCGCCCCATGGAAGCCACGTGCGAGGACGGGTATGGCAACCATCACAAAGAAAGAGCTGATTGACCGTATTGCCAACTCGACCAAGCAGCGCCGGATACTCGTGAAGAAGATCGTGCAGTTGTTCCTCGACGAGATCATCGCCGAACTCGGGCGGGACAACCGGCTGGAGTTTCGCGACTTCGGCGTCTTTGAGATAAGGGTTCGTCGCCCCCGACGGGCGCAGAACCCCAAGACGCTCGAACCGGTGCAGGTCCCGGAAAAACGGTCGGTCAAGTTCAAAGCCGGGCGGCTGATGCGCCAGTGCGTCAGCAGCCCGAAGCCCGTCATCGCCGCTTCCGAGCCACAGCCCCAGGCCAAAGCAGTGGCCAGTCAACCGGCCGATACGGGCGCCCTGGGCGCCTCCTGAATCCATGGCTTTCCAGTGGCTGCCCCAGGCCCTTGCCGGCGCCTTGGCCGCACGCGAGCAGGCGGCCCTGCTGCGACGGCGCCTCATTGCCGAGCCGCTGGATGCCACCCATGTCCGCATCGCCGGCCGCCGACTCGTCAACTTCGCCTCCAACGACTACCTGGCCCTGTCCCGGCATCCGCATGTTGTCCGCGCCGCACAGGCGGCGTTGGCCGATGGCGTTGGGGCGGGCGCCTCGCCGGCGATCTGCGGCCGCCAGCCGGCCCACGCCTCCGCCGAAGCGGCTATCGCTCAATGGAAGGGCACCGAGGCGGCGGTGCTCCTTCCCAGTGGTTATCAGGCCGCCCACGCGGCCGTGCAGACGCTGGCGGGCGTGGCAACGGCCCAGCGTCGACGGTTGCGTTTCCTGATCGACCGACTGTCTCACGCCAGTCTGATTGATGCGATCGGGGCCAGCGGCTGCCCGATGCGCGTGTTTCCGCATAACGGCATGGCCAAGCTCCAGCGTCTGCTGGAGAGCGCCGACGCCGCCGAAGCACAGGTTGTGGTCAGCGAGTCGATCTTCAGTATGGACGGCGACGCGGCCGACCTGGAGGCCCTGGCCGACCTGAGGCGCCGCTTTGGCTTCGTGTTGTTGCTGGATGAGGCACACGCCAGCGGCGTGTACGGGCCATCAGGCGCGGGTTACGCATCCGAGCGCGGGCTGAGCGAGGCCGTCGACGTGAGCCTCGCCACACTGTCGAAGGCGGCGGGCGTCGTAGGGGGGGCGGTGTGCGGATCGCGGGCGTTCTGCGAGGCGGTGGTCAATTGGGGCCGGGCATACATTTATTCCACGGCGATTCCGCCGGCGATGGCGGCGGCCGCGGAAGCCGCGATCGATATCATGCGTAACGAGCCGAAGCGGCAAGAGCGTCTGCGCGCACTGGCCCTGAGGCTGCGGGAGCGGCTGAGTGAGCTGAGCAGTCGGACAATCCGCGGCGACAGTCCGATCATCCCCGTGATTCTCGGCGACGAGCGCGCGGTGCTGGATGCCGGAGAGAAGCTGAGACAGGCGGGGTTTCTGGTGGGCGCGGTCCGGCCGCCGACTGTGCCGCGCGGTTCGGCGCGGCTTCGGATCAGCCTTTCGTGCGGGCATAGCGAGGAGGAATTGGACGGTCTAACCAGCGCGCTGCGGCAAATTGTCGCATCCGTCCGATAGCCATCCACTGCGGACTCACGCCGGCGGTACAGGCGGGATCGGCTGCTGGCGGGGTGGGGCCGAAAGACCGGCTGCGCCGCGGCGGGCGATGGTCAACAGCGTGCGCTCCACCAGATCGGACGGTGGTTCGCACGCCGGCATCAGCGACAGCGTCTCGAGCAGGCTGGCCACCGCTTTCATCCGCTGGGCCAGGTCGATCGGAGCCGCGGTCGCGGAACCCCCGTTTCCGGGCCGGCGTGGGGCGTCGCCGGGATTTGCAGATTCCAGAAGCATGTCAACGGCAAAGGCATCGCAGTCGGTGAGAGTGAGCATAAACTCCCCGGAAGTTGGCGGTGACCCATCGTCGTCACCGCCGCACCAAACGCACGGAAGTTCAACGCCTATTGCGGCCGCCAGCCCGAAGGTCCATTGTGACTCGAGCGGATGCCAGCCGATGTGTATAGAGCCCTGCGGCTCTTATCTATACTACTCCGCAGAGCGCCGTTTGTTCTGCTGAATTGCCCTCCAGCGGTCGGCAAAGTGGGCCACTGCGGCGTGGAGGCGGGATTTTACTGTGCCCAGGGGGATGCCGAGGATCTCGCCGATCTGCTTGTATGGAAACTGATGAAAGTACGAGAGGAGCAGGATTTCGCGCAGATGATCGGGCATGGCCCGAACCGTCGCCTGTACCATTTCCTGTAATTCCTCCTTCTCCATCTGTGCGCCGGGGGCCTCGGCGGTCGACTGCATCAGGTCGATGAACTGGCTGCCCTCCTCATCGTTGGGGCTCACCGTCGCCTGAAGCGGATTGGCGGCGCGGCGCGCCTGCGAGCGCATCATATCCCGCGCCTTGTTGGCGGCGATGGTGAACAGCCAGGGACGGAAACGCCGCTGAGGATCGAACTGCGCCGCCGACTGATGAATCTGAAGAAAGGTCTCCTGGAAGACATCCTCGGCGGCCGAGCGATCGCCCAGAAAGCGCACCAGAAAATGGAACAGCTCGCGCTGATAGCGCCCCACCAGCATGGCGAACGCGCCGCGCTGGCCCTGGCAGTAGGCCTCCAGCAGTTGCTCATCGGTAGGCGCAGTCTGTCCCCTGGCCGCGCCGCCCGACCCGGATGAGGTCGAGCCGTCCGGCCTCGGCACGCCCGCACCCGCGGCGTCACCCGGACGCAGCGGATCGGAAGAGCCATGGAGACTGGAGCAGGATATACTCATCGCACCGCCCGACGCGGAAGCAACTCGGGCCTCAATGCCACCGCGGCGGCTTCCGCCCGCGCCGCGGCGCCCGGCGACAGGATCGCGACTGCCTTTCGCTTCCTGCGAAGTCGTCCGTGTTCCTCTGCGAATTGTATGCCAGCCATGAGCAAGTCTCTTGACAAATCCGGTTTTTTTGATCTGACGCCCGCCCAAATCCTCGACACCGTGCAGGAGTGGAGCTGGCCACGCTTCCGCGGCCAGCAAATCCTCGACTGGGTCTATCGCAAACTGACGGTCGATCCCCAGCAGATGACCAACCTCTCGAAGCCGGACCGCCAGATGCTGGCCGAGCGCATGCCACTGGCCACAGCGGCCGTGCTTCGCTCCCAGAAGAGCGCCGACGGCACCGTCAAACTTCTGCTCGGCTGGGAGGGGGACAAGTCGGCTGAGACCGTCATGATTCCCGATGGCGAGCGCCGCACCGCCTGCCTCAGCACGCAGGTGGGCTGTCCCGTCGGCTGCCGCTTCTGCGCCAGCGGGCTGGGCGGGCTGCGCGCCAACCTCTCGGCCGGACAGATCGTCGAGCAGGTTTTCGCCCTCAACCGCCTGCTGGCCCCCGAAGGCTCGCGCATCACCAACGTCGTGTTCATGGGCATGGGCGAGCCGCTGGCCAATTACGCCGCCGTCATCAAGGCCGTAAGAATCCTGCACGATCGGGCCGCTTTTGACATGGGGGCGCGGCGCATCACCATCTCGACGGTGGGCGTGCCGCAGCAGATGCGGCGGCTGGCCGAGGAGGGATTGCCGCTGAACCTGGCCCTGTCCCTTCACGCGCCCAACGAGGCCGTGCGGCGAGAACTGATTCCCTGGGCCGAGCATTTTCCGCTGGAGGATATCCTCGCCGCCGCCCGCTACTATTTCGAGCGGACTGGCCGCGAGATCACGCTGGAGTACATTCTGCTGGGCGGCGTGAACGACCGTCCCGAGCACGCGCGGCAGTTGGTGAATATCTGCCGTTCGATCCGCGCCAACGTCAACCTGATCTGCTACAACGAGGTGCGCGGGCTGGAGTTTCGCCGCCCCGGCGGCGCCGAGGTGGCCGCGTTTCAGCAGGTGCTGCGCCGCGCCGGCGTCAATGCCCACGTCCGCCGCAGCCGCGGCCGCGACATCGACGCCGCCTGCGGCCAGTTGCGCCGCAGGCACGAGGAACCGGCCGCCGTGCCGCCGACCGGAAGCCTTCCGTAAGACGGGCCTCGCCGCGGACGCGCGGCAGTTACTGAGTCGAATGCGGGCGCGGCCCCCTGCCACTTGTGTGCAGTGATGATCGGGCAATCCGGGGCTTCACTTCGCACCCGGCGCCCCGCTGGCGCGGCGTTCCACCGTGCCACTTGTGCCACTTGTGCCACTACTTGGCCCGTTTGGCACGGGCGAGGACGCCCGTGCTACAGGGTGGCAGCGCGCTGGTGGCACGACGAGGTCGCGGTGCGCTGTCTGGCACGGGCGAGAACACCGGCGGGACGCCCGCGCTATTCGTAGCACGGGCATCTTGCCCGTGCCGAGCACCTTTCCTTGTACGTCTCCGGCCACGTCGGTAGCTGCCACGGGCGAGGACGCCCGTGCTACGGCGTGGCGGTGCGCTGTTTGGCACCGGCCAGGATGCTCGTGCCACGCGTGCTACCCGTGCTACCCGTGCTACCGGGAGGACGCAGCGTCGTGCCGCACGGGCAGGAACACCGGCGGGACGCCCGCGCTATTCGTAGCACGGGCATCTTGCGCATCTTGCCCGTGCCGAGCACCTTTCCTTGTACGTCTCCGGCCACGTCGGTAGCTGCCACGGGCGAGGACGTCCATGCGACGAGGTGGCGGCGCGCTGTTCGGCACGGGCGAGGACGCCCGTGCTACGGCGTGGCGGTGCGCTGTTTGGCACCGGCGAGGATGCTCGTGCTACGCGTGCTACTTTGTGCGACTGGGCCATCCCAGAGCGCCGGCGGCAGAGAGGGTCGCGCACCCCGCTCGCCGCGGTCCTGCGCACGACCATTTGCCTCCGGCCGACCGGCTGGCTATGTATCTATCGTGTTGGGGTGATTCCGTTTGCCAGCCCTTCTGAGTGAGGCCGGCGGGCCGAAGGAGCAGCCGTGAGCGTCACACACAACGACGGGATCGTTGATCGGTCGCAAACACAGGTCGTCCTGGGCGACTACTGCGTGGGCAAGGCCACAGCGCTGAACGATCCGTCGCTGCTGCCGCGCACGCAGGAGTTTCGCCGCACGCTGGCCGGTCATATGATCGCCCTGGACAAGCAGGGGATCGGCCAGCGCATGCCCGATTGCGAGTATCTGGTCAGCCGCAAGATCGACGGGGAGTTCACCGTGATTGTCGTGGAGGGCAGGTCGGTCTGCACCGTCAATCCCGGCGGCACGGTGCGGCTGGGGCTGCCCGTGCTCGATGAGGTGGCTCGGCTGGTCGACAAGGCGGGGGTCAAACGGGCATTGCTCGTGGGCGAACTGTACGTACACCGCACCGACCGCCGTCCGCGCGTGCACGACGTCTGCCGCGTGGCACGCCAGCCGGCCTCGACCGATGAGGTGGGGAGCCTGCGTCTGGCGATGTTCGACGTGATGGAGCTGGACGGCAAACCGCCGCCGGCTTCCTACCCCGAGGTGTTCCGCCGGCTGGAGAGCATCTTCAGCCGGGGGACGCTGGCGCATCCGGTGCAGACGGCGCTCGCCAGGTCGCCGACCGAGGTGCGCAAGCTCTACGAGCAGTGGGTGGAGGCCGAAGGAGCCGAGGGCATCGTCGCCCGCAGCGACCTGGGCGGCACGTTCAAGGTCAAGCCGCGCTGCACGCTGGATGCGGCCGTGGTCGGTTTCACCGAGGGCAGCGACGAGCGCGTGGGCATGCTGCACGACATGCTGGTGGCGCTGATGCGCCCGGAGGGCACGTTTCACATCGTCGGGCGCGTGGGCGGAGGCTTCGACGACGACCAGCGCCGCGAGTTTCTTAGCGACCTGAAGGACATGGCCGCCGAGAGCGACTACGCCGAGGTGAACGACGGCGTGGCGTATCAGATGGTGCGGCCGCAATGGGTGATCGAGATGAGCTGCCTGGATCTGATCAACCAGAGCACGCGCGGGGCGAGCATCGACCGGATGGTG
>Ga0308414_1001012_pt1 | contig 18357 bp, 21 predicted proteins | sample HotsprSampleOS50_FD_205667 | JGI IMG/M metagenome (GOLD analysis project Ga0308414, IMG submission 205667) | Hot spring phototrophic mat microbial communities from Octopus Spring, Yellowstone National Park, Wyoming, United States - 20090730_OS50 ...
ATATAAAAGTCAGACATAACAATCTCCCAGCGCAACCACGGATTGCGCGGATTTCACAGATTTTATTTTTGTCACAGAAAACACAGAGAACACAGAGAAAGTTTTTAATCTGTGTTAATCCGTGAAATCGGTGGTTTCCATTTTACTCAATTCGTCAACCCCGCAATCGCGGCGCCGATGATGGGGGCGTTTTCGACGGTGATAATCTCGGTATAGAGACCGCGTTTGTTTTCGAGTATCTGCTTGAGATAAAACTCAACACGCGGCTTAAGCGATCGCATCTGATAAAATGTCGTACCGTCGGCGACGATGCCCACCGGCCGTGTCGGGTCGCCGCCCTGGCCGGACTTGATAACCGCCGCAGCCAGATTGATTGCCGTCAGCTTGGCCGCCCGCTCGGTCAGTCGATCGGCCAGTACAAACGCCGTCTGCGTGTCGCTTTCATCGTCGGCAGCACACGCACGCGCCAGCGGATTATCTCCGTACGGATGCAGCAGAAAGGTATTCATCGTTTTGGTCGTTATCGGCTCAAGCGATTTTAGGGATGCGGCGGCGCGTTTGCTGAATAAGCCGTCCTTACAGGCGGCGGCCAGTACATATCCGTACAGCGGCCCCAGATACGCGCCGGCAATCATCTTTTCAAACTGATAAAAGCCCGGCGTGGCGGTGGTCTTGTCAAACTGTTTGTCCAGCAGGCCGCGCCGGCACTTGGCCATCCCGCCGGATTCGATATTGATAATCTGCGCGCCGGCCGGATCGAGGCCTTTGACTTTTTTGACGGCGGCGTTGCGTTCGACATAGGCGCAATTGGTGCCGGTGCCGAGAATAAAGCCAATCATGCCGCCGAAGACGCGGTTGTGATGCCCGCAGCCGGCCAGCAGCGTCGCGACGGTGTCGTTGAGCAGTACGATGTGCTTGCCGGCGGGCATTTTGGCGGCGGCAAAGGCCTCGTTGAGCCCTTTGCCGACAAGCTGGCCGGTGACGCCGCGGACTTTGACCTCTTTGGAAAAATGGATCATCCGTCCGTCTTTGTCGGGCATCATCTCGACCGGATAGGAAAAACAAAAGCCAATGTTGTCGGCGGCGTCAATGACGGACGTAAAATACCCCGCCATGGCTGCGAAAAACTCCGCTCGATTCAGTTCGCGCTCCACGCCGGGCATCTTGAAGACCCGCAGATGTTCGATGACGGCGTTTCTGCGGTCGTCAAAATGCACTGTCGCGACGCGAAAATTCGTCCCGCCGGCGTCGGCGACGATCACCCGCCGCCCGCACGGCACATCGGCCTGCAGCGACAGATACGTCGGAATCATCGCCAGCGAGCTTTTTTGTCCGGCCAGACCCTTTTGCATCTGCGCCAAAAATGCATCGAGCGTTTCCTCCACACTCACATCGGCGATATCCATTTGATACGCCTTCAAAAATCGAATTGCTTTGCGCTGATGTGTATTCACCGAGAACCTCTCCGTTTACTCAATCCTTATCCGTTTTCGTTGTTGTTTTGTTTTTCTATCAGACGGCTGAGCGTCTCCAGATGCCGCACCATTTCTTTATCGCGCGGCCGTCCCATTGCTTTTTTGGATGCAATCAGTGCATCTAAATCCAAGATCCGCACGGCAAAGTGTTGAATCGCTACGATACGGCTTCTTTGCTTAGCCTGCTCAAACCCGCCGACGCCTTTGACCTCGCTGATGCAGTCCAACTGTCCGGCGTCCGTATCCAGGTACAGATTGCTGAAATCTTTTGCCGTGTCCGGCGTCAGTTCAAAACGACGGCGATTGGGCGTCATTCGATGCACGGGATTCAGCTCCGCCACCGCCGCATACAGCCGCATCAAGTTGTCCGGTGCAAAATCACAGCAGATATCGATGTCCTCCGTTACCATTTCAGAACCATAGATCGTCCCTGCAAAGCCGCCGACAACAACAAAGTCAACCTTTGCGTCAACTAAACGAAACAATAGATCATAATAATCGGAATTCATCGGTTGGCTGCGTTATGTAACATTCGGAAACGGTTCAGTGCAATTTGATGCCGCCGGATGCGTTCTTCCACCGGCCGCTGGAGGTTTGCCCACAGCGCCCAGACATCGACGCCGTCGCGCTGGGCGGCCATCAGCGCCGGATCGGTCTGAAGCCACTGCTCGATGCCGTCATTCGGTTTGTGTTCGCCTTCGCTCACAAAATCAATCCTTGTATCCGTTGGGATGTTCGGTATGGAACTGCCAAGCGGTTTTGACGATGGCCTCCAAACTCGGATAGGCCGTCGTCCAGCCCAGCTCTTTTTTGGCCTTGCTCGCGTCGGCGGTCAAAATTGGCGGATCGCCGGGGCGGCGGGCTTCTTCGACGACCTTAAAGTCCCGACCAGAAACCTTGCGTACCACCTCAATCACCTCGCGGACGCTGTAGCCGGCTCCATTGCCCAGATTGTACGCTAGCTCGTCGCGTTCGGCCAGTTTATCCAGCGCCAGCAGATGCGCCTTGCACAAGTCCTCAATATGGATATAGTCGCGCACACAGGTGCCGTCCGGCGTAGGATAGTCCGTGCCGAAAATCCTGATGCTGTCGCGTTTGCCCATCGCGGCCTGAATAATCAGCGGGATCAGATGCGATTCGGGGTTGTGATCCTCGCCCAGCGTCGCCCCAAAGCCCGCCCCGCAGGCATTAAAATACCGCAACGCCGCATACCGCAGCCGACCGGTTTGCGCCTGGAAATGACACATCCGCTCGACCGCCCATTTGGTCTCGCCGTAAGGGTTGATGGGCATCTTGGGCGTATCCTCGGTAATCGGAATGCGGTCGGGCATCCCATAGACCGCCGCCGTGCTGCTGAAGACGAACTTCTGCACGCCGGCGGTTTCCATCGCCGCCAGCAGCGAGCGTGTGCGGCTGACGTTGTTGTCATAATACCGCAGCGGCTGACTGACCGACTCGCCGACCTCGATAAAGGCCGCAAAATGCATCACCGCCTCGACGCCGTACTTGCGCAGCACATCCACGGTAAAATCGTAATCGCCGAAATCGCCCAATACAAACCGCGCATTGCGCACGGCCGAACGATGGCCTTTACTCAAATTGTCCAGCACAATCGGCTCATGGCCGGCCGCCGCCAGCATCGCCGTCATATTGCTGCCGATATACCCCGCCCCGCCGCAGACCAACACCCGCATATGAATTATCCTTTGTTTTTTGCGTCAGCCGTTAAGCTGTTTCTGGATGCGTTTGACTATCCGCGCCTCCAATTCGGCGTCCCGCCCCAGCGGCAGCCACTCAATATCGGCGCCTTCCAGCTTCAGCGTCTGCTGCATTTGGCTGCTGTCGGTGTACATGCCGGCAATCTGTGCCATCCCGCGAATCGGACGCGGCGGAATCGACAGCCGTTCGACCGTAACGACGCACCGCCACTGCACGGCTTGTCCCTGCGGCTCAACAAAGACTTCAACCGTCCGCCGCAGCGAGTCGATGTTGGCTTGTCCAAAAGCCTTTGCCGAGGCGTTATCCTGCCGCCACGGCTCAAAAAACTGTCCGGCTCGCAGCGGCCGCGTCCGCAGATAGCCCGCTTCGACGTCGTATTTATCCATCACAAACTGCATCTCCCCCAGCGTCTTTTGTGCCGCCGCCAGTACGGCCGCCGCATTCGGCGCCGTCAGCGCCGCCGGTTCTGTCGCGGCGGTTTTAGGCGCGGCTTTGCATCCGGCCAGAAACGCCGCCGCCAGCGCCGCTATCGGTAACAGTTTTTGAAGTGCCATCGTCCGCTTCCTTATATTGAGTGAGTACCGATTAAACGTCCTGTTTTTGCTGAACTTTTGCCCACGTGTCTTTCAAGGACACCGTGCGGTTAAAGACTAATTTGTCCGGCGTGCTGTCCGGATCGGTGCAGAAGTATCCCATCCGCTCGAACTGATAACGCGCCAACGGTTGGGTGTCTTTCAGCGACGGTTCGACCTTGCAGCCGGTCAGCGTTTCCAGCGAGGCGGGGTTGAGGTTGGCGGTAAAGTCCTGACCTTCTTCCACGTCTTCAGGGTTTTCTTTTGTAAAGAGATGCTCATACAGCCGCACCTCGGCCTCCAGCGCGTGCGCAGCGGAAACCCAGTGCAGCGTGGCTTTGACCTTGCGGCCGTCCGGAGCGTCGCCGCCGCGTGTGGCCGGATCGTAGGTGCAGCGAAGCTCGACAATGTTGCCCTGTGCGTCTTTGACCGCTTCGTTGCATTTGACAAAATACGCATACCGCAGCCGTACCTCGCGGCCGGGCGATAGACGGAAAAACTTCTTGGGCGGCTCTTCCATAAAGTCGTCCCGCTCGATGTACAGCACCTTGGAGAACGGGACTTTGCGCATGCCGGCGGACGGGTCTTCGGGGTTGTTGACGGCGTCCATATATTCGACCTGTCCATCCGGATAGTTGGTCAGGACGACCCTGAGCGGCCGCAAGACCGCCATCACGCGCGGCGACGTCCGATTGAGGTCTTCGCGCAGGCAATGCTCCAGCAGGGCGTAATCCACCGTGCTGTTGAACTTGTTAACGCCGATAACCTTGCAGAAGTTGCGGATGGCCTCTGCCGAAAACCCGCGCCGACGCAGACCGCAGATGGTCGGCATGCGAGGGTCGTCCCAGCCGCGAACAAACTTTTCCTGCACTAGACGCAGGAGCTTACGCTTGCTCATCACGGTATAGGTCAGGTTCAGCCGCGCAAATTCAATCTGCTGCGGATGATAAATGCCCAGCTCATCGAGGAACCAATCGTACAGCGGACGGTGATTTTCAAACTCCAGCGTACAAATCGAATGGGTAATCCGCTCAATCGAATCCTCCAGTCCGTGCGCCCAATCGTACATCGGATAGATATTCCAGACGTCGCCCGTGCGGTGGTGCGTCGCATGGAGAATGCGGTACATCACAGGGTCGCGCATATTGAGGTTGGGGTGCGCCATATCGATTTTGGCCTTGAGCGTTCGCGAGCCGTCGGGAAACTCGCCGGCCTTCATCCGAGCGAACAACTCCAGATTTTCCTCCACGCTGCGATTGCGATAGGGGCTGTCCTTGCCCGGTTCGGTGAGCGTGCCGCGGTACTGCCGCGTTTCTTCTGCTGATAGGTCGCATACATACGCCTTACCTTTTTTAATCAGCTCAACCGCCCAGTCGTACATCTGCTGGAAATAGTCCGACGCATACAGCGGCTCTTTAAGCTGATCGCCGACCAGCCAGCGGACGTCCTCGATAATCGAATCAACGTACTCCTGTTCTTCCTTGCAGGGGTTAGTGTCGTCAAAACGCAGATTGCAAGTCCCGCCGAACTCGGCGGCGATGCCGAAGTTCAGGCAGATGCTCTTGGCGTGGCCGATGTGCAGGTAGCCATTCGGCTCCGGCGGGAAGCGTGTGGCCACCCGTCCGCCCCACTTGCCGCTTTTGCAGTCGTCGGCGACAATCTGCCGCACAAAATCCAGCCGTTCCGTCCCATTATTTACAGTGTTGTTTTCTAATTCCGGCATAACCATATCCTCAATACAAAACCTCTATTTTGACACGATTTACCGGATTTACAAGTGTTTTTTCAAAACAGTTTCTGTACCGCCGTCAAGTACCGCCGGCAGGAAGCCGGCGGTACAATTATTGGCTGCGGCGGACTACGATGGTCAGGCGCACATGGGGGCTGGCGGCAGTCGCGGCGGGCGCTTCGGCCTGCGGCCAGGCAAGAATCGGCTGGGGGATGGACAACTCTTCCAATGACGGCGGCGTATCCGATGCCGCCGGCGCCTTGTCGCCGACATTTAGCGGCGGATTGGTCGCGGCGTATTGACGGGCGGCCGCAAGCATCGGCATCTTGGCGGTTTGTCGCGCCAGCGTTTGAATCTGCGTCGGCAGGATATGCTCGATTACAAGCGTCTGTTCGGGGCTGTCGGCGTCGCGCAGGGCAAGCCGCGCATCCGAAAGCTGCGGCCACACCGGCGCCATCGCCTCCATCAACTCGGCGACCGCCTCGGCGGGACAGGCCATCTGAAACGTCATCACCTCGGCAGTGCGGTTGGGGATCGTCTGATGTTCCAATCCTTTGAGGAATATCTGCTTTTCAATCGACTGCGCCACCAGCATCGGACGCTCGGTCCACAGAATCAATTCGCCGTCAAACGGCAGCGCCGCAACCGCCGTCGGAGCAGGCGCGACGACGGCCGGCGACGCGTCGCTGTCCAAAATCGACTTGGCCGTCGGCAGATTCGGAGCTGTCTGCGGGGGCGTTAGAATACGATACACCACCCCCGCCAGCAAGGCCAGCGGCAGCAGCAACATCGCCGCCGCGGCCGTAAATCGACGGCGCACTAGCGCCCCCCTGCTGCGTACGGCGCCGGCGACCGCAGCGTCGCCCAAAATCATCTTGCGTTCCAGCCGGGCTTTGACCTCGTCGGCCAACCCTTTGGGCGCCGCCTCAACCGGCAGCGCACCGAGCAGTTCGCGCTGACGACGCAGCGCCTCCAACTGACGGGCGATTTCCGGCTGATGCGCCAGCAGCCGCTTTAACTCGGTTTGCTGACGTTGGGTCAACTGGTCATCCAGACAGCCGCTGAGCAGCTCATCCAGCTCGATTTTTGATTTGTCCGTCATATCAATACCGTTTCCAGCAATTCACGCAACATCGCACGCGCCCGACTCAGACGGCTTTTGACCGTCCCCAACTCAATGTCGAGCACCTCGGCAATTTGAGTATAGGACATCTGTTCGATGTCCCGCAAAACCAAGACCGCACGATGGTCTTCATCCAGCCGTCCGATGGCCTCGGTCATCAGCGTAATGATCTCTTTTTGCTGAGCCAGCGCGGCAGGGTCATTATCGGTTTTGTCCGTCAGCGCCGCGGCGGCAGCCGCCGTTTCGAGCGTCAGCAGCGGGGCATTGAACCGCCGCCGGCAGAAATTAATCGCCTCGTTGACGCCGACCCGAAAAAGCCACGTATAAAACGAGCTTTTCTGTCGGAAAGACCCTATGTTCTCTATAACTTTGACAAACGTATCCTGCGTAAGTTCCGCCGCATCGTCAGAATTATTGCAAATTTTCAAAATTATGTTATATAATCTATCTTGATACCGTAAAATCAAGCAAGACATTGCCTCCGAATCCCCGCGCTGGCACTGTTTGACGAGGGCTTCATCATCCAATCGAAGATGTTTGAGCTTCCAATTCACGGTTGCGGGGCGGATTTAAAGGTGATTTTCAACAGTTGACTGTGCTGAATCGTATTTGCTTTAAGCACAGTCAATTCAAGGAGATAAGTGGATTTTGGAAGGCCGTTTTCCAAGGGCAGCGCGATTTCAAACGCCCGCAGGTGCGGCTTCCACAAGGGGTTTTCGGCCACGGTCTTGCCGGGGTTGACATCCGGCCACAGGCGGATGCGTTTGCCGCGGGGATTGGCCGAGCGCGGCAAGTACTGATACAGCTCAAAGCGATACCATTCGTCCGCCCTATTTGCGACCGGCTGGACAAACGCCCGCACCGTTGTCTGGCCGTCGGGGTCTGTCTGAATCGCCGACAACTGCAAGAGTCGCGTTCGCTCAACGCGCGGCGGTGCGAACTTTTTGCCGCCGCTGCAGCCGGTCAGCAGCAGTGCGGCAAGCAACGCCGCCATCAATGGACAATGGACAATGGACGAGGGACAAATAAAAGGATGCCGCGCCCCGATTATTATATTTACCTTTTTCCTTATCATTTTCCCTTTTTGAAATTTGTTTGGTCTTTTACAGGTCTTCATCGAGTAAATGCCCAAAACGGTTTTTCTTGGCCTGCAGGTATTTGCGGTTGTGTTTCAGCGGCGTCGCTTTTAATGGGAGTTGTTCGACCACGTCAATGCCGTACACTTGCAACCGTGAGATTTTTTTGGGGTTGTTGGTCAGGATGCGAACTTTGCTCAGTCCCAAGTCGCGGCAAATCTGCGCCCCGACGCCGTAATCGCGTTTGTCGGCGGCAAAGCCCAACTCCAGATTGGCATCCACCGTATCGCGTCCCTGTTCCTGCAATTTATACGCGCGAAGCTTGTTGGCCAGGCCGATGCCGCGGCCTTCCTGTCGCAGATAAATCAACGCGCCTTTACCTTCTTTTTCGATCATCTGCATCGCGGTGACCAATTGATAGCCGCACTCGCACCGCTGCGAATGAAACAAATCGCCCGTCATACACTCCGAATGCACGCGAATCAAGACCGGTTCGGGGTGTTCGATGGGTTTACCGGCTGCGTCCAACTCGCCGATGCCGCCTTTGCACAGCGCCAAATGCGGCTCGGTCGTGCCGGGGCTTTCGTAACCAATCATCCTGAACTCGCCGTAATCGGTCGGCAGTTGTATCTCCTGAATCCGCTGGATTTGTTTTTCGCGCTGCAAGCGATATTCGATCAGTTTGGCGATGGAGGTCATTTTGAGATGGAATCGTTTGCAGTACTCCGTCAGTTCCGGCACCCGCGCCATTGTGCCGTCGTCGTTCATAATCTCGCAAATCACTCCGGCCGGTTTGAGCCCTGCCAGCCGCATCAGATCGACCGACCCTTCCGTCTGGCCGGCGCGAATCAGCACGCCGCCGTCCCGCGCCCGCAGCGGAAAGATATGCCCCGGCCGCGCCAAGTCGGAGGGCTTGCAAGCGTCATCGACCGCCACGCGGATTGTCCTTGCCCTGTCGGCGGCGCTGATGCCGGTGGTGATGCCGTCGCGGGCGTCAATCGTTACGGTAAAAGCCGTGCCGAGACGAGCGGTGTTGGCCAGCGTCTGCGGGTACAGCCCCAGCCGGTCGCACCGTTCCTCGGTCAGCGTCAGACAGATCATCCCGCGGCCGTACTTGGCCATAAAATTAACGGTTTCGGGCGTAATCAGCTCCGCCGCCGCCACAAGGTCGCCTTCGTTTTCGCGGTCTTCATCATCGACAAGGACAATCATCCTGCCCTGTCGCAGCTCTTCAAGGATTTCCGGTATCTCGCTGAATGCGGTCATATTTGCTTACTGTCTTTCTGAGAGCAGCTTTTCAATATAATCAATAAAGTGTTCGGCCGTTTCAAAGTCTGCAGGTGATAATTGGGGCTTAGAAAGCAAATCACCATAATCGCCTTCGGAACGGTCATCAAAAATACGCGAATAAAACTTTCCAAATTCCACCGGCATTTTTCCAGTTTTAATAAAGTGACGATTGAATAACCCCAAGACACCACTGTGTTTACTGCTGGATAAATCATAGTTCGCAAGCAACGCCAGTACCGCATAAAAACAAGCATAATATAATAAAGCCGATTGGCCGCACCATGCAGATACCCGGAAGAAAACATCAAGCGGGATTCCTGCAATGTTTCACGGGCACGTCCCATACGATATCGGAGGAGGTCTAACTTAGGATACATCAGGCAACCCGAATCCCTTCTTCGGCGATATTTCGGTACAATCCCAACAGTTGTGTAACCGGCGATTCCCATTGCCGCCGCGTCGTAATAATAGAACTGATCACCACATCGTATTCCAGACTGATTTCATAAAGCAAATCATGAATCGCTCGTTTTTCAGATGCGGTCAAATCGTTGTCGGCAATGATCAATAAATCGACATCCGAGAACGCATCGGCTTGGCCTCTGGCCTGTGAGCCAAACAGAACGATTTGCAGATTAAGCTTTTCAAAACGTTCGCAGAGCATCTGTTTACAGGCCTTCAAGGCATCCAGCACTTCGCTGCCAAGAACAAGACTTTTTTCCGCCAAAGAATACATTTTAACTCTTCTATAAAGAATTTATTTTGCTAAGTTTATACCGCAATTAGTGTGAAAAGTAAAGAAATCCCCAACCCTATTATATCGTCCTTCCGCCATCGACGGCCAGAGTTTGACCTGTAATGTAGTCATTGTCGAGCAAGAATAAGATGCTTCTGACGATTTCTTCTGGCCTGCCAAAGCGGCCTGCGGGGATGCGTGCAAGCTGTTTTTTCTCTTCGTGTTGGCTCATCGGCTCCGTTGCCGTTACGATGCCGGGGGCAATGGCATTGACAGTAATGGCCGGCGCCAATTCCTTGGCTAATGCGACTGTCAGTCCGACCAGTCCGGCCTTGGAGGCACAATAAGCCGCATATTCAGCCCACGGCTTTTTAGCCGCCGCATCCGTCAGATTGATGATTTTGGCGACGGGCAGACCTGTTTGGGAATCTGTTAGTCCGGCGGTTTTAACCGCTTGGGTAAAATATCGGCACATCAGCATCGGCGCAGTAAGATTGACCGCCAACGTGCGTTGGATTGCAACTGCATCCAATTCCATCAACGGCTTTCGTTCGAACAGCGACGCAGAGTTGATTAAGATACGCGGCGTACCGAGTGTCTTGGCCGTCTCAAACAGAGTCTCAATGTCAGTCGGATTGCTCAAATCCGCCTGTACGGCTAACGCACAACCGCCGCCGGACGCGATGCGTTCCACCAGAGCCGCCGCGGTTTGCCCGTTGCGATGGTAATGACATAGACAGACAACGCCGCGCGCCGCAAGTCCGGCGGCAATCGCACTGCCCAACCGCCCGCTGGCGCCGGTAACAATCGCTGTTAAGCCCTTAATGTCCATACGCCTATCTTAACAGCAATTGCCCTCCGGCACAACAGGCCAAAACTCCTATTAAACCGCTATTCTGCGTATTTGACGGTGCAGCCGTAAGGTACGGTATGCGGCACCGAAACGGGCTTTCCGGCCAGCAGTTCATCCAACGCCTGCTGGACATAGTTGGTCGGTGAGGGCTTATCGCCTTTGGGGTCGTCATCAATCGCGCCGTGATAGACAATCGTGCCGTCTTTGTGAATGATAAACATCTCGGGCGTGCGGGCAGCGCCGTAGAGTTTGCCAACTTTACCGTCGCTGTCATTGAGCACTGCAAACGGCAGGTTCAGCCGTGCGGCAAACTCTTTGTTCTTGGCGGTGTCAAAATAATGCGTGCTGTTGATGCCCAGCCACACGACGCCTTTGTCGGCATACGCCTTGGCCAAATCAGCCATCGTCGTCTTGGTCTCGTGATGCCGCTTGACAAACGGGCAATCCGGATTGAGCCATTCCAGCACGACAATTTTGCCGGCAAACCCCGACAGCGTGTGCGCTGTGCCGTTTTGATCGGTCAGGGTAAAGTCCGGGGCCTTGGCTGGCTCGGCCGGCAGTTGAGGCAATGACGGCTCTGGTGCGGTTGCAGTCGGCTTGGATTTTTTGCAGCCGCCCGCAATGACAAGCGACAAAATCCCAAACAAAAAGACGTAAAACATCCTTTTCATAGTATCCCCTTTCGTTAAATTTTCCCCCGTTTATACCTACAATACAGGATTTTACGGTTTTGCACAAGGATTGTTCTGTCCATTATCGCACTCTGGCGGTCAGTTGTGATGTTCCAATTCGGCAAAAAAATTAATAAAAAAACCCTTGCCGCCCCGAAGTCTTTACTGTATAGTAAGTTGTGTTGGGAGCGGCCAAGGGGGTTCTTAGCCGCCGCAACTGAGTTTTTTGTATTAAAATCCCAGTACCCATTCGAGTAAGAGGGCAAACAATGGCAACGATTACAAAGAAAGAATTGATCGACCGCATTGCGGACAATACGCAGGCCAAACGCGTCGTCGTTAAGCGTATTGTACAGTCATTTCTGGATGAGATGATTGCCGAACTGGCGCGCGATAATCGACTGGAATTTCGCGATTTCGGCGTGTTTGAAACACGCAGCCGTACCGCTCGCGTTGCTCAGAACCCCAAGACCCTTGAGCGCGTCAAGGTTCCGTCCAAACGCAGCGTCAAATTCAAGATGGGACGGATGATGAAAGAAAAGCTCGCGGTCGATTCATCCGCGGTCAGCCAGCAGGCCTGAATACGTTTTGCGGCGGTCTGTTGTGTGTTGACCTATAAACCCATTGCCACTTTCCTTCCGGTAAGTGTTTTATAGCGATAAGGTTGCAGATATGAGCGAAGGCAAAGTCAAGTGGTACGATAAGAAAAAAGGTTATGGATTTATCGCCGAGGAAAACGGCGCGGACATCTTTGTGCATTACACCAGTTTTTCCGACCCGTCCATTCGGGCACTCAACGAAGGGCAGGATGTAACCTTCGAGATCGTTCGGGGCGAAAAAGGCCTTCGGGCGCAGAATCTAAGCGTCAAATCCCATTGACGCAGGCAGGCAGGCCAAACACGATTCTAACGTGCCAAATGGTACGGCTCTGTTTATCTTCAATCGCTCTGAACCGAGGCGTAAGAGATAGATGTTTACTGTGGAACAAACACAACAGGGTCTTGATTGTCGTGTATTGGTGCTGAATAAGCACTATATGGCTCTTCGTGTCATCGGCGCTCGGCGGGCGTTTTCGCTATTGTGCCGCCAGCAGGCCGAGGTCATCGCCTGCGACGAGGGAACCTTTGCCAACTACGACCTGCGGATGTGGCAGCAGGTCAGCGAGGCCAAACGCACCTTTGAAGCCCACAAATACGACTGGATTTCCACCGTGCATTTTGATATTGCCGTGCCGCGGATTATTCGGCTGTTGTTTTACGACCGGCTGCCGCGGCAATCGGTCAAGTTCAACCGCCGCAATATCTTTGCCCGCGACGGCAATCGCTGCCAGTATTGCGGCAAGAAGTTTCCCACCTCTGAATTGTCGCTCGACCACGTTGTGCCGCGGACGCTCGGCGGCAAAGCCACCTGGGATAATATCGTCTGTGCCTGTACGGCCTGCAATGTCAAAAAAGGCGGTCGAACACCCGAACAGGCAAGAATGAAGCTGATTCAAAAACCCGAAAAACCCAAACGCAACCCCGTTATCGGCGTTCACCTCAGCGCCGAACGCTACCAAAGCTGGAAGCAGTTCCTTGACCACGCCTACTGGTCGGTGGAATTGACATAAGCCAATCCTGCAACTCGATACATACTGCCCCCCTTTTGGCCGTGTTATAATCCGCAGGGTATGGATCGCAGCACAATCGGGATGAGCATCGAGGGGGCGGGCTGAGCGTAAACCATCTCTACCTCATACGGCTGGTGCGGCAGCAGGGTCAAAAAGTTGTCGCTGAGGGTCGCCGGCGTCGGCGGAATAATACTGACATCCCGCACCACGGTTCGCGCAGTCAATCGCAGTTTGCGTCGTTGCGGCGACAGATCGGCCATCTCCATCTCAATCGTGGCCGTCGGCCAGTCCAGATGTTTGTCGGGCAGATAAAAAAAACTGTTTTCGGCCAGCGTTCCTTCCGCCGCAACCACCGCCAGATGCAGCAGGCAGCGGTTGGGCGTCTGCGGGCAGGCCAGACCGCGCGGCAGCATTCGCGGCGCGGATTTGCCGAACGGCGCCACGGCGACCGGATACTCCATCGCATCAATCACCCGCCCGTGAAAATCCAAACAGCGGCACTGCACTGTGGCCGTCAGCGGCAGCGGCGCATCGTTGATAACCACCACGCCGCTGCTGCGCAAATGGCCGTTCAGATACGCCTGCCGGTCGCGCAAGACCGTTACCAACCGCGGCGCAAAACATCGACGGGCGTAATAATAGGCCGCTTTCGGCGCTCCGCAGGCGTCAATCATCGAAAAGCCAATCGACGGCGCACACTCATTGGCCGTCCAAATCAGCAGTCCGCTGTTGGTTGTGTTGTGAGCGCGGAGATGCTCGACGCACAGTTTAATCGCTCTTGCCTGTACCAACTGCGTCTGTTCGGCGTATTCATTCAGCGTGTGCGGCGCGGCAAACAGCTCCGCGGCGTATCGCGCCGTGCGTCCGTCGCCGTCGGATTGATAATCGTGCTTTTCCATCGCCGCCGAGCCAATCACTCGACGCGGCGGCGGGCACATTCGTTCGATGCACGCCCGACTCGGATACGACTGCATGCCGAATTCGCACAAGAACCGCGGAATATGTGCTTTATCAAAGAGCAATTCGCCGACGGGGGAAAATTGATTCCACACCTGCCAGAAATGATGCGTCCCTTCGGATGGGTCGTTGAGGTCTTTGGCGTTCGGCGAGCCCAGCGGCGTGGTCGGGATATACTCGCGATCCGGGTCGAATTCGGCCAGCAGTTCCGGCAGCAGCTTGTGATAAATGGCTCGCCCGTAGAATTTGCGTCCGCCGCCCAGACGGCCGGTCTGATGTAGGTGGTCGATGCGGCTGTTGCCGCACCAAATGGCCAGACATGGATGATTGCGCAGCCGCCGCACCACGGCCTCGGCTTCGCGCTGCACCATCTCGGCAAACCACGGACGGTCGGGGTAATAGGCGCTGACAAACGCAAAGTCCTGCCAGACCAAAATCCCCAGCTTGTCGCAGAGCCGATAGAATGTCTCGTCTTCGTACAGCCCGCCGCCCCAGACCCGCAGCATATTGATGTGGATTTTTTTAAGCTGGGTCAATATCCGCTCGTAATCGGCCGGCGTCTGTTCGCCGGGAAACATCGACAGCGGCATCCAATTGGCGCCTTTGATATAGACCGGCGAATCATTGACCTCGAAGCGGAACGCCTGCCCCTGTCGCATGTCGCCGCGCTGGACGCGAATCGTGCGGATGCCAAAGTCGGTTTCGTGTGTGTCCAATGTGCCGCCGTCGGCGTCGAGCAGTGTTGCCGTAAGCCGATACAAATGCGGCACACCATATCCGGCCGGCTGCCAGAAAATCGGCCGCTCAATGCGAATGACCGTCGCGTTTTGCGTATCGCGGCCTTGGAAGTCCAGCATCTGTTCTATGACAAGCCCGCCGCCGCTGATGGTTAGGCGAACGGTCAGCGGCTGATGCGCCGACTCGTCGGCGCGGCAAATACGCACCGCCGCCCGAACATCGGCATTGTGCTGGTCGCAGTCAATGGTGCGGATATGCACCTCGTCAAGGCGGGCGATATCATAGGCCTCAAGCCGAACCGAACGAAAAATCCCGCAGCCCGGCAGCGACGGACACATCGCCGAGCCGAACTGATACTGTGCCTTTCGAATATAGGACCTGCGCGGGTCGCCGTAATGCAGGTCGCTGAGCTTGCCATAGTGCTGCATCAGACGCTCGGCATAGTCCAGCGCGGGCAAAAACTTAATCATCAGCGTATTGACCCCCTCGCGCAGCAGGCCGCCGACGCTGAGGCGATGCGGGATGAACATATTGTCCGTTTTGCCGATGAGCTTTTCGTTGAGCCAGATTTGCGTAATTGTGTCCAGCCCCTCAAAGACCAGTTCCGCCGCGGCGGCCTTGACCATTTCCGCCGTCGGCGTAAACGTGCGGCGATAGACCCACGCACACTGACTGACCCAGCCGAAATCCTCCGGGTTGGCCTCCACGTCAAAGCGGCTAAAGCAGCCGGCCTCCATCAGATGGGTATAAATCGAACCGGGAACGCGGGCGGGCGTCCACGGGCTGTCGTCCAAGTCGCGCATCCGCCGCGCCGATTCAGGAAACTCCCGAAACTCCCACTGCCCGTCTAATACCATTATCTGTTTGGTTGTCATAGATAGTCGGTCATTGTAGCGACTTGCCGCAATCCTTCAAGACAGAAAGATGGCAGAGTGCAATTTAAAGATAAATCCAAAAAATGGGTGATTTTTTGAGATTTTGATTGATTTTTTGGCACATATTGCCGATAATTCAATCATGATACAAAGAAGAATTAAATCCTCTGTTATCCAGAATTTAAGGCATTTCCCTGCCGTCGGATTAGTTGGCCCTCGTCAGGCCGGAAAAACAACGCTGGCAAAAATGATTGCCGACGACCTCGACAGCCCAAGTCTCTATCTTGACCTCGAAAACCCTCAGGATTTCCAAAAACTTCAGGATGCCCAGTTGTATCTTCAACGGTACAAGGATCATTTAGTTATTCTTGACGAAGCCCATCGCAAACCAGATTTATTCCCCTTGCTTCGCTCGTTAATTGATGAATACCGCCGTCCCGGTCGATTTATGATTCTCGGTTCGGCCGCTCCCTCTTTGAAACGTCAGGCCTCCGAATCGCTGGCCGGACGTATCGCCTACCATGAGCTATCCCCGTTTACCTTAGACGAAACTATCGATATTCAGCCCGATTATACAACGTTGTGGTTTCGCGGGGGATATCCGGAGAGCTTTTTGGCGGCCTCCGACAATGTTGCGATGACATGGCTTGGCAATTTTATACAGACCCACTTGGAAAGAGATTTGCCGGCGCTGGGTGTTCGGGTGCCCGCGACGACGCTGCTGCGCTTCTGGACAATGGCCGCCCACTGCACCGCGCAGCTCTGGAACGCCAACAAACTGGCCGACAGTTTGGGGGTGGATTCCAAAACGACGCGCCGTTACTTGGATACGCTTGAAGAAACATTTATGATTCAAATCTTGCGCAGACATTTTCTTTTAGAGGATATACTGGGTTACTTGGATACGCTTGAAGAAACATTTATGATTCGGCAATTGCAGCCGTTTTTTTCAAACACAAAAAAGCGGTTGGTTAAATCGCCCAAAATCTATATTCGAGACACCGGAATTCTGCATCAGATATTGAAAATCCAATGTTTTGACGATTTGATTTCACATCCTGTTTTGGGCGCTTCATGGGAAGGATTTTGTATTGAGCAAATCCTTGCAATCAAGCCCTCGACCTACGACGCCTGTTTCTATCGAACACAATCCGCGGCAGCGGCCGAAATTGACTTGGTATTGACCAAAGGCCTGTCAATTGAAATTGCCGTTGAGATAAAATACTCCCTCGCTCCCAAACTGACCAAAAGTTCCATGTTGGCGATTGATGCGGCAAAACCCAAAAAAACATGGGTCGTTTATCCCGGAACCGAAAGTTATCCGCTGCGCCACGACATCTGGACGCTGCCGATTCATCAGCTCGGCAAACTCTTTGGTTAGCGGTGTTTGAAACAAACACTCCCCTTCGGTTTCGGCGGCGAACCGAAACATATACCGCTCGGACACAGCGAGGGCGTTTATGCGGGCGTATTGGAGTAGTCGGCAATCAGATCTTGGGAATGCTGCCGCCAGCGGTCGCGGCCGTGCCGGAGGAAGTACTCGAACGACTCATCTCCGGCCAGCCGTCCGATTACGGCCTTGCGCTGGTCGGCGTCTTCAATGGCAGCGATGGCCTGCCGACGGGCGGCCTCCAGCGCCTCGACAAACTGGCCGTGCGACTCGGTGAACAGCTCTTCGAGCTTCTTTCGCAGATGCCCCGCATACGCCGGACAATGCCCGTCCGTGCTGACGGCAATCTGCAAATCCCCGCGTTTGACCACCGCCGGCACATAGAAATCGCACAGTTCCGGCTGATCGACCACGTTGCACAACACCTCCAGCGTCTGACAGTCGGCATAGATTTGCCGATTCAGCGTCTGGTCATTGGTGGCCGCAATCACCAGAGTCGCCCCGACCAAATAATCCTTACGATATGGGCTGAGAATCAATTCGACATGCGGCAGGCAAAAGGCCTGCTCAAACCCCGGCTGTACCCGCTCGGCCACCACCACCACTCGCGCTCCGGCCTCGACCAGCGGCTGCACCTTGCGTGCCGCCACCGCCCCGGCCCCAATCACCACCGCCCTGCGTCCGTTCATTTCAAGATAGATTGGATATTTTGCCATATCCGTATCTTACCACAATTCAACCGTTTATGCAAGGCGATTTTGGGGTCAAGAAGGGACTGCGTCGCTCTGCGAAATGACGACATTTACCATCTTGTGGGGTCGTTGGCCGCAGGGCAATAGCGGGCAATGGGGCAGTTGGCGCAATCCGGCTTGCGAGCGTTGCAAATGGCGCGGCCGTGAAAGACCATACAGTGGCTAAACATCGTCCAGCCGCCGTATTTTTCTTTGGGGACAATCGCCATCAGGTCAAACTCCAGCTTGACCGGATCGCTGTTTTCGGACAGCGCCAGCCGACGGCTCAGCCGGATGACGTGCGTATCGCAGACAATGCCCTGCACGCCGAAGCAGTTGCCGAGGATGACGTTGGCGGTCTTTCGACCGACGCCGTCCAGTGTCAGCAGTTCGACCATCGTCTGCGGCACAACGCCGCCAAAACGCTCCACAATCGCCGCACAGGTCTTTTGGATATTTTTGGCCTTGTTGCGGTAAAAGCCGGTCGAGCGGATGTCGTTTTCAAGCTCTTGCTGTGAGACCTTGAGCCAGTCTTCGGCGCAGCGGTATTTTTTGAACAGGTCTTGGGTGACGATGTTGACGCGGGCGTCGGTGCATTGGGCGGCCAAGATTGTCGCAATTAAAAGCTCCAGCGGCGTAGAAAAATTCAGCGACACTTTGGCGTCGGGATATGTTTTGCGCAGAATGGGAAAGATTTTCGCCACCCGCGCCTTGGCCTCGACGGGATCGACATTAATGGGGTTTGCTTTTTTGGCCATTTAGCGTCTAATTCTAAAAATACTCAACCAATCTCATATTCTGCCTTTGTTATAT